>Ga0058698_10001105_pt1 | contig 12813 bp, 11 predicted proteins | sample AgamicAsSfe_FD_67288 | JGI IMG/M metagenome (GOLD analysis project Ga0058698, IMG submission 67288) | Agave microbial communities from Guanajuato, Mexico - As.Sf.e | ecosystem: Host-associated > Plants > Phyllosphere > Phylloplane/Leaf | place: Guanajuato, Mexico | collected 2012-05-30
GCCGAGGCAGAGTTGAAGCCATGTAAAGGTCCCTAGTTGAGGAAGCCCTTGCAGCCGATTGAACCGCAAAGACAAGGAATACGATCAGTAGCGTCCATCTCACGCTCGAACTTGTAGTCGTAGGTGAGCTCTTCATCTGGAATCGTTGTTAGCAAATGTCTAATAATCTCTATTATTCAAGAGGAGAGGATGAACCTACCAGAGTTTATATCCCGCAACGCGTAAATGACGATACGCTTCGTGTTATCCACGCGAATAATCTTAGCTGTGCAATTCGGCGTGCAAGAATGATTGATGAATCTTGCAATGCCACCCATCTTGGTTGCATCAATAACGGTATCTTCGTCAATACGGAACAGATAACTTGATCCGACACCTTGCATGTCGTACTTGGCTTCCCTGAGATCGGCAACCCGCTGGCGAACCTTTTCACCCACGTACTCAATAATCATGTCATTGACAGCGATAGGTTCTTGGGCGTAGAGGCCCCAGTTATGGATAGCGGATCGGTCGAATTTGACGAGCTTCTTGCGCTTCTTGAGCTGATTGAAGCGGAGGGCATCGCCTTCCGCACCAGACAAGTTCTTGGAGATGTTGATATCGTTGACCATGCGGCGGTTGTTGGCGCGGTTGGCACGCGAGTTGGCGGTCGATGTCTTATTGGCGCTGGTCTGGAACTTGAAGCCTTCGACGGAGACGACGCTTCGCTCTTCTTGCTTAGCACGGCGCTGGCGCTCCTCGCGCTCCTTCTGGACGCGGATACGATGAGGTAGGTACTTGGACTTTTCAGACTCGCGAATCTTCTTGACGCCTTCCGTACGGGCCGAGCCAGTTGAGTTAGGAACGTAGTATCCCTCTATCTTCGTTTCGGTACGCGAGACACCCTCCTCACCGTTGCGGTTTAGGTGCTTGATAGATTTTTGCTTCCATGCCCAAGACTGTGCATCTCCGATCTTCTCGGCGGTGATGGACTCCATGGCAGCCCTCAGGTGACGTAGATCCTCCTCGTCCTTGAGCATGTGTTGCCAACCATCAATGTCCATTACAACACTGAGGTCATCTTCAACAGTCTTACGAGGCACTCCAGAAGATACACCCCAGAGTACAGAAGAGGCTCGCCCGTCGTCTTCCGGTGTGGACTCCTCGACTACGGCTTCTTCAACTGCCTCTTCGACCTTCTTCGCTTCAGGGACCTCCTCTTCAGCGGGCGCCTCGATTTCTGTGACTTCAACCTTCGCAGCCTTGGCCTCTTCTTCAAGTTGCTTTTTGGTCTTCTTCTTAGGCTTGGTCGTGGCCTTCTTCTTGAGTGACGTGAGCGTCTCTGGCAGCTCGGTAGTCTCAATGGGCTTGAGTGCTTCATCATCTTGGGTGATGATGACTTCAGGCTCAAGTTTGTCAACCGGGCTTGCTTCCACGCCAAAGATTGCATCCGCCTCTTGCTCAATCTTCCGCAACCTTCTGAAGCCTTTGAGTGCCTTCTCTGCCTTCTTCCAAATAGGCGAAGAGCGGGGAAGGATCGCAAGCACTTGTTCCAGCTCTTTCTCCGCCATGTTTTCAGGATCTTTGTGGATACAATGGGCAAGCAAACTCCTGGCGTGTGAATCATCCATCTCCTCGTCACTGTCTTCACCCCATCCTGTTTCGAGACGGCGCCGTTTGGCACGATGGGCTCTCGATGACTCTTCAACCTCCTCTTCAACGTCAGTGGAAGGAGCGCGGCTGATCGGGCGGCTCTCTTGCTCTTCGGTACCCCGAGTTAGCTGGCTACGGCTCTCATCGTCCGACTCTTCGGGCTCGAACATCTCAATCATCTGGCGATGAAGGCCACGAGCCACACGAGGCTTGGGCGCAGAAGCTTTCCTCCGTTCGTCTGCGAATGCATTGACAACCTTCGGAGGCCTCTTTCCACGTCTAGTGCTGGGATCAAACGCACCCAATCCCCTGCGTGCATTGCGACCACCAAGACCACCACTGCGGCCCTTGGGAGTACCTGCTCCAAAAGTGTCGAACCCTGGGGCGAGAAGAGCCGGTGGCCGCGCAATCTCTTCCTTCTGGGACGGAGCTGGGACGTTAAATTTGCGACGCTTCTCCACATGGAGCTCCGGATCCAGCAATTCAAGTATAGTGGGCGCCGCTAATTTCGTCTTGATATCCCCAAGGAGCTTCTCTTGGAGCTCCTGCTTCAGAACATCCAAAGCGGCTCGTACAGGATCCAGCGAGTCTGCCCTCTGCTTCTTTTCCCACTCGAGGTCCTCCGCTTCTTCCTGTTCTATTCGCTCTTCGATGGCCTTTCGCTTCTTGTCTGCCACTACGCGCTCCGGGCTTGGACTACGCTCGTAGTTAGGATCTCCATACTGATTGCACTCCATATTCATAACATATGTGAATAGCGCTTGCATGTGGCATTCTTTATAGCACCGAACAGCCTCGTCTTCACCACGCTTCGATTCTTCGAAGGTTACATAGTAACCCGTTTGATCGCATCGCACCGCAGCCCACCGAAAGTTCTTCAATCGCTTCTTAAGATGATCAACAGTCGTGCTAAGGACAGGTACGTATGCGTGTGCGATGAAGATGTAAGGTTTCCGTTTCAGTGTGGGCTTGACTGGTTCGCGTTCGATGAGGTAGGAAAGCGCGGCCTTCCTTGATAGAGGTTCTCGAGGTATCGGTATTGGTGGGCGCGCGCCCTTTCCAGATGGACCTTTGGGAACATTGGCTGGGAGGTCGAAGGTTCCTGGTGCAGTCGGTGTCGCTACACTAACAGCCTTCGCAGCATACTTGGCGCGCTGCTTCTCCTCCTCTTTACGGGTTTGCTGCACCGCCATATCCACAAGTTTCTGGCATCTCCGGCCCTCGCGATCAGATTTTACCCTGATCGTGTGTTGCGCAATGCGCTGGTTCGTGCCTTCTCGTTCGGCCCGCTTTGCTGAGGTGGTCGCTTTCATGCCCGGTACACCGCGCGCAGGCGGGGTATCGCGAAACTTGACTAGACATATTCCAAGTGGGCTGCCGTTATCAGGATGTACTTGGTTGCGAAGAGTCTCCACTTCACCATATGTGGAGAAGAATCCACGCAGTTGCGCGTCAGGCGTCAAAGGATCGAATCCCGTTACAACCACTTGAGTCGCGGGCCCTGGACCGCATGATATGCGTTGGTCGAAGGAGTATGGCTTAGCAACATACGGCGCTATCCTGAGTTTTGATTTCGGAGCTCCTACGAAAGAAGTCTTGATGACATAGTGGCCAGTGGTGTAACCAGCAATAGCCAGGCGCGGGTCGGGAGGAGGAGATGGGTCGCCCTGTAACACAAGTTGAGTTAGCCTTAGCGTCACAGGGCGACCACATCTATGTATGTATAACCATCACGTACCTTGTCCAGTATTGTGGTGTATTTCGCCGTTCCTTTTGCTCTCGCCCGTTTATCGAGTTTGGGATCAAGCTGCGCATCGTAGGTGGAGCGTTGGCCCAGCACGCCGTCGGCTGGGAAGACGGATATGCGCGTCTCGGGCGGCGTATTTATTGGTGTGATGGTATCGGCGACATTATTGGGCGCACTCGATGGCGCCGCGTGTGTAGAGGATGAGGTCGTGTGCATCGTCTCATGTGAGAGCTTGGAAGAGCGTGGACTAGGCAGCTTGCCAGGCGGAGACGAGTCTGAGCTGGTCAAGGGTGTGAGAGCGTGTAGAGAAATATTTTGACCAGAACGCGACATGGTGGGAGGCGCGGAGAAAGTGGACGAGGCGGGAGTGGGAGCAGAAGAGTCCGAGTCAACGTCGTCTAGCAGGTCGCTAGGGCGGCGCGCATCGTTGTTGGGTGAATCCGAGTTGTTCCTGAGCCCAATCCTGCGCGTTTCACCACCTGCCCGTGTCGCTGGACCAGCCGAAGCTGAGTGCAAGGCGGCAGACGAATCGGAGCGACGTGAAGCTTCTCGCCGTAGAGACCTCTCTTCTCTGTCGCCGCGTCTTCTGCCTGACATGGACTTGATATCACAGCCCAGTCTCTGATGGCTGCGCTGCGAAAGCGCACCTCAAGATCGATCGAGCTTATTACTAGCACGTATATCCTCCTTCCATCACTGTGTATGTGTGTGTGTATCCGTAGTAGCAGGCGGGTTGGTAGTGGCGCTGCGCGTTGCTGTACTCGATGCAGCTGCAAGCCAGGAACAGGATATATGGACAACGCGCACCCACGCGGTGAGGACGTGTCGGAAAGCCCGGGGAAAGGCGGCAAAGGGAAGGAAAGAGAAAAGGAGGACAAGACGAGATGGGCGATGTCGTAGAAAGCGCCCTGCTCGCACAGATGGGGGTGGTGTTGAGTAAGGGCTGTCGTTCAGGAATCTGAGGTTCCAAGGTGAGGCACTGCGGATCCTGGCCTAGCGTCTTTTCGCGGGAAAAGGAGAGTGCTTCTCTCTCACTCATCCGCCAACCATCCCTCTGACACTCAACAATCTTCTTGCAATGCGCTCACTAAGATTGCCCAATGTGGTCGCATAATCTCCTGCATCACCTCCTGCATACAAATGCCGCCCCGAGGTTGACTCTCGCACGCGCGCACCCAGCTTGGTCCATACCGCATCCCGCATAGTCTTTCAGCCCCAGCGTCATCGCGATCGCCTTGCCTGCCACGCACCCACGCTAGCCTACTGTAGTGGTATAAAGACCGGCATGGTGCAGACACGAGTAGACAGCAGCATACGATTGAGCATACATGGACAAATAGCACAAGGAAGCAGTCATCACCTCCTTGCATGAACGCTGGTGGATTGTAGAAAGAGTGTGCGTGGTGCCCAAGCCCATAGCCCTGTGATTCGCTTTTTGAGCATAAATTCTTTCTGCGACAACTATACACGTTCCTAGACCTCATTTCAGTAATGGGCCGAATACATTTACATCCCGTGTCTTCGCAATAAGCCATCCTAGTCCACGAACTTGCCATCAACCCACCCCCGTCTCTTGACTCCCAACTCCACCGCCGCACTCCCCCAATCCTCGCCATGGTTGTGTCCGCTCTTGCCATCCTGACCACCAATGCCTGCGCGCATAAGTCCTTGCTCATCGCTCAACAACGTCAGCAGCCCGAAGATTACAGGTACGTTGTTGTCGAGTTGCAAGCGCATGAGTCCATGGCTCACAGCCTCTGAAATGTACTCAAAGTGCATCGTCTCTCCTTTGATCAGCACACCAATGGCGATTATCGCATCAAAGGGCGAGTTGGACGTCTTGGATTGTGAGGCTTGTCCGGTGAGGGCTGTGAGGTCGGAGGCCGAGCCCAGGAGGTCTGCTGCTGCGCCTACGACGCCTGTGGAAGAGGACTGGATTTGCGAGGCCGAGTATAATCTGCAGAGGTTGTTTTAGCTCTTGTATCTTCTTGCTTGGAGCTCTCGAGTGGTTAGGCGTACTGCTTAACAGCGTAGGGTAGCTCGTAGCTCCCAGGCACGCTCTGTGTGACTATGTTCTCATCCTTGACTCCGGCCTCCTTGAGCTTCCTCTTTGTTCCCTCAAGCAGCGCATCAATAATCTTGGTGTTCCAGCGTGCGTGGACGATGCCGATGCGAAGCCCAGAGCCTTTGTAGCTTGTGTCAGTCACTCTGTTGGCTGTGGTGGGGGCGGGGTTAATGGGAGCTCGCTTGCTTACATACCATCGTACGTCTTGGGGGCGCCGGGGCCTTTGATGCCTGACATGTTGCCGGTCGGTGTGTGGAAATGTGTAGTTACGATTCAGAAGGTACGATGGGAGGGTGGAGTAGGTGTGATCAAGGTAGTGCGGGTATCGTGGGTGAGTGGGCTGAAGAATGCAGGAACAAGACGCTGAGCACACCACTTTGGGAGCCGCCCCGCAACCGAAAGGCAGGGATCCCGCATCGTGCAATGGTGTCATCGGGAGCAGGGGTAAGCTATCGCGAAACACCACGCGTTGATTACAATTTCACCATGACATACTCACGACTCAAGACATAGATGATAGTTAAAGAGATTTTGTTCATTCAATCAGACTAGCTATCAGAGCGCGCAAATCGCATCGCTCCATGTTCTAGATATCGTAAAAGTTCCCGTGCCATACACATAAGCTACATCCAAGAGCTTTCGTTCGTAAATCAAACCCAGATCAGACCCAGCTTCTCTTTCCCAGAGAACGCCAAATCTATAATACATCTACTCGACAGTGACCGACTTGGCCAAGTTACGGGGCATGTCAACGTTGACACCCTCGGCAACGGCCATCCAGTAGGACATGAGTTGCAGAGGAACGACGTTGATGAGACCCTGGAGAACGTCGACGTTCTTGGGCACCTCAATCTTGTCCGTCTTGTCGGTAGGGAACTCGGGGTCGTTCTCGTTGCAGATGATGATTGGTCGTCCGCTACGGGCAATGACCTGTTGGTAGGCGTTGAGCGACTTGGCGAAGATGTCGTCACGGGTAAGGATCATGACAATAGGAAGGTTCTCGTCAACCAGAGCCAAGACACCGTGCTTGAGCTCACCGGACATGACAGCCTCGCAGTGGAGGTACGAGATTTCCTTGATCTTGAGAGCACCCTCGAGTGCGGTGGCGTGCTGGGAGCCACGACCAAGGAGCAACAGAGACTTCTGGTTCTTGAACCTCTCGCAGAGCTTCTTGATGGGCTGGTCGAGCTTGAGCACCTCCTTGAACTGGTCTGAGATCTTGGTGAGACCCTCGATGATCTCCTCCCGCCTCTTCTGCTTGGATGCACGGTCCTCGGAAAGAGAGAGCGCGAACATGACCATGCAGACGAATTGCGAGGTGTAGGCCTTGGTGGAGGCGACACCGATCTCGGGACCGGCGTTGATGTGAACACCGCAGTGGGTGAGGAGAGAGATGGAAGAACCGACAGTGTTGACGATACCAACAGTCAAAGCACCACGCTCCAAGCAGTAGCGGAGAGCACCGAGGGAGTCGGCAGTCTCACCGGATTGCGAAACGAACACGCAGGTGTCGTCACGGAAGACTGGTGCTTGACGGTCAAGGAAGTCGGAGGCCAGCTCGACGGCAATGGGGATCTCGGTAAGCTCCTCGAAGATACCACGGACAGCCATGCACGAGTGGTAGGAAGTACCACAAGCGACGAAGATGATTCTCCTGCATCGGCGGATGGTAGAGAGGTATTGGCGGAGACCACCAAGAGTGACGGTCTTGTTGACGGCATCGAGACGACCACGCATAGCGTTGACGACGGACTCTGGCTGCTCGAAAATCTCCTTCTGCATGAAGTGGTCGAAGCGGCCCTTCATGATCTCTTGGAGCTGAATCTCAAGAGTCTGGATGGTACGGACGTTGGACGAGCCGTCATCCTTGTGCAGACGGTGGATGTTCAGCGAACCCTCGTGGATGTGTGCAATGTCGTCGTCCTCAAGGTACAGAACCTTCTTGGTGTGCTCGACGATGGAGGAGGGGTCGGAGGAGAGGAAGAACTCGGTGGGCATCGGGACGCCGTCGTCGGAGAGGAAAGCGCGAGATTGCGAGCGGTGGAGGAGCGACTTGTCAGGGGGAGCAAGGAGGGTGTTGCCCTTCTTCAGAGCAACGTTGTGTGAAGCGCTCTCAGCGGGGAGAGCAGCACCCTCGTCGTTGTACTCGACGTCGACGAAGTCAACCTTCATCTTCTTCTGTGTTCGGACACCGATGACGAGGGGAGAACCCTTGCGGGCAGCAACAACCTCGTGGGGGTAGTGGACGGACTTCAGGAGAAGACCGAAAGCACCCTGGAGCTCCTTGATGACGGCCTTGACGAGCGAGGGGAAGCTCAGGTCGGGGTGCTCGCTGTAGATGTACTTTGTGAGCTTGGCAATGGCCTCGGTGTCGGTCTCAGTCTCGAACTTGAAGCCCTTGCTCTCGAGCAGGGTCTTGAGCTCCTTGTAGTTTGTGATGATTCCATTGTGGACGACGGAGAACTCCCAGTTAGGGTCGGACCTGCGGTTGTCAGTATTCAAGCCGTCGACAGATGGTGGATATGACATACCTGTGGGGATGGCAGTTGACACGCGAGGGGGGACCGTGGGTGGCCCATCGGGTGTGGGCAATACCGGCGTGGCTGTCAAAGACCTTGTTGAGGTCGAAGTTCTGCTCCTCGACGAGCTTCTTCAGCGACGCGACCTTGCCGACCTCCTTGACTGCGTAGACCTCGTTCTTCTTGTCACCGTCAATGGCAAGACCGGCCGAGTCGTAACCGCGGTACTCTAGACGTTGCAGACCTGGCGAGGAGACGTGTTAGTGATCGCCGTTCAGCCCCACCAAACCACTTCCGATTCCGTGGAACGCGCGTCTGGGGAAGGGATTGCTCGAGAGCTTACCATTGATCAGTGTGTCGAGAATGTACTTCCTGTCCTTCTCCACCAGGTAGTTGATGTAACCGAAGATACCGCTGTAAACACAGTCGTCAGCTTGAGCTCCCCGTAGCTTCGACAGCTTCCCATGGTGGGGCGGCGGGGACTTACCACATGGCGACGAAACGAAAGTTAGGGTCCTAAATATGAATGGAAGCGATTGTAAGGCAGTCGGTGTCAATTGGTGGACGGGAGAAGGTATGGGTGCGAGGGGAAGCAGACAGGTGTGTGAGCAGAGAAAGAGCGGTGGTGTGTTTGACTTATATCTTCCAGAGCCAAGCACTGAGCATGCCCCAGCGACGCCCTTCTCCACTCGACCTTGTCTAGCCTCGCCAATGCAGCGTATCGCAGTCATCTGTGACGCCGCTCTACCACCCTTGAATCTGCCTGCTTGTCGTCCCTGCGACTCGCGACTACGGCCTTTTCGTCGACACGCCCATGCATCCCACTGCCCGTCCCTCGTCGTCCCCTATTTCGTCATGTCTCTCGGAATCATCCTTGTCCATCGGCTTCCGCGATGAATGCAGCCAGTAGTCTCCGTTGCTGTTCCTGACCTGATCGCCCGCTATACATCGTTTCTCAGGGACCAAGAGGCGCAGCACCTCCAAAATAGCAACGCTAGACCCGTTCCTATACTATTTTCATGTCAAGATGCCAGAATCTTTCTCCTCTCAATGCTACAGTACGGCCACTATGCCTCTCGTGTCCTGACGGGCGCCGCCATCGCCGTACTGGAGGCGTTCAGGTGTTCTAATGATTATGCTTATGGATTTGTTTCTAATTCTGCTCTCATCATTCAATACCGCGGATTCGCTACGTCAGCGCGGGTACGGCTCCCAATTTGGAATTATCGCCGTGCGTCACTACTTGACGTCTGTAAACTCTGTTTGAGGATCTTCTGCCACAGGGTCGGCAGCAGCAGCTTGAAGAAAACCGACAAGGCAAAACAAAATATGGGATATGGGTGGAACCCAGTCGCTAGCTGCACCATCCGTCCCACTAACGGCGGAACTTTACCCGCAATGTGCTCCCCACCGTGTAATGTGTCTCAATCAGACGGTGAGAAGCAACATGCCGTCTGGCTTCGCAAGTCTGCATCTCACGCAAGAGCGGCAGCAATGCACACCTCGAAGGAGCCAGAGAAAGCTTTTGAGCTGCTGTGGCTGACGCTGTGAACGAATCACACACTGTAATCACAAACGTGTAGGATCAAGCTGAGACTTCGGGGCGTGTACACTTGCTCAACTGGAATGGCGGGGAGTGGAACAACGGTGAGCACCTTGTGGCTGCTACGCGCTTGTTCCGCTCTGGCAAAAGCTTATTCTACCTACCTGCATGTGTGAGCTCAGCTATAGGAAAGCGTGCCGACGACAACGCTTTGCCTGCGTCCGTTGGGAACGTCTGGATGCCTTAGCAGTTCGATTCTCTTGACCGCCTCCAAATTGCCATCCATCCCACAACAGACGGCATCTGAAACCCCACCACCACAAGTGGCGTATACGAGCATCAGCCGCACATGCACGCCTTGACACCAGTTATGCCGTTGCATTTGTGCCGATTCCTGATTCCGGTGTTTCCGCGCCCTGCATGTACATCTCTCGTATCCTACTCGCCAAATGTTTTGCGCGAGTATTGAATCGCCTCGTATCTGAGCCCTGGTCACCAGCTAGGTATCCGCTGCATCTTCGGAGAAATATTGACACTATTCGCCCTACGCCGTTTCAGATGCTATCCGCCGTCTTGATGCCAGACGGATGCATACAACACGATAACACAGCACATGTCATGTACTCACAACTATGTCACGCTGCAGCTGCGGTCGAAAAGCAAAGAAGAGACTAGTCTGGTTCTACATTGATACAACGGATAGACCTGAGCCTCGTCGCTTCTATTCATCCGGATATGCGCGTGTGATAGATCGCTTTCCAAGTACACCCTAAACCCCAGCCTGCGTAGCGCCACTTCTATGACGAGGTACACCCAAAGATTGATGCTTATGTACATCGCTAAAATGCTATATGGAATGCGAAACAAGAGATGAGTCAATTTGCGAGTAGGAGACATCGACTACCGACCGTCGCAGTAGCCAGGCGCTTTAGGACCACCACCGTGGATCCAGCTTTGGATAGTGAGAGTTGTTGTATACACCATGCCAACTGCACCGATAATGCAGAGTGTTACGTCCAGCACACGTGCAGTTGTTGTTCGTGCGACAGCACGGTAGTGAAGCAAAGGCTGAATTTCGTTAGCAGTGAGTTGACAAGAAGCGGGGGAGATTCTTACAGGATAGATGAAGACCAGCGGAATACAGGCAAAGCTGCCTACTAAACTGACAAACTTGTCCAGATCGCCCGCACCGGCCCAGGCAAGACAGGCGCACACCAAGACCACGAAGAAGCGGAAGAAGTTTTTCTTCCACTTGACGTACGGATTGTACTTGCCTGTCCTGCTAAACAGCTGCTGGCTAGTGATCTCGATTGCAGGGTAGATCTGCAGCGGAGTGGATAGCAAGATGGCGAGTGAGTAAATGAACTGGACACCATTGACGAATTTGTTATCCTGAGGCATGTTGAGAAGTACCACAGTCTTGGTTTTGGATCCAAACGCCGCGTAGGACAGGGCACCAGCGCTGAGGAAGATGACAGTGATGATGATCATGACACCTCCCAAGACCTTGGGGAACTTCTTTGGATCCTTCATGCCCGTCTGGATGGGGATGATAAGACCAATACCTTCGAAAGTGAAGATGGCAGTGCCAATGAAGAGAGTCCAATCCTTGGCGTTGAAATTGACGATATCGGAAATGCCGCCCTGGTCGACGATGGTGAAGAGGTCATAGTAGTACAGATATACAAGACCCATGAGAATGAAGAGATCTGCTACCAATGCGAGCTTCTGAATGTTGTTGATGTTGCGATAGAGCGACAACGGCAAGAAGATGACCATCTGCATCATAATCATGTACTTGATGTCGATGAAGGTCTTGCAGTTGGACACTGCGAGAACAAAAGCTTGCAGATTCTCAGAAACGAAGACAATATAGGCGGATGAGAAGCCTATTTGCGAGACGACAAGAGAGGAGTTGATCATGTTGCGCATCCAGTTTCCATAGAGATGGAAGCCCATGTCACCAAATGAGTGCTCCACCACGAGGCGGGTGGAAACAAGCAAGACGAAACAGGCATAGGAGAGTCCTGCCACAGCAAGAAGGACCAGGTTCGAAAAGGCCATACCGCCGTTGAGGAAGGCTCTAGGAAGGAATAAGACACCCGTGCCAACGAAGGATTTGAGGAGCAGCATGGCTGCACCTGTAGGGCTGCCGGTGCCTGTCTTCTTCGCCTTACGCTTCCTCCGTTTTCCAGGAGTGAGCAGTGCGCTCGACTCGCCATACTCGCGGTCTTCATCCTCGCTTTGTGCACCGGAATCGAGTGCATCAGAGGAGAAGTATTCGTCTGGGCCCAGGACCTCATCGTCTTCTTCAAGAGACTCACCAGCGAAGTGGCCGTACAGAGTCAGAAACTCGAGGAAATTGCTCGTAAAGACTTGAGGCGGCTGGCGCGGCTGGCGAACTGTTCCGTATCCAGATGGGCCCGGACCAGGCGAGGGACTATCGGCCGCCCGACGCAGGTAGTTTCGTCTGAAGCCGCCTGGCTGCCGGATGGAATCAATGTCTAGTGCCTCGTCCTCAGGCTTGCGCCGAGATCCATGGAAGCTCTTGCTACGCTGCAACTTTCCCTGTTCTTCAGCTTGTTGCTGCTCACTCCATCTGTAAATCTGCCGCGTGATGTCACCTCCTTGAAGCTGCAAGCTCGAGAACTGCTCTTCGTCTTCTTCGGGCCTCATTCCGGTTGACTGGGCGTCATCCTCGCCTATGTGTCCGCGATTTGATCTGCTTGGTGAGGCATAGTGACCTACCAGATGTCGGCGCACGATCTCGGCATCTTCATAAGGTACTGGAGAGCGACCTCGGCCATCAAAGGAACCGTAATCACTAGGTGGGACACGAGGAGGCGCCTCTTGGGCGGGTGAGAGCGGGCGGATTGGAGGTGGGCCGAATCGTGGGGGTGAATTGCCCAGAGACTCTTTCAAAGCCGAAGAGAGGTTTGACTCGGATGGGCCGGGCAGCGACGATTGTGGATCTGCGCGTCCGGGCAGAGGAGTCTGTATCGACGACGAGTTGGCTGTTTGGGAAGGTGTGGGTATTTGGCGTACGGCAGGTGTACCGCTGGGTAGGGAAGGAATGGGCGAGCCCAGTCGCGCGATAGAGCCTGCGCGAACAGACTGTGACGGAGAGCTTCCTCCAGAATCTCGCGACGACGGCACCGCCTGTGGATTCGTGGATGCCGAACGCTCACCCGGCATGTTGGGCTGCGTGTGCTGTTGAGCTCTGTGATAAGAAACGCGAGCTTCGGCTATCTGCGTCTAACGTCGCGACAGGATTCTTAGGGACGAAAATAAGCTATAGGGGTTGTGT
>Ga0058698_10001106_pt1 | contig 12810 bp, 7 predicted proteins | sample AgamicAsSfe_FD_67288 | JGI IMG/M metagenome (GOLD analysis project Ga0058698, IMG submission 67288) | Agave microbial communities from Guanajuato, Mexico - As.Sf.e | ecosystem: Host-associated > Plants > Phyllosphere > Phylloplane/Leaf | place: Guanajuato, Mexico | collected 2012-05-30
TCTACTGGGCAGCAGGTGGTGCGCCGCCCCTTGGTCCTCCACGTCCACGGAAACCGCCACGACCACGGCCTCGTCCTCTACCACCTCGTCCACCATCAAGATTTGCCGGCGGTGGTACGTTCGAGTAGTTTCGCGGCTGGAAATTTGGGTTGTTGGGCACAACTCCTTCAGCGGGATCAGTGTTGTCGATGACGGTGAAGCCTCCCCGGCCCTTGTAGCCTCCTCCTCGTCCACGCGGGACGAAATCAGCAGAGCCACCTCGCAGGTTACCGCGAGTGTTGGTGCCATTGGGAGCCTGGTTCTGGTCTTGAGAGGCTTGGCCGTTCACTTGTCCAACACGGGGAGCGGTTCCGCCTCGGCCGCCACGACCACCACGAGGTGGTCCGCCATGGATTGGCAGTGTCTGCTGCTGTCCTTGCTGCGGTCCAGAGCTTTGACGTGGTGCCATGCCTCCGCCACGTCCGTTCGCGCCTCCGAAAGCTCCTCGGTATGAGCCACGGAGGGGTGGTGGCGTACCTGCTGGAACTAGCCCAGGGCCTCCAGGAGCACCGAAGCGGGGCATGTTGTACGAAGTAGGCGCTTGTTGTGGACGCCTGGCGGCAGCAGCACTAGAATAATGCACGACCTGCTGATCCGTCATGTTCACAACTGCAGTAGCCGGTACAGTTGATCCTCTGAACGGAGAACAACGGTCGCCGAGAGAAGTACCGCTCATAAAGGTAGCGTCGAATACAACATCGAGCAACAGAACACGCGCAGTGCGGGTTTTGCCAACCACAGTACCTGATGATCCGATTGGGACCCTTCCAGAGTCTTGAACATAGACAATGCGATCGCCAATGCTGAAGTGCTGGTGTCCCAATCGTTGTTCTGCATCAGAAGGCTTCAGCAGAGCGACACGGGGCACCTTTGTAACCGTCTTGGGCTCAACTTCTTGGGTGAGGGGAAAGTTGGCATCAGCGGCTGCCTCGATGAGCTTGACTGTATCCGAGTCGAGCTGCTCAGCGTCCAAGGGTACCTTCTCAAAGTTCTTCGTCTGAACACTCTTGAGCCAGGCTCCAATCTCCTTGACCTTCTGCTTCGCAACTTCGGGAGGATAAAAGTCCGTGTCTTCCCAGCCGTCACCCGTCGGGTTCATGATAATGGCGGCGATAAACTCCGGGAACTTGGTCATATACTGTTGCAAGAGGTTTATGGCCTTCTCGCTATACTCCCATCCGTTGGCTGACTTGCGAGAGTAGCCCAATACCTTGAGCTTCTTCGCTTCAAACTTGAGGTTCAGACCGAGATTGAGTTTAAGACCGCTTGAGTTGACATTGAATGACGACGTGAGCTTAGACAACGCAAGCGGCGGCATATTCAGATGCCTTGCCACCTGGTAGGATGGAAGATACGGCATGGACCTTTCTGCCATGATGACGACTTCGCGTCCAAAAGCTGGCTCTTGCTTCTTTAGCTTCGCGACCATGATCGTGGCCTTATTGTCGGCGTGGCCCATGACTTGTAAGGGACGGCCATACGCGTAGTCTCCAAGGTAGAATGCTCGGGCTCCCTCGGGGAACTCTTCTTCAATAGGAAGCGCCTCTTTCTCTATAAAGCGAGCATCTGCGCTGATAACCTCATCCACAACTGTTTGTGTTGCATACTCCACTTGTAGTCCAGCGACCTCGCCGTATTCCTTGATGGTAGCGCCTTCGTCGGTCTTCTTGAGTCCCTTGAGCATTTCTACGTGCACGAGTGACTCAATCTCTCCGACATTGATGCCAAGACGCTTGCTGTACTGGCTTTCGATGCGGTTCGCAGTCTTCTTCCAGTTGGAAATCTCTTGTGGTCCATGGGGAATAGCAACGGGCGCAGGAGAATCGCCGCTCTCTGGCAGAACGTAGTCGAACAGCTCATCCGATACTTTTATTACCTTTGCTTCATGTAGGAACGGGTAGCCAACATGAACGGCCTTGCCGAGTTTTGCTTGTGCGTGCCCGACAGACTGTCGTGGCTCCGTATCTAGTAGTGTAATGACCATGCTCTCGTTACGGCTGTCTTGTTGGAAAACATTGACACCCGCAAACTCAAGCTTGCCATGGAACGGCAGAGTCTTCAAGCTGGGGAAGCCGGCCAGAGCTGAGGCACCCAGTTTGACGCCGTCCATGAGGCCAATGTAGTATTCTAGTCCGTCCATAGTCGGTAGGTCGAATATGTTCTCGATACATTTGCAGTGAGGAAGATCCGGGAATACACCTGGCAGAGATGACTGGTAGACAAAATCCAAATCTTTAGCGTAAGTGAACTTCAACGAAACGCCAAATGAATTACGCTGCTTCTCGTCCGGTGTCAGATCGTTCTCCTTGGTTGCCATGGCCTTAAGCAGACGATCTTCCTGGATGAATGGAATCTTGACGACAGCCTCCCAGTCCTGCTTCTTTCCGTTCATGTCGAGAGTGAAGTCTCGAGGATAGAAGTCGATGATCGGCGAATCCTCATTGGTCATGAGGGGATGGTAGGCTTTTGGTACGATGCTCTTACTGCGATCAGGCAGGACACCCATCAGTTGCTGGAAGGGCTTAAACGGCTGTCCAAGTCTGAAGTTGATGTCCGCCTTCAGACCTCGCTTGACGTCGGAAATCATAGGCGAGTAGTGGTAGCCATAGTACCATGGCCACGACGCGACTCCACGGTAGTAGTAAAAGAGAACCCACTGCAATCCTTGGACGTAGTTCTCCGTCAGTTTGCGAAGCTCTTCCTCGTTGCTGCGATCCCAGTCGAACTTGCTCTTGTAGTAGTCATTCTTCCACGCGTCAAACTTCTCGTCGTATTTCTTCTGCATCTCCGATTGGGCGTCCTCAGGCGAGATGTCAACGATCTTCGCCTGTTCGTACTTTTGTACAACGCGTACAATCGCTTTCGTAGATTCGTCATCCATCTCATCCTCCTCATCCGAGTCGCCTTCAACTAGCTTAGGTGGAGGTGTAACCTGAATGTGACGGTCGCCGTCGTCATTTTGGACAGTCTTCCAAGGGAGATGTAACTTGTCGGCAAGTTCTTGAACGAATTTTCGATCCTCCGCGTTGAGAGATACCGGAAGGTCCAACGGAGCTTGGTCTTTCTTTTCCATGTAATTACCCAGCCAGCTCTTGACCTTGGAGAACAGTTCCTTCTGCTGCGTGGTCATGACAACCGTGCCTCGTTTCGCCGTTTTGGCCATTACATCCTCCTTTCCAAGTTTCTTACCCTTGAACCAAGCAGCATCGGCATTCTCCGATTCGAAGTGACGGTATTCGATGTTTGAGAGTTCATCCAACAAGATAGCCAGGCGCTCCATGTTGATGACACCACCCTCGTTGATGTATCCTTTACCCTTGGGTAGGACAGTCTTGTAGACGTTGAACATGAGGGCCAAGGCGCCCTCATTGATATGCAAATGTGGAAGATTAGGAAGGAAATCGTTACCAACAAAGAAAGCCATGAGAATGAAATCGTCAATGACACGCTCCATGTCGAATGGGAAGCTAAGAGCACCGGGCTCTTCCAGTTCCTGGAACTCGAGTTCCAGGTATTCTCGAACAATGCTAAGGTGCATTAGGTAAAAGTTTTGGTGTTCCAACTCCTTGGACTTGGTTTGGCTCTGGCGGCCAAACGTCACCTCTTCACGCAGCAAGCTGAAGTGGGGGTCGTGGCTGAGCAAACCCAACATGATGAGGTCGGCATCGAGACCGTACAGGCAGTGGCGGCGGTTCGGGTCGTACCCCGGCTGTGCCTTGGCCTGACGGATGTACTCCATGACCTTGTGCTCTCCCTCTCCGGGGACCTCGTGACCAGACAGCACGACTTCCACGCCCTGCCAGTCTATGTCCTCGGAGACCTTCTTGTTGATGAAGTACTTGAGCTGCTGCGTGAGCTTCGCCATGAAAGCAGTGCCTGGCGTAATGCAGTTGCTGTCGAACGCTTCCTCGGTCGGCATCTCTACGCCTTCGCGGATAGCCTTCTCCCGAGCCTTTTCAGTATCGAGAGCGGTTCGGAAACGTCGCGCACGCTGCTGGTTCATCTTGGCGCGCGGGGCGACACCATCAATGGCCATGAAGAAGAGCTGTTTGGGCTTAATTTTGCCAAACAAATGCTCGATGTAGTTGAAGATGGAGATGAACATCTGATCTTCGGACTTGCGCGCCGTGACGCTGTCGGAATCGTTGTGGGTGCAGTTATGGATGATGCCGTTCATGTCAAGCTGTGACTGTTAACTAACTGTGCGCATCGAATGCGACACAAGAGCACTTACGTAGAGACAGTCGAATTCGGGAATACGGTTCTCAGCAATGAGCTGCGAAATACCCGGATACCTTTCGGACATCCATCGAAAGAACTTTGGGACACCCATGGCTGCTGCTCCTGTCTAGGAATGGCTGAGGATAGGTTGTGGATTGTGTACAAGTGGCGGGGCTGAGAGTCGCAATATATAGTGGGCGACAAGGGGAGAAGATGGCAGTGAGAGAGGCGCGCAAAGGCGCTGGGGCGAGAGGGCGAGAGAGAGTATAGGGTGTTGGTTCTCGACGCTGGGGTCTTCAAAGAGTCGGAGTCTTGATCATAGACGCAATGGATATACGGGCGGCGACTGCCAAGCAAGTGGGGCGCTAATGGATCGACATCGGGGTTGGTCCAAACGCGAACTTTGGGAGCGCGTCGTGCGCCGTAGCTTCTGCGCATCACACTTCAAGATCGCATATATCCCACCACGCCCTTGACTATCAGCATACATTCACCCTCACCATGGACGAGACTATGAGTGGTAAGTCTGTTCACCTGTTGCGGGTTTGTTTTGCGACATTGCCATGTAGACTGAAGGCGAGCGAACTTCGTATACCACACCGACACAGTTGGCACATGGCGTACCAGCTCACTACCATACATGCGCAGTCGCTCAAGCCCCGACACTTTTGAACCCCTCAGAGACTTGGTTCTAACACTATCGCGACAGACGCTCACGATTCCCACGAGATGGACGACCAAGAGCAGTTGGAGCAGAAGCTCATCAACGAAGAGTACAAGATATGGAAGAAGAACAGCGTCTTTTTATACGATATGCTGTACGGCCGCGCGCTCGAGTGGCCTACGCTCACTACACAATGGCTTCCCGACAAGAAGCCTGTAGAAGGCACCAACATGAGCCAGCACCGCGTCATTCTTGGAACCCACACGTCGAACCAAGCCCAAAACTACCTACAAATCGCCCACTGCGAGATACCCGACTTCCGGGTTCCAGACTTGTCAGAGCTTAACGAAGAGCGCGGAGAAATCGGCGGCCACGGCAATGCGAAGCGACCCTTTGACTTCAAGATTGTGCAGAAGATCAACCACCCTGGCGAGGTCAACAAGGCGCGCTACCAGCCTCAGAACCCCGACATCATAGCATCGCTGTGTGTAGACGGCAAGGTGCTCATCTTCGACCGGACCAAGCACCCGCTGCAACCAAAGGACGATTCGATCAAGTTCGAGGCCGAGCTTGTAGGCCATAGCAAGGAGGGATTTGGCTTGAGCTGGAGTCCTCTGAAAGAGGGACACTTGGTGACGGGTAACGAGGATACCACAGTGAAGACTTGGGACATCAAGAGTGGCTTCTCCAAGAGCAACAAGACCATCAGTCCAACGGCGACATACAACGTTCACAGTGCAACCGTCAACGATGTTCAATACCACCCGATCCACAACTTCCTCATTGGTACCGCGTCCGACGATCTTACTTGGCAAATCATCGATACTCGTATGGAAACACACAAGAAGGCACTGTACAGGAAGGAGGCCCACGACGACGCAGTCAACTGCATCTCGTTCCATCCCGAGTTTGAAGGGACTTTCGCGACAGGCTCGGCAGACAAATCAGTCGGAATCTGGGATATGAGGAATTTTGACAAGAAGCTTCACAGCCTGCAAAATCACGCCTCAGATGTCATTGGTCTGCAATGGCACCCGCAAGATGCTGCCATTCTTGCCAGTTCCAGTTACGATCGCCGTATTTGCCTGTGGGATCTCAGCAAGATCGGTTCTGAACAGACGGCTGAGGAAGCAGAAGATGGCCCCCCTGAACTGTAAGTCATCGTGAACCTATTGTCAGCTCACGTCCTAACATGCAACAGACTGTTCATGCACGGTGGCTTCACGAACCGAATCTGCGACTTTGACTGGAACAAGAACGATCCATGGCTCATGATGGGCGCTGCAGAGGACAACCAGCTGCAAATCTTCCGTCCCGCGCGCAAACTCGTTGAGCCAATCAAGAAGACTGTAAACCACGGAGATGTCTCAGACTGAGCTCCATCCATCGTGTGTCTTCCTTTTGAGATGGCTAACATGAGGGCACTTGTAGGGTAAGGTAGCGGTTCCCGTACCGATTGTACCGGTTTTCGATGCTTGGGAGCCATCTTCGTCGCCTCTGAGTTCTGTACCTGAAAGTTCTATACCCGAAGAGGAGGAAGCAAAGCCAGAGCAAGAGATCGCTGCTAATTCTGATGAGAGTGAGAGGACTTTGTATTTGCCCGCTACTCCGCCTTCTTCTCCATAGTAAGGAAGAAAACAAGAATGGTGTTGGGCGCAACGGCTTGGTGATATCCTTTGTCGGTTTTTTGCGATTCTAGTCGCGTAAACACATGAATCAAAACATATCTACCTCATTCCACCATCGCTGATATTAGTGAAGATGAAGGCTTCGTAGTGCTGTTGAGCGGGCGAGGGACAAGGGGCCCATGCTCACCTCCGAGGTACGAGCTCCCAGCTCCCCGCAATCGTCATCCCATCTCTCATGCACCCGCCATGTGAAATCAACATCACCAGCTCAGACGCAGAACCTGGGCTTGCATCGATCAACATCTGACCCTCTCTATTGACACGCCAGCTTCAGTCGAAGCAATCTGCCATGCTCCTCCTCGGCCTCACAGGCTCCATCGCGACGGGCAAATCGACCGTCTCGTCCATCCTCTCCAAGCCGCCCTATTCTCTTCCGATCGTAGACGCTGACCTCATCGCGCGGCAAGTCGTTGAACCCGGCACTGCAGGCTACAACGCCATCGTCGAGCACTTCCTACCTACCACACCGGATCTGCTTCTTCCCGATGCGACGCCCAAAGGACGCCCGCTGAACCGACCAGCACTAGGACGGAGAGTCTTTGGCAGTGGAGAAGAGAAGGAGCGCGACCGAAAAAAGCTGAATAGCATTGTACATCCTGCAGTACGAAAGGAGATGTATAGACAAATGGTATGGGCATACCTGCGCGGCAACTGGGCGGTCGTGCTAGACGTCCCTCTCCTTTTTGAGAGCGGCTGGGAACGCTACTGTGGCACTATCCTCGTTGTTGGCGTGTCGGATCCCGCAATTCAGATACAACGCCTACGCGATCGTGATTCGCATCTTACCGAAGAAGATGCGCGGAACCGCGTTATGAGTCAAGGCGACGTGCGCGAGAAAGCGGAGCGCTGTTTGCGGAGAGGCCCGGGCAACGGCGTCGTGGTCTGGAATGATCACGACAGGAGCTATCTTGAGAAAGAGATACAGAGAGTCATGCAGGATGTTAGAAGCAATAGTCCGCGGTGGTGGAGTTTCCTGCTTTGGGTGAACCCGTTGTTTGGTGCGCTGGCTGGTATGTTGAGCTGGTACAAGATGCGGAACGTGCAATTACAATGGGAAGAACAGAAGAAGCGGGAGAAGGCGAAACTGTAGGACTTGATTTGATTTGTTGACTCTGTTGGCTGTGCGCTGAAGACAGAAGGAGTGTCGGTGCTAATGTGTGTTGGTGTTTGTTGGATGTGCGCATAGATATCTTAGCAATTGGCGGCACAGGTGCTGTGTCACGGTAAATGCTTTCAAATTCCTCAGTTTGTGTGTTTATTTCATGTCTTTTAATCATGTCTCGCCGGTCTGCATATTGTTTTGCTCTCGTCGTTCTGCTATGCAGTCGAAAAGTTGTCTACCTTCACTTCTGCTCCACTGTCGCTGCAATGCGTTCAAAATCCACCACACCACACCGACGTTTCTTCATTCGCCCCGCCGCTCGCAAATCAGCAGGCCGGAACCGATCTTCTCTCTGTAAAACATATTTCCACGAGCCTCTTGTACGTCAATCTGGTGGACTGCAATTAAATGACCATAGTGCGAGCATGAGTTCCATAACGCCCCAATCCTTTGTCGACGATGGCGGATCCTTCACCAAGCGCATACCTCGCGGTCTCGATCAGCGCCACGTTGCGCGTTGGATCGCTAGCAGCAAATCAGAGGCCTCAGCCTACACGGGCAGTTTTGTCGATGACGGCGCGGACATGCAACTCCCTCCTGGAGTAGCACCAGGCTTTGGTCCAATCGACACACGATTCTACAAGCAGAAGAAACGAAAAGAACCCAGAGATGGTGTGCAGACAGTGTGGAGTGATGACGTGCAAAAGGCGATCAGCGGAGATATACAACGGAACTTGGAGAAAATAAGGGAATTGGGCGGACTGGAAGTTAAGCGGACGGATCGTGATGGCTGTCAGGACAAGAAACCTGGGGATCAAGAGAAGGTGAAGAAGGACACTGTGACTGTCCCTATGCCACCCCAATGGGGAACCTTCGTCATCAAAGCAGATGATGGTCGCGTTATCGTTGTAGACAAGGATGGTGAGTTTGACTCCGGACCACAGAAGGCTCTCAGTGAGCAACCAAAACATTGGGTCAAAGCAGCATCTACCGTCGAGTCAGCCTCTCTGGCCAGAGGTCCGGTTCCGCATTCTACACCGATGCATCGCACGTCTTCCCGTCAGACAAAAGAACGTTCGAAAGAGAAGCAGAAACAAAAGAGTGGCAGTGAGAAGAATGTCAAAAACAATAAGTCTCGTCGCTCACATCTCTCATCATCCAAGACACTTACATCCATCTCCGAATCAGAATACGAAGAAGGCTACCTGCACTCTGATGGCGAAGACATGGGTTCGCCGACAGGTTTCATGATGACAGGTGGAGCGAGCGGTTGGCCCTCTAGCAGAGCTTCATCTGTAGCTCATACAGCTGTATCCATGAGCGACGCGTACGAATACATTGTGCCAGGATCTCCAACCAAGGCCATCAGTGAGGGATTCAGATATGTCAGACCACGCTCACAAGGTTACAAAGACATCATTCCGGTGTCGAACTCCTGGATTGAGAAGAAAGCGTCGTCTATGCGTTCGCCACCCGCTAGACGGCCGTCTCCTGACATATTGCCAGTTAAAGGAGACACTAAGGTATTGTCAGAGGTATCTTGGGATGGTGGACAGTTTGAGAGTGCATGGAAAGTCGCCAGTCCAAGTCACTCATGCAAGAGCCACAGATCGACTCATACTAGCAACAAGTCGCCAAAATCAAAGAATGACTCGGACAGTGCTTCAGGGAAGAGTCATGCAACGTACAAAGCGCCTACAGTCGAAGATGCGTCAGGAGAGGAGGACTATATTGCGACTGGATGGGGCGGCAGTGTGAAGAGCACTGAAACTCAAGGTTGGGGTCGTAACCAAAATAACAATGAGGAGAGTTCTAGTAGTAAGAAAGAAGGCAGAGAACCTGCGTCGATGTTGTCTGCAAACACGCCTCACCCACATACCTGGGCAGGTGCGGGTAGCAAGTCTTCAAGCGAACGAAGCTGGAGCAAGAGACCCAAAGCCACTGACAATGCTAGTTGGACCGGTGTCGAGTCTCCTACTTTTCAGCAAATCGCCAACAGTCCTACGTCTGTACATTTTGGCAGTCCTACACTTCCCTTGGGCGATACTACATGGGATGGTCTTGAGAGAAACAAATCAACCAGTGAGGTCGGTGTCGTAGGTACAGGGAGTGAGCGGGCGTCTCTGGGTCGTCAAAGCCAAGTATCAAGTATACAGTCTGCTCGTCGAAGTCACGGTAGCCATGATACCCGTAGAAGTCATAGGAGCAGCAAGCACGTACACCCTACAGGCTGGGAAGACGGTCAAGCAGGCTGGGCGGGCGGAAGTCAGACTAGCCATCTGAGTCGACACTCCCAACGACCTGACGATGCAGCCATTTGGCCTGGTAGCCATGCCGTCAGCGAACAGAGCTGGAGTAGTCAGAAGGCTCGTGTTGATGACGACAGCGGAGGCCAATGGGGTGGTGCCGATCAAGATGTGGGGAAATACGCGAATGGATATGATGAGGACAACGCGACATATCTAAACGATAGTTGGAATGGTGTTCCGGTGAGGGTTGGGAGTCGCGCGGGGAGCAGGAGCCCGAGGCAGAGTAGTGCCGCGACGGGCTGGGTGTAAGGATGGCGCGACAGGGCAACCGCGAAGGAAAAAAAGCAAGTGGGGCAATGGGAAGACGAATTGACATGTCGAGTCAGTTCCTAGAGCGCATAAAATTACTAAATCATACAAAATATTCAGCTCAAGATGACGGTGTCTACTAAGGCAGGGCTGCACAGCAATTAACATGCACATCAGCAGTCAGCATGGCGAACCAACGAAACTCAGCCCTGCGAGCGTGATGCAGCAAACTCGCGTGCATCCTGCCTCATCGCGTTCTGCAATGGGAGCCCGCGTACATATATGCGCGTCGAAACACCAACGGCAAGCAGCGCGATACTCGAAGGACCAGCAGATGGTCCAAACTTCACAAGGTCGCCAACCACCTATATAAGTCTATGACATACCTGTGACAATTGGCAGCCTCAGAGCAACATACGAGAAGCCTCGAACAGGCGCCTCTACTGCACGTACTACTGCCTCAGCACACTGTAAGCTGCAAGGCCTGGGATGTACGCGCAGAGAACGAAGCACCGTTCACGTCGTTCACGTCTATATCGCGAGCGCGCCGAGTCGCGTTTTGGTGGCGCAAGTGACACTGCAGGTGGATCCGGAGAGTCGTAGCCAATGGAGGGTATTGCATAAAGTGGCTAGGAGGGTTAAAACCAGTTTTCCGTCATAGTTTCGGGACATGATCCTGGCCTGAGTGGAGAAGACGGACGCGATTGTGGGAGGCGGCCCCTAAGTGCGTGATGGACACGCTAAAGTACGAGGGAGACTGGGGACGCGTTTGAGTGCTGGTCTAATAGCTTCGTGACCCAGCTGCACATCCATCTCTCTTACTCTTCTTCTCCAGGCTTGACTCTGTGTGTTCAGGTTCTCTGTCGTTGACCCAGACATTCTCTAATCACTGTGAGAGACGAAGAGTCCATCATTGTTGTTCTTGTTGTTTTGGTCTGGCCGCCTTGAACCGACCTAGTCGCGAAAGAGATACGATAACCAAACCACCCCACCTTTCGCACCTTCCGTCCCAACGACAATCACCTTCAACACCACCACCGCGAGTCCTCAGTCACATCAATTGCGCTTTCGGGCCGATATATCTACCTGTACTCATATCAATCGCTATCGCGACATTTTCGACAGTCTTTACCATGGCCACCTCTACGCGCCAGCCCTTCGGCGAGATCGGCTCGTCGCGGCTCCAGGTACTCCAGAGCGCGAAGAACAGGCAAAATGGTAAGGCGCTCCAATTCACGTGCCACTGCATTCACTAAACGCGTATGCGACAGCCATCTCGCCAAATTTCACGTCGCCGCAGGGTCTGAAGTCAATCCCCACGCCATCGACGGGTAAGCGCCAACGCGCACCCGAGATCTACGAAGATGCCGACTCCGAGAACGTGGACCCTTCCGTCTTCAGCAGCCCGACCAAGAAGTCGAGGACGGCCAACAACAGCATCGACGCGGGATACATCAAGCCCGCCAGCTTCTCAATCTTCACTTCGCCCGTCAAGCCCAGCAGTGCCAGCCTCAATGCCACGCCTTCCGTCCCGTCTGTGCGCAAAGCTCTCTCGTCACCCAGCACCGCCAAGTCAACACCCATCACCAACAGCCGCGGCTCACCCAAGAACAAGCGTCTCCATGCCATTTCCAAGCGTCGCGCATCCAGCTCGCCCTTTCGACGCGTCGACCCACCCTCCTTCAACCTGAGCAGCCCCAGCCTACCCTTCTCTATCGACGCAGCCCTCAGCGGCTCAATCTCCACCTACACACCCAAGGCCCCCGCTGTAGCCGCCACTCCCGCCTCAGCACCAGCCGCCCAGTCAGTCCCTGTCCTCGATGACAACATGCCCAAGAGCTGGTTCTTCGATATCCACGAGGACACGCCCGAGCAAGAAGCCGCAAACCTCATGGAACATTCGGCATCCGTCTTAGACATCTCATCCGACGACGACGCAGCAACCAAGTTCCGCAATGAGGACCGCGGCAAGGAGAACGTCCCGCCTCCAGACTTCCTCGCTGCTGCAAACACCCGCAAGCGCAACCATGCTTCTTCCTTGGACGACGGCTATGAGACTGATATCCTGGTCCAAGCACCTGCTAAACATCCTCGTCGCACGCGCAAGGTTGTCCAGGATGCTATGGATGAGGACAGGAAGCCGCTGGGTGATCTTGCGCCGAGCGAGTTCTACGCTGAGGGCTGTGACGCCACAAGTTACGTTACCGTTGACGCGGGAATTGAGAAGCCGTCAGGGTTGTCCAAGGAGTTTGATGCTAGCAGTGTGACACCAGAGAAGAAGAAGAAGCATGTCGTTGTTGAGGAGGTACCCGCTGCAGTTGAGGAAGAGACAACAACACCATCAGTATCTGAGGACATCGTTGCTGCACCTGTTGCTGCTGACGTACCTGCCGTCGAGGCTGCTGTTGAGACCACACCACAGTCATGTGAGGTACCTGTTGCAGCGTCATGAGCCATGTTCCGTACTTCTGCTTATTCTTCTTCTCTTTCTGTCTACTTTGGACTACCCAATTGGCGTTTGGATTACCTCAAGGCGTT
>Ga0058698_10001107_pt1 | contig 12804 bp, 18 predicted proteins | sample AgamicAsSfe_FD_67288 | JGI IMG/M metagenome (GOLD analysis project Ga0058698, IMG submission 67288) | Agave microbial communities from Guanajuato, Mexico - As.Sf.e | ecosystem: Host-associated > Plants > Phyllosphere > Phylloplane/Leaf | place: Guanajuato, Mexico | collected 2012-05-30
GATCGAAGATCTATCGGGAAGTGGTATAAGTGCCGGCGAATTGTGTTCGCTGCGCTGCGTTCGTAGGAGGAGGAGCGGAACTGAGTGCCTTCCAAGCGACCTCGGCGGCTTCTTCTCGGGACTGTTCGAGGTAGCGGTAGTCTCGCCAGAGGTGCGCTCTGTATTCGCGGCCATTGATGAAGACACTGCTTGACCAGGCTGTCCGGATACCTGGGCAGCAGAGTCAGTCAAAGATAAGAGTGGTGGGGCATCATGTAGAGCGCGGGTGGCTACCTACCTCGTGGGTCGGAGTAATCCTGGAACTGAGGTTGGGCGATCTGGTTCGTGGCGCAGTAATCTGGGGACGTTTAGCTGGGAAGTTACGAGAGCAGTGGTGTGCGCACGCTGAAGCTTCTGGACGTAACTCTCCGGTGCTGCCATTTTGCGAGACGGGTTCGTGGGAGACGGTGAAAATGCGATGCTGTCGAGAAGTTTGGAGTGGGGTAGTGCCTTGTGAGTGGGGATTTGGATGATCAACTGTGTGTGCGAAGGCTGAGAAGAACACTTGCTCTAGCATATTTCCTTCTCTGTTTATAGTCCGACATGACCATCAGAGCCTCACTTTCGGTATCCTGTAGGAACCGGCCAGCGCTTTTGCCACACGACTGTTCTCAAAAAGATTCAGCCTGCAGCCGCCGTACCACATATGTGCTTGGGAACAAAGCATCAAGCTGATGCTATGCTGCGTTGGCAGGCCTACTTCCGCCATAATTGGCCGGCAGAAACACCATTGAGCGAGCAACTGCGGGGGTAGCGAGAACAGAACGCGGCAAGGCAGAAATTACGACCGCCAGAACCCGGTTCAGACACTATGACGGATTGTTGCGTGGTTTCGGCACCACAAGTTTGGGATGGGGAGACCAATGAGCTGATACGGATAAATTTTGGTGTTGAGTATGTTTACCTTGTTAAGCTTGGTTCAAGCGATGTGCTGGCACTGAAGGACGACGAGAAATGCTGCCATGCTAGTTTCTCAAGGCCGATGCAGTGCCAGATGTGTCTCGCAGATTGGCCCATAGTTCCATCGGCGTTCGGCCCGCTTACGGTTAGATGGACAAAGGGCCGTGCCGTTTCCGTACCGTATAGATGCCATCTGAAAGCGCGTCATCTTAGACACCATGCTCCTCCATGTGCTGAAGCTGCAAAGGTCGCATACGCAGCAATGCAACGTTAAGCGAAGGAACGTGGGATGGATTAGGGCAGCTCACGGCTCCAACTGGACCCACATGAGTGAGGTGGCATACGCGATTGCCCAGAGCGGGCGTGTCAATATCAATCAATGTGTTCCTGGCGTGAACCGCTCAGCCCTGCGATCTCCAGGTTCGTGCATTGAATGCAGCCCGTATCACATCAAATTTCTGCAGGCTATCCGGTTCCTGAATCGCTCGTGCTATGGCCATGGGTTTGGTGTACTTCCAAACACTCCGACACGCTGAACGCTAGCCAACTCTTCAACGCGGCACTTGTTCGGTATTCGCTTCTGGGCGCTTGAAGCGGAAGGCGCACCTGAATTGATCTACACCACGAGGCTCAAGGCGGGGTTAGCACACCCTCCATCTTCTCCTGCTCTGCGCTGGCAGTCGTTGTGTTGTTCATCGAACGCGTCCGAACTGCTGGAAGTGGTGGCTGTTGATGACTGTCAGTGACGTGTCGTACAGATTATATTGCGCTAGCCCAATCGACGCCACAATGCACGTGCGTAGAGCAATGCAAACCTTGGAAAATCTCGGGAGGCCCACAAATTTCGCGCCTTACAAGGTTATGCAAGTCAGGCATGTAGCTGTCGAGTTAGTTCCTGATGCGCGATTCCTGCAAGAGACGTGGACCACACGACCTTCTCCCGGCCTTCTGCGCCGCACCGAACCACGTGTAATTCCATGGCGGACGTCATCGCTTGCGCATGAACGGGCACTAGGCATTGCATTTCTGAGCTTAATCGAGTCTTCTCCACGCCTGCTTGGGTGTGTGAAGGCATGCATCACGTGTTGCTGCAGATGCCCTGTCGCAGAAATCCCAGCCACCAACAACACGCAGAGAATGTAGAACAGCCAACAGACAGGACAGCTCGATAAGACCGTAGTAGCGTCAGGGCTTCTGCGTTCACGCAATCGAATGACTACAGTAAGCAAGAGCAGTCCTGACGTCCTCGATTCTTTCGCGGTGATCTTGGCCCCTGATACGGCCACCTTCCTAAGTTGGGATAGAAGGAACCACATTCTATGCCAGAGTCAAAATTTGATATGCAGTCACCCTTGACATCAATCACTCAAGTCACGACAGTAGGAGCCTATCTTGGTGAGAGACAACTCAGAAAAAGTGGTTCTTGACAACTCGACCTGGTTCTTTCAGCCTCTTACGGCGCGTGTGACTGTCAGGTTTGATGGAAAGACTGACAAGTAGAGGAAGACAACAGAGAATGCATGTCCACAAAAACTTGGCATCTTTCTTGTCAGAATTGAATAAGTGTGGGCACTGAAAGCATACAGACATGTAAAGAAGGGTGTAGAAGTTTCATTGACTGAATTGCCAAGGATGGACAAACGAGTGGCTAGCCGATACATTATCAGACCCCACGCGCTATCTAGCTCTGTTGTAGCAAGCGTGCTTGCTTGCAGAGACCAACTTCTGGTACTCCTGAAAAGAGTCCGCTAGCAGCTCTTACGACCTATGAATGACTTGTCAGTTCAAGTAAAGCTCCTAGCGAACGACGACAATCTTACCATATTTGCATTACAGAGTCATATCCAGATCTAGCAGTTGCACTGGCAGCAGATAGTCATACCGCACCAGTTGCAAGGACAGCCAGGGTTGCATCGAGCCTCTAGATGGGCGCGCTTGATCATCTCGATACTATGCTCAGCAGGGTACTGGATGAGGTTCGACACTGGGGCAGGACTGCGGTTAAGAAGCTCACTGGGAGCAGCGCTGGCGAAAGAGAGGAGGGCGACGAGAGGAAGAGCGAGAGTAGTGAGCTGCATGGTAGTGATGTGAAAGTTTCTGTATGAACAATGGTAGGTTTGAAGTGAAGATGAATCGGTCACTGGGCTTGGTGGAGAGACGTGTTACCCAAAGAATGATTTATATATGTGCTGGAGATCTCGAGGTCTACATGTTCGTGGTCCGTACATCTTCGCATACCACAACGGACCGTGATACCGGCGAAGGGCCCACTTGCTGATGCTGCAGACATACTCCAAGTCTTCCAGCATACCCACGACCAGCATTCGGGTCGTCGGCGAGTCGACCTCAGGCTGAAGTCAAGTGTTCTTTCCAAGAACAGGAATAGTTTTATGCGTGTTGCTGATAAAGTCTACTGTTTACTGGTCGGCCATGTGATGAATGGTAGCCCATTCTCTCTAGCTGGTTGTGGCTGCCTGCACCAACAGCCGATCACGATGGGATCTGCAGACAGTGAGCTCAAATTTCCTCCCAATGGTGCGGATTATCGAAGAGAGCAACAGTATCGGCCGTACGCTGACCCCGGAGTTGCGTGGCCATGCGTCTGGAGATGCATTGCGGCATGATACTGGAACTGGTCAAGCTTTTCCAAGCTTAGCTTGTAAACGTTTACCTTCTTACATAGGCTACCACAATGAAGTACAACACTGATCGACATACAGACTTGCCGCCTGGAGGCAAGTCATCAGCTAAAGGGCAAAGAGAAAATGGTGTACCATGCTCCGAAGAGTATTGTTCGAGCTAGAGATGTAGTGTCTAAGCGATGCAACGCCACAGAAGGCTGGTTGGTGGACATTCTCTTCGGACTTCGTGTATCCGAAGCGATAGATGGTGAAGCACTAGATCCAAGCTTCCTGAGTATTCGCTATGTGTCCTGCTTTCCCAGCTAAATCTCCGCTCTTCGTACTCTAGTTAGAGCATTATGAACGGACGAAACTAAGAAAGTCTACTGGAGATTAGCAAATGAAGGGCAAGAAAGCCAGATAGATTCAGTATCTTCGAGGGACTTAATGCTGTGCCAGAAGACATGTCGCAGGCCAAATCCGGTATTTGAGCGCGTCGTTAACTATCATGGACTTGAATGATACTAGTTAGCGCCACAAACGAAGTCTGGGAAGCTTTCCCCGCCTGAAACCTCCTTAGGCCAACCGACTTGACGTTTCTAGCAGTAGCATAATGCGGTGCAACCGTAGTCAGCATCAATATAGCCTAAACTCCACGCACCGCAGAAGGCGCGGGCCGCCCCCAAGACTTGGCTATCGACGGGTACAACCGCTCGTGACCATTGCTGATGGTACTTCAATGCCTGAATACCGGAATCTGGAAAAGCGAGGTGTGCTGATCAAGATGGACGCAATTAAAAGGTGCATTAGCGCAAGGCGGCTCACGAGGAAACAAGCCGTCCAGTGGGTGTCAGCTTATATCCGATCAAGACTAGTATACGCACATTAGCGGGCTCCTGGGCTGATGGCATGTTGTTAATGCTTCAAAGTTAAGCAAACTCTGATCGAAGTTCGAGAAGTCAATGAAGGGGCGAGTGATGGCCTACGCTCGATTGTCGGACGACGCCTCGATAGAGAGTCCATACGAGAAAGCAGAACCATCTGAGTCACTGCTTCAGAACTCCGCTAGGTACTTTTCGTACAAGAACCTGTTCGGTGCTTCTCTTGTTCTGTGGATAGCAACGTTAGCCACGCTTGCTTGGGTGCTGGGTCAGAAGCCCTCGACCTACGGGAACCATGCTACAAATTCATTGCCATTTCCTCCAGGTATGCATCAAAGATGCAGGAAAAAATCATTGCACGCTTTGCTGATAAAGGGATCTAGTGCCGTCCCGCATGATCACTTTCGATCCAAACCCAAGATTTCACTATACAGCCAAAGATGCAGGAGAGTCCGCGTGGTCGGCTCTGATGCCCAGTATTATTCCCATGGCATGAACATCAGTGGAAAGACTGACAAGGAACTCATAGATGACGGAGGTATCATCTCTATAGCTAGTCCCCAAAGGTACCAGCTACCCGTGAGCTACAAGGATCGAAACGTCTCCGGCGCGGAAGTATATTCGATGTCCATGTTCCACCAGCTGCACTGCCTGGTCAGTTCCGCGCAGTAACAACAACGTCTATTCGCTGACACTGGAAGAACTCGATTCGTGTGCGGCTCGGAATATTGGAAGGCTTCATCAACGAGACTGTTGGCAACATACAAAGAAGGGATGTCTTTGCGCCGGAATCGCATGTGAACCACTGCTTTGACTACCTTCGCCAGGTAAGATTGTCCGCCTCTTCATGCACCAAGCGAGTGTTAGGGTGCTAACACAACGTCCAAAGGCTGTCATGTGCGCAGGAGATCTGTCTTTGGAGCACTCCGTTGTTCCAGATGAGTTCGGTTTCAACGGTTGGGGAACATCGCACCAATGTGCGGGTTGGGATGCGATGTGGGATATTGCGGTGCAACATCGATACGATCAGGGTATTAGGCAAGAAGCTGAAAGGAATAGATAGAGCAAATACATGCAGTTCCGAGTTTCAGTATCATGAACAGGAGTATTCCAAGGCTGCGTCATTGCTGGTAGATGAGGTCGGTAAGATTGAGTCCGGAAATTGCTGTCATCTGCGCTTTCTCCTTTTCGTGTGGGGTCCAATCTGTCTGCACACGCAACGTAGTCCAGGATGCAAGGCTCAGAGTTACCAATGACATTGAGTTTCGGTAGTATTTCGAACAGACAAAGCTTCTCGACCCTCAGTGTCAACCGGCGTTGCAGGGAACGGACATGAGCAGCGGAAACTGGAAGACATGAGTGATCCAATGAAGCGTGAATACCAAGCTGCGCGATCGACCCCAATGCGATTTCTTGTGAAACGCACCATCTCTGGCAAGTTGATCTTCGTCTTGGTGAATTGGTTCCAAGGCTACCGTTACGTTCGGGACGGGGCGGCCACGCAACGGCGGCGCCGCAACCTCAGAACTTGACGAGAGGTCTCGATGGTTGCTAGTAATGACGCCAACAGAAGTCGCTCGTGAGAACAGGTATTCTTATCGATATGTTACCGGCCAGCGTCGTATGGCGACGAATGAGAGTGGCGAGAAGTGAGGAGGCGAAACCCGCAGAGCCGCGGTGTGGCTGGGGGCAGCCAAAAATAGCTCACCAGCCTCCTCTTGTCCCACGCCGGGCCCGCCGACTTGCGCAACACCCAGCCTTCTGACAGCTACCGCCATCTCGGTCGGCTGGGTGACCCTGCGTCCTGGCTCGTGCTACTGGCTCATTGCCCGTTGCGGTGGGTCCAAGGGGCTTTGTAGGGCTGGATGACGGAGGGCTGGCATGTGGATTGTTTGCGGCCGGCGTACGTAGGCTTGTGGATTCGGATTTGGAGAAGGCTAGAAGACGCTGGCGGCAGATGTAATTATGGCCAGAGGCGCAGAGGATATAAACACGGCTGTGGTACGCTCAACCAAAGTATCATTCAACAAGCATCTCATCTAGTCTACCATCGAAGTCTATCCTCACATCCTTCAACCTTAATCTATACACACTACAACAAGTACTCTCCATTCCCACAGCCAAGATGCAGTTCTCCATTATCTCCATCGTCGCCGCGCTCGCCGCCACTGCTACTGCCACCTACGTTCCTACCAACGGAACTGCCACCTCTGGTGCTTACTACCCCACTGGTACCGGTGCTGCTGCCCCTACCGGAGCCAGGCCAACCTCAACCCTCCCCTTCACTGGTGGAGCCGCAAACATTGGCAGCTCAGCCCTTGGTCTCATCGTAGCTGGTGGTGTCGCCATCGTAAGTTTACTCGACTATTAGAATCATACCAAAACAATGTACTAATCAAACTCTAGATGCTATAAACGCAACAAGGACGCTGCTTCGCTTCGATCTATAACTTCTTCTTCAATCACTATTCATTAATTCGGATTCAACATTGGCGCAAATGGTCACGGCGTTACTACGGAAACAAGGGTCTCGGGATGAGATAATCAGCATCACTGGCGCAACATAGAATTGGCGTACAGACACAAACGTGTGGAGGCATAGACTAGACTTGTGTATAGCAGAGAGCATGACCTGGGTATGGTCGAGTGTCAATAGTCTACGAAGAGATGAGCCGAGAGATGGACAGAATAGCCTAAGTGGCCGAATGAAAACAAGCATTTTCAAACATCTTTTGCAATTGCTTTGACCTGCATATGTGAAGGAAGGCCTTTCCTAGCTATGACATTGGGTGGTGACAGGGTGTGTAGAGTGGGGCTCTTAGACTTCTAGTTCAGGATGGCGTGAATGACGCGCGACGCGACTCCCGCGATCTGCAACTTTGGAACTTTACAAGCACACCAGTCACTTCTCCAACCCTGCGACGCTACGACTCCAATGGCCAAATCGGACGACATCTTGCTCAAGGGCGAGCCTTTGTACGTCTGCTACCTTCACCTCAGATGCAAATGCTAACAGTAACAGTGAGGATGCGTCGCCAGCACCATCTCGAGACGCTTCGGCATACAACCCACTACATGACTTTGTACTACCACCGGGTACCGAGCGACACTACTCACAACAGTTCGCCGACATGTACTTCTTACGGCTACAGCAACTGAAGAAGACGGTGAAGCAAAGGGCCGAGGATGCATGGCACGATTTCGAGGTATGCAACGGGATGCTGCTGGAATGCGAAAGCTCGTTATGCAGGACGGAATGATACTGACTCTGGGCAAGCTAGGTGGACAGACGGCGTCGTTTGTCGAGCGTGTGCTGGATGTGCGACAAGGCGAGCTTTGCTGGGTAGTGGGGACGGTATACATGGAAATGGCAGAGAAGCCCAATGTGTTGAACGACATTGAAAAAGATGTACGCTTCTCTCCCCACAAACACAAAGGATAGACTCTAACACTCGACAGCACTGGATAGCGGACCCTCCCCAGCGCGACACCTACGTATCTTCCACCGGCGCCGATGAGATGATGCTCGAAGACGAATCCGGTCGTCTACGCGTTACCGGCGAGCCTTTGCGCCAACATTTTGTCACCGGATGCATACTGGCGGCACTGGGCACCGAAGAAGCAGACGGCACATTCATGGTCATTGCAACCCAATGCGCAGATCTACCGAGACAACCGCCACGATGGGAACGTGACGATGTAGTGCTATCAAAGGAGAAGAAGAAGGCACCAAAGCGCGAGAGAGCTGGAAAACTTGCCATCGTCTCTGGTCTTGAGCTGACAGGTGCAGACGATGATGAGGTCTCGCTGGACCTGCTGGTGGAATACCTGACTGGCGAAGCTGCGGACCCAGCAACCCAAGCCGAATCTTCCAAGATAACACGACTTGTTATAGCTGGTGGTTCACTCGCAAAGGGATCTCCAATTCTGTCGCGAGAAGACTTTGCTGCGAAGAAGAGTGCAGCGAGACACTACGGATACGACGCTTCGTCTTATAACGCAGCACCTACTACACGCCTCGATGAGTTCCTCTGCGAAATCCTTCCCTCGCTCCCCATCACCATGCTGCCTGGTGCATCGGACCCCTCAAATGTCGCTCTGCCACAACAACCTCTCCACCCCGCTCTGTTCCCCAAGACACGCCTCTACGCCGAACCGCCGATAGAAACTAATACAACCCTGAACGGCTTTGACGCAGTGACAAACCCTTGGTTAGGCGATATCGACGGGTACCGCGTGCTAGGCACAGGTGGCCAGACAGTCAAGGACCTACTCAAATACGTCAACCGTGTCAAATCGATAGACGCCATGGAGATGATGTTGCGCTGGCGTTGCGTAGCACCCACAGCTCCAGACACACTGTGGTGCTACCCATTCCAGGACGACGACCCATTGATGTTGAAAGAGTGTCCGCACATGTACATTGCTGGCTGCCAAAAAAAGTTTGAGAAGAAGGTCATTGAAGGTCCTGCGGGACAAAAAGTATTACTCATCAGCGTACCCAAGTTTAGAACTTCGGGCAAGATTGTGCTGGTTGATATGGAGAGCTGGGACGTGGAAGTCGTCAGATTGGGGGCCAAAGGAGAAAAAGCTACGAAACAACGAATCGTGGTGAGTGGAGAGGACATGATGGAGGAGTAAGTTGCGGAAGCTGTGCAATTGATACCCGATCTGTTGACAACATGGCGATGCAAACAATGAAATGACATATACCTACACCATGGCTTTCTCGTTCAATTCCTTCATAACGTGCAACAGCCAATTACGTTTTTGACGTATATCGGAAATAAATCAGGTGCATTAGTCTCCACCTGCAGAAGAGGCACGGGAAGTGGGTACCGTACCATCGTCATAAATGCTTGGGTCTTGGACGATGTCATTCGGCAAAGCTTAATAGCGGGAATACCTGCTTCGCCAAAACGCATACTCGTACGATGATCAGCAACGTTTGAAACAGGGGGTCCTTTTGTCGTGATGTCAACACCACATGATTAGCAAAAATAGCTTATTGACGCGTCTTTCTGATGTAACGTGTATGCAGATGTTGAAGTGCGTGTGTGTGTGTGTGTGTGTGTGTGTGTGTGTGTGGAGTAATAAGTGGATTCAACGACGTTTGACGGAACTGTACACATCAAAGAAAAATAATGTGTAAAATGCGATATTGGTATTCTGCGCAAAGTGGTATCTAGAGTATCAACACCCAATTTCAATGTATCCTGCGAACGCCGTCGCCAATGTACAGAAACTCCCTTCGTCTTTGCAACCTAGTGATATGTGTGATATTGTACAAGCGGGACATGAATAAATAAAAGGGGAATCTAAGTCTCCTAGGCCTTGAAGTTGGCCGTGGTCCATTCTTCGTACTCTTTTTTCAGTTCTCGTTGGACCCAGGGAATGGTGATGGCGGTCCAGATACCGGCCCAGAGGAAGGGCAGAACCCAGCCGACCTGTGCTGTGTTAGTCTTGATAATATGGAAGAAGTACGATTTGGACATACAACGTAGGCAGCGTCGCGCTGAATAGTGAAAATGATGGCAGTAGCAACTACAGCGCAGATAATGGCGCCAATGGCCCAGAAGAGTGTCAAGCGGTGCAGCATCATGCGGAAGCCCTTGCTGGCCTGGTATCGGAGATTCAATCGCTGACGGAACTCAGTGCCACCAGATCCGTCAACAGCGCAAATGTCTTCAATGTATGCATAGATGCCGGGTCGGAGCGGTGCGCCCTGGGGTAGCGAAGAGATACGGCAGGGTGCAGGCACGTTCATATACCGCAGGATGTCGACGAGAAGGAGCTCGCAACCAATGGCGAACATCATGGTCGGCGCGGGCATGGCAAGGACGCGAATTGGCGGGTCGTGGGGACATGTACCACTGCACTTTGTTAGCTGAGCTTTGTTGGGACGGACGGAGAACCTACGCAATAAGCTCAATCATGACGAAGAACCAGCCGACGGACAGGTTCCAGTGGAACCAGTCGAGATACCATCTCTGCGCGCCGATGACCCTGCAACTGGAGCCCTTCTTCCATAACCTGTGGAAGCGGATGAAGTATTCGACAATCGACACGGTTCCAAGCAAAGCGGTACTGATACTGAAGACGGCGTTGGCAGACAATTGGTCACGCGTCAGGCCATACCACATGCCAAAGTAGAGGCCGATGGGCATGAAGACGCAGTCGAGGATGATGAGGGTCCAGAACCAGAAGATGGACTTCTTGCGGGTGCGCAGCGTGTACTTGAGCGGCGGCGGGCGGGTGAAGTCGGGGTCATCGTAGGTGACCTGGGTGTGGGGAAACTGGGCGTGGGGATTTGGCGACGGGACGCGGCTTGGTTGTGCGCTGGGGTTGAGGCTGGCAGAGTTGTTGACGGGCGTGGTGCTGCGCGGCTGTCTTTCGTCGTCGCTGGCGCCGTCGACGTGCATGCTGGGTACGGGCAGCGTGTCGGCCTGTCCTGCAGTCGTCGGTCGAGATGCATCAGCCTGAGGCGTCAGCGGCCTCAAGGGCTCCGTCGAAGATTGCTGCGTAGCCATTGTGTGGAGCGGTGGCACGATGGGGTGCCCAGGAGAAAAGTACGGGAGCGGCGGGAAACAAGAAGAGTCGGTCGCGTCTTGTCCGGATGCCAACGGGTGAGATTGTGTCTTGACACTGTCGGCGTATCTTGGGGGAATGGCCGTATCATGGGGGAAAGGGTCTGTTAGAATCCGTCAGCACCGTGCAGGCCGTGAATCTGCCTATGATGTCACGCCTGGGGCCTCGTTTGGTGCTTCCAAGGTCGCGCTTTCCCTGGGCGGATCTGGCGCATGCTTGGGATGCTCGGCTGACGCATCTCCGTCCTCTAACCTCGCCACCGGGCACATGCTCCAATCCCTCCATGCACTGTGCAGTCAGTGTGGATATGTGAATCGATATTACTGATGGGCTCCTTACGCGGCCTCTTCCTGTATTCTTTCGTGCTCCTCGCTTCCTGTGCTGTCACCAGTAGAGGCGGCCATGCCACTCAACACCCCCTGCCCGATGCGCAAGCCGCTCGTAACGGAACTCTAATTTCCCAGAAGCTGTTCTGGGAACTCGAAGAACTCGCGCGCATTGTCGATATATCCTACTGTGTAGGCACCGCCGGTCTGGGCATCCAGAAGCCCTTCAGGTGCGCCAGCCGCTGCGGAGACCGCGACTTTGAGACTTTCGAGTTGGTTACAGTAAGTGGCTGCATCCAGCAACACATCGCACAAGGTGCATGAGGTGCTGATATGTCCAGGCATGGAACACTGGCCCTTTTCTATCTGACTCCTGCGGCTACATCGCTCTGTCGCATTCACCTACCAACCCGCGTCTGATCCTTGCCTTTCGCGGCACCTATTCGGTTGCCAATACCATCGCCGACCTCTCTACCATACCGCAAGAATACGTGCCATACCCAGGCGACGATGATGATGGTACCTCGGACTTCATCGCCCCGAGTCTAGACGTAGACGACGATGCGCCACCCGCCGAGCCGCCCAAATGCGACAACTGTACTGTACATACCGGCTTCTATTCCTCGTGGCTCAACACCCGTAAGGTCGTCCTGCCACATGTATCCAAGGCTCTGGACAAGTATCCCCATTACAAGCTGGTCTTGGTGGGACACTCGTTGGGCGGTGCCATTTCGACCCTCGCCGGGTTGGACTTCAAGGCTCGTGGATGGGACCCCCATGTGACAACCTTTGGCGAGCCTAGACTAGGCAACAAGGAGTTCAACAAGTACGTGGATGAGCGCTTCGCCATCACTTCGGATCACGACAACAACAAACTTCACCGTGTCACCCATGTCGGCGACCCTGTTCCTCTGCTACCACTGTCTGAATGGGGCTTCAGTATGCACAGTGAAGAGATCTTTATATCCGAGTCAAGTCTACCTTTCTCAGTTGCCGACATCCACTACTGCGACGGTGACGAAGACCCGCACTGCATTGCTGGGAGCGACCAAGACAAGCCTGCCTGGGGTGTACCCACTCGCTTCAAGTTTTGGCAGCTCTTCTTCGCCCATCGCGATTACTTCTGGCGATTGGGTTTGTGTTTGCCAGGTGGTGACCCACGAGACTGGTACGACAAGTATCCTGGGCATAGCACAAATGACGGAGACGATGATGTGCCTGAAATTATTGAATTGTAATGACACTTGGTCTTTTGCCTGTAATGTTTTAAATCGTAATTCGTACACCAAGCCCTTTTATATGCTTCTCAATACTAAGACGTGTGACAACGCCGAGACCATCCTTACGCCGCGCCTGCAGACCATGTTACTTGAAGAGAAAAAGACCTTTTAGTGGGTGCCGTTTTGGCTGTGGGCCCTCCTCTTCGCGACAGCGCCAGCAAGCTCAGCG
>Ga0058698_10001110_pt1 | contig 12764 bp, 15 predicted proteins | sample AgamicAsSfe_FD_67288 | JGI IMG/M metagenome (GOLD analysis project Ga0058698, IMG submission 67288) | Agave microbial communities from Guanajuato, Mexico - As.Sf.e | ecosystem: Host-associated > Plants > Phyllosphere > Phylloplane/Leaf | place: Guanajuato, Mexico | collected 2012-05-30
GTAGTAGTAGTAGTAGTAGCTGACGTCTTTCGTTTGCTTTACCCAAAGCAGCATAATGGAGATCGACCGTCGTGGTCGTAAGACACAGTTTTGCGAGCTCTTCATTTAACCTGCATGAAGGAATCTGCCGTTCCTGCGTGGCTGCAGCGTGCTCATCGGTTTCTCGACCTCGACCCGGTCAAGCCATCCCATCGGGTCTTTACGATTCAGCATTTGCAACCGATTAGACGAATCTCGACTCTCGTATCTTGGACTTATGCGACGCTACTGCATAAACATCTGGGACAATGCAGAAACCACGTCGGTTGCCTTAAATGAAGCCCTAATTCAGTAACTCCGATGCGGAAGACTGCAGAGAGCATCTTTCGCCTCCGCGACCACCTCGGATTCAAGTTAGCGAACCTTGCAAGCCTAGTCGCTGCATGTGTGTACAATTTTGATATGGGGCCAAATCGTATCGTAGGCGCATATATCGGACTGTTGGCGCGCAGCTGTCGTCGCTCTGTCCTAACGTAGCGCCTTACTTCTCTTGATGAGATTCCTAGATAACATGAGATTTTGTGGAATCTCTGCCATTGCGCTGGCTTTGACCAGCGTTGCTTTGTCTGCCGCGGTAATACCTCGAGATGATTTGCTTACAGATCTTCAGAATCAGGCCATGGAGGCACTGAAGCAAGCTGAGGCAAACAGTACACTTGCGAAGAGGAGCTGCTCTCTCTCCAACGCACATGTCCGTCGAGATTGGTAAGTGATTTCAGCAGATTACCCGAGAAGATAAGAAGCTAACTTCTGCCACAGGAACTTATTGAGTAAGAAGGAACGAAAGTCCTACATCAAAGCTGTGAAATGTATGATTTCATCGCCATCAAAAACACCTGCAGGACTTGTATCCGGTGCAAAAACACCATACGACGATTTCGTTGCTCAACATATCAACCAGACAACGTCGATCCACGGAACGGGCAATTTCTTGAGCTGGCACAGGTACTTCGTGTACGGCTATGAGAAGGCTCTGCGGGATGAATGTGGCTACACGGGTTACCAGCCGTACTGGAACTGGTTTAGTTACCAAAACGATTTGAGCAAATCTCCCCTTTTCGATGGTTCCGAGACTAGTATGGGTGGTGATGGCGCTTTCCTTAAGCACAATGGCAGTGTTAGCGGTGGTGGCTCGATCCTCTTGCCATCAGGAAATGGAGGCGGATGTATAAAGAGTGGTCCTTTCAAGAAGTAAGTCGGGTATTCTCAAGTTTTGAATCATCCATCTAATAGCGGTCAGTCTGCAACTCAACCTCGGTCCTGTCCTCCCTGCTATGGAAGGATACGCTGCCGTAACGGACCCATTCGAGTGGAACCCAAGATGCGCTCGACGCGATTTCATTCCCACTACCGAAGACTACACCTTCACCAACCTCTATAACATGACACTCGGCGAGGCTTCTCAGAGCGTATACACGTTCCAGAACGAGCTTCAGGGACGTTTTTCCGACGGATTTCTAGGTACACATACCGCTGGACACGTGAAAGTTGGTGGTGATGCCGCCGATTTCTTCAGCAGCACGAACGACCCTGTGTTCTTCCTGCACCACGCCATGTTAGATCGTGTGTGGTGGATGTGGCAGGCGTTGCATCTCAATCAGGCAAAGACAGTAGCTGGTACCATTACTATCCTCAACAACCCACCAAGTAGGAATACTACGTTGCAGGACGTCATCAGCACGAATTTCCTCAACATGCCAGACAGGCCGATCGGAGATCTGCTAGGTTCGCTGGATGGAGAGCCATTCTGTTACATCTACCTGTAGTACATTGAGACATTGTATATACGCTACCTCGAATACAGTACATAGAAATGCACATTTGAATGTTCACTTTTACGCCTAGCTGTTGATGACGGTAATACGCAGCAGGCAACGCGCAAAGACCCATAGAGCCGCGAACTAACACGTACCCACACTCCACGGCCCGCTAATTGGTCCGATCACCACTAGCCATCGTGATACTACTATCGACTCTATGACAACCTCTCAATCAATCTCATCATCGTCTTCCCACAACAATTAAGCGAAGCAGATGCTGCAGCCAATTCCCATAATCGGCGCTGGCATCGCCGGTCTAACGCTGAGCCGCAGCCTCCTCCATCGCGGCATCCCAACCATTATCTACGAAAAGTCAAGCTCAAACCCACGCTTCAATTACGCCATCACTCTTCACTCGACTGCCTACCAGCCCCTTCTGGAAGTTCTGAATCTTGATGATGTTGCGTTCAAGAAACGCGTCGCTGTTGATGCCGAAGATGGCGGGGCTGGAACAATCGGAGAGCAAGTAGATTTACCCAGCCATGGAGGTCTATACGCAACAACATCATCATTTCGCGCCAATAGAGCGAAGCTCGAACACCTGCTTCGTGAAGGTCTCGACATACGTTGGAAACACAGTCTTCAAGGTGTTCAGAGGACTCAAAAAGGACCTAGGATACGTTTCAGTAATGGCGAATCGTGGTCTAGTGGGAAACTTGTTATAGGCGCAGATGGTGTACATTCCGACCTACGGAAACTTCTACTCCCAGCTTTATCACATCTGAACGTCCTTCCGTATGTCGTTTTCAATGGGAAAAGGAGAATGGAGAGGGAGGAATTTGACAACATGTTCCGCGACGTGGCGAGGCCAAGGGAAATGAATGTTTGGGAAGTAAAAGCTGGGGATGTGATGCTTAATGTCAGTGTTAATAAGACGACGAGTGAAGAGGTAAGTCTCAGCTGGATATACTCGCGTCCTGTGCGTAGCGACGAGGATGCACTGCATCGTCCTAATAGGCCGAACGAGGACGCGCAGAAGACACCCGATGAGCTCTTTCAAGAGATTGGTGAGCTGAGAAGTCTGAAATCTCCCTTCTCGGACATATTCGATGCGAAGAAGATGCGCGGGGACAGGATACTGCATTGGCTGATGCGAACAACATCTACACCACTGTCGGATTTGCAGGATCTGTTTGCGAGGAATGGAGTATGTTTAATGGGCGATGCAATTCATGCAGAGCCTATCGTGGGAGGTAACGGAGCCAACGCCGCTATCTTAGACGCATTGGCGCTTGCAGAAGCCATCTCGAGCGAAGAAAAGAGAGACTGGGAAGGTATCGAGGGCAACGTGAAGAAAGGCGTATCGAAGTGGTATGATGAACGTTATCCGGAGTGGGAGCAAGGGGCTGTAGAAAGTCAAAAAGCCATCGCAAGAATGCATGAGGTGTCGTTAGGGGCGGATGCGCGGCTTTAAGTATCCATGTAGGAGTACTCACCGAAGTAAACTACAGAAGCCGCGCCAATGAAGACAAGGGTGGCGTGCTCGATAGATTTGTGTACTAAGAACCTCGTGCTTTCTGGATTATCCGACAGTACAGAAGGTACTCTACAAACACTTGCTGCACCTCCTAGTAATATACTTGCAGAATTCAAGATGTATTATGCCTTTAAAGCACGTCAAGGACGTGCAGTAGAGTTCAGTAAAACAATAGCTGACTGTAACAGCTTTTGTTAGTCACTACAGAACAGAGCGGACTTGGCTAAACAGAAAGCATCTTTGGTATTTTGTAGTCAGATAAAACTGGGCAGCCGCAGCTACCACGCAGTCAGACGACTATCAAGGCGTGTCGTGTTGGTATGGATCTTTTGCTGGCCATTTAGACCGTAGTCTCTCGTTAGAAGTCGTCAAAGGTATCTACCAGCCACCGCCGCCAGTGTCACCTCCCCATGAAGCCTCACCTCCAGCGGCAGCAGCAGCATCGCCATCACCCGCACCCGCACCCGCACCCCAGCCACCACCTGCATCACCTCCATCCTCAGCAATAGGCTGCTTGCAGCGCTGCTCAGGTTAGCTTGTCGCACTTGCACATTTAATGATATCGAACATACCTTGATGGTGTGGCCCATCTCGTTACAGTTATTACACTTGACCTTAGACCAGTCCTTGGGTTCAGGACAGTCGCGGGAGAAGTGACCCGTCTTTTCGCAGTTGCGGCAAAGAGTCTTTTCCGGGTTCTTAGGCTGGTCGCAGTCCTTGGCCATGTGCTCAGTGGAATCGCAGTTGCGGCAAGCACGAGCGGCAACGTTGGGACACTGTCAGCTGTTAGTATGTGCTAGAGTGATTTGCAGCCCCACGATACTTACATCCTTGGAAAAGTGACCAGTCTCGTTGCACTTGCGGCATTCGACGCCCTCAGCAGAGCGAGGCTCAGGACACTCCTTGGAGTTATGACCTTCCTGCTTACAGTTCTTGCAGGCGTAAGGGTTGACACGCTCCTTGGGGCAGTCACGAGCACGGTGGCCAACTTCCTGGCAGTAGACGCACTGAGCCTCGGGCACGGTGTTCTCGCGCTCAGCCTGCTCTTGCTTGCAGTACTTGCGAACGTGACCAAGCTCACCGCAGTTACCGCATAGCGGGACACCGCAATCCTGAACGTAGCCGCAGGAGGTGAGGCGCTCCAGATTCTCAGTAGGACTCTCAGGCCAGCCTTGAGCCATCTTGGCGCGACGAGGCTTCGCAGAGAGCTGGACGGACAAAACAAACTTGCAGTCTGGGTTACCGATAAGGTCGACGATAGTCATGTTAGGGGCGATCTCCTGCTGCTTGGCGATAAGAAAGATTGCGAGGTCATCCTCGCGGAGAGCCTGTTCGACGGCGGCAAGGTTGAATCCATCCATGGTAGCGCGAGCGTAAGCCCTCAAGCAGATGCGGAAGGCGTCGAGGTCCTTCTCTTTGGCAGCATCGATCAGAGCAATCCAGGCAGCCGAGGCATCCATCTCAGGCACACCGGACCAGTCGACAATGCGGCGAGACTTGCAGTCGACAGCGCGATGGCCTTGCTGATCGCAGAGTTTGCAGGTACCATCGAAAGCACGCTCTACCCTCTCGTTGGTACAATCTGCCTTGTTGTGACCGACTTGACCGCAGTTGAAGCACTCGCCAGTAAGACCGCCACCGCCCTCGGGCTTATCAGGGCAGTCGCGGGCGAAGTGACCGGGCTGCTTGCAGCTATTTTGTTGTCAGCAACATAGAACGAAGTTGGTTGATGAGGCATTGCTTACATGCGACAACCGTCGTCGTTAGCATCGCCTCCGCCTCCGCCAGCGTCAGCACCGCTTCCCCAAGAATCGCCAGCACCTGCACCAGCACCGGCATCATCGCCGTTCCAGCTGTCGCCAGCAGGAGCCGGATCCCATGAGGAGCTGCCGCCTGTCTTTGTGTCAGTAGAGGCTTGAGGCTACCGCAGCATGTCGCATACCTGCAGTTGCACCAGTATCCCAGCTCATAGCTGTGGGTAATGGCTAGGGGGATTGGAGTTGATGTCAAGTGTCTGTACGACAGTATGGTTAGCATATGCAACAAGTGAAGAGTTAATGCTGACAATCCGAGACTGTCGTCGTAGTATGGAGTGAAGAACCAACCACCGGATGGGAGTGACTGACCTTTTTGGAGTTCAGTGACAGTAACGCGACCTGTCTGCAACAAGCACCGAAGAGATGATCAGAGCGATCGAATAGTAGATTGCGGTCGGTCGATCGACTGCTGGGAAGAACTGAAAAGTAGGTATTGGGATTGAAAATCGTGTTGTGGACGCAACTTCTCTATTGATATGTGGTAAACAGGCGGAGGGCCCGTGCTGAAGCCCAGCGATAACAACGCAGGTGAAGGTGAGGTCAGTATTGTAAATCGCTATCAGTATCGGGAAGCTGTAGGTGTATCATTGGCGATATGCCACGCGATATGCTGGGTATGGTAAGAGAGGATGCGTGTGATGATATGGAAGAAACGTAAAGCGTCGATGGCCGCTTTGGGGCGACAGTGAGAGCAGAGCGATGATCTACTTCAACAGAAAGAACAGGAGCAACGAGAACACCAAGAAGTCAAAAGAGAACAGAAACAGATAGTCAGAAACTCTTGTGAACGTTGAACTGGCATTTGGCACATGAAATACGTAAATACTCATCCTGCACGCCGAGATCGCGTGCTTTTCCAAGAAGCTGGTATCATGTCATGAACCTCACCAAAGAAAAGGATGGAGGCCTTCGCTGCACCACCCATGATCATTTAATACCTGAACGCCAAAAATGACTTCAACCCCCCAAACTGTCGACATCGTGTCTGATTATACACCACGGAACTGCAGATCGTTAGTATGTGCTTCATGTCTGGTTGTTGTTGTTGCCCGAAAGCCATTGGTGTGTCACTTACCATTCGTACCACCAAGAACCACATAGCTCCGATGAACCTAAACGCAGCCAAGCCAGCAACACTGTAGAGAACTACTGCCAGGTAAATAGTGGCAGCGTCGTTCTGCTTCTGCTGGGCCTCATCGGGACTACTGACGGTGAGCTCCAGGCCACCGGACTGCAGAACCAAAGCCGACAGGCCCAAATTGCAGAACATCCAGAAGAGCACGACACCAGATCGAAAGCCCTTGTAGTAATCTTCTTGCTTCTCGCTGGCTGAAGGAACCTTTTTCTCTTCCTTCCACTTAGCGCTGAAGACGCGGAGTTCTGTTTCGTACTGAGTGTTGAGATCGGCGTCGTCAGTTGGCGCCTGGATATCTGCTTTACCATCAGCCTTGGTGGTGACCGAAGGCAACTTTTCCGGTTTGTCGTCTCCCTTAGTGCCCCAAGTGATATCGTGGGTGTTGCAGAAGGCGTAGACGTTGAGAATGTTGATGTAGGTGGGTGTCATGAGCAGGTATTGGAAGAAAGACGTGAACATGTGCCATGGATCCAGGAAGATGATGGACACCACTAGCCACATCACATACGTTGATAGTAGTGATATGATCAAAGTGGCAAAGATCTTATCCTTGAACAGGTCTGCCGCGTTGAAGCCACCGTTAGTTTCGATCTGTCCCTGGACGGAGCGAACAGTGATGAAGATGGACGCGAACATGAGATAAGCCATGATAATGCACCAGAAGTAGACCATAGACATGTACCACTTGTTGGAACCCTGTGGCCGATTACCAAGTGATAATATGAAACATGTTATCAGCACAGCGATGTAGAGCCACTCGAACACGATAAAGAGTACTTTACCCGCGGTACCGAGTTCGTTCTGCAAGGAGGCAGTAAGGATGCGGAAAACCAGGAAGAAGTTACCAAGAGCAAACCAGGCAAAGATCATGCTGATAGTTTGATAGACAAACTCAACGAGAAACATGGTTTTGCGCAAGAAAGAGTGGTCACTCCGGAAGATGTCGAAAGAGTGAGCCAGGGCGTAGACAGCAGCGAAGAAGGATCCGTTCAACCAACGACGACGTTGACTGATGAATTCGGCCATGGTGGTCGGTACATCCGTCTCTCCGGTAGCAGATTTGACATACTGGAGGATCCAGTGGCAATTTCTCTTGGAGACGAGCTCGAAGCACAGAATACGGTCCTCGGCCAGGTACATGTTAGCTGTGAAAATTCCAGCGTTGGCACCGTGCATCTTTTCACCAGCAAAGTACTTCTCCAGTGGCCCTTGTCCAGTCTTGTCGTTTTGGAGCGCTACGTAGCGATATGCGGAGAAGGCACCAGGAAGCACAGAGATGAAACCAAACGCAGACTCGAGAGGCTTATCCAGGATGTTACTCATCTTGTACTCAAAATTCTGTGTCGCAACCAGCGGGTTCAAGAGCTTTTTGCCATGCACAAGCATAGCCTTGATCTCACCACAGGCACCTGCACACATGGGCTCGAGATCAAATGCCTTCCACAGCTGGTAGACTGAGTCTTTTCCAGGCTTTGTACCAGCATCGATAAGCACGCAAACATTGGGATCCAAAACAGCTCCGAAAGCCTGGAAGAACCATCGATGGGAGTTGATCTTCTTCTGGTTCTTTTCTTTCAAACAGAACAGCATTTGGACGGGGGTGTTGCCCTTCTTGACACCGACGACGCCCTTCTTGATGTCAAGCGTCATTTGCGTGGTGTACTCATAGATATGGGCAGTCACATCCTTGCCGTTGACTTGCTGCTTGGCAATGCCGTCCTGGTAGACACCGAGGGCTGCTAGCACGGCGCGGGTCCTCGGGTTGATCTTGGCACGACCATCGCTGACGACGCAGACTACGATCTTCTTCCACGCGTCCTTGCCCCACGTCTTGCTGTTGGTTCGCGAGTTCATATACTCAATGTTCTTGATGACACCAATCATTGTCCGCGCAAACAATTCATCCTCCTCGTTGTACATGGTGATAACAATGAAGAGCTCAGTGTGCCTTGGCTTTGCAAAAAGCTTCTGACGCAAAGTGAAGCGCTCTGCATCGAAGTCTGCAGGGTCGCATGTGGCGGCCGAGTAGCGCATATGAGTGAACTCGTCACGCTCCGGGGGCTGTGCATGTGGAACCTGGTTCAGTAACCGCGGCGGAATTGGACAATCGAGCACCAAATTGCCCTTGAACAATTGGACTTCCTTGACTGTTTTCCATCGCTTGATTGGAGCTGGGCTAGGTGTGGGCGCGGGCTCATCGTGGAAGGGGTTCTCTGGGTCCATGTCATCTGCGTCATGGGGATCCGGGCCATAGGAATTGGCCCCGTGTATCATCGGTCTGTTCATGTCCTCATCTTGCCAGTAATGCGTCGGTTGTGTGCCGTATCCGGCGCCCGGGCTCTCATCATGCGGAGTTGGGTCGTAAGGCTGGTTGTAGTATGCATCGTGATGCGCTTGGGGGTCGAGCGAGTAATCGGAGTCGTGATGTTGTGGTCGTGGGTCGTAATCGTCGTGATAGTTGCCAGCGGCGTATGGGATATTCTCTACTGAGTACTGTTCTATGTGTCAGCCTGCTGAACACCTGGATTCACAAATGAACGATCTGCACCGTCTGCATCGCTCGTCGTCTCCTTGGAGGCGCAATACATACACTTGGTTGTAACGGCAAGCGGTCGCCGGAGGCTGCTGCTGGGTTGGGTCCCATTGGGATTTCCAAGATGCCCGAGGGCTGTGGTGACGCATAGCGGTCTTGATGTGGTGATGCATAGCGGTCTTCTAGTTGATAGCCACGGAGAGGCTGCCCTGGCGAAGGAGTGCGCCCAACTTGTCTTCGGGGATCCATCTCGTACGGGTCGTCGCTACCGCCTGGTGCGCCTATGTAGTACGGTTAGCTTGACTGGCAAGCGTGGCACCTCGTGGTGGAAAAGGCTTGTTCGGTGGTTTGCGAAGGTGTCGAGGTTGACCGGCCTCTCCCATGCGACCTCGAGTCTGCCAAGTTATTACTCACCTAATCTGTTGTATGACATGTTGGTGTGTTTCCAGCGTATGCTGCTGCGCCTTCAATCTTTCTGCGGCAATGCGACGGGCGGATCAACAGGCCAAAACACAAATACAAGGGGTTGCCCAGTTGAAAAGCCAAAGGTGCGACTGTTATGGTGTGCTATCGTATAGGCGTCGCGGGACAGGCGACTGGTATATGTTCGGGTTTCAGGATGTGTTTGGTGCGTTTGGCGGGCCGGTAGCGCTCTGGGGTTGTTTACTGTAGCAACCAGCGGGTACGCATGGGCGGTCAAATGATGTAACACCAAGAAGAGCGCAAGTAACCGGCTTTCAGAGATTGCAACGACTGGGGCCTCAAAGCCTATAGAGATGAAGTGGTTGCAGCTGAGTTTAGCTCGTGGAAGACTGGCTCCTTGGAGGGTTCATCCATTCAAGTGCACCTGAGCAGCTGCCAAGGAAGCACTCGCTGCGCAATCGTCGTGGGGTGCGCCACACTTCACAGCCCTGCTATTACGAAGCCCCAAGGTCTATTTCCGTCAAAGCTTTGCTCACCAACGGCTGTGAAAAGGCCGAACTTTATCGCTATCGATAGATGATTGGAGCATACATGTTGACTAGACGACATGGCTTTTCCTTCCTGCATCTCTCGTCAGCATGGCACTTTTACTCCTTGAATATCAGGCAAGTCATCAGGCGCATGCACATGCAGATGCGGCTCTGGCAACTGGACGATTTCGGAAACCCCACCAAGGCCGAAGTGACAGGTCACTCGTACATACGTAGACGTGTGGCTGCCGCAGTGCGAGAATGGCTCGAGTGTTTGTCGATCTTTACACTACACTGCGTATGCCTACGAGTGAGCAGCAAAAGCAACTCAAACCCTCAATTCAGCATGATACCTGCGTTGTCTTATGATTATAATGCACTGGTGATCGCTCGTTGTCACGTTTGGCGTGCGTGCACAGTACCTGTCGATCCCACGTCATTTGCGGCGGTGCACATCGAGTCTTACAAGACATCTCACCGTACCTAGAGAGTGTAATTGTTGTCGCGGTATTAGTGTATGATACATGGATCGCCAAAGAATATCACGCGAATCCAGGTAGCCTACTCTATCGCAAGTGGAAGCGCCTGAACTGTTGCTTGACCTAACAGGCCCAATCCCGACGATACGCCGTCCCAAGATGATCTCCGATCTTCCCAGATTCCTCGCATCCTCGTATTCCCACAACACTCAATCGCAAAGGAACCTCACGCCTACCCAACCTACCCACACACGACCAAGACACCTCCCATATCGCCACGATGAGCGACTCCAAATCCCCTAGACCCGTCTCCGTCCTGTTTGTCTGCCTAGGAAACATCTGTAAACACACCCCTCCACCCTTTGTATCCCACCACAGCACTAACCTCTCCCAACAGGCCGTTCAACAATGGCTGAAGGCGTCTTCCAGTCTCTTACCGCACCCTCGCACCCTTTGATCTCAACAATCGACTCTTGCGGCACGGGCGCCTACCATGTCGGTTCCAGCCCCGACTCACGCACCATGGCTACCCTCAAAGCGAACAAGATAACCACCTACCGCCACTCGGCACGAAAGTTCTCTCCTAGCAGCGATTTCGAAAAGTTCGATTACATACTCGCAATGGACGATGAGAATCTAGAAGATTTAGAGGCATTGAGGCAGAGGGAGCTTAAGAAGAAGGGCGGAAGCGACGAGGGCATTGGGAGGGTTATGCTGTTTGGAGAGTTTGGGGGGGAAATGAGGAAGGGGAGGCGTGGAGAGAGGGGCGAGGAGATTGTGGACCCGTACTATGGAGGAGATGATGGGTTCAAGACTGCGTACGAGCAGTGCATGAAGTTTGGCAAGGTGTTCTTGGAGAGGCTTGAGAAAGGAGAGCTGAGCTGAAAGGAGGCGAATGGATGGTAGAATATTATTTCAAGTGTGGAGTGGTTGTGCGTTTAGATACCCCATAGACTGCCCTAGGCTACAATGCATGTACAATTCCAGTTGGACTCTAATAAGCCTCATTACAACGCGTGATGCTTCCGGGGTATAATTCGTTATCATGTCGTATCGCTACGAGTTCCGCTTAATCTGCCTCTCTAGATCCAGTAGCTTCTCTACCAATTTTCCTCGCATAAAGTCAGTCAATCCCAAACTGCTTCTGTTAGCTTCGCGCCCAACTCTCTGGATTACAACAAAGATACTCACATGCCCTCCCTCGTCACAACGCGGTACGTCCCACTGTTCTGCCAGCCTCCGTCTCCTCCACTAAAATGACCATTGCCGTCAACTTCCACACTGCCGAAGATGTCCTCGGGCCACGCAATGCGCCCATAGTCTGGTGGATTCCTCAGATCACTGATATGTATCCAACCTCCATGACCTGCTCCTCCCATGCCGCCTTGGTGATTTGCGCCGCCTGCGCCATCGTTCGGTTGCGAAAGGTTAGAGCCGCCTGGTGACGCGTAGACGGCTGCTTGCGATTGTACATATGGGTCAGAGATGGCGTGTGTGGCGAACACAGAGGATAGGATGGGAAGGAACTGTGGGTTCTCGGTGAAGTTCTGGGGCGTGGGTGGGAGAGCAGTGCATGTGCCTATGGCGAGTTGTGGTGTGGGAGGTTCGGTGGGCAGTAGTGATAGCAAACGTTTGCTCGGATCGAACGGATCTTTATGTACATACTGAACCGGGTCAGTAGGTGTTGTCCTAAAAGCGTGAGTTACATACAATGTGTGGATTCTCTGGCAATGTCGAAGCATTCCTCGCGCCTCTGAGACGAAGTGTTTGCGCTGAAGGACGTACACGACGCGCAGAACGCACGAAGGTGTTCGCAAACATCTGATACAATACAGGACACATGAGTATATACAATCGTAGGGTCTGAGACTTGTTTACTATCGTTGCTGGGAATGAGGCCGAAACCTTATGCTCAGATGCTCGATTACTAACAATGACGAGGACTTCGGGAGTCCGCACTAGCGGCAGATCAAGCCGCCCGTTGCTCCTTCCGTCTTAGTCTCGCAACAAAGTACCTTAGCCACCTCGATTGTCCATGACCACATATCCGGGATAGCTTAAACAAATTTGCGCTGAGTCCTAGATAGTGCCGTTGTCCCGCGTGGACCCTCGGAAAATCACACCTAGTTGTAACCCAAGTCTCGACCGCCGGCCATGATCATTCCCCAAACCATTGCTAGCGCTACCCCACTAGCCATGCAAAATGTTCGCATTGGCGAATGGGAGTGCCCACGCAGTTGGTGGAGGCATGGCCGAACGGTGTATCGGCTTAAGTAAGTAGGGAAGGTGCTTCGTTGAGAAGTATCTGTTCCCCTTCGACTCACCAGTCTGTTTCGTGTTGTCGCAGTTCCACATCATGGCTTCGGACGCTGTGGAGATAGCACCCATCGAGAAGAGGGTCGGGGAGACGAGCGATGCAAAGCAGACAGGGTTGCACCAGGATGTCGAAGTCGGACCCGAAATGGTCGATATTGATAGAATAGAGAGAGTTTACTCGTAAGTTGTACATTT
>Ga0058698_10001111_pt1 | contig 12756 bp, 10 predicted proteins | sample AgamicAsSfe_FD_67288 | JGI IMG/M metagenome (GOLD analysis project Ga0058698, IMG submission 67288) | Agave microbial communities from Guanajuato, Mexico - As.Sf.e | ecosystem: Host-associated > Plants > Phyllosphere > Phylloplane/Leaf | place: Guanajuato, Mexico | collected 2012-05-30
GGTGATCACTTTGTTCTTCCTTCGTCATCAATATAGAGCTCTGATCATTCACGTTCGGCTTATTTGTCACCGTTGTCTTCTTAGTGTCGTAATTGATATGTCGTAGCAATCTTTATGGAGCAGTAAGTGACATTACAAGGTTCGTTTTCTACCGTATACGGTGTGGATAAACACACAAGTATACGTAGCAATACTCCACTTAGATCTCCGAGTCGATGTGCAGACTTTCCATGCACACCAAGCTTCTGAGAAAGTGCGCGCTCACCATTTATGCTGGCAGGGCCGTTGATATGTTCTTCACTTTCTGCTGCTGTTCTGATAGCTCTGTGCAAATAAGTCACCCTCACCATCAGACTCACCTTCTTCTGTGTACTCGTCCTCATCCTTGACTCGTCCCAGAGTACAGCTGGAACCCTCCGACCGTCTTAGTGTGTGACTAGACGTCTCACTTCCCTCCCCTTGACTCTCTTCACCTCCTTCATACCCACTGTCAAACGGACGCTCGGTGTCATCTACCTCAGTGTTCTCCTCCTTTTCGGCGGATGATTTGTCATGCATATACTGTGCTTCCTTCTCATCAGCTACCAGTGTAGAGCTGGATCTGTCTGATCGGACTGCAGTTTGGCTTGAGCTTGATGATGAACTGTGCCTACCACTGTGGCGAATTAGAGAATTGACGTCGTCGGACTTGCGTTCGACTGGCTTCATCTCGCCGTAATATGTCCCTTGAAGCTTTGTATTGTGCGTTGCACCGAAGAACTCGTTTTGGTGCTCTGTAGGTTCTATGGTGTAGCTGAAGTCTTGGCGCAAGACTGGAATATGTTCTGTTTCTGATGTTTGAAGTGCTTTCGTCTAGGGGATCTGGGCGACGAGAAGAGCGGAGGGATCAAGTGTCTTGATTGTGACTTGCTAGACAATACTTGTTGTCACAATCGAGTGTAAAAATGATGAGGTTGTAAAGGCTCTGGGTGAGTTCGAGGTAGTGCTGTGCTGGCCACGGAATGCTGCGAGATGGATCGTGATTTGCTTTCTGGATTTGCTTTTTGAGCATGAGGAGCTTGTTTGTGGTTTGTGTTGGCAACCGGTAGGCGTTGGTTTGGTTGTGGAAGATGATTGAATGTGCGCAATATATACGGAGGTAACATTACAAGATCAGACAGTGTCTGAGACCTGAGATTCGGAATGTGAGACCAGAGGTACCAGAAAAGTTACCATAGGGAAAATTGGCTTGTGGCAGCGAGGTATTAACAGCGACGTTGCTTTTCAACCCTTCGATGTCGAGCGTGCCAGAGGACTTTTAGAAAGCGGCATAGTATCGTCTCGTGCGACACAGGTCTCAAATTAAAGCGAGAGGTATATTGACGTGAAAGACTGTTGTGTAGAAGTGTGTTGGGTTGGGAGGATGTTCCTATACAAGCAGTACACTAGTGGGTGCGGCAAGCACCAGTAACAATACATGAGATGGCACATTCTCATCAATCACTAGGTATTTCGGATATCGCGACTAGCTACTTTGTCTCGGCATAGGAAGCGAGCACAAGGTCTGTATACCTTAACAAGAAGTAGAACAAAACCCTAGATAGTGTACAAATACCTCGGGTTATCCTCGCCCATTTCCGCAATCTCCTCCTCAGTCTTCCCCTCGATCCTCCAATCCTCTTTACCAGAAAGCTTGCGTTGGTTCTTCATCCGGAAGTAGAGATGCAGTGCAACATAGATGGCGATACCAAGCGCCAGCAGTCCGATGGTCGCACCGTAGCCAGCAGTAAACTGAGGAGCATCTTCGGCGGCGTACAAGAAAGGCGCCACAACACCTGAGCAGTTACCGATGGTGATTTGCATACCGCTGGCAAAGGCTCGCTTTCCATATCGCGGGTTGTTCACGCCAATCCAGGAGAAGGCGATACCGGTGGCTACCCATAAACCGAGCGCGACGATGAAGCAGCCGGCGAAGCTGAGACCAAGTCCCTACGCCTCCGTTAGTACAATAGATTCAGACTCGAAGCATTCGGGTACTTACTTTGTTAGCGATGAGGAAGATGTATCCAATCATGCTGACAGCAAGCCCAGCGATGCAGAACAAGCCTCGATTTTGAGTCTTGTCACTGTAGTAGGCCCCCGCGACGTAGGTGATGAACCCGGCAATATATACAGGAATGGTCAAAGCCTGAACCACCTGGCGATTCCACCCGCCTCCAAGGCCATTGATAATAGTGGGTAGGAACACGGAGAAGCTGTAAAGCATGCCAAGCCCAACAAATTGAGCGACGGCGTAGGCGTATACCTTCCAGTCTTTTACACCCTTCATAACGTCTTCTTTCAGTAACTCTTGACCGGCTGTCGTCTGGCCAATCTCCCTCATGCGAAGCAAGACTAGGTTTCGTCGGTCTTCTTCGGTCAAAAAACTCGCGGTCTCTGGGCTGTTCGGAAGGACAAAAGGTACAGCAATGGCGGTTAGGACGGTTGGGATACCATTAATGACAATGATCCAGCGCCTAAAAGCGACGTGTGCGAAATCAGTGTGTGTCTCATATGCAGTTCGTACAGGGACGTTTCTTACCATCCATTCCAACCACCTACGCCATCCATCTCACCGATAGCGTAAGCAACGACACCCTACGCCCGTTAGTCTCATTCATTGGATATAAACAGGCTGCACTCACCCCTAGTCCACCTGCTAGTGCAGATGTGCCATAGAACCACGCCTGCCTCAGACTGACGTTGCGCCTATTGTAGAACATACTCAAGTAGAGAATGACACCCGGAAATAGACCTGCTTCGAACATGCCTAAGAGGAGGCGACAAGCTACGAGCCCAGCAAAGTTGGTGACAAAAGCTGAGAATGTGGCTACTAAGCCCCACAGAAACATCAGACCGGCTAGGTACCGGGCCGGCTTCATTCGTTTCAAGATGAGGTTCGAAGGTGTCTCAAATATGACGTAGGTGACGAATAGAATAGATACTGCGATCTGGAATTGGTTGGTGTTTGGGTCCATGCCAAGATCTGCCTCCATTTCGTAAAGACGAGCATTGCCAATGTTGACTATAGGATCGTCAGTCGAGGTCTGAAGATGAGTAATATATACAGACCTCGGTCCATGAAGTTCATCAAGTAGATCCAGCAGATCATGGGTACGATGCGAATGTCCAGCTTTCTCAGTAGTCTTGCTTCAGTGGCTGCATCAATCTCGACCATTGATCCATTTTGTTCGACATCCTCTACCTTGAGAGGCGGAGTTGGCGATATGTCAGAGCCTTTCTCGTCCTTGAACTCTGGTCCATTGACCACGGAGTCTTGGGCGTGGTTGTTCATGCTGCAAATGCAACGAACGGCAACTTTATCGCTTGTAAGTTGAAGTGGAGAGTAGCTTCCGGCAGAGAGGTAGAGTTGCGGCGATCGTCGTTGACGGTGCTAAAAGAACTGGAACCAGTCTTGAACTTTATAATCCGAACACCTGGGGAAGTCGCACCGGCCCCATGGGGATTATGGGGGTGCCATGATCTTAGCATCCGGAGACGCGCCGTTGACAATCGATCAGGCAGAAAGACCGAAGCGCATTTCATAATCTCATCGCTGAAGTGCCGATAACCGTTCTTCCGTCCTGGCATGCTTGGACGCTTTCCGCTGCGGTGCTTCCAAGCTTTCTTTGATCATGATGGTTGACCAAGATCTTCGACTTCTTGGGATCTAAACTGAGTTTGGCAAGGACGAGTGTGGATCGCTTCAATGCGACCAGGTCCCTGGTAGGAATAGATTCACGTCGTCTACGTTACACCATCACACCGTTGATGTGTGCTCAAACAGTAGTCGCAACCCTGGATACTGTACCGGTTAGTGCTATGCATCTATTGTACATAGCCTACACGTACTCAAACGAGATCCCTGACCTACAGCTTCTTCGTCACATCGAAGCTCTTTACGCCCAAAGAATTGTCTTACTTCATCACAGTATGAACTGAAGCTTTCCATAGAGTGTTAGGATCTGAATAACAGGTAGAGCGGCCTCGGAGATTCTCGTCGTCATGTGTACACATGCTGAGGACCCGCATCTCTTGGAGCCCGGGATATGAACAAGCTATGATTCGACCGGAGAGCGCTATCAACTTGGTGAAGAGTGCCTAGTCCGAGAGATCGCACACGAATGCTGCGTTCCTTTACTCCGCAGTTGTTGTTGTTGTCATGTCGAATTCCAAGTCGCCAAGTGCTTAGCTTACGTTCATGCCCTTGGCAGGCTCATGTGCTATGCACAGGAGTGATCCTTTGCGCGTTCGACGTTGCTCATGAAACGAGGCAGTAGCGAAATAGCGAGCATTCTCGCCGGGTTTGTGTCTGGCGATATACCAATTACTCTGTAGAGACTTCATGATAAGTTCTTGCGCGACGTGAGGCGCCTTGATGGCCCATCATTGTCGTTGCCCAGCCGGGTCCATCGGTGATAATGTACATCGCTCTCGCGTATCAACGCGTTGATTCGAGGTCAAGGGTTGAAACATTGCAGCCGTGCTGCGCCTCGTGCGGAAAGATGATGCTTGGTACGGTGCGCTTTCGCATGCTCATAACGAAGCACGCTTGGTGTGCAGAGCGGGCAAAAGGATGCAAAAGATGGCCAAGCGCCAAACAAGTGCCCAGCGTCTTGAATATGAGTAGTTATATGGCGCCGCTGACGATGATGATGGTGGCGGGCGATGAATTATATGGAGGCGGAAGCTGATGGTAAATGGGATGAGGGCAGGGACAGCGCGTCTTGGAAGGCGCGTCCGCTTAGTCACTGCACCCTAGGCTTCACAGCAGTAGAGCACACCACGATCTGGAAGCACGATGCTAAGCTATCAAGACTGCCAACTTAGACTCAAGGCACCGATTGACCGGTACAACTCCACGTGGAGATCCCTGCCTGCCATGCGTCCGTTGCACAGAACCCGTTGGAATGGCAACGACACAAGGGAAAAGAGGGGAAAAGGAACGTGGCACTCTCTATTGCTTCCGTACTGCCACCAGCGCTCGGACTAGTTCCTCCGTCACCTTCACACCAGTTTGAATATCCTCCTTGGACTCAAGTTGAGGCACATGGAAGAAGACATTGTCCCGCTTGCTGGTACGCTTCTGCATCTCGAGTAGGCTGATGTAGTAGTTGAAACCACACACATACGAGCCCACATCATCGCTGAGTCTTACCTCGATAGCTTTTCTTGATTTGCCTTTGCCTTTGACCTTGACATTCTCTGGCGCAGCTGCCGGGGTTGAGAGGCTGAGAGAATAGCAAGCTTCTTGCAATATCCCAGCTGCTGCATCGATGTCGAGAGTAGTTGTTAGAGACGATGATGCCTTCCCAAACAGTTTCTTGTTGTCTGCTCTGGTAAAGACGCGCCTTTCGATATCTGGAATATCGTGATAGCCGTCTCGCAGTGCACTCCGTTCGAGTTTGAATACTCCGGGTCCGCTGCCGACATCAAGACCCATATGCACAACCAGATCAGGCGCATGTTCCTGGATCAACACCGGGACCTGGGCTAGTATCTTGTGGTAAGCTGCTGGGATGGGTTCAGCTGGTACGATGATAGTGACGATTTCGCCATTGGGGCCAGTAACGGATGACGGTAGATGCCGTGCAATCTCCCAGGACGGATTCTTCGTAATATCAAGGAACGGCTGAGAGTGTGTTAGCTGAGCGACGTATCGGATCAAAGACGTCGACAAACACCAAAGCCAGTCACCAACACCTTGACTGGAGTCGACATTGCGGAACTGTGGAAGGTCTGAATTGGAGTTCACCCAATTTCTAGATGAGGATGTAGCTAGCAAACAGCTCCATGGTGTTGTTGTTGCTTGTTCTGACTCATCGTAGGCTTACAGGTTCCAGACCAAAACATGCACCGAATGTAAGACGGCGGAACCGGCGACCGGCGTTCTCAGGACCTGTGTCGATGCGATATGTGAAGCTTTGCAGCGCTCAGAGCGACGTGCATGACGCGCGTTGGGTCACGATAAGAACGAGCTCTGTACGAGGGTCGCGATGCACATGTGTATCTCTCGAAATGCGCGATACATTGTAGTCTACAGCTGCCGATCGGCTTTGTGGCGCAGGGTTTTGGCGTTTGGATGAGAGAATAAGGGAGTAAGTGATAGGTCGGGGGATGACGTGGGGAACCCATGTCGGTCATGCAGGTCCGGTAGCGGTGCACTTTGATTTCGAGGAACGCAGCAAAAAGTGTACTGCGTGGCCTGACTCACACCCACAATCTCCCTGGCATGATGTGCTGAACTTGATACTCACTTACAACCCATTGCACCATCCGGTACACTCAGTTCTTGTAATTTAGCATCTGGCGGCCGCATCTGCTCTTTGTGCGAAGTCTGACTCGCACCGCGACAGCCCACCATGGCAGGCGTCAATGGAGCGCAAGGTGAGCCCACCAAGGTCACCATCCTGGGCAAAGACTCGATAGTCGTCGATTACGGCATCTGGCAGAACTACATCGCCCAGGATCTGCTTACCAACATTCCCTCGTCGACGTACGTCCTCATCACCGACACCAACATCGGCCCTCTCTATACGCCCGTCTTCGAGCGCGCCTTCGCGTCGGCCGCGTCCTCACTCTCCTCGTCGCCACGTCTGCTCACGTACCAAATATCCCCCGGCGAGACTTCCAAGTCGCGGAATACAAAGGCAGCAGTAGAAGACTGGCTGCTGTCGCAAGGATGTGTGCGCGACACTGTCATAATAGCCCTCGGCGGAGGCGTCATTGGGGATATGATTGGCTATGTCGCAGCAACGTACATGCGCGGTATCAAGTTTGTCAATGTACCCACGACATTGCTGGCCATGGTCGATTCGAGCATTGGCGGCAAGACAGCCATTGACGTGCCTGCGGGCAAGAACTTGGTCGGCGCCTTCTGGCAGCCGGAGAGGATTTACATCGATCTGCAGTTCCTCGAGTCGCTGCCCAAGAGGGAGGTCATCAATGGCATGGCAGAGGTGGTCAAGACGGCGGCAATCTGGAATGAGGAGGAATTCACAACACTCGAGGGCAACGCCGATGCCATTCTGACTGCCATCGACCAGAAGCCCGTCAATGGCCGCAGGAACTTTGACAACATTGCCACGATACTGAAGCGCATAGTGCTTGGATCTGTACGCGTCAAGGCTGAAGTCGTCTCCGCCGACGAACGCGAAGGTGGACTGCGCAATCTGCTAAACTTCGGACACTCGATCGGTCACGCTTACGAAGCCATCCTTACACCCCAGATCCTCCACGGAGAATGCGTTGCGATAGGAATGGTAAAGGAGGCCGAGTTGGCCAGATACCTGGGCGTACTAGACCCCTCTGCAGTCGCGCGCTTGACAAAGTGCATTGCGAGCTACGGACTGCCTACATCGCTCTCAGACAAGACCGTGCGGAAACGGTCGGCCAACAAGCATTGCCCCGTAGACGAGCTCATCAAAATCATGGCTGTAGACAAAAAGAACGCAGGCAAGACCAAGAAGATTGTGCTTTTGTCGGGAATTGGCAGGACATACGAGAAGAAGGCTAGCTCGGTTGAGGATCGCGACATCAAGATTGCTCTATCACCGAGCATCTCCGTACATCCTGGCATTCCCTCCGACCTAAATGTGACATGTAGGCCTCCCGGGTCCAAGAGTATCTCAAATCGCGTACTGGTACTTGCCGCGCTCGGAACTGGCTCATGTCGCATCACCAATCTACTGCACTCGGATGACACACAAGTCATGCTGGACGCATTGGCAAAGATGCAGGGTGCCAGCTTCGCATGGGAGAACGATGGCAAGGAGCTAGTAGTTACAGGCAACGGCGGCAACCTCAAGGCCTCAAGTAACGAGCTTTACCTTGGCAATGCTGGTACTGCCGCACGTTTTCTGACTTCCGTAACCGCGCTCTGCCAGCCTGTCGAAGGCGTCACATCCACAGTTGTCACTGGTAACGCGCGCATGAAGGAGCGACCCATTGGTCCGCTCGTCAAGTCTCTCCGCACCATGGGCGTGGAGATTGACTACCAAGAGAACGAAGGTAGTCTTCCGCTACGTATCTCAGCATGTGGTGGCTTCGGTGCCGATTCCTTCACAGGAGAGATTGAACTCACTGCCAACGTATCATCACAATACGTATCATCCATCCTCTTGAGCGCACCATACTCCAAGAAGCCAGTAACGCTGCGCTTAGTCGGCGGCAAAGTCATCTCTCAACCGTACATTGACATGACCATTGCCATGATGGCTTCCTTTGGTGTGCAGGTCGAGAGATCTGAGAATGATCCCAACACCTACCACATTCCCAACAAACCATACACCAACCCCTCTGAATATGAGGTGGAAAGCGATGCTAGCTCCGCTACCTACCCTCTTGCTATCGCAGCTATCACAGGTACGACATGCACGGTGCCAAACATCGGCTCTGGCTCTCTGCAAGGTGATGCGCGATTCGCTGTCGAGGTCCTCAAGCCTATGGGTTGCAAGGTGGAACAGTCCAAGACTTCCACAACCGTCACGGGTCCGCCTCGTGGTGAGTTGAAGGCCGTCAAGGAAATCGACATGGAACCGATGACGGATGCTTTCCTGACAGCATCAGTACTAGCAGCTGTGGCATCATCAAATGGCAGCACGACCACCACTCGCATCTATGGCATTGCTAACCAACGTGTCAAAGAGTGCAACCGAATTCAAGCCATGGAAGATGAGCTCGCCAAATTCGGTGTCACCTGCAGGCAGTTTGATGATGGTATTGAAGTTGATGGAAAGGCTTATGAGCTCGAAGCTCCCAAAGCTGGTATCCACTGCTATGATGATCATCGTGTCGCCATGAGTTTCGCTGTACTATCATTGGTAGCACCAGCACCTGTTCTCATCCTTGAGAAGGAATGTACTGGCAAGACATGGCCTGGATACTGGGACTCTTTGCATCAGATCTTCAAGACCGAGCTCTCGGGTGTAGAGCTGCCGCCGCGACCAAACGCACACAAGGCTGCATCAAGAACTGAGCAAAAGTCCATCTTCATCATTGGCATGCGCGGCGCCGGAAAGACAACCGCTGGTGGTTGGGCAGCTCGCGCGCTCAACCGCCCGTTCATTGATCTGGATACCGCACTCGAGGAACACGTTGGCATGACCATACCTGAACTGATCAAGGCACAGGGTTGGGAAGGCTTCCGAAGCGAGGAACTGAAGATGCTGGCGCAAACTGTCAAAGAGAAGCCCAATGGACACGTCTTTGCCTGTGGCGGTGGAATTGTCGAGACGCCAGAGGCTCGAAAAATCCTCGTAGACTATCAGAAGAGCGGCGGCATCGTGCTACTCGTCACACGAGACATCAATGCAGTAGTCGCCTTCCTACAGATCGACAAGACACGTCCAGCATATGTGGATGATATCATGGGCGTGTGGCTGCGAAGGAAGGATTGGTACACCGAGTGTAGCAACTACCGCTTCCACAGTCAGGTCGCGGGATCTCGCGGGCTTGCTCAGACACAAGGAGAGATTGCCCGTTTCCTGAACACCATTACCGGCAAGGCTACCACCTTGAAGGCGCTCAGGAAGAAGAAGCACTCTTTCTTCGTCTGCTTATCTGCGCCACGGCTTGAGTCTTACATCAAGACGCTGCCAGAAATAGTTGTCGGATCCGATGCTGTGGAGCTTAGGGTCGACTTGTTAGAGGACCCTGAAGGTCAAGAAGGCCTGCCCACACCAGAGTTCGTTATTGAACAATTGACGATACTAAGGACTGTCACATCCATACCCGTCATATTCACATTGCGAACAAAAGCTCAAGGTGGCAGATTCCCGGACCAGGCATACGATGAAGCTCTTGTACTGTACCGGACAGCATTACGGCTTGGCTGTGAGTTTGTGGATCTGGAGATGACTATGCCCGAAGATATCCTGCGCGAGGTGTCCGAGACCCGCGGATTCTCGGAAATCATCGCTAGTCACCACGACCCTAAAGGCGAACTCAACTGGACGAATGGCTCGTGGATGCAGTACTACAACCGTGCGCTGCAGTATGGTACTGTCATCAAACTTGTTGGCGTCGCTAGCTCCCTTCAGGACAACTTTGCGCTTGCAGATTTCAAGAGTTGGGCAAACACTGCGCATCCCGTTCCTCTAATCGCCATCAATATGGGTGAGCATGGAAAGCTGAGCAGAATACTCAACGGCTTTATGACGCCTGTCTCGCATCCACTCCTACCCTCTGCTGCCGCCCCAGGTCAGCTATCAGCAGCCGACATTCGCCGCGGTTTATCTTTGATGGCGGAAATTCCGACAAAGAAGTTCTTCATCTTCGGTTCACCGATTGCGCAAAGTCCCAGCCCACGTCTACACAACAGACTGTTCCGCGAGACCGGACTCCCACACATCTACGGTCGTCACGAGACTACTGATGCAAGCTCCATTCGAGACGTCATCCGCTCGCCAGATTTTGGTGGTGGAAGTGTCACGATTCCTTTGAAGCAGGATATCGTACCCCATCTCGATGGCCTGGGTCCAGAAGTCGAAGCAATCGGTGCCCTCAATACCATCGTCCCTGAGATCTCAGTCGACGAAACCACTGGCGAAGAGGTCACCCACCTCATCGGTCGCAACACCGACTATCTAGGCATGATACTCATCCTGCGTAACGCAGGTGCCCTGGGCGTCGGTTCCGCCCTTGTTATCGGAGGCGGTGGCACAAGTCGCGCTGCCATCTACGCACTCAAGGAAATGGGCTACGGACCAATCTACCTCCTCGGCCGCAACCCCTCGAAGATGGAGACTTTGAAGAACGCTTTCCCCGCTGAATACAAATTACATGTGATCAGCTCACCGGAAGAAGTCGAATCCATGGAAAGCACGCCACAAGTCGCCATCGGAACTATTCCTGCTGACCAACCCATTGACGCTGCTATCCGCGAAACACTCTGCACGTTGTTTGAGAAGGGTAAGGCGAGTGTCAAGGATGTTGAACCGGGTCCAGAGAGGATTCTGCTAGAGATGGCATACAAACCGCCTGTCACAGCATTGATCCAGCTTGCGATGGATAATGGGTGGAAGACAGTGAATGGGTTGGAGGTGCTTGTTGGACAGGGCGTGCATCAGTTTGAGTACTGGACTGGTGTCAAGCCGCTTTATGGAGTTGCTAGGGTGAGTTTTAATGCGTAATGCTTGATGTGAACGAACGCTGACTGTGAGTAGGATGCTGTAATCAACCAGACGGACTAATTGGTTGATATGTACATACACCTGGGTTGATGCAATGGGATTTGGGGTTTCACCCGGCTTAGCATGAAATGCAACAAAAGACATGTGTCATTACCAATATGTCCATCCATGCATACTGTTTTGCTGGATAGACATTGCTACAAATGTGCTTTTCACAACATGTATCTATGACTATGCAATCTTGTATATTGACGTGGCCCCTTCACTTACTGGGATGCCTAACACTATGGTCTATATACTATACAGCAGGCAGCATTTCATTACGTGTCATCCTCTGGATGAAGGGTAAAAGAGCGAAAGACGATATCGGGCTGATGCACAGATGCCTCTTTTCACGTGGCGCTTTAGACCTTATCCGTACTAGTGCCTGACATCATCCCGGGGTCCTGTTGGCTGAACAGCAAGCACTTCCGACTTTATCTCCGCCTGCACGACCATCATCAAACTCATATACTCCCCGCGCACTCCCCTTAACCAACTTTAGGACTAGTTCAGGGACATTTGGATGCCAAGTATATCTTTTGCAGGAGCCAAAAAACGCAAGACGCGTCATTCCGGTTTTACCTTCACGAAGGCACGTCAAGAACCCGGAGCCACTATGCTTGGCCCAGCCGAGAACGGACTTTTGCGCCTTGTCGATGAATTACTCCTCAACATTATCGATCACATCGACAACCAGGACGCTCTTTGTAGCCTTTCCGCGACATGCACGCGGTTCCAAGGTCTCGTTGAACCCTACATCTGGCGGAAATTAGAAGTTTTGACAGGGGATCATGCACGCAACATTGCCACAGCACTTGACAAAAGGGATGACCGGACGGACTATATCCAAGATCTGGCTATTCGATACAACGATACATACCGCGATGGCGTAGAGGAATTAAACCACTTTTTGAGCCTGATGAGTAAACTGCGCCATCTGCACATTGAGAGTCCTTGCCCGAACAACGTGGAATGGCAACACGGCGGTATCTACTTTGATGGGTACTCAAGGATTGATTATACAAACTTGCTTGCAGCGTCAGTGTATCCGCGTTCCGGAATGCCGATGACACTGCCGATGCTACAGTCATGTAAGTTGAAGCTTCGATACGAAGGAGCCTGGCTAACAAGACGTAGTGACCCTACACGCACACGGTTCGGGAGACAACAAATATAAACTAGGCCGCGCCGTTGCTATGTTTAAACATCCAAGCTTACAGAACATCACGTTGTCGTGTTTGGACTTTGACGGAGAACTTGGAATATCCGCATCGGAAACTAAGACGACGCCTCTCCGGTCTCTAACGCTTATCGAATGTAACGTCAACGTAGAGTTCCTTGATGAAGTCTTGAGCCTACCCAAAGCTCTCAAGGAGCTGTCAATTGGAGAGCGACTCCATGTGTTCCAGGAATGCCAACCATCTATGGACCCCGAACGCCGCACCTCTTCCCGTCGATTTCTCCTTGCGCTACAGAAGCAAGCACACTCGCTGCAGCGCCTGACACACTGCGGTGGCCATGTCGGCCATTTGACTCCGCGCGACACCGATCCTGAAGGCGCTGA
>Ga0058698_10001115_pt1 | contig 12738 bp, 11 predicted proteins | sample AgamicAsSfe_FD_67288 | JGI IMG/M metagenome (GOLD analysis project Ga0058698, IMG submission 67288) | Agave microbial communities from Guanajuato, Mexico - As.Sf.e | ecosystem: Host-associated > Plants > Phyllosphere > Phylloplane/Leaf | place: Guanajuato, Mexico | collected 2012-05-30
GAAGAAGAAGAAGAAGAAGAAGAAAGAAGAATTGGAGGGGAGCACTACTCTGCTATAAAACACTGTCGGGTACAACCATGTTGGCATGCTAAGCGCCAAACGTACATATGTTGTTGATGAAGGATTCAGCTTCGTGGCGGTACGGGTACACAACCCAATCACCGCAGCGGTGATGCTCACTAGCTGTCGTGCATGCAAGCCAAACCTGCTGGAAGCATGCATTAGCTCATATCGTGACACCTCTCACAAGTTCAGCTCTATGCCAACGGCGTGACAGCCACTGTACGACCACGCAGCGGCATGGCTGATTGGCGTGCTCATACTTGACAGAGAGTTCTGTTGCTACAGTGAATTCTGTCCGGGCGTCCTAGAAACCCTATGTGGAGTCACCTTTGTGGGAGGTAAAGGCAGTGGAGAGAAGCAGGATGGCTTGGAAAAGACTAGACCGGGCTGGGCTGGGGTGAGCTGAAGCTGCAACCCCCATCTGCGAGACTACGAGAGCCTGGATGGAAGTGGACTCGTGGAGATAAAAGAAGTTTCTAGCTACTGTCTAGTGTGTTTCTTGTTAACTGGTAAGAGCAATGTCCACCGCCGAGACTTCCGCAAGATGAGTCAATGATTCGGTACGGACTTGAAAGCATTGCCTCGAGATACTTTTCTGTCGTTTGCCGCTCGTGAAGCTAACCTAATACTGTGGTACTATCTATCCTGTGTCGTGTCACTGCCACCTGGCCCCATGTTGGCCTCTGCCGTTGCATGATTTCCTACCATTGCACTCGCCTCTGCCGTCGCAATGTTCTCTGCTGTCGTACTAACCACTGCTGTCGCCTTGTCCTCTGACTTAATCGATCGAGACTCCAATATGCCAATCAGACTGTTGACCTCGCGCAGAGCTACTTCCTTGTCTTTCTTGCCAATGGTGACCGTATCTCCTTTGTATGACAAGCGTCCCGCCTCTGCCAACTTCTGCCAGCCTTGAGCAAGTCCGAGCGATGTGACGCCAGAACGGCTTGCAATATTCGTATCAGCACCTCCAATGACCAGCGTAGCTACGACGTCCGGGACGTAGCCGGCCATGACGGCTTCGTGTAGTGGTGTCCAGCCACGAGTGTCGCCCGCGTTGACGTTGACTTTCTCATCGACTAAGCGCTCGACCAGGGAAAGCATGTTGTGACGTGCTGCAAAGTGGAGAGCAGTGAGATGTTCCTTCATCGTGTGCATATTGAGATCGGCACCACAAGTGATCAATGCGAGACATAGTTCCTGCTGGTTGAACTCCGGAGAGTCCTCGAAAGGCGTGTTTGGATAGTGAGACTGTGCGACGAACCGTGCGGCCAGCAGCAGAGGCGATAAGCCCTCGGCATCACAATCGTTGATGATCTGGATGACCTGCGACGGCGCCTTCTGCACCATGAAGAGTGCAAGACCGAATTTCTGACGACGTATAGCAGCCAGTAGCGCGTTTGAGTATCCAAGACAAGGTTGTGTAATTTCAGCTTCAGCTGCGATTAGGTCATGGGCAGCATCAGGAGCGTCTCCGGCTTTTGTGATAGCTAGCTCAAGTGGCGTAAGTCCCTGTCTGTCCTTTGCGTTGATATAGGTGTCCGATGCCTTGAAACTCAGCACATTCTTGAGACGCATGCAATCCAACCTGATCACACGGTGAACGGGCAGTGCCAGATCGTTGGCCAATCTGCTGGCGGATGTCATGTCTGTCCATCTACTGAGCTTACTCACGTTGTCTGTGTTGAACTCGGAAAAGCGGTATTGTCGGGACTCGTCAAAGCCATCAGAGTCCTTTGCAACGCCTGCATCGGCCTGTACAGTCCCAATTTGAATACTAACTTTGGTTGCTGACTGAGGCGTCGACATGGGATGAGGCTCATGGCTTCCTCCGATCACACCACCAGAAGGGGCTTTGGTAACGTCTATCTCAGCATCTGGAATCTCCTCATCTCCACTACTTTCTGTGGATGGTGGAGCCGATTCGCCATACAGTCGGATTTGACGCTCCATTTCGCGCTTCTCTGCCCACACGTGAAGAGGCTGATGGGGACTTGGAAAGCCTTCAGCTTCGCGCACAGACAGCGCACTGAAAGGCGGCAATGTCCATGTACCTGGATGTTTAGCAGGATGGAATGCGCTGATTGGCACTTCTGGCACATTGTCATCCAGTTTGTCAGTGTCATTGAGCTTGGTCTCAGTCTTATCGAATAGCTGTGCGGCTTGCTTGGTATGGTCAACCGCGCCGGCTGGAGCTAGAGGACTAGCCTTCACGTGTGTGCGCTCGGGAATGTTGATGCACTTTACCCAAGACGTTGCCGGAATTGTGGACTTCCATTGTAGTGCGTCTGCTTTTCTGTGAAGATGAAGACGATGTCTCGTCAGCTCATCCGCACCTGTCGCGCTTTCTTTGTCAACGACTTGTTCTGCATCACTGAAGATAGTGGCGATTGCTTGTTCCTCGCCAAGGCCGAAGTCTGCTGCAGAGGTGCACGTGCTCTCAGTATCACTAAGCTCTTGCTCAGCAGATATCCCTTCATTCAGTTTCAATGGTTCGAGTCTGGACGCAATCCGTGACAGGGCACTGAAGTCCTGGTTGTAGTCGTGGATCGCACCCAGTGCAGCAAGATTCTGTTTGAAGAAATGGACATCGACCATCGGGTAGAGAAGCACGTCAGAAGTCGTAGCGCCGTTTCGCGAGCCGCTTTCGACAATCATGAGAACTTTCTCAATTGCCATGAGACGAAGCTTGAGATAGTCGAGGCACCACCATAGTCCACCACACGCGCTTTGCCACCTCAGATTCATTCTTTGTCCCATTGAGGCAATGTCAGCGTCCTCAAAGCCACCCAACTGATGATGCACAGCTACCAGTCTCTTGTGAAGTGCGAAGAGCGTGGTGATGATGTGTCCATGATTCGTCGTAGTCCCAGACAATATCTCATTGTGTCCAAGTTGCATCATCCTCAGCATCGCAAACTTGACCTTATCGACCAGGTGATCTGCGGTACTTAGTGCTTGAGAAACAGCTTTCTCGCGTACGTGGCTTTCAGAAAGTCAGCTTCTTCTCACCCACCTGACGATACTATAGTCAAGGACAAGATAAGACGTACGATGCGGCAAGGTTCTTGAGCTCCTCGTCTTCTCGAGACAGCTCCGCGATGTCATGATGTATCTTTGCGATCTCTACTGCCTTTTCCCGATTTGCGATCTCTACTGCCTTTTCCCGAACTCGACGTTTGTGTATCGCATGAGCGATTGAATCCCTCGGAGTCCTCGCCCAGGTCTCCATACAAGGTTTCAAGCTGGTCAATCAGGGCAACTCGGTCATTGAGCCTCTTCTCGATCTCATCATGCACGTGTCTGCCTGCTAAGTGCTCATTTTCAACGTCCTCGATGACCGACCAAAGGTCGCCTTTGAACGCCGTGTCGCACGCGTGTACTGAATCACGAAGCTCATGGATCTAAAGGGCGTAGTGCGCAGCAATTTCTCTCGCCATTGCGCTGATACGTGGCCGATATAGCGCTTTCAGCACGGCATCCTCGACTCAGAAGCGTTTCTATGAAAGGAGCCGATGCAAAGAGGTGACAAGCTGCGTTGGACAACCCTCGAGGATTGCTGCCACAAACGATGAAGGGCTACCTTGGAAGTGACAGCACAGCAAATGACTTGTTGAGCGTGTGAAGAACGAGAGTGTGAATGGCGGTCTGAAAGCAGGCCAGGCGCTTACCGACGCACGTGACCGGATCACAAGTCCAGCCTGAAACGATTGTGCGACTCGAGATTTCGCCACGGTGCCCTGTGCCCTGCACACCGGCACCTCGCATCTCGCATCTTGGCTACGTCTCTATCCCTACTCCAGTGGCTCGCAATGATGCCTACATGCCTTCATGTAGCCCATTTCCGATGTCAGGTCTTCCGAGTCTTCTCGAAAGCCTCCCAAGAATTGCAGCTGAGGGTGGATGGCATGATGACAAGCAATAGGCACAGGACGGATTTGCCGCAGACAACGTGCAACAGAGCATAGTGAAATGTGTGCACGTAAGGTCACTACATCAAGTGTACGAGCCGAGGATTTGTCCAAGGATAGACGAAGGTTGTGTGGGGAGAAAGACGAGGAAGTTTCGAGGACGGGGACCGAGGGTTTAGTCGGCGAAGTCACAGCGTTACCCTGCACTGAGCTTATTCTTCGTCGACGACAACAACACTCCCTCCCTCCAGCTTCATACCTGCACCACCACATCGATGATGACTGCTAGGCTCTCGGTAGCTTCCTCCCGCTCCAAGCTTTACGGCCTCCGGCATAGCTACAGTGTGATATTGGCGCGCGATAAAGCAAGGCAAGGAAAAAGCGAACGGATGAGAATGCCAAAATGCTACAAAGCCTCGCATGCGTCGGTGATGATCTTGTGACATGGCTTTACTATTTTGGACCGCAACTATGCCCTCCCTCTCCCTCGTTCCACTCCTCTTGCAGTGCCTGTACTCGTGAAATATGCAGTCACCACGTCACATTTGGGCTGTGCCCAGCTTGAGCGAGGGAGTGTATTCTCTCATCGCTACTATGCTCGCTATCGCGACGTTCAGCCTCGAGGTGCTCATGCTGCCACTCTAGCATACAGCTCACAGAATATCGCGAAAACAGCTCAGCGAGGACTCTTCCACAGCACTGGTATCGAGAAGAGTGCCGAGCCAGAGGCAGAGCTTAGGTACATTTGACAGGGGACTGTTTTGGATCACTTCTACAGTCATCAGTCGACAGAAAAGACGACTTAGACTATGTCTACGCTTGTCCCAAGTCTGCTTCGTCCAACTACATTACTGTGAAACAAAGAGATGTGCTACGTTGGCCTCGAAGCTACCATCATTCAGTTCTGCAACGATCAGCGGTACTGTGAGCAGCCTTCCCACAATACACGTCTTGGCAGTAGCTGATGTTTAAGGTATCTTTATCCTTCCTTCGTTCTGCCATACTTCGCCATGCAAGTGAGCAGTTATAGTCAATTAGAGTGTTGAAGCTACGATAGCTCTGCAACTTAACTAGTCGGGGTGATAAAGAACTACTTGATACCTCTCATTCCCCATTTCCTGACGCTTACCACTGCTTTACACTTCCTCTTCACATCTCGTGTGAGACCCTTGTTATCGGCTTTCTCTCTGCCATCGACCGAAGTGACTCATTTTTGATTTCCATACCCCAAAGTCTTGTGCCTTCCTCACAATGGATGTGTCCATGGAAGAGCTATCTTTCAGTATCATGTCTGTTTGCCCAAAGAACTTGCTGGTTGGCACAGACAAGCTGCTAGTCAGGCTGAGAATGCCCAACAGCTTCATCCCCTCGGTATTAACCAGTGGGGTTGTTGTCTTTACCATCATCATGTACCTAACACGTACGGGCAAGTCAATGAAGGCAATTGATGGACTATGGGATACAGTTCGAACATGAGACCAGCATTCCCACGACAACTAACAGACTCACAGGTATACCATTCATCGGCCGCATCCACGACGACGACCCTGACCGTCCATGGTTCAGGATGGCCGAATAGTGTGCTCGCTACAACTCAATTTTCCGTGCGACCATAATGGGCGAGTCTCATGTCTGGATTGGCTTCACCGAAATAGCTCACGAACTACTCAATCAGCGTGCTGCAAATTACTTTCCACGCCATCCAGCGCCTGCAGTCCCCGGCCCCGAAACTTTGCCTCATTACCTGGCTCTTATGGCGCACGGTGAAGCTTGGAACCGTCACCGCCGCCGGGCTACCACTGTACTTGGCGCGTCATACAACGCCCGCTTCCACGGCTAGCTCGACCACGAAGTCCAGCGGTTTATGATGAGACTCGTCAATCCCCCAAGTCATACTACAGTCTTATCGACGACCTAACCGTCCGCCTCTCTGCAGCGTTAGCCTACGGCGGCCCCTCCTCCTCCGCCGCCTACATACTCATCGTAAACCTCTTCACTCCCCAGATCTTGCCATACGGCCCCGTGGCTAACCGCTTGCCATCCCTGATGCACCTTCAGAATGCCTCAACGACTCCAAGCGCCTCGTCCGAGAACGGCGAGGGTTCGAACAACAACTCTAGTCCTCCCTGCTCGCCTCCTTCGGAACCTCCTACAACTCCGGCATCCCATCCTCCTTCCCACGCCCGCCTCTACTTTGACCGCAAACGCGCCCATCGCCGACGACACATCCGACTCCCCGAGTTGAACCTGCGGGATCCACATTCGGCTTCAACCCAGACGACCACGAAATCGCCCATGCCATTGGCATGCTGACCACCGTCGTCATCCTCACCGTCGGTGGTCTCCTCAACGGCTTCTTCCTAAGCATGGTCGCGCATCCCGAATAGCAGGCTCGCGCCCACGCAGAAGTCGACGCCGTCCTTAGCGATCGCATAGTAGCAACTCGAGCTGACTTTGTGAATCTTCCCATCCTTCGCGCCGTGCTGAAAAACACGCTGGGATGGCGTTCGGCTGTTTCGTTGGTGTGCCGAGACAGATCGAGAAAGACGATACTTTCGAGGGTCGTATTATCAAGAAGGATACCATTGCACATGTGGTGGAGCTGGCGCTTGCAAGGAAATCGGTGCTGTATCTTGACCCAAAGTATTCAACGCCGCCCGCTGGCTTGAGGGAGCTAACTGATATACCGCGATCAAAACCATCCAATCGCCCTTACTGAGTTTCCCAGAGGAGCTCCGGAAAACAGAATGCAAGCATGCTCGGATAATCAGGATTTCGCCAATGTCTTGACTTTCTCTGGTGTTGGCGGCTGGCAGGCACGGAATTATACCGCAAGCCACTGAGCAAGTATCCCACGTTGTAGGGGCCACCACATCAGCTTGGCCATAACCCACCATCAGCTTGGCTTCGGCAAGCGCATCTGTCCCGGCGTGGCGTATACAGAGGTTACGGCCATGGTTGCGTATGCGTGACTACCGAGGGGTTTTGAGTCGAGCATGGAGAGGGACGGGGAGATGAGGGAGGTCATGCCGGATGTCCGGAACTGTACGAGTAATCTGATTTGGGGACGGTTGGAGTTGGAATTTGATCTTGTCGCGAGGGAAGGGACGAGGGAGTGGTTTGGGGTGTGCTAGGAAAGTACGGCGGTGATAATACGGGGTACGGAGTTCAGTGAATGGAATGATGATGAGCTACGGTTCATAGTGAAGGAGTTGAGGAAATTGAGATGATCGCTAGGACACTTGATGGCACAATGCTCTATAGCTTGCGCGGCTTTTGCGAATGAACACATGCAATTCATGCTCGATTGGACACCACCAGCAACGTTGATAGCTTGCGCATTGGACCTCCTTGCGTCACAAACAACGGCAGACATCTCTCCTTCGTACGATCGGCTGTGATATCAGCAGGACCACAGTGATTGTGCATCAAGCCATTGATGTCCCAGTGATGTTTAGCTGACATCTTGGTCTGGACTTCCACCAACTACGCTGCCACTCCGCGCAATTTCCGTCAGACACTCCGTGCACAATATATGTTCACATATCTCGGTCATCTGATCAACAGGACTATATCCTGCAACAGGAGTCTCGAAGTTGCTGATAGATTCGGAAGATCTTCACAACGGCGCATGATTGTCAGGATTGCAAGCAGGCCAGAATCATACGGCAGCTGGGTCTTGACATTGGTAAGCGACTCTGGGATCGCAATGACCTGCTCGTGCAGCCGCGATACAAGCTCATCGAGGCTCGCTCGCGTGGCGGGCGACAATAAGATTCGAGCTGCGCTCGACTGGATCTGTAGAATGTGCATGCCGGAGTCCCGAATCCGCGAGTCTGGCTTATACACCAGTCTGAGCTGGGCGAACATGACGTCCCAGTGATCGAGTATTGCCAAGATTTGTCGCATTTCGACGGCTGGCGACACCGTCTTGGCATTTGCTGAGCTTCTGACAGAAGTGTCAGGCTGCAGGAGGTACATGATTCGAAATAAAGCATGGTGAAGCACAACTCTTGCCTGATCAGGCGTTGCAAAGGAATCCGGTATTGTGATCTCATGCAGGCTCAATGCAGAGCTTGGATACTTTCCCGAAAGCAAAGCACAGCAGAGTTCGTAACGCTGCAATGTCGCTCGGACCCCTTCTGATATGCTGCGAGCTTTCCCCGGAGAGGATGGAGAAAAGAGAGGCGAATACTTCAGAAACAACTGCACGCTAAAATTGATATGGTTAAGGAGATTGGGCTCCTCACCCACATCGCAGGACATGCATGCAAATAAAATCGAGACGACGGCTACCAAGTCGATGCGTTCTTTCACGTGGTCCTCGTCCAGAGCACAAAAGGCTGTGATTGCAGCATTGCAATGTCTCAATGTAAATGGCGTCCAGCGTGCCCTGGTGATTGCGGCTCCGACATCTTCTGAAGCATACTGCTGTCATCTCAGCGAAGCAAATGCGACAACGGCATGCAGGACGACTGGATCATAAATGCTCGCTTGCGGCACGATGTTGTGCCAGAATGTGGAGTCCTGCGAGCTGTCTGCAAAGTGATCCGCTACATGCGACCGAAAGAAATGGAACATCTCACAGTCGATTGGTGTGCCAGGTACTCTGTGACTGGGTTGGTATAGCTGCAACTCCTTTGAGGTGGTGCTTTCAGCACTGCTTCCACTCGAGCCTCCCTCATCGATGTATGAGTCATGACGCGTGTGGGCATTTCTCGTGCAGACTGGAGCGAATTCCTCGTCCGACACACGATTCGTAGTTTGAAGTTCATACCCTGTAGCTGCACTCGTTGCAGCTAGATTGCTGTCATGTACAGATGAGGCATCAAGGAGATCGTTCAAGACCAGCCCAGCCTTCGTCTTCTTCCGCGCTCGATGTGCGCGGACAGCGGCAAGCTACATGATTGAGCCTTGAACCGAGACTTTGAGAATGGGGACTCAAGCTTACTGTCTGTGCCCTCCGAGCTGCTCTTCTTGCTTCGTCCGACTTGTATATTGTAGGCCGTGGCATGCTGCGTACGAGTGAACTACCGGCGAAATACACCCTGCGGAGTAGATATGAGGCTGTCGCGGGGTCCTACGAGTGGATCGAGTTTTAATAGCTTCCAGCTCTTCGCTCTGAGCTCTTCGCTCTCCCTCCACCCTTTACCAGTCGGGTGGTAGTGGTAGCGGAGGACATGAGACTACGAGCCAAGTGTCCATGACTGATTGACTGATTGCGTCAACTTTGTGATACGTCCCGCTCTGTGCCGTGCCGTGCATCTGCAGAGTAAGGATTTAAAAACGGGACGTGAGACGGAAGAGCTGCAGGTGAAGTGAGACGGCCAAGGCCGAGACCGAGACCGAGCTGGAAATGAGGAGGCAAATAGTAAAGATCAAGGCTTGCCTAGACCGTCGTCCGACTTCCCCACACCCCTGACACGAGGGCACTGCCACCGTCTGATTCCGGCCCGCGGTACTCACGAATCTCAACGTTGTTCACCAAATCACCTTTTGCCTTCACAACACAGCGAATACTCGATATCATAGCAGCAGCATCACGACACACATCATCGTTTCTTTGCCACCCTCACTCTACGGGGCACGGCACATCCCATCCAGAGGATCATCAGCAACTAATACAACGCCTGATCCTTACACGCGCAGAGTAGAACAGACGACCACGTCCTTCATGATCCTCGACTCGTCTCATCTTCTGCTGAAAGCCACATATCATATCATTTCTGTATCGTTGCAATACTACCTGGCACCCCAGCTGTCGGCATATGTAAAGGGCTTTGCCAGCGCAATTCGTGTCGTCGAGAAGAACTCACACAATTCATCAACGATAACATCGATCATTTATCAGGATCGACGGCAGGCTCCATAACTACTCACAGCGATTTCTTTGCTATTTCAAGAGGGACTTCAGGCTGAGCAACGATTCTTGAGCTCGCTAGCGAGCAAATCAGAGACATCACAAACATGGAAATCCTGCGAGACACGGCAAATGGTACAAGATGAACATTCCCTTTCACACAACATTCACGAGCTCTTCGACTGACACACTCCACCGCAGCCACACTCGACGCCTCATCCGACCTCCTCATACACGCCGGCTGCTTGCTTTGCCCACCCACAACACCTTCCTGCCCAGTCTGCCATTCCGACGAAGTCTGCGTGCAGATATCCTCAACTTGCACACAATGCGCTTCTCGAGCGTGCGTCAAGCTCAGCGACTCAGGCCAAGTCGATAGCGGGACACATGGTCCTAATGTAGGAGCAATTGCCGGTGGTGTCGTGGGAGGCTGTGCCTTCATCGCCATTGTCACCTTTCTGATATGGCGGCTTTTCCTGCGGAGTCGGCGGCAGACATACCCTGATGATTTGGACTTTGACGAGGACGAGATGGAAGACAACAGGATGTCGGAGGAAGAGAAGGCAGCAGCGGCAGCGGCGGGAGCAAGCGGAATGAGATCAAGACGCGGTTCCGCACACTCAGCACGACGTTCAATTGCGTCCACCGTCCTGACACGCGCGAGTAACATCATCCCAATAGCATTCATACCACACGCTGTCGACCGCGGCAACGGACGCAACCTTGTCCCACCAGTTCCACTACCTACTACAGTCACCACACCCTATAGTGACCAGCCAGCGGATCACTACTTCATGCCTTCCGACCTCCGCGACTCGCACTACTCCGGCTTCACCGATGACGCAGATCGAGCAAGCACCGTCGGCCGGGCTAGCATCACCCCAAGTCTGCTGCGTGGCAGTGTTGCATCGACAATCTTTGGTAGTGCAGCAGTCGTTGGCGCTGGCCAGACGGGGCAGCGTGGAAAGGCAGCTGTCGTCAGCGTGCCGGCTGTACCCAGAGTCAATTACGAGAAATATAGCGGCACCAGTGCAACCGTGTCGAGATTGGAAAGCGTGCCGCAAGGGCAACAATTACCGGCTACGACATATTCGCCGCCCAAGCCCGAACGTCTCAGCAATCCGTTGTCTGACAAGCATGCTATTGTGGAGGATGAGAATGAGGATGGGAGTGAGAGTATGGCAGTTGCTGTAACGCGAGCAGGTGGAAGTAAGCATGCGAAAAGTGGATCTTCGACGTCGGCATCACCTGGGAAGGCCAATCTCAGCAGGATTATCGAGCAGGCTACGCGGCGGGCGAGTCGATTGCCGAGACATGGTGGATTGGGAAGTATGGATGTGGATCGGGGTCAGAGTCCATTTGGGGATGAGCATGAGGTTGTCGAGGACGCGTTGCCGGAAGAGGAGGAGGACGAGGAGGAGCAACATCGGCGATGAGTTTGCTTAATGACTGCGGGATGTTCACTTGACTGACGTCTCAGGCATATATAGACTTGATAAATACCGCAATCTCATGATACTGCTGGTGCTGGCGCTCTTGCTCTTACTTTCCAGGTTGCCAGTACGTCACGTGCACAATTTGCGAAAAAGTCGCGGCGAGAGTTTCGAGCTGGACGGGAGATGATATTTTTTATGTCAGCCTCATCTCTTCCACCTCATCCAGTTTGCACATCATTCACAATCGCACTCGTCAGTATCCTCCATTGCGGCACTTTCACAATCGATGGTGTCTGAACTCTGGTCTGCTCGAGCCCCAAGTGCTCGACCAATCATCTAGATGCGAGGCAAGGTCTAGCCACATAATTGTTAGATTTCGTAGTAGTCTGACTTTGCTGACAGGACTACATCTCGTGTGTCATTCGTGAGGCATATGAAGCATGTCTGAGTTGTGACCTAAGACAAAGGCTATCCTAACTACTATCCCACGACGCTCACGCGGCTTGAGGACTTATTTTTTAGTGACGCTAGAAGTAGGGTTAACCGCATAAGGACTTATTTTTCGACGGTATAAGGACTTAAGAGATACTACGTACATCGCTTTAAAATTAATATAGTAGTAAGTCGAGATATATTCGTAACTATCGCTAATAGAAAATAATCTAAAAACGTAGCTAGAAGGTTAAGAATATAAGGTTAAAGTAGCGGTATAAGATTAACGTTCGCGCACCCGTACGGGCTAGGGTTTCGATTTTAGAACACGTGAGTATAACTTAGCGTACACGAACGTGAAGGGCACGCGCGCCTATTTCGAGAAGGACTAAGATTAGTAAGAGTATTACGATCGGAGATATTCGAAGTATTATCGTATAATATCGTAGTTCGATTAATTATTTACCTATTTAAGTAAGTATCGAGTCGTAGTTTATAAGTAGTACTAGTTCGTAGTTATTCTAAGCTAGATTTTGCGCTATTTACGGGACTATTACCTAAGCGTATCTAAAGAGTGTTAATATAAGATAGTAAGTAGTTTCTAGCACGTTCAGGATATAGCGTATATAAAGGAGGATATATAGTACCTAGAATCAACGTGCACACCCGTTCCAGGTTTACTAGTATATATAGACGGTTTTCAGTATACCTAAGGGGGATGCGAATACATTTATTACAGATTAAAGAATATTTAGAGACATTACCGGGTCGTATATAAGTAGGTAAACCCGTAGAAGAATAGTAGACCGAGAAAGGACGAAAGGGAATAACGAGAAGAATAGAAACTATAGAGAGAGGGCGTACGTTATTAGCGGTTTTTCGAATACGTATAGTAGAAGAGGTTTTTCGAGGTTCGGATATAGGTATAGGAAACTAGTAATCTAGACGACGAGGCGTTCGGATAGGAGTTATTTAGCTAGGTAAATACAGAAAAAACGAGCGAAAGAAGAAACGGGAGATTAAATGTAGTACTAAT
>Ga0058698_10001117_pt1 | contig 12732 bp, 11 predicted proteins | sample AgamicAsSfe_FD_67288 | JGI IMG/M metagenome (GOLD analysis project Ga0058698, IMG submission 67288) | Agave microbial communities from Guanajuato, Mexico - As.Sf.e | ecosystem: Host-associated > Plants > Phyllosphere > Phylloplane/Leaf | place: Guanajuato, Mexico | collected 2012-05-30
CTAATGCAGTACGAGGACTATCGGGATCAAGCAGAAGAGAATCCGTATCATATTTAAGAGACACCACGCCTCAACTCGATGCTGTTGCTGAGGATAAGGCTCGACATATCACAAGATGGACGAGTTCGAATGGATCGCCAAATAGCTCAACGCCGTCACAAAAGCGCGATCCAAACTCTACAAATCATCTCAGCTTCCGGGGCTCATCATTCGGCACAGGCTTTTATGATAAGGCTCAGAACGAATCACCTTTGAAGAAGCCATTCAATTACAGATCAGGACGCGGGGACGAAGTGTCGCCACCTCAGCAGACGAAAATGTTGGGCAGGACAACATCGAGAAGAGTCACATCAGGAGCGACTGATTCGAGGACACCGAAGCGACCTTCACTAGTTTCGAACGTGTCCTCTCCATCCATACTGGGCCTCAGTAGCCGCACTATAGATAGTTACCAGAGGACTACTTCGCCAACAGAAGCGGGCCCGCATCAGCCGCGAAATACGTTGCCTCTCGGCCACACTACCTGGTATGAGCCAGCTATTAACGTTCCAGGTGCTCTGCAAAACCAAACAAATAAACGTCGTTCACCTCCACATAGGAAGCAAGTTCCCGAAGTTTCCGAGCGCAATGTCACTGAAAATGGCATGGAACGCTCGAAGAGTAATGGATCTAAAGCTAAGAAGTCTACGCTCTCACGAGCATTGAAACGAGCAAATGATGCAGTAGGTCTGGACAATGCACAGGACTACCCTGGCGCAGTCAACGCTTACCAAGAAGCCTGTGAATGTCTAAAGGAAGTTATGCGACATAGCTCAAATACTGAGGACAGGGAGAAACTTCAGCAAATTGTGGGTAGTCAACGAGACATGCACGGCTTTTTCATCTTGCTGACAATCATAGCGCGAGACATATGCCAGTCGCATACAAGAGCTTGAACAAGCAGAATCAGCCTTGAAGCCCATAGCGTTGAATAGTCGTGAGGTTGCCAAGCCAGGTACTAACGCACATCGCGATAGAGATTTGCCTGCTTTACCCTTTGAGTCTTCGTCGACCTTCAACCCGACAGAAAGCCTGACATCGACAAGTCAAAGAGCCAGACCGGACTCGTTTGGTACTTTCTATGCTGAGGATGACTATGACATTTCCTTCCCTCCGCAAGCGCCGGAGAACTTCTCGTTCGATAGTGATGCGACTGAGCAGGATCCGAATGTCGTAGACGATGACTTCGAAGGCTCAGGCCCATTCGTCATGACCCCTGTGCAAGCTGTAAAGGGACTTCTAGTTGACCACAGACCTCCGAGAATTGTCAGTAGCCTTATACCTCTAGCCGCTCCCGCGGCTCGAGAAGAGAATACTCTGCCAGCAATGGCATCATCTCTCGTAAGCCACGAACTAGAGCCAGAAGTGATCCGAGACACTCTCCGCACGCGCGATAGTGATACGGAAGCAGCTTTTAATGCCGCCCTTGATGCTGCTGTTGAAGCTGTCTACGATGAGGGGTATGAACCATATCAAGAAGACGACATCACCGCAAACGAAGAAGATGGTGCTTCTGCAAGGACATTTGTTACATACTCAGATAAGACACGAGAAGCTGCAATAGCTGAAGCTGCTGCACAAGGGTCAAACCTCGTTCAAGCTTCAAGCCAGGCGGACGAATACCGTGCGCTCGGCCGCGGGCAAGATACCGAGGAAGAGGAGCGCTTACTTGAGGAAATTACTAAAGAGTTCATGCACGATAATTCTGTGCTTGATGAGGGGGCAAGATCAGTGCTTCCAAGGCAATCAGACTCTAGCACGTCGTCTTCGGCGAATACCTGGGAGAGCTCGGTGGCATCCAGTGTACATACCAGCAGAACGACATTGTCTCCTGTACATGAGAAAGCTGGTCTTGGATTCGGGGGAACGTTCGTCTCTGGGGGACCATTAGGTATTGTGCCTCCGTCCAGAGCGTTACCGCCACCTCCCCCGTTTGCACCTTTGCTAGCACGAAACCCCGGCACTCAGACTGCAGATGGCTCGACCCTCCAGGATCGTCGACTGTCGACTGCAAAGAGAATACAGATTCGTACTGCAGTGGATGCGCGACCGCCACCTAAATATGACCTAAATGCAGCGTCCTCAAGACCAGATTGGAGCGAATCATCGTCCGCTGTCACTGTTGTCAACGACCAGGCATTTAGTACTGGCACTTCGCCTCATCAGACGCATACCGGCGTGTCGGGCGCCCTTGACGGGACTGCAACGAGTATCGGCTCGTCCAACCTGACAATACCTCCAGCATTGTCCTCTGCATTCACAGATCGTAGTGGCATATCCACTCCACTGTCATCGCCTACCGGCATTCTTACAAGGACCGGCTTCGCAAGACCATTGTTAAACCGCGAAGTTTCGATTATATCAGTGAAAGAAAGGAAGCCACCGATCATACCAACAGACACTATCAAGTCATCTTTGATGACGCCCTCGTACTCTATACATTCCGCAGGCTCGGCTGCAAGCGCAAGGCCGCCATTGTCAAGCTTGACATCCTACTCTTCACTACATTCCACGACCCAGCTCCCCGGGTCACAGTTCGACTTCTTCGCGGACATACACAATGCTTCGCCCAGCCGGCTTAGCAAGGAGCAGTCATCGGACTTACCACGACCATTAGAGCCATGTCCTGAAGCTGCTCTATTACGACCTTTGTGGTTACTGAGATGTGTCTACCAGACTATCGCTCACCCGCGCGGCGGTTATCTGACCAACAAGCTGTTCGTCCCGCGCGACGTGTGGAAGGTGCAAAATGTCAAGCTCAAGGGTGTCGAGGAGAAAATTGCAGCTTGTGATCTCGTGGCGAATGCCCTGAGTAGGCTACGCAAAGTCAACACACTCGACGCCGATGCCGTACTGGAAGAGATGCAGTATCTCGAGGGCATCATGGATCAAGCACAAGTCATGCTGAGCAAGAAGCTTGGCAACGATGTCGGCATGAAAGACCTCGTATCGTCTTTCAAGGACGCCCCTTCATCTAGCACATCCTTTGACAAATCCACTTCGTCGCAAACGGCTGAGGCTGGTCACAATTCCCTCGGCACATCCACAAGCAGCCTCGCCACGGCGAACAAATCAGGCAAAAACTACCTGACCACCCTCGGCCGAAGACTGCGCAACAAACCCTCCCACAACACCTTCGCAGGCTCGGTGAACTCTTCCTCGGTAGCCGTGGCCAACACAACATACACCCTAGCCACCGTTCCCATGACCAGCACACCCACTCTCCCTCCATCCCGTGGCGGTGGTGCCTCTAATACCAGCACAGCCCGTCCGCGCACTACCTCCTCGACTCTAACACCCGCCCTCTCCACCACTCTCGGCGGTCGCCCCCTAACAGAAGGCCCCTACGTCATGTACACCTCCGCACTGGCACGTCTTTGCGACTCCGCTCAAGTCCTTGATGGCATCATTCGCAGCGCGGAGGATCCTGGCGTCAAAGCTAGTGGGCCGACGCATGTGGGGCTGGAGCTGGGGGCAAGACATGCGAGCGAGTTCCTGGGACTGTGGGTGTGTAGATGGGTGTTGGCGGATTTGGGCATGTTGGTTGATAAGTTTGCGAAGAGGGCGGGAGAGTTTTTGAGCGCGTAGGGAGGAAAGCGTAGTGGAATGTAGATGATAGGGCGGAAAGAGGGAAGTGAGAATGAGAGCTTGTTTGGCTTCAAAGCGTGGGAGGCGGGCTTGGAAGCGCCAATGAGAGCTACTCCATTCCGAGTCGTGACTGATGGGTTGCGGACGATCTGGCTTGAAGCGATACTTACTTCGTGGGATATGACGAATGGTGACGACCGGGACGATCATGACATTTCTTCATTTGGTACACGGCATTATTGGGGTTTTGCGATGTGCGAACAGAGTCAGAGAAGGACAGGACAATCCCAGGCTTGTTCACATTGTCAAGGAGGAGATATTGTTGGTGTTCTAGCATTTGCTATTGGTAGTATTATTCTATGCCGCGAGCTGCGGGCGGGCCTTTTGCTTTGAAGCTCTGACTGACAACTTGGTGCAGTCCATCTATGCTTCCGCCAATTCACTAGCTCTAGCGTTATTTAGACGTTCAGTCTGACGGTGACTTCGTTGGTTTCCGATCATGACAGCTTCCTGATTCATTCCAACACACTCGTAACATTAGAGAACTCTCCCTTGTCCAGCTTGGTCTTCCAGAAGATCGGATTCGTGTCCCTGAAGCCATGCTTGACCCACCCACTCTCCTTGACATGATAGAGGTTGATGTAACCACCAGAGTACGCGTCTCTGTGCGTCGCAGCCAAGATACTTCTGCTGCCAAGCTCGAGCGCTTGCTCTTCTGTAAGATCGTAGCTGTATTCGGCATCGAGCACACCGTAGGCATGGGTTTGACCGGACCCGACACAGAAGAGGTTACCGGCGAGACGCGTGCCGTCGCTGTCGATGTAGTAAAGAGCGGGACCTTCGAGGGGTGTCACGCCGGCGCACATTGTACCCTGTTCTATGCATCAGTGGTTGTGCCTCGACCTGATATGATAAAGAAAGTCTTACCATGCTGAGACCTTGACCTTTGTATGAGTAGACCAGGTTGGCTAGGATCTTCGACGCCGCAGCGACGGAAATGCGGCGTTTGTGGCGGAGCTCGTGAAGTCGACATTGCATGCCAAGGTATCCTAGCCAGTATTGACAGTCCTAGAGCTGTTCTTAGCATACTAACGAAGCTATCTTGACTCAGATTCATATGCATACCGCTGCACCACCTGCCATTGTACCGAGTAGTTGTGGGTTGATCTCAATGACCTTTTTGACAGTCTGACTTGCGATCCAGTCACCTTGTGTCGCTCGGGAGTCCGTTGCTACAATGATGCCGCCTTGGAAGCGGAAGGCCAGAGTCGTCGTTCCGTGGGCAATCTTTATCGGACATTCCGGGTTGGAGTGGTCGTCTGTCATTGCTCTGCGCTTGTGTCAGAGAGAAGTAGTCTTGGGTCTTTCGAGCAGCATACCGGAGCCATGATTGGGGCTAGTGACAGACACGTTAGCTTCATACTCTTCTTCAAACAGTATCGTCGCAACTCACGTTTGATGTCGGAGGTAACGCAAACTTCAGTGATAATGCAGGTGTCGTGAATGAGAGGTCTTGTTCCTGTTCGTCCTGGCCGTAGACATCTTCCTCAAATGAGGAGCGGGTGTGGCGTGCTACAAGCGTGTCCATCTTGTGTGAAGAGCTGTGAATATGTGCAGAGATAACGTTTATAGCTTCACAGGAGTACCAAGACTTAGAAGATGAGGAAGAGTATGGGAGAAGTGGCTAATGTTTGAAGTCCAGATGATCAAGTGACGACGATGCGTAACTCGCGCGTTGCCTGAGCAGTGTCACATGCAGAACATCTTGTCATCTTTTAAGGTTGGTGCTTGATGCAGGACATAAGATGGAAGACGAAGGTCAAATAGATTGACGTCAATGGACACGTATATAAGTACCGCTCCGCTCAGATCTTAGGCTCGCGAGCTATGAGTATGGTCAGACAATCTTTACCTCGACCGCCATGCTATGCAGACCGCTAAACACCTCGTGTCCATGCTTCTTCACCTCCCAATGCTATCAGATCCTTTTGCCCATGCAACTCCATGTCGTGTCTCGTATCGTTCGGGCAATCATCAAAGAAACAGCATGGCAACCTCCTCATGCCGGACCATGCAAAACGTCTTAGGCAAGGTACCTATATGCCTGTGGCTCTCTCTCCTCGATCCTCTCCAGGTACTCTCTTTCGATCAAGCTCTCAATCCTCTTCTTGATCATAGCGATGTCGGGCTTGAACTGTGCTGCCAGTTGACTGACGGTCTCCGCGACCAGCTGCTGATGAGTCAACTCCTTCCTCTGCTTCATTATGCGCACTACTGCTGCCTCAATGGCAAATCCACGTGAATCGTTATTCTTCTTCTCGGTGTCTCGGCGTTCCTTCTCTCCTTCGACCTTGTTGCCTGCAGCGACGACACCAACCTTGACCTTGAGAAAGGCAGACTGGAATGCGTTGTTGAACGAGAAACGGTCAGTAGGCTTGACATCTTTGCTCATAGGCTCTTTCAAGAGAATCCGTGTCTTTGGAGCCACAGCGAGAGCTTGCAAGTTGCGGATGAGCTCAGAAGTAGGTATATTAGTCCTGCTTTGAATCTCGTCAAAGGACATCGAGGCATTCGGTGGCAACTCGTTGAATGTCATTAGCACAACCATTGCATATGTTGAGACATTCAACTCGTGACGACGCTCTTTCGCGAGACGACTGCCCTCTTTCGCATCATCCACTGCAGGAAAGACCGCGCGGACGTCTGCAGTGCCCATCTTACTCATCCAGGTCAGCTTGCGACCAGAGTATTTCTCAGCGTAGTAATTCTCGAAGCCCTTCTTGATGCGGTCGACAGTCGCAGGATATATGCACTGCATGTTTTGCTCTTGGTCGTTGCTCTCATTCTGCATAGTCTCCAGTGGCCAGGTCATACTCGTCAGGACCTTCACATCAAGTTCTGTACGTTTAGACTCTCCTGTTGCAGAAACTCTGTTTCGGTAGCCTGCTGTAAGGTCTTCGGACAGATTCATATCTTTGAACATAGCCTCCAACTTGCCGGTAAAGTTGCTTCCCAGCTCAATCTTCATTCGTGTCACCATCTGCTTTTCCACATCGATGCTAATGGATTTGCCCATGAGTAACCGCTTGCATAGATGTTTCTTGTAGTAGCGCTCGAACATATCCTTGTCTTGAATGTATCGTAGCAGCACAATCGCCTTCTCGAGTACGACATCCACTTCGGCCTCAGTCTTGTCTTTCAATCCTTTCTTCATGTTCTCGTCGATGAAGAGTGAGATGTATTCTGAGCTCCGTGCGAAAGCATTGATGGTGTCAGTGAAGCTTCGCGTCAAGGCTGGCTGTATCGTAGCATCGGATTCGAAGGACACTTTCCACAGATGATCATATTTATCCTTCAACTGCAAAATCTCGTCGACCCATTGTATTGCTGCCACAGTCTGCTGATTTGCGCTCGGCCTCGCCTCTCCTTCGCCACGATCCGTAGAAGTCGCAGCCGGTGCCTGGGCTATTTTTGCCGCTGTCTCGTTGATGCCGGCCCCAACCTCCTGTACTCGTCGCTGTATTGCCTGTGTGAGTTCAGTCTTCTTCGGATCGATCCTCGAATTGAGGTTGAACACCAGCTCAAGATCCTCGAAGCGATCATTATCTACCATGTGCTTGACTCCGCTCTCCATTGCAATAAGATCACGAATCTTGTTCAAGATCAGCTCATCCTCCACTACATTAACAATCTTCGGTGTGGTCGTTTCTGACAGTGTGGATTTGCACCGATTCTGTTCTTGGTAGATCCTATTCAGGGTATGTCGACAGTATGTTGCGGCATCAGCTTGTGCAATGAGCTTGTTGCCCTCTTCCCGATAGAAGTCCCTGCTTGCATCGAGGTATCCCTTCTCAAATGCCGTCAGGTAAAGTCTCGATTCTTCTGATTCCTCTACAGATTCGTGTAAAGCTTCCAGCATATAAACGCAGCTCTTGATGAGACTCTTGTCGATAATGTCACCATCCCGTTCCATCGCGATCTGTTCAAGGATGATCCCATTCAGGATTTCAAGCATCTTCCGCTGCAAAGTCGTATCTGGCGCAGTCCGTAATATGCAATCACGAAATTGCATCATGCCGGAGGAGAAGATTGTCGGCCGACGATTGTCCGCGCAGTACGTGCGATCCTGACTCTTGAGTTAGTCTATGTTCAATAGACGACATGTCGCAGGGCATCCTACCAGATACATGAACACATCGGTCGCCATGTTCATGACCAGCTGATGCTCTTCAAATGCTTCTTTCATTCCTTTGAGGAACCTCTCACCTGCCGTTCTTCGCTCGTTGACAGTGGCAGGATTCCCAGATTGCGCATTGTTAAGTAGAGCTGGAGTTACCAGTAGGCGCAATCCACTCTGCACTCTGTTTCCAAGCCAGTCCTGCTCGAACTTTTGCAGCCTGTCGTAGAAGACCTCGCCCTTCTTCTTGAGTACGATCTTGTAGCCATGCCGATATATCGTTTCGAATGAGAGTTGTGAAGCATTCTTGGTGTGCATCTCCGTCAGCGACGATGAGATGACACTCCACGTCTCTTCGAAATCGATGTCATTGTTGGCGTTGGAGAGACCGGCCTGTTGACGCATGGTGGTTAGTGAAGAAGTTCTGAATAGGATGGGAGACTGTGACAAGCTGCGCAGTCATTGGAGGGATCGTGAAAGTCGAAAGTGCAACGAACAAGTGTGTAGATGTGAAAGATAAGAAGTGTATGAAATAGGCTCTGCAAGGTCAAGATCCTCCATGTTTCAAGCTAGCATTCCTCAAACACAGCAAGACAAGTTCGCCAGATTGACTCACTCTTCGAGGTGCTCTGATCTTTGTTTTGGTGCCTACGCCCGGCATTCTGCGCTCCTGAGTCTTTCCGGGTCCGGACCCTCCTCAGTGTTTCAGATGTTGTGCTCCAGATGTGGTAGTCTTCGTTCGGAGTTGTCGCCGAGTGGTGTACAGCGGGATGATGAGGGAAAGGTGAAGTCGCAAGCAAATGAGTGTGTGGGCTCTTGTGTAAGTGATGCTGGAAACGCTTTGATGTGTGTAATCGAGGCTGCGGTCGGTCTTGTGACTGTATAGTCGTGGCTGCCGTATATGTGGAAGTGCTTGTCTCTCGTGGCAATCGGAAAGTTGTGCATCGAAGGGAGTGGATGCAAGCAGGAGGGTAGGCGTCATAACCTGAAACCGTGTTTCATAGTTACACTTTCTCCGTCAAAGGTACCTTCCACAACATCAACAACAATGTCCGTTCCGCGTCACGCATTCAGGCGCATTATCCGACAAGCCTCTCTAGCCACTCGTACGGCTACAAAGCCTTGCACAGTCCAAAAAGTTGTCCCTCAAGCGACTCGACATATAACCACATCCTGCTTGCAGCCATGGCGAGCACACCATCTTCCAATCACCCTTCATGATGGTGCCCAGCGTTCTGCTAGCACGGCACAACCTCCGCCTCAGCCTCTTCCACATCGCCCGGCACCTCATCGGAATCCCGACGAGCCGTGTTACGAATTGACCTTCACTTGCAAAGCCTGCCGCCATCGCTCGGCTCACACAGTGTCGAAACAGGGATACCACAAAGGCACAACGTTGATTACGTGTCCGGGGTGTAAAGCACGGCATTTGATCAGCGATCACCTTCATGTCAGTCCAAGTGACCGAAATCGACAGGACTGTGACTAATCAAGCTGTGACAGATATTTTCGGATACAAAGATCACACTCGAGGAAATACTAGCAAAGAAAGGAGAGTCAGTGCAGAAAGGAAGCATCAACGTCGAAGGCGATATCGAGTTTTGGGCTGAGGAAGGAGAACCAAAAGCAAAAGTGTGATACACAGCATAGTAGTAATGAATGAATGACCAAGACACGCTGAAGCGAAAATCGCCACTTTCAAAGTCGACGACCTCGGGCAGTGCCGGCACAGTCAGGAGATCAGTGGCAGTCTGCGTAATCAGACGAGCCTTCGAATGAGCTTGCCAAAAGCGCTGGCACACCCATCCACCGATAGCTTCGAGCATACCACTTCCAACTCAAATAAGAACCTTGGTCAGAAGAGAAGCACAAGAGCAGTGGCCGGGCTGACGAGAAGGCATCGTGCAAAGTATGGCAGGAGGAGCTCTTCCGCCAGTGTGTATACTAGATGATACAGACTCTGAGATCGTCGACGGACCGACATATATACAGGACATGTACATACCTCAAGCTCTTACAGTGCGGTCAACGCCATTAATACGCTTGATACCTCTCTCGTCTTCAACATAGCCGTGAGTACTAAGCTCCTCCCACACCTTCGGGTACTTGCTCTTCAACCACTCCTTCAGGCGCTCTTGCCACGAGAAGCCTGTAGCAGCATTGTAGATTGAGCCAAGGCTATGAAAAATGTCAGTCATGGTTTGAAAATGGGTAAAAGACGACCTCACATGAAAGCGTCAGGTTCCTCCCCGACCACCTCCTGCATCTTATCCACCGTATCCACAAGATCGTCGAACAGACTCTGTCCACTCAGTGCGCCAACATAGCTTGCAAACAGATCCTTTTCGATGACCACATCCGACTCCAACAACTTGCCCCATATCGTCTTCGCAGTTCTGTAGCCCCAAGGAGCCTTTTCACAAGCACGAAGGGCAATATGCAATGAGTTGTACGACGGTCCCTCGTCAGAAGTGGAAATCTGATCCCAATACTCAAGCGCCCGTCGAGGCGAGTCACATGCAGTGTATGCCAGCATGAGACCATTGAGAATGCGTGTCGTAGGGTCTGTCTCCGTGTCGAGCTTGAGCAGATTGTGTGCCACCTCGAGTGCTTCTGCGTCAGCGGTCTTGGCTATGCCCTCGAACATTCGGACATATGTTTCCTCGTCTGGTCGAGTATCAGCACGGACGTGGCGGCTCATGCGACTGAAGACGTGGGTAGCGAGATCGGGACGACCACGCTCAAAGAGCGATGAGATCACGTCGTTGCGAATGTCGCGCTGCGTTTCGATATCGAAGATCTGATGGAAGATCATATAGGTGTCCCAAGCGCGACCGGTGTCTGTAGCGGGGTCGAGAGTGTATTTGACGAGTTGGTCGCGCATACGCAAGCGTTCGGCAATGCTGTACTGATAGGCGTAGGTCTGGAGGAGGTCTACCAGCTCGAGATACTCATCGCGCTTGAGGTGATAGTCGCACAACGCCAATACTGTCTCAGCAGGGAAGACTCTGCGGCGATCTGAAATGTCTTCTACCAGACCCACAACAGTCTCATTCGCATAGCTCGGCTGGTTTAGGACAGCCAGGAGTAGTTTGTTCATTACCGTCCAATCTTCATCATTGCCAATCTTCTCATCCCGAAGTTTGTCATACGAGCGCAACGCACCATTGACGTCGCCAGCTGCTAGTCTATACTCAACTTGCAGGACAAACGATTGAGCATTGAGCTGAACCTTCCACTTCTCTGCCATGGAGAAATAGCGCTCAGCTGTATAGGCATCATTCTTCAGTAGAGCATATTCAATCAAGCCATTGAAGGTCTGCACACCAAGTTGCGCCTCTTTATCTGGTTGTTGTGTTTCTCTGAGCATGACAGTGATCATGCGATCGATTTCGTCTACGCTCTTGCCAGTCGCTGCCGCAGCGCGGAAGATGGCATCCCAGATGTGTTCCTCGGCGTTCTTTCCACCATCTGCTTGAAGGACTTTCTGACCCCACTCCATCTCGTGATTTCGTAGACAAAACTCCAGGATCGTTCTGTAGGAGGCCGCCTCTTTCCCACCACGCCGCTTGCCTGGTCCGGTGAGAGTGGTACTTTCCATCCATTTCTTCGTGGCCGAAACGTTGTCCTTTCGAGCGTAATACAATGCCATAGCTCTAGCGACTACGGGGTCGACCTTTGAAGAGTCTCTCGTGGCAAGCTCGACTACTTGAAGTATCATGTCTTCTTGATCCTCCTTTGCGAAACCTTCCACAAGGCGAGCACAGACTTGACTATCCATATCATCTGGCTGCTTCTTTTCCTTCCATATTTGCAAAGCGTCTTTCGCATCTCCAGTTTCGCAAAGTACTGTGATATACAACTTGAACATCCGGTCTGCTAGGGGCGTTCCCTGGCTGTCTGACACAGCTGCGAGTCCTTCATGTGCTGCAATGATCAATCGTGCTAACTCGTTGTGAGTCTTGGTAAGACTTGGTTGGTAGGTGACTATAGTGGCTAGGGCTTTCGAGAGATCTGCTTCAGATAGAGAGGTCGAGGATGACCCGCGCGTCGCTTCTTGAGCCTTTTTCTCCAGTGTCTCCAATACCTGAATCAATCTTATGGCATGAAAGTCTTCGACTGGACGTTTTCTCCGTGCGCGACTGTCTATAAAAGCATTGAATGCTACAATCAAGTCTTGAGCAGGCGGAAGCCTGGCAATCAGATGTATACGCTTATCAAGCTCCAGCATCTTGTCCATTCCAGGATCTAGTGTAGGCTCCCGAAGGTCTTTCTCTTTGTTGTCAAATAGGTTAAAGAATGTACGCTGCTGTGATCGACAACCTTGGAAGACATTCTTTTGCGGTCTTGCTACTGCTCGAGCATGGAGATGCCTTTGGGGGAATATGGGTTCATTTGCAATGAGGCAGCGAAACACACGTCGTGTGAGGTGTGACCGCATGCTGGTAAAGGGTTCGGACTTCAAAGCGTAGGTCGACCAGGCATCTTTGTATTTCCAGCTTCCTCTTCCTCGACAGCTAGGGCACGAATGCAAAGGGCAGCGACTTCGTGCAGATGGGACGGATAGGTGTTGTCAATAATTCGAGTAGCTCCATTGGATCTGCGTGACATGTGAATATTTTCAAGAACCTCTTGCTCCTCGATAGACTCAACTTCAGCGTCACCAATAATCATGGCCTCGACAATGACGCGAACCAGGCTACTTGAGTCCCTTCGCGGGCCACTGTGCAGGCAACACACACTGAATGTAACCTTTTCGACGTCCGCAAGACGACCGGCAGGAGGCGCCCCAAGTTCTGCCACAAGCAGTAAGCACTTCCACCACAAAGACTGCACCGAACTAATCCCACCGCCAGGCCTCCTCGACTCCCTCACCAACAACACTCCTTCCCCTCAGGGCAACATCCCCTCCCGCGCCCCCTCCGAGC
>Ga0058698_10001118_pt1 | contig 12723 bp, 14 predicted proteins | sample AgamicAsSfe_FD_67288 | JGI IMG/M metagenome (GOLD analysis project Ga0058698, IMG submission 67288) | Agave microbial communities from Guanajuato, Mexico - As.Sf.e | ecosystem: Host-associated > Plants > Phyllosphere > Phylloplane/Leaf | place: Guanajuato, Mexico | collected 2012-05-30
CACATACGACCACAGGAAGTTGAGAACAGGCCATCCCGTCCGCTCTGGCGTACTTAAGCAACTTACCGGCTGCGTAGTAGTTGGGTGGGTGACCACCAGCGAATTTCAGCTGTTGTATGTACCTTTTTCTTTTGGCCTTTTTTGCTTTTGCTACGAACATCAATATTGGTACACAGTGAATCCACAATAGTAGCATAACCTTTAGGTAAAGTTCGTGGTACTGTACTCTTCTTATGGTTTCTCAATTGACATTTGCATCTTCGAGACATCAAGGTAGGTATATCGTGCTAGAACACGAGGACAACTCGAGTCGTTGGGGGTGGTATGTCGTAACAATGTTCATTCCTGCAAACATTTGCTTCGCGACTGTGTGGCCAGAGAGGAGACAGAGTTAGGCATACGCGCTCTTCCCTTCGTATACTACGAAGCACAAACTCACGCAGACAAGCACAAACGGCGGCATGAAGGTGAAGGTGGAATGAAAATCCGTGAAGTAGCAAGGAGCGACGGAAGCAGCTTTTAGGCTTTTGGGATCTGTTACACCGTCGGCACACCGTCGGCACCGTCGGATCTGCCAGTAGTGGAAGGGGCAAGGCGATGGCAGCCTAATCATCGGGAGAGGCGGGTGGGGCGATCCTGTCATGTGCACGCCGCTCTGCGTGTGTCTGTCAAGGTCAAGATGCTGATCCTGGAAGCGGCGGAAGGCCAAGATATTCGCTTATATAGAATGACTACAGCTTGATAGATATGCCTTTCCTATCCAGCTCCAGTGCAACGGCAGCCAGCACGGCCATGTATCCCATCAAAACTAGCATCGCCACTTGATCACCGACGTGTAGAGTTGGTACCGTCATATTAACTAGACCTGTAAGCAAATTCGCCAGCAGGAAGATAGCCAGTCCGTTCCTGTTGAATGCTCTCAGTATCCGACTCGTCGCGAACTCCTCCTTCTCCTTCTCGGCGCTCTTCGTCTCATTCTGCTTCGTAAGTGCCACGTTCGGGAACGCAAATGCCTCAATGGCGGCGAAAAGCAAGAGCTGGATTGTATTGAAAGCGGCAATCCAAAGGACATACGGCAGATTGGCGAGACGGCGGAAGACTTGAAGCTTCAAACCAAAGGTGTAGTCGGTGAGGACGTAGAACAGGCCGCACCAAATCAACGACCACGTTCCCAACTTCCTCACAATGGGATCGTGCAGTATGCTCGTCGACGCTCCCTTGGCTGCCCGCGGAAGCACAATCATGCCCGCGCCCTGTCCCGCCAGAAATATAGCAAGATATCCAAAGAACGAAAACACGCCCTCTCGATTCTGGCTCAGCAGATCCGTCCTCGGTGCCGTAAGTATAAAGCCCTTGAGCTCCGTAAAGTCCAGCGCAATCTCATACGTGCTCGCCAACAGTATAGCCAACACACCATAGCTCGGTAGAAACCTGACAAACGCTGCATCAAAAACGGCCACAAACGGCGGCACAAACGCCATCGTGAAGAAGAAGTTCCAGTGGACGCCGTACTCCGTGACATGTTCTGCGTAATCCAGCCCCTTCACACTCCACAACCTCACCAAGCCCAGCACAAACAGCGGGGCGGCGTGCCGTGTAGCAGTCCGCAACCGAGCGAGTAGATTCTGTGAGAGTCCCGCAAGGCGGGCTTTCAGAACAGAGCGGGCCGCGACGACGCCGGCGGAGAAGACGAAGGAACCCACGCCGAGGTCCATGAGGGAGACGCCCCAGTTTTCGGTTTTGGCAAAGCGGCGGGGAAAGACGCGGAAGTCGACGGCGAGGATGGCGGCGCAGGTGACGATTAGCATGGTGCCGCGGTAGGCTGTGACGAAGGGTTTGACGGGGAGGGGGTCAGGGTCGTCTGCTGGGATTTGTGTGGGTTTGGCAGTAGCGCTAGGCTGGGGAGGTGGTGGCTTTGGCTTTGATTTGGGTTTCGAGGCGGAGGGACGAGAGGGGGAGGATAGGTAGGGAAGGGCGAGGAGGAGCAGGAGGGCGATGAAGATGTTGAGGGTTTGAGGTGATGAGGAGAGGAGGGTGGTTGCGTAGAGGATTGCTAGGCAGTTGAGCATGAAGTCAATCAGTGCCGCCACAGGCGTGTAGGGATGAAATAGTGACTGCCGAGCCTGGAGTATTGACCATAATAGCACCGTGACCTTCGAGACGCGTCAATGAGGTATTGTTGTTTATGTTGGTGTTGTATATTTGGACATACAGGCGCCACGAGGGTTACATTGTTGATTTCCCACAATGAGCTGCCGTTCAGATTTGACACGAAGGCTTCTTTCTGCTGCTTGTATGTTGCAGCGAGGGCGGCTTTCACACGGTCTTCGGGTATGGTTTCTGCCATGTGAGATGCTGGCGTTGTACGGAGGGACGGGAAGCAGGTCGAGGACGAGGACGAGGTCGCCATCAGTAGCAGTATCACAACAAAGACATAGAGGTCACGTGTTGGTTCAGTGGTAAGCAAGATTATGGACATTGAAAGAATCATGATGTATTGACTATCTACAATAACGGACACCAGCGTCCCATTCCTCTACTTCGACTATATAGTTCCCGTCCCGCCGAGTGGTAACAACTGGCAGCAGCCGCGAGATATCTAAGTTGTGCTTCATTAGCAAAACAGGTCGACCTGAAGCAAAAGGCTGAAGCGTTCAAAGGTCGATGTAGAGATCAGATAGGAGCGAAAGATGGATGCAGTTTATCAACATGATAGTTTCAGCTGAACTATGCTATATGGTGTGTATCATCAGGAGAAAGGGTGGTCGTGGAGACAGGTTCAAAAGGTCAAGTGTTCTGGGGGAGAGCTTACCTTTATAAGTTCAAACAGCTGGCAGCCGAGCCTGCGAGGCACTCCTTGCTGCCGCTGTCTGCTGCATTGCGCAGTCACGCGATGCTATGCCAAAGGAAGACGATAGATGGTTTGTTGAAAAGAGGTTAGAGATGAGAAAATAATTTTCCAATGCGATGTGCTAGATTCCTTGCATCACATGTCATTCCACTTCCCCAGCTTTCATAGCTGCTGGGGCAGGCCCGCCTAGGTCGTGGTCGTCGTCTCCTCTCATCGTGCTGGACACTTCAATTCCACATGGGCAAAGACGATTACTCCTCCACTGGCGGCGGGCTGAAGCTCAAGGGCTCGAAGCCCTCAGGAATTGAGAAGAAACGCAAGAAGAAGGTTCCAACATCAACCTCCACAATTCTAGCAAAAGAGACATCACAGGAGAAGCCGGGCACCGCGTCAAAAATGCAAGCCGCACTTCTGGAGGAACATGAGACAATATCTCGTGAAGTTGAGAAGATAGACGGCGAAGTAGACACTCAGCGCAACGAGCTCGATGAGATACACAAGACTGAGGCTGAGCGACGACATGAAGAGATGCGGCGAAAGAGACTGAACGACAGGCTGAAGAAAGAAGGACTGAAGACGCATAAAGAAAGGGTGGAGGAATTGAATAAGTACTTGAGTGGATTGAGCGAGCACCATGACATGTATGTGCTTGGATTGTGTTCTATTGCGAGGTTTAAGAGCATGCTGATATGTTTGCAGGCCGAGAATTGGACCAGGCTAAGACGTCGCTACGGTGGATTCATTCTGTTTTGTTTGTCAAGGAGAATATCTTCGAGCTACCGAACCGAACTCGAGCAGACTATCGACAGAAGATACTCTCACTTGGCTCATGGTTCCAATCGCTTGCTGTGATCATGGAGGAACGTATGCTGCCTCTCAGGTTTGTTACCTTACAAGTTTCTGCGGCGAGCGATTGTCTGTCGGTCTCTCTATACAGTAAAAATGAAGAGTAACGGAAGCCGAGAAGAACATTATATCCGCAACGAGGCTGTGAAGTAGAGGCAGGCTTGTGTTGAGGAGAGCCCTTGGACGTCATGAACTTACACTGTCAAATTTTGCCATGAGGTGCATATGAAGTGCACGACAAGCGATGTGCTACTGCCCGAGGCAGGGAGCTGCAAGCGATCGTAGATGAAGATCTTGGCAGCTACAATGTGCTATTCGCTTACCTCGACGGCAGCACGGCCGCACATAGCTGAGCGACATGCGCATGCACAACATGAACAGTATGCCATCCTCAAGTGTGTCCACCTCTGATGCCTCTCAAGCTCACGCCATCTATTGTAACCTCATATCACGCAAAATAATTCGCATGGCTAGCCGCATGCAGACATTGTGCGATCCTGTATGCCCGGTCACGGAGCACACGCCACAGAGACGTGGTGGCGTACGAACTACCGTAGATGCTTGGGTGCACTGGAAATGCACCGGCGGAGCGAATTTGATTCAAGCTTAAAACTTCTTTCATTATTGCAACCCTGAATATGGAACGGCCAAGAACCAGTCATGCACCCATGAGAACATACTGTAGTACGATGTTGTTCTTGCCGATTATTGCCATCCTGCAGCAATGTATAAAGCTGAAGAGGGCACGGAGGGAACGGGTAGGAGGGAAGGTGCAGCCGTGCACCAAACGGGTCCGGCATTCCGCCAACTCTTGCTTTCTATCTTCAATTGTACTACATCGTCAAAACATCACGATCATGTTTACTTGTATGACCTCTTTCGACTAGATCAGACTAATCAATAAATGTTCCCCATCGCACGCAACCATGTCGACACAAGAGAGCGGCGATTGCAAAGCTCTGACAATATGAAGAATTGCGATTGTTGGTTGGGCGCTCGTACACCGCTCCTCAGTTCTTGGATGTGGCTGACAGGAACGCTTGCGACAGGGCGTCGCAAATTCTTATAGCACAGATACTTTGCATGACCATATTCTCTTTACGGAAGCTCTTTGACGACGACTCGGCGAATCAGGCGCGCTTCGTGCATCAAGTTGTAAGCTGTAAGAAGCGAGGGGTAGTAAGGTAGTATCACTTCTACTCATCACGAGTCATACCTATGCTACAATGCCACGCCGTGATCGGCTCTCATAGTTTACCCCGCGAGGCAGCCACGCGATTCGGAGGTGGCACGCAAACTGAAAGCGCTCGGATTGTGATGAACGAGCTCAAGTTCCTAATGCTGTTGTATGCGCCAGGGCCATTGCTGTCTGTCGTCCTGCGATGGACCAGACAGATCGACAGGGAAATGGCCAAGACAGGCAATAAAGCCAATCATCACGACTTCAAGTCTTTGCCATGCCGGAATCCGAGCAATACGTGAAAGGACGGCGATTGCAATCGCATATATACCTCGATATATCCAACCATGCGACATGTTTCTATATTTCGTCGTCATCCCGTAGAAATGCAGCAGCGGTACGGCACTTCCGCAGAACGCCAAGTGAGCCTAGCGTTGGCTGATTATAACGACGATGATGATAATGCTAACGTGCTGTATTTTCAGCCTCCTTCCATACCTCGCTTCCACGGGGATTCTACATTCCAGTTCTGGCGGTTCTGCATGAACTGATCACCACTGTCAGGCACCTCGAATGCTGACTTCGCTGACTTTTGTAAGGAAAAACAACATGCCTCTAACCAGTTAGTCCTCAGACCTCCACTAGCACTAACTATCAGAGATCCTCAAGCGATTGCAGTTAATCATCATGAGATTTGATCACTCGATCAATTAGGAGCCTCCCTGAGGCTTACCAAACGGCTCTTCCGCATCGAAAACATCTACCTTAAAACACGAAACCGCCTTTCTCGATTTCCACCACTTTCTTCTCTACCCCACTTCCAGCGTCAGATGCGTGCAGTACACTGTAGGGCTACGACCTACTTCTTCTTTGGGCAAAATTCAACTGAGACCATCGCATCTTTCCTGCCTCTTTCCCATCGTCTCCAAGCAAAATCCCACGATCATGATCATGTTACTGCTGTGCCAAACAGTGAAAAGTGGATCGGGCATCTTATGGCTTGCCCGCTGTCGCACTTTCAGCTGTTGTCTATATGCTGGTGTCTCTGCTAGGGCAATTGATTGAGGTACTGCACACACAACAAAGCCCATTCTGCCACCCCTCTGGTCATTGCCTACCAACTTGGGCCGACACCACTGCCTTTCGTCTAACATATTGGTGGCTATGCTATCTTGACTTGTGGTACCGCCCTGTGGATCGATCTGACTACCAGCTTGTCTGTATATGCTCCTATAATCTATGAAGCTGCTAAGCGAACTGCTTATGGACTGTGTCGAAGTTGTTTGCACTCAACAACCAATGAAGCCCGTTTGGCACAACGATCCTCACGCTCCGACCTTATATTACATATATTCACCGTTTCCCGGCAGAGCTGCTCGGCGAAACATAACATCACCACTGATATCGCATATCCTTCATCTAATCGACAGGACTGACTCACCAAGGAGTCCGACCTGGACCTCCTGGCACTCTGCCACTCTTGACATCATTCACCTGCCTCTGATCATTGAGGATCATCAGCAACCTGATGTGCCTTCAGGTCATCGAACGGTATGCAGTATGCAGATGCGAATATTACCGACACGCGGTCGACCCTTGTCAGCAATACGGACGGCACAACGCAACCGAGCGGACGATACTGGTGGGCTATGTGTGTTCTGCCCATACGAAGAACAGAAGATCGTCGGCACCGCCGGGCACTCCACCAGTGCCGCATCATAGGCTTCGAGATACTGCAACGCAAAGCGCGGAGAATGAGCCACGATGATCGAGTCGCGCGGCGTACACCAAGTCATGTATAGCACGACCTGACACCAATTCCGGCGGACGAGGGATCATCCTTCTGATTCGTCGACCGTCTTCACAAAAGCATCATCTCGAAATCCCACAAGCTTGGCTCACACGATGGAGCTCTGCTGCTGGCGACAACGACGTGCAAGCATCACACCTTCTGCATCTTTGCCATGAGCTCCACGACATTCAGCATTGTTTCCTCTTTCTTAGCATATCCAAAGGACATCATTGGCGTTATTCGCATCTTCACTATACCCCACTGGCGCATTGGATGGAGATGAGCATATCAGGAGTTTATCGGCGAATGATTCGGTCTGATGAGGAGTTGCTTCACACACGCAATGGTGGATTCAATTACGACGTGGCTCGCTGCGGCAATAAGTGTCGAAAACTTGAGGTGCACAAAAACTTCACTGTCCTTGCGTTGGCAGCGATTTCTTATACGCCCATATTGCTGGCATTGTATTATGGGTAAATCACCAAGAGCAGATCATCAAGAGTAAACATCGAAGCCCAGCGTTCCTATAGTTTGTGCACCTGGAGCTAGAGATGCCTCATCGGCGGGTGTTACAAAACACCGGAGTCTGCTGGTAGTGGCACATTCCAGATTTCACACTTTATTCACCGTAGGACAACACGAGAGATGAGGAGAAACATGAGAGCGATTTCGAAAGGCCTCATATCGATGCCAGAATCAGACCCTCTGGATTCTTTGGCAGTCACGAAGCAATTCGACTTACTTCTCACAGGCTGCAGGAGAATAGCAGCATTTGAGGTGGTAGACTGGGTACACTTCATTGCAGATCAAGTAGCAGCGGAAGAGAGCTGTTTCGATGTGATTTGAGGACGAGTCCTGGCTGATATAGAAGGTAAATGGCTATGAGCGTGCATATGTGAGAATAAAGGAAAATTAAGGAAGCGAAAGGCATGGTTTAGGATGTCGCAATGTATGTAGAGGAGTATAGCCAGAGATCGACAGGTACTCAATGGAAAACTGACTAGCTCAATATTACCCCGCACTTTCAATGTCAACAAACAAACCAATCCAAGTTCATCGTAGAAAGCACACTTGCGCAAACCCGTCTGCCACAGATGCCGGCAGCAACAGAAGCAATCGATGCCTCTGGCATAGCATCGGCCGCGACCTACGTGAATAATCTCCTACTGGCCCGAGGACTCCTCCGCGACGGCAAAGCAATTCACTTCGAGCGCCTCATCGCCAGTGGCCGGAGTCACGACAGCAAAAGACGAAAGGACGATGACAAAGAGAACGCGCACGAACGAGGCGCTGGTGCAGACGCAGCAAGGACGACGACTCAGATCTTGAACCTAATCCATGACCTGGTACTGGGCCAGGATGTAAGTCGGCGCCCCAAGATATCCTTCCTACATTCGTTAACGCACGCTCTCGCAGCGCGCCCAATCCACCAATACCGCCCTCTCCACGACCCTCGCCGACGTTCGCGCTGACCTCGCAACATCAACCACATCCATCAATCGTCTCAATGCCACCAGCACAAACCTCGAACGCCAGACCGCGACAGCCCAGGCTTCCCTAACAGCCGCTCTCAACGCGCAACGGACCGCAGAAGCAACCACAAGACAGCTGAAAGATGAGGTCGTGCGGACAAAGAAGACATTGGGAGATGTGCGGACAATGTGCGCCAACGATGTGCGCAAGCGCGATGTGCAGATTGCAAAACTCAAGACCTTCCTGAGCGATCGACAGCGTGGCGCAACAGGGCCTGCTGGAAGCAGTAGGACAGTTACAGGCCCGAGTTGCACCATCGTTGGCGGGCAAGCTTCAGGCACATCCTCGAGACGTAGCGCACAGGCAACGGGACGAGCGAGCGCAACATCTGGCCGCAGTGGCTCCTCAGGAGAACAACTCGCCGTGCCCAACGTGCAAGACGCAGGATACACCCTCCAACAAGAAACCAACGCCTTCCTGACCCAGCTAAGCCAAACACTGAGTGACGAGAACGACGCTTTGATCGCGCTCATTCGCAATACCCTCGACACCCTGAAAGAAGTCCAGGGCCAAGGAAAAACCCCCAGCTCTAGCTCAGACTGGCGGCCCCTGCGGAGCATGCCGTACTCCGGGCCCAAGGACTCTGGCATCTCCATCCCTGCCGCGGACGATGCGCAGACGTATGCGGAAATGCTCGCGCCGCCAAGTATCGACGTGTTGGCGGGAGAGCTGGAATCGACATTAGCGAGTTTGCGGTCTTTACTTTCGAATCCGAGCTTCGCACCTGTGGAAGAGGTGCAGGTCCGCGAGGAGGAGATTCAGAGGTTGAGGGAGGGATGGGAGAAGATGGAGATGAGATGGAGAGAGGCTGTGGGTATGATGATTGGGTGGCGGAGGAAGATGGTTGGACAGGGGCAGGAAGAGGGAATGGGTGGGAGTAGTGGGAGTGGGAGTAGTGAGAGGAGGTGGCAGTGCGAAATGGACGAGCTTACGAGGGGGCTGGATGAGGTTACGATGACGATGGAGGGGTTGACGGGGAGGAAGAAGGGGAGATGGAGCTTGAGTCGAATGCCGCAAGAGGAGGCGAGTGTGGTGGATGATGGCACGTATGAACATAGCCAGCTTGAAGAAGAGGAAGAGGAAGAGGAAGAGGAGGAAGAGGGAGGAGTCGTGCAAGGAGAAGAGAGTCATATCTACGACGACGGCAGCCACGTAGAGGGGGACGAATCACACATCGGCGAGGAATCTCACAGCGAAGAGGACAGCTCACTCGCCGCCGACGAAAGGCAAATCGAAGACGACGACAATGTTACCAACGACAGCGACAACGACACGATGACACTCCACCGCGCCGGCAGACCATCAGATGCCCTCGCCAGGGATACAAACAGCACGGCGCACCACCTCACGATCCCGGCCCTGCCCTCGCGCTCGCCGCTGCGCACCTCAAACTCCACATCAAGCGATCAGCTGCACATGCAGCCGCCGCCGTCGGCTATGAAGTCCAAGACGAGTCAGAGGAATCTTGGAGACTTACGGCATAAAGTGTCGTTTAAGCATTTGCAGTCGCCGTCGATTATTGATGCCGAGGGTGGTAGGGATGGGAAAGCGAGGGCGAGTGACTGGGGACGTGACAGGGAGAGGGATGGGGCAAGCGATGTTGATGAATTGGGATGAGATGAGGCTGCGGAATATGCTACGGCGAGCGGAGCAGCGATCAGCAAAGTGCATGGGCCTGGCATCACGTAGCTCGCCAGTTTTGAGAGGCGAGCCGCAATCGGTCGTGAAGACGCTGAGGTATTGACCCTCGGACGGGCGTCGAGAGAGACCGAAGGAGAGGCTCACGCGGCATCAGCAAGAGCTGGACATTGGGTGTCAATGACCTCGCTGACCGCAGCCTTCCATCGCGGCTCTAATTCCTTCCAATTGCACCGTTTTGCGAGCTCCTCCAGCCCGCCGAAAGAGCAGCATGCCCAGCTGCTTGGATGGCATAGACGAAGCACTGACGGGCAGTATGACAGGAGTCGCTCGACGTCATGTTTGCTAGATGGAAGGCAGCGGAACTGCCCGGGCCCGAGATGGAGAGTGGAGAAGAAGCAAAGACAGGTGGCTGGCGCTTGGACTGCTTTTAGAGGTGAAGTGTCGTGTCGGAGTCTGGAACGCTGCTCCTACTGATGCTGCCTTTGCCATTTGTGAATAGTTCAGGACGGTGAAGAGCTGAGCCCAGCACACTTTGCGAGACACGCTGGGAGCGGACGCGATGGAGATGATATGATGCACAAAAAGAGAGGAAGAAGAAAGGGCGCTTGAAGAGCCGAGTATTCCAAAGATGCCACGAAAATGGCTGATTCGCTACCGTATTAGTCTACTTTTCAAAATCTGTCTGTTTTCTTTTGCTGATATGCACTCAACCCACAGAAGAGGTCAACGGAGCAGCTGGTGGCTGCCTGTCTTCTTATAAGCTAGAGCTATAACCGGACTGAGGCTCTTGACGTTTCTGTGCACATGCCTTTCCTGCACCCGCATACCTCATGCAACATCTCTCGCACCTCCTCACACCCCAGCAAACGCTCCGCGTCACAGCTCCACGTCACAGCTCCATGTCACGCTGAACGGCATTCGTGGCTCGGATGGGACGGATCCGGGAACAGGCAGCAGGACTGCTGGGGGTCCGTTCCGCTGGGTTGTGACGGACGCCTAGCTCGTGTACGTCTCCACGTCGTCTGTACAACATCGCCATCGTCCTTATGCACCATAGGTGGTCCTTCTTCGTCCATGGTTCATTGCTTGTGTCATAGGGGATGAGATGCTGACTGGCTAGGTCGCGGAGTGGCGGTGGTCTGGTGGTGGGTGGGATGGCAACCCCAAGCGTTGCGGTCAGGAGGATGGGACTACAGTCGGGAAGGCAAGGAAGGTATGCTTGGAATGAGGTGGTGGTCGGGACAGGGGGGGGCGAGTTTGAGGTTGGGGAGAGATTGTAAGCCAGTACAGGGTGGTGCTCGGGGAGGTGGAGGACTGTATGCGAAACGCCCGAAAATGCTGAATTAGACAAGTAGCTGTCTACCTTACTTTGTGTACATCTCGCCATTGTCCCTGTAGAACACCTCTCTCACCTTGACGCACCGTAAGTGGTTCTTACCACCACTCAGACTCGTGTCGTGGTGGAAAAGGTACCACCGTCCCTCAAACTCAACCACGCTATGATGTGTCGTCCACCCCTCCACCGGCTCCAACAACGTCCCCCTATACGTAAACGGCCCCATCGGACTGCTTCCCGTCGCATACGCCAGCAGGTGCGTGTCTCCCGTCGAATAGCTGAAATAGTACGTCCCCTGATACTTGTGCATCCACGCCGCCTCAAAGAACCTCTTCTCATGGTCGTCCGCCTGTATCGGATTTCCCTCCTCATCGTTGATCTGCAGTTCTTTCACCCCCTCCGAGGCAAAATGTCGCATATCCGGCGCCATCCGGCCCACGCGTGGGTTCAGCGCCACGACGCCCTTGCCGCTCGGTTCCTGGGGGCCTTGGAGCTTGGAGTCGAAGTGGCCCGGCTTTTGCCAACATTGTAGCTGGCCGCCCCACAGGCCGCCGATGTACAGGTACGCCTCGCCGTCGTCGTCGACGAAGCATGCGGGGTCAATAGTGTAAGAGCCCGGTATTGGTTCAGGGTCCGCTTTGAAGGGGCCCTCGGGTGTGTCGGCGACGGCAACGCCAATGCGGAAGATGCCTTCGGAGTCGCGGGCCGGGAAGTAGAGGTAGTATTTCCCGTTCTTTGTGGCGGCGTCGGGGGCCCAGAGTTGTTTGGAGACCCAGGGGACGTCCTTTACGTGGAGGGCGACGCCGTGGTCGGTGACGGCGCCGTCGATCTTGTCGAGGGAGAAGACGTGGTAGTCGTTCATGCTGCGGGAGGGGAAAAAGGGAGGGGTTAGCTGGGAGATTGGGGCGCGGGGAAGAGGGCCGTGGAGGGGTGGACGTACTCGTATTGGTCGCCATTGTCGTTGTCTGCGATGCCGGTGTCGCGGTCGTGCGAGGGGTAGACGTAGATGCGGTTGTTGAAGACGTGGGCGGAGGGGTCGGCGGTGTAGAGGTGGGTGACGAGGGGTTTGAGGTGGGATGAGGACATTGTGGTGGTGGTGGAGAGGTCGGTTGTGGTGCTTGCAGCTTCTGATGAGGTATCTTAGTGCTACGACAGCTTACGGAGAAGATCCTGAGGTGAATGCAGAGAAGAAGAACAATTAATATCGAGGACAGAAGACGAAAGTGAGAAGGTGGTGGTTAGTAATACTTCGTACGGCTATGGGGTTAACGCAGAAGCTGGGCACGTGAGGTCTCCCCCACTACTGCAGATTAGCCGAGAACGCTGGAGGATCTGCAGATGCGTGGACGCAAATTAAGCGCGAGCCTCTTTAACCGGGGGAACGAGCATCCCAGATGACCCCTTTACCCCTTTGCATCGTCTGATCTTTGGTTTGTGCACCTCATGTCTGCGACACCTGGTGGACGCTATGCCGGTGCCAAATCTACACATTCAAAAGCCTCATCATCCCTGCAGTCAGGATGGGAACTTCTATCAAGCTACCT
>Ga0058698_10001119_pt1 | contig 12695 bp, 8 predicted proteins | sample AgamicAsSfe_FD_67288 | JGI IMG/M metagenome (GOLD analysis project Ga0058698, IMG submission 67288) | Agave microbial communities from Guanajuato, Mexico - As.Sf.e | ecosystem: Host-associated > Plants > Phyllosphere > Phylloplane/Leaf | place: Guanajuato, Mexico | collected 2012-05-30
GTCAAAGAGCAATTGAGCAGCTGTACTGCGTAGCTCGATGAACGACAGGCGCTGATATTGTAGCATCATGTTCCACGGGTTCGATAAACAATATAATGAATTCCAACTGCAGAGCCACACACCAGACGTGTGCAAGAAATCTGAATGCTCCATATCCTACAGTCCTCTTGTTGTACAAAGAATTCTCGCTCACGAGACCATAGCGTCAGTACCAGGCTGCTCTCCATCGACCGTACCCTCGTTCACTGTCTCATCCTCACCCTCACCACCATCAGCCTCGCCCATCTCTGCATCTTCGGCCGTATTCTCACCCTCACTGCTTCCTTCCACCTCATCATCCTCAGCCTCGGTCCTTTCTCTGCTAGCCAGATTCGGGAACATAGGCTTCCTCTGGCCCTCCTCATCTTCATCGTCAGCATCGTCGTCCTCTTCCAACTCGCTCAGCTCGCTCTCATCGTCAGCGCTGTCGTGGATACTTCCAGGCGCACTAGTCTCAACCGAGATGTCCCCACCCAGCGACGGCCGCGAGGAATTGATGACAACCTGTACCCTGCTTTCCGGCACTGCACCAGTGACGCGAGATGCGGTCTGGGCCGGGGTTTTGGGGTAGCAGGTTTCGGCTGCGTTGCGGATCTCGCGCCGGCCAACGCCAACCTTACGACGGACGACAGGCACCGTGGCTGCAGTAGCGTCCGGCACTGTGGTGGTAGCCGGTACTTGAGGGGTAGGCGTCGGTGCCGGGTCTGGCGTCTCGGTCCCGCTTGCGCCATCGATGTTCATAAGGCTCATGATGTTCATCGTAGGGTTCCTGGCTAGTGGGGGAGGTTCTTGCGGCTGCGGCGGTGGTGGCGGTGGCGCATTGCGTGCTGCTTCTTCCTGCTTCACGCGCTTCTCTTCATCCGAAAGGGTCTTGCCGATGGTTTGGAAGAGGTACGCATAAGCATCACCAGTAAGATCATCGATGGGGCCTGGCTTGACGAGGCCCTGGTTGATCTTCTTCAGTTCTTGGGATTCTCGCAACACATCGAGCGCTGCGTTCTCTCCATTCTCTCGTGCCTGCATCCATCTTTCGAGTGGCTCCTTACGCTCCAAGAACTCATCGTGGAAGATGGCGCTGAAAGTGGAAGTCTCGAGACCCTCGGGCAAGCTGGCATGCTTGCGTAAAATGCGGAGGTAAGCACTGCAAATGTCTTGCCAGACTGCAGTGTGCTCAAACAATTCGTGATTGCGTCTTCGGACTCTCCTTGCGAGTGCCTCCAGATTCGTTCTATCTTGCAAGTCTTCCAGAATCTTGACGAAGAAGCGTGTGTATTGCGTCGTGTACACAAAGTGACGTCCTGGCCTTTCAGCATCAGGTCGCCAGACTTGCAAGACCATGGTCTTCGTGAACATCTGTTGGGTCAACTCGTGTCGTGCACCAGCAGGTCCGAGCAGTGCGTCATCGCTGAACTCGTCCTCACACTGACGCGGAATGAAGTCTGGGACTCTGCTAGGGAAGTCGTGGATAATCTGTGCCGTCCGGTATATCATACGGTGGTGCCAGTTCTGTTTGTCCGCCACACGCAAACGCTTCAGTATGGTAAGCACATACTGCGGCCACTCCTCCCTGGTGTCAGGCAATGCTACCGACTGAGCGTACGAGGTATTGTGGAGTAGCATGCCAGCCTCTTCCAAGTTGATACTGTGCCTCATGTACATCTTGTGAACGATGATGAGAAGCTTGTAGTGCGGCTCCAGGATCGGCTGAGACTTGCTGTCGCGGCTGTTCTTTCCAGGCACAAGCTCAAGTGCACGCAAGAAGCTTTCGAAGACCTTTGGCGCGCTAGGAGGTTGATCTGTTGGTTGTAAGGTCTCTCGAGGTGCCGAATGCATTTTCCATAGACACTTGCCGAGCATGAAGTGTATCATCCACTGGTTAGACCTATGTTCTAGCGTGCGCGATAGCAAAGCCTTGGCGAACTTCCACGCCGTGTATGGTCGTAGTGGCTTGAAAGAGCCACCTCTGACCACGCCCTCATCGGTACTCAAGAATTTCTCAACCTCCTCAACTGCGAATGCGCGCATTGAGAGAGGTCCTCTGGAAGAGTTGTAAATCCGTATAGCGAAATCATGGTACAGCTCTGTCAGCTTCTCAGCCGTTTCAGACGTCGCATCGGCCGATTGCTTAGCCAGAGAAGTCGCCATAGTGTAGCAGTGAATTGCAGCTCGTTGAAGTGACACCAGAGTCGACATTTCGTTGTTCATCTTGTCCGCCGACCACATCAGATTCTCGTCGATCTTTGTGTCGTAAGCCTGCGCCAGCCTAAACCAGGTCTGCCAGTTTTGCATGCTGTATTCGAGATCCTGCATAAAGAAGGCGATAGCGATGTCGACATCTTCTTGTGGAGAGCCGCCAGGCTTTTTCGTCGTGCGGAACCTCGTCAAGGCAATATGCCCCATGAGGAAATACCAGCCTTTGGATGCCAAGACAGCATCATTCTCCGGGACAGGCTTGACCATCAGCTCTACGCTATCACCCTTCAGGCAGCCGTATAGCTCGACCGGTCTGATCGAAGATCTGAGATATGCGCGGTAGACTTCTCTGTTGTGCAAGATAGCTTCGGTAGGCTTCTTACGGCTGAGCGCACCATGAACCTTCTCAATAGTGTCTTTGAGAGTGTGCTTGACAAGGTCTTTGATGGGCAATTTGCTTGCTTGCAAGAGGAGAAGGTCGACCGCCTGTAGAGCAATGCCCTTGTCGAGGAACGCATCGTGAGTGCAACGATGCTCGATCAGCTCGTATGACGGGTTCATGAAGCAGTTCAGTCCATAGAGGTCGTACAGCACCTGGGCTTGCTCTTGGTCGTAGCCATCGACATGCGTCATCTGGAAGAATTCATCTTTGACCATGCGCACGAACTTCCGATTCAAGCCATCACAAATGCCCCGGAGACCGAGGTTACGATGGAGACAGCGCAAGAAGTCGAAGCGGTCCTCCACAGAGTTTGGATATGCCTCGCGGTTTTGATCGATACCTTCCTTGAGTAGGCTGTAGAGTATCATCCAGGTCTGAATCTGCAACTCGTGAACGGCTTGGGTGGTGAGAACGAATGAAGGCATAGAAAGATCGTTGGATCCGAGCGGTGGCGTTGTTTGCCCGATCTGGATAGAATCCTCATACACGTTGAAGACCTGGAGGATGTGTAAAAGCTCGCTAAGAAGCGTGATGGCGCGCTGCAAACCATCCTCGTCCAGACATTCCCACGTATCTGAAGACTTTTCGCTCATTGCGAAGACCTTTCCAATCATCACATGAAGCATACGCATACTCTTCAGCAAGAGCTTCTGACGCTCTTCTTGCTCAAAGTCGGTGAAGGCAGTATTGCGGATTTCATCGAGAACCATAGCCATCATGCGGAAATAGCACGCGGCGACCATTGGTTGATACTCTATGGTCGCGTAGGCGTCTCGCAGCCGCTGCCACAGCATGAGTTTGACAGAAACACTGCTGCCTTCTAGAAACCCGATGAGATCTTGAGAAACCATTTGCGGTGGGGCATCTTCCATGTCATCGGTATCAGAGCTGGACGTTTGCCGAGCGCTCAGCGCCTCAAGAAGTGGTTCCAGATTCTCAATTGTGGCGGCCGGATCATTCATCTCGTTTTCGGTCACTTTGGCGAAGAAGTCCTTTGTTGTCAATTCGGAGAGTTTGCGATCGATAGCAGCAATAGAGAGCTCGGGCATGATAGCGTTGTTAGGGAGATAGATCACTGTGTCCTCTGCCGCAAGCAGAACTTGTCGGAGGTCCTGCATACACTCCAAGGCGTAGTCTTGGTCTACGTCGTCGGACACAGATATGATGAAAGTCGTCGCCCAGAGGAATCGTAGGTTGAGGTGATCGGAGGGATCCGGAGTTGAATTCGACGTTGATCGGATATGCATCATTTCTCTGGTCAAGTTTGACCAGCGCTGCAGCCTGTCTCCTTGTTCGGTAACAGTATCGGCATCAACACCACTATTGGGTTCTCTGATGAGGCAGAACACATCCAGATGAAGCTCGAGTATTGTCAACAGCATCTCTGACAGCTTGTCATCGCTCGAATCTTCGGCATTTCCTTTCTCATGCCTCTGCTGAGAAGCCGAAAGCTCGGCAGACGCAGATGCGAAGATCTGATTATCGAACGTATGTGCTGTCCGCACGATCACTGTTTTCAAACTCTCAGGCCATGTATACTTCGCGTAGGCACTTGTACCTGGCAAATCTTCCTTTGGACTTGTCATCGCCTTGATGAACGAATAGGCAACTTCCGCTGTTGATAGCCAGCCCTCATTGACCGTCTCCAGAAACTCTTGTAAAAAATCATTCGGCAATGGGTCAAACTTAACTTGCGGTTTGGAAGTGGCGGAACCTCCTAGCGAGCTCGAACCCGCGGACGAGGCTGATTGGCCCATGTTCATGTTCTCGCCGCCAACGAGAAGCAACGGAGCAAATCGATCAGAGTAAGAGTTCAAGAATGCAGCGAAGTCTGACCGCGCGACTTGAAGCGGTTTGGCCGAAGAGTTGCGTGTTTGGTTTGTATCGCCAATTTCGGCCGCTGCTTCGAGCTGACGTCTCACATGCTTGCCTTCTTCGAAGCCTGTGACACCTAGCCTTTCGAAAAGCACGCCGACTGTCTCGTACAACCAATCGTCTGCGGCCTTACGCTCATTGAGCTGTTGCTCAAACTCCCATTGTCTGTTCGCGTCGATCGTTGGTTGCTTGCTCTCGGCAAGTTCAAGCAGTGATTCTCGACCCCTTGTGCGTCTGCTTTTGGCACGACTTTCCTCGGCACCGTCGACCAATCCTGCAGCATCACCGGACCTTTTGCGCGTAGGAAGTGTCACCGTTGAAGAATCGATCATGTCGCCGGCAGCCATTTCGTCGGGCCGTGAAACTACACGCATACCAGGATCTGCGTCGGCGATCTGAGGCTGCACTGTTGGGATGCCGACACCCATACCAGGAAATTGCTCGGCGAGAGATGTCGGCATGAATCGAACTTTCTTCGCCGGGAATATTTGGGCCGCGACGGGAATATTGCTTTCATGCGCCACAGGCAGATCGGACTGCACCTTCTTGTCCGCCAGGTCAAAACAGATGACGGAGATAGGCGCTGAACTGTATTGATTCGCATTCTGGTGGCGAAGAAGAGCATCACCCAACCCGGTCCAGGTGTCTGGTGCAGATATTGCGGCACGTTCTTGCTGTGGCAGTCGGTTGTGGTTATCAGTGTCTTGCTTTAACAAGCTCCTCTGTCGTGAAACAATGTTGTGATATGGATCCAATCGCTGCTTCAGAATCTTAGATAAAAATTTGCGCTTGCTTGTTGGTAATGGTGCTTGGAGGACAGAAAGCTGGTCCTCAAGGTTTACCACTAGTTCGCGCAGTTGCTCACCAGCGATACTATCCTCCAGGCCGGGGAGAGTCATGAGACTAGCCAATCCCTCTTCATCGCCATCAAGCACGGCCTCAAGACAAAATCGTGCAGCGCGCTTGCTATTGAGCAACTCGCCCACCGTAGCTGTCCTTCGCCACAAGTCGAGATCAGTAGCATCTTTGTCGAGAGCCTGCACAAAGTGATCCAAAGCCGCTGTCGCATCTGCCAGAATTTGTCGTAGGCTCACGTTCAGAGTTTCGATGTTGGCTGCCAGCGCCTCGAGTCTGAACTGTGCGTAGTTCTTATGCGACAAGTGTAGAATTTGCGGTAGGGTACTGTTGTTGGTTTCAAGGTTGCCACTTGAGAAGCCAGTGGGTGCTGCAACATCGAGCAGACCATCCTCGAAGTCTACACTTGGGCCGTAGAGCTCAATTCGCTTGAGCTCAGTTTGCGACTCGGGATAGTGGAAGATCTCAGATTCGAAGAGTTGGCGGTAGGCCTCGGCGGCTTTGTCGAATGAGCCTGGGCCCTCGGAGTGGTATTTGAGCGCAGCCTGGTAGAGTTTGAGAGTTTCCTCGATCTGGATTTCTTTGGTGTCGTCAATCTCGACGTCGGACTCGTCGTCCGATTCGATGTTCAGGGCCTTGAAGCCGGACATGTTGGAATCGCCAATATCAGGTACTGCTTGGAGGAACACTCATGCACGCTCGTGCGAAAAATGAAAAGCCGAGCAAAATTCCGAGAATGGTGTCGCGAATTTTGGATGTGATGTGGTGTCGGCGGGTGGAAATCCAGAGGTGAGCGATGTGATATCGCAAATATGGCCTGCTCCTATAAGTTACGCGGGTGTCGCGTTAATTGAAGGCGGCTTGGTGAAGGGAACGCGCAGCTTTGGGAATGGACGAAGCTCGGCCGAGGGAGCCAGCAACAGCAGCAGCAAGCAACAGCCAACAGGTGTCCGTGACGAGATTAGCTGGGCGTCGTATGTTGCGTTGCGCCCAGTCCCCTGCTATACCGGGAAGAGTCTCACACAGCAAGTGAATTGCACTGTCGATAGCTGTATTGCAACACTCCTTCACCAATTTACCATTGTGCCCACGCCAATTGGACCCCGGCCATTGCAACATACGAGAGCTAAAGGAGAGCTCGATACACTGCGCCAGCGCTCGCGATCAACACTAGACCATGCCTTCAACCGGTATCCCAGAGTCAGTCCTCCACCAGCATATAATATGCCCGCCAGCTTTACTAACAACCTTCCAGACTGTTCGAAGACGATGCACACTCCGTTGTCGAGATCCGAACAGACAGCCTCTCAACACTCCGCGAACTTGGCCCACCCGATCTCGTCCACCTCGTAAAGCAACCCGTCAAGTCGACCAACAAACAGGTAATTGAACACTCCTAGCGCAAAGAGAGGGATTCAGGGTACAAAATTTGCGAGAGAAACACATGCTAAGGCCCGCCAAAGGTAGGCGTATACCACCATGTCACCGGCATCGATGCGTCGTCCTCAGCCAGCCTGGCTGCCTACATCAACACTTTGACCTATTCACCAAACGATAAGCTGAACAAGGTCACATCTGGAATCTACTGGTAGGTGGATTGGAACACGCTATGGCGCATGCGCGGCTGACATGCGACAGCTGCTACAATGCTTTCTCACGGGTCGACATGCGAGTGCAAGTGCAGATTCCGGGCACAGTCGAGAGCTACTGCGTGGATGAGCGAGGGAGCAAGATGGAGGCAACTGAAGAGCACTGGCTGGAGACATACCTTTGCAGTGTTTTGAGGGCGTATTCGTACGCAGACAACGGATCAGGCGACACAATCAAGCGGATTATTGGCGTGCGACGATTCAACCCGATCACAAGCACAGATCAAGAGCAGCGTTTCTTGGATGCTGCTGAACGTTTGTTCTTCAGTGGTATGTTGGGTATGCGCGTGGATACATTGCTCACACTAACAATCATTAGGATGGCAGCTTGGCTCCGACCCCGAGATCCAAGTCCCTAATCTGGTCAGCAACCATCTCACATCTGGCATTCTGAGCTACATCAAGATTTCTGGACGTTTTGCTTCTGGTATCAACCTCTTTGAGAAGCTGCGAGCCCGTGACCCTGAGATCTCTTCCCTACTCGCACGCGTGTACATGGCTGGAGACGAGGAAGTGAAAGCCGTCCAGCTGCTCCACCAGGCTGTTCAAGAGCTACCCATGGACTACTCACTACTTGATTGCCAAGCAGACTTCTGCAACAAAAAGGGCCGCAGCGACCTGGCTTTGGACATTGCGAAGCGCGGCGTAATAGCTGCTCCAAGTGAATTCAACACTTGGGCACGATTGGCAGAAGTTTACGTTGGACAAGAACAGTGGGAACTTGCACTTCTGACCCTCAACTCATGTCCCATGTTCACATACCAGGACAAGGACGCACCCAGGCTGCCCGAGCCATCAAGAGTATCGCTACCGTTGGCACCTGAGACCCTCTGCGACGAAATCGACGATGCTGGCGCCGCGCCAGAGATTGACATGGTGCACCCCACGTTAAGAAGACTGGCTGCTGGCAACTACAAGGGCACATTCCACAAAGCATACATGCTCCTCACACAGATCACCAAGAAGATCGGATGGGATCAATTACTGAAGACCAGAAGTCAAGTCTTCGTGATGGAGGAGGAGTACAGAGCTGAGAAGCAGACCGCCCCTGGAGACAAGAGCCGTAACGCAAGTACAACCGCGCTGCGAAGCCCCGACACACCTCAGCCCAACGGCCATGGTGAAACCGAAGAAACATCTCACAGCGAAGACGAGCAATCGGGTGGCGAGCCATCAGCTGCATCCTCTCACCTCGACCCCGACGTCTCTAAACCCGACACAACCATTACCGTTCGCTCCGCATCAGAAACGCCTCAGCCAATCGACCCCTCACACCAGGACTACACTCAATTCCAGCACAAGCGACTTTGCGAGCGCTGGCTGGACAACCTCTTCATGGTCCTCTACGAAGACTTGCGCATCTATACTATCTGGCGTACCGAAGCTGCGCAATACCGCCAGCAGCAACTCTCGTACAAGAAGAACCCCGAAGAGTGGGAGATTCTGGGCGACCTAGCCGAGCGCTTGCACCACCCCGACGAGGCGGTAGAGGCGTGGCAAGCGTGCCTGAGCATGCGCTTTAGTCCCAAGGCGATGCGCGGTGTGCTTGGTCTGTACGAGAAGCACGGCGACCACAGGGGAACGTTGGGTGCGATCATCAGGCTTGTCGCGTGGCAGTACAGGTGGTACTCTGAGGTAAGTGACAATTCCTTGCATTGGATTTTGTGGACCAAAATTGACATATCTCTAGTTCTCGCCCGACCTACTCTACGCCATCCGCAAACTCATCGAAGAAGAAGGCGCGGTCAAGGTCCGCAGCATCATTCAAGCTACAAGCTTGCCGCAGCACATTCTAGACCTCACTCACCAGTACGCGGCGCTGTGTGCTGCGTTCAAGAGCGACGGAACGGAGGGATAGTTTCTTGATGCCGAAAGCATGTATTGTCTACCGTGGTGTCATTGACCGAGCTTTGAACTGCCTGGAAGCGCTGTAGCATTTTTTTGTCTGCATACAGGATCAAGGTGCTTTCTCTTGGGCGTGATGGATTCTAAAGCTTCTTTTGCCACATAGGCACACCCCATACCCATTTTCGCGAACATATGATGAATCCAACAGCCCGTTTGGGCCGAGTATTCCAAAAGAATCCAATTCATTCAACGTTCCCTTCGTCCACGTCTTTTCTCACGTGTTTGCCATCGCTGCCTTGACATGCGCGAATCTGCACTCTCCCCTGTTGACTCCTCCAGCAGTGAAGCAGTCCAAGCAAAGACCCCAGAGACGCTCCTTGTGTAGCTTCTTCACCAGCATCAACTTCTGATCGAACGCCTCGACAAGCGGCAAGCAGAACTCGCACTTGTCGCAATCGTCGTACTCTGGCTCTCGGAATCTGTCGAATCCTTCGATCAGCTGCTCCGCCGTGCGTGTTGCTCCCCAGGCCGTCGGTGGCCATAGGCCGGCATCTCTCAGAGCGCCAAGGTATAATGGCGCTGCCTGCGAGTCGACGGCGCAGACGGTGGGCTTTTCTGGTTCGCCGTCTGACCCAAGTGGAAGGTCAGCGGCCTCGGGCTCCGTGTCGGGCGGACAGTCAATGTAATGATGCGCTTCTTTCGACAGCGCGATAGAACATGGGTCAGTCAAGAGGTCGAGATCCAAGCGCAGCGCCGCGAAGATCTCGGCTTGGCGCTGCAGGAGCGCGGACTTGATGCGCCTCACTCCCTCGGGTACCTGCTCGCTGGTTGGCAGTGCGCTTTTGGCGATGTTCGGAGGCGAAGTCCGCACGTAGCGGCCAGTGAAGCGGGCGAAGTACATTGCTTCGTCGAGGATGAAGGACGCTTGTATCATTTTGAGGGTCTCGGAGGCATTGTTCGGCGCCGATGCCATTTCGGTGAAAATGCGGTCGAACCACTGCGTGGTCGCGCGAGAGATTGCGTGAGCGCAGCGGTATTTGGTCGCGAGAACGCCGACTCGGATGAGAGCGTCTGGCGAGATATAGGCGGGTAGAGCCTGGGTGCGGAAGTGCAATATGTAGAGGATGAGAATCAAGGAGTCGCCATCCTCTTCAGGAAGAGCTATGAGCTTGCCAGTCGGTAGGCTGGCTGATACTGTGGAGGTAGCCGAGGAGTCGGTCGCAGGCGGCGGCGGTATGACGGGAGTGGCGAGGGCCTCCTTGAAGACGGAAGAAGCCATGGACAAGGCGGCTGAAGAACAGCGCAGTCCAGTCCTGTGCACGCATTAGAGGGCGATCTGATGTCAAAGCAAGTGCTGCAACTCACGGCTTCTCCTCATCTTTGAACTTGTTGACGACAAGTAGGACGTCGCCATCCTCAACCACATCAATGTTCTTCTCGGGCTTCATCGAGAGGGCGACGTTGATGTCCAGTGGCAAAGGTGCACTGCGGCGTCTCTTAGGCTCGCGGCCATCTTGTGGCTCGGTATCGCCGTTCGTCTGCATTGCGTGTGGCGTGTCTGGTGAGTGTGGGCGCTTCGTCATGAAAGAAATCCAGGTGGAGGGTTTAGCTTTACGTGAGTGACGGAGGTGAAGTCGCACGAGGCACGATGTCGCGCGACTCATCGCTTTTCACAAGAGCCATTGGTCGCGCCTTCCTCGTCTCGGTTTTGATTGCACTTCTTGGCTTGGCTGTTTACTCCCGCCTTTTACCACACCCATACACAACTCATCTTCTTAGGGAGTCGCCTTCACATCGCGACTCTGCCACTATTCAGCCTCCTAACCTTACACCATCCTTCTTCACGGCCCCGACATGGCGCGCCGAGGACGACTCCATGTGCTTCCTGCAGACAACACCTTCGCTATCGAGGACTTCGAAAGGCCCAAGGACATGCCAAAGGCAACGGAACCACGCCTTGTCTCGCAAAATGTAAGTCAGTTGTGATGAGGTGACACAGCCACTCCCACTCCCTTACGACTCAGCTAACGGCCACGGCAGGATTCCAACGAGGCAACATCTGCGGTCCACCAAGTCTTCAACACCACCGAGCTCGTCGAGATGATCCTCCTCGATGACAATCTTCGTATGGAGCAGTTGTTCATTCTGCAACGGGTCAGCAAAAGATTCCAGAATGTCATTCAAGGTTCGCAAAAGCTGCAAGTGAAGATGTTCGGACTGCTTGCATGCACCTCCCAAAATATAAGTGTGAGCTTCAAAGAAAAGTTCGAGCACTCCCGAGATGATGGACTGGCGCTACTCAACCCTTTGATGGACATCTCTCGGACAGATGATCGCCTCCAGCTGCCGCTGTTCCGTCAGTTCAACTTCAGACTCGAGCAGGAGGAGGATAGAAGAGGGCGCACGCAGCTCGTCCTTCGTTCCATAGACCCACTGGGTGGAGCGGTGGAGAAGCAGCTGAGACCGCGCTTGGGAGGATCATGGAGGAAGATGGCGATAGCCAAAGTCCCACTGACGCTGAGAGTTCGGGTGGACTCTGAATACCTTGAAAGGCTCTCTCTCAAAGGTGAAGACGCCGTGGTAGGAAAGCTCGTTGACATACTGAGCACCTGGTACAACGACAAACGCCAGCGACGCGGACATCGCTACAAGACTGTACCAGCAGCACGCTACAGAGATGGACTCACACTACTGATCGACTGATTGACGCGGCCGACCAGTACCCGAGATTCGATACGCATGATGACTGTTTAGCTATAATCGACCTGCGCCTGGTGTTGGCAGGCACAAGGTAAAGACTGTGATGAGGGTGCGTTACGACCAGTATACGCACGGCATGAACACGTTGGAAGATCAGGTGCGTCGCTCTTAGAAGGGTGCTCCGCGGGCTTCCTGCGTTTGGAAAGGGCATACAGGTCAACGGATAGAGAATCGCTTCGCTTGCAATGTGACCGTAGTGACAAGTATGACAAGGTTGAAAGCACAGTACAGATGATGTCTCTAGCGCTTCTTCACATGTTGCCCGCCCAGCCAGCCACAACTTTGCCAGGATGTTGCCTCGGCTCCTTCGCGCAATTCGCCCAAAGTGGAAGGCATCATCACACTCCTTTGGTCAGCCCTCCTTGCAACCTCACAGCTTGTCAGATATTCCATGTAAAAATTATCGTGATTTCTCGCCCATACAGGCACCAGCATGGCCTCCTCACGCCCAGCCAGCGACGACAGTCGCTCATCTTCCGCGTCTGGCAACCTTCCCAAGCGGCCCATAGACCCGATCACGCGTACCGCATTGCGCTACACGATCTCTCCACGAGAATACGAACTCTTGCACCAGTATCTCATATCACGAGCACCAGAACGAGTGCAGAAGAGGACGCCAAACCCTACACGATATGAAAAGATCACAAAAAGTGCGAGCGATACCAGCGATTACAATGTTGCGACTTTGAGGACGGCATTGCGCCTGTTTGCTGGCACGTACACTGGCTTGAAAGCATGGGAGCTTATATCGCGCCAGATTGCAAGCAGAAGAGGCGGTACATCGTAAGTGACTTGTCGTCTGGCCACCGTATGGATCATGCTGACCCGGCCAACTGCAGCACCAATTCAAAGACCACAATACATCGCCATCCCAATGCTCGTATTGCGCTGTCCCTGTCCACCATATTGCTCTTCCATCGTCTACTGTTTCGCTTCTTCCGGCGGTTGCGTGTATCGCTTCTCGAAGGCTCTGCTGAGCCATGGCGTGAACGTAATCCTTCGCTGGCAAAGCTGCTCACTTCCAAATACACGCC
>Ga0058698_10001121_pt1 | contig 12689 bp, 11 predicted proteins | sample AgamicAsSfe_FD_67288 | JGI IMG/M metagenome (GOLD analysis project Ga0058698, IMG submission 67288) | Agave microbial communities from Guanajuato, Mexico - As.Sf.e | ecosystem: Host-associated > Plants > Phyllosphere > Phylloplane/Leaf | place: Guanajuato, Mexico | collected 2012-05-30
TGTTTACTCATAGTTCCATGTAAGAATCCCAGGAGCCCGGAACCCGTTGTAGTGGCTGGAGTGGCTGAACGACATGGAACCGTAGGCTGATTCCCTCGCTCTTGATTGGAAGCTACCGACTAGTTCGACGGAATATTCCTAGTGATGATCACTGCAGCGCTGCAGTTCAACATCGAGTCGTCTTGTCATCCAGATTCATTGCGGGGAATGATGCGTGGTACGATGCACGTGCGGCTGGAGCGATTCCGAATTCTCGATCGACGTTGGTGTTCGACAGCTAGCAATCTACGCGTCGGGTCGAGTGCGTTGTGCAGATGAGAGCTTGTTTGCAGATGGCAGGGAGATGTTGTGATGCACGACGAGGGTCCAGCCATTGTGGGGTTTCTGGGCGCACGGCCCGAGACCCACCGACCGCGGCTTCCATCACAACTTTTTTGTGATGCCCGCTGGCGAACACATCGCCTCTGCCATTGCTTCACGACCCCACCTCTCTGGCTAACAACTCAACCGTTCCGGGTATCTTCGCCATACCACCTCGATTGTACGACGATCGGCAAGCGCAAATTCTAGCTCTTCGTCAGCAGAGACACGCTCGGGGGTCCGCAACGAATTCGATATGCGACGCTAGTCCTGCAGTCACACGATAGATCGCCCCAGATTACTTGCAGCACGACTGTAGTAGTTGACGTGAACTCTCCAGAAGACTCCGATCTCGAGAACGATGAGCCAACCAGCAGCTGCGCCGGCCAAACCGCCTGCACGGGCGGCTGAACGCGCGTACGAAGGCACACCTGTCACATCTCCACGATCGTTACGCCAACTTTCGATATACTTCCTTGGGAGCGCCTGCCTACTGGCATCAACTGCAATAACGCGGAAGGCTGTATGGAGACGGCAGCTTCGTGTTATGCCAAAGTTTTATGAAGCGAACACGAACCCGCACGAATACTTTAGTCCCTTCTCAGATGCCTGTCAGGCTCTGAACCTGGCAACGATGAACTGTGCCAGCGTCGGAATTATGGCACTAGGTGGTGCAATGTGGACCTTTGATATTGCCAACCTGAGAGAAGCTCGGGCAGTTCTACGGAGCCGCTTGAATTACGACCGAATCTACGAATCTGAAGATGATGTACCAAATAGCATCAGTGAGATGATAATAGCCTCCGGTCAGATGCGAATAATAGAGGAGGACGAGAAGGATGATTCTAAGAAGAACCAATAACGACTGTAGACGTGTACGAGTACGATTGTAAGAATAGTGTATGCAATGAAAAGGCTGAGGGCACTACCAGCCGCGCATGGTAACACAGCTGCGGTAATCTCTCAACGCCTCATCGGATGAGCATTCGCACCCAAGGCACAGCATCCCAAGCCTAATGAACTACTCCGCCTCATGCCAAGTCGAGATTTTTCTGTAATATCAACGTGTCGTAGATCATATAGGCTGTTGGTGTTAATGCGTCACATGCAGACTGCCGCGCTGGAATGTGGAGGATGAACGCGCCATCCTTCGATCCAGCTATATGAAAGATACCCGGTTAATCGCTTGGGAGATGGGCGTTCAACGACTCCGAATTGCTTTCGGGTCGGTCCAGAGCTCAATAGGAGGGGTACACAGACATGTCTCACAGTATTGGCTGAATGTGACATCGATGAGGGATGTCTCACTTCCAACATCCAGTCACTCAGCCATGTCTCGGCTAAAGCGGGTTTTGATGGGCGATTTTCGCGAGGCTTTGGAATTTGTGCTACTTGACTGCTGCTTGTTTTGACATCACATTGGTGCCTAGAGCCATAACCCTGGTACACAATGGTCTACGAATAGCTTTCTTCTAGTACAAGATTGGAACAGCTGCATGCTGCACACATGCAAGTTCACGTGTTCAAGTAGCTCCGTACTCGATCAACATGACGAGTGAATACATTTGTGCTCATGTCCACGACTTATGTCGTCAGCGCAAAGATAGGAACACTGGCTCAAACAAGTGCTTTTCCATTGTAATCGTGCACCATAAGCTTACATGGCTTACTCTTTCACTAAGCTTCATCATCCTGGGGCTGAAAACCCATCACCTTAACGCACCATTTTAAGGTTGATTGCTCAGCGCGACTTGTTGTATATCTTACCACCCACCCAACGGATGTCGCCCACTTGGCAGGTAGTATCACAGGATGATCCATAAAAGTTCAGCAATCGGCATATTTCCAGGTTTCAAGAGTCCATTTGGGGATGGCATCCGACTTAACGTTCTCTTCATCATGAAGGCTTTCCATCTTCCACCTTGACACCTTTTTGCCCGTCTCTATTCGCTCTCCAAACACCCTCACCCCCCTCAAACCTCTCGAGCTTCCAGATTTCAGCTTTATCCTTCGTCTCCTCCAATGCTTCCTCACCAGCTCTCCATGCCGCCTGGCGGTGCGGTGACGATACTGCAATGACAATGCTCTCCTCGCCAATTGGACATTCACCCAACTTATGAATGATGGCGATCTTAGTGCATGAATGTTTTGTGAGGATTGATGTAGCGATTTTAAAGAGTGTGTTGATGGCAAGGGGAGCGTAAGAAGTGTAGGCCAAAGATGAAACAGGCTCGTTGTTAAAAGAGTCGCGAGTCGTGCCTATGAACAGGACGGTTGCGCCTGCGGATGGAGAGCGGACAAATCTTGTTGCTGACAAGGAGTCTAGATCGTGCGGAGTGAGTTCGACATGGATGGTGTCTGTGGTCTTGGTCACAGGGTCTGACGGTATGTCCGGATTGTAAGATTGAGATTCTGTGGTTGCCATGTTGGTGAGAGACCGGCGCTATATGCCTAGGTGTTGTAGGATGATTAGCTTGTACCCTTTCAGAATCTATATCAATGCGCTACAATATACCTAGGTAGAGCAGGAAGATACAACCCCCACCATTGCCGGTTGACTTCTGCCGCGCCATAGATACCGAGCTGTGTATAGGATTCACTTACTTTTAGCGAACTTGTTATACTAGCACAATCTCAGGATTTTCGGGATGTCGACTTCGAGTGTACTGGTCCCTGCCAAAAACGTGCTGGTGAAATGTCGAAGATGCCGTCATAGCGATAGCAGCGCGGGACATTATCTTAGCGCCGATCAACGACCTGCATCCTCACACGTGGAGCGTTAACTCCGGCCCCGCTCATACCATAGCTCTAGCTCGCGTCGAATGACTGCTTTCACTGCGAGCCAAGTCCGAGGTTACTAGTCTTTGTGAACACCTTATTGCCTTATTGCCTGAGTCCTCTGACTAGACATTCGCGCAACGTACACGAACGGGCCCCTGCATTCCTTCTATAGCCGCCAACGTCATTCGCTCCCCTGCCTGTCTCGACGCGCCGTGTTAGCCGAATACCTCTCGACCTACATTCCAACACATACACGAAACCGCCTTCTATCCACGAACGAACGAAAGCCCTCGCGAACTTATATATATGGCGAGGGATGGTCCACAATACAGCATAAGACATAACCCAAGATGAGCGGGGACTGGGGGTATGGAGCCGTATTCAAGATATTCGTATGGGGCTACCTCGTGGGAGGGCTGACCCTTCTGCCCGCTGTACTTGTGGCCGTCTGGTATCTGGGAACCAGCCCTGTTGGACAGGAAAGCATCACCGCCAATACACAGGACGGGACAGCTTCAGGACAACGTAGGAAGTCGAATGGATCCACACACGGGAAGGACAGCGATAACGTGCATCTGGGTGTGGGCATAGATGATGAGATACTGGAGAAGCTAAAGGGCAGGACTCACGAGCCGGACGCATGTGCTGGATACTTCGCAGTATGCCGAGAGTACGTGCCAGGGGGTGTCAATGGCAAACCCCCAGATCGAACAACGCCAGCCGGGGCTGTAGTAGCCGTGGAAAGCCCAAGCGTATATCAATCCATATACAGAGGCATATTTGACAGAAACAAGACCACGAGTCCTTCGATAGAAGCAACGAATGCAAAGAACAAAAAGGCCCGCAACGTCTTCTATGTTGTCTTACGGTATGTTTATGCATCCCAAACACGGGAAGTCGGACTAATGTAGAGCAGCCTTGGACACCTGATGCTATACGATAACGAGGATCAGCTTGAAGTACGACACGTCATATCGCTTGCGCATTACAAAGTAGATATATATGGAGGTGGAGAGCGCATACCAGAGGGCGAGCTATGGATCAAGCGAAACTGTATGCCTTTACACTAGGATCTATGATTCTGTAATACTGATATATCCAGGCATTCGACTAATCCGGCAGCTGGACAATAACGGCACGGACGCGGCGAAAGGCTTCTATTTGTTCTCTGACAACTGCTCTGAGAAGGAAGACTTTTACCACGCAATGCTAAACGCTCAGGAAAATCAGAAAGACCCCACGGATACAGACCATCCCTTTGTTCCACTCAAATTCGACACACCCGATCTTGTCAAGCTAGTACAGCAGTTACATGCCTCGGAAGAGAACCTCCATACTCGCTGGATCAATGCGCTGATTGGCAGAGTGTTCCTGGCTCTATACAAGACCTCGCAAGTCAAAGACTTTATCGCGAGTAAGATCAACAAGAAGATCGCGCGCGTCCCGAAGCCGGCTATTATTAGCAGTGTACAGCTACGCAAGGTCGACATGGGCACCCTCCCGCCTTTTATCACGAATCCCAAGCTCAAAGAGCTGACTGTCGATGGTGATCTTGTTGTGGAGGCAGATGTTAGCTACAAAGGAAACTTCCGCATTGAAATTTCAGCTACCGTTCGGATCGATCTGGGGACTCGATTCAAAGCTCGCGAGGTGACACTCGTGTTGGCTACTGTGTTAAAGAGGCTTGATGGTCATATTCTCATCAGAGTGAAACCTCCACCTAGTAACAGACTCTGGATGACGTTTGAGACACCGCCTAAGATGGAGTTCTCGCTTGAGCCAATCGTGAGTTCGCGTCAGATTACATATGGCGTTGTTCTCAGGGCTATCGAGGGTCGCATACGAGAAGTGGTGAACGAGACGTTGGTGTTGCCTAATTGGGATGACATGCCGTTTACCGATACTATCACGCAGATCATAAGAGGCGGTATCTGGGAAGACAGTGCAAAGGATGACGAGGAAGATACAGACAAGATCAAGCAGGATGAAGCCACACTTGAGACCGCGATTTCGGATGCTGAGAAGCTTGATGAAAAGGCCGACTTGGCAAGTGCGCACTTCTCTATTGCATCAAGCGTTGACTCGGAAGAGGTTGGCACTGGTATATCTTCCTCGACGGATCACAAGTCTTCATCTTCGTCAGTGAGACCGCGGGCGATGCGGTCCTCATCGTCTGTCGCTCAGGTGAAAATTGACTCGTCGAATGCTTCTGCTGAGATTGCACATGACCGCACCATGACACCGACAAGTGTAAAATCACTTCCTGTCACATCGCCTACGAAGTCGCCCGTACGACCCAAGAGCGCGCGCAAGACAACGGAGTCATCAGAGAGTTCCTTAGAGGACACTTCTGCTGCATCAATATATGCAGAAAGCACTGCATCTGCACCGGTCCCAACCACAGAGCATTCGCGAACCAGGTCGAAAGAGCTAACCGCACAAGAGATCGCTGCAGCCGCCGCCGCAGCAGCAGGAGCAAACAATATGGCGACGAAGAAACAAACGATCAATCAGTCCCTCAACTCCGCCACAGCAGCGGCCAGGAACTGGCTCGCAGCCAAGCAGAACACCAAGCCCAACGCCAATACCAATAATAGACCACCGACATCTGAAGGCCCAAACCCAGATCATGACTCGTCGTCGTCGTCGTCTTTGGATGCCCGTCCGCAACTTCAGTCAAACCCCTCGATCTCCAAATCCCACACAGAACCCATGGGCAGAGGCCAACCCCTCCCACCCCCGGGCACACCTCTCCCGCACCCTAAAAACGAGAAGAGACAGACCTGGGCCATCCCCGCCGCTGCCTCAAACACATTTGCTAATCTCACAAAACGGAAACCCGTCGCCCCTACTACCAACTCGCCTGTCGTTTCCAGCAAGAGATCAGTGGAGGACTTCATTGATAGCCCCAAAACACCGCTAGGTACAGCTTCCTTGGGTACGGCCTCCCTCCTACCAGCCGCGCATTTCCCAGACCAGGACGCTAGGACTGGCGGTGGTAACAATGCTGGAGAAGAAAACGATGGGGAGGATGTCTTCCGTGAGATGCGCAGAAGGAAGAGCAGTGCTGCTAGTAACGAACTAGCAACGCCGCCTCCACCGTTACCGAAACGCAGACAGAGACAACCAAGCTTGAATCTTAGTGCGCATCAGAGGCGGGCGAGTCAGAATCAGAACCTGCAGCCTTTTGGCATGGGAGAGGAGTTGCTTGTCGTTGAGGCGCCGGTTATCGATGGGAAGGATGATGAGGGGAGTAGGGAGAGAGGAAATATATGATGAAACACTGGTTTGAATCGATAGCACGAACACTCTTCTCTGAACGATTTTGAAAAGATGTAACATGCCTATCGTGGGAGCATGGGACTTGTGATGGCTATGCTGTGACTCGTGGCAATGGCACGCTAGAGCTACGTTCTTGTCTTCCAGCCATGCTCTTCTGTCGTTCCTGTTCATGTGCGAGACTCATGTTTCCTGTCCCCTTGTCCCTTCCAATTCTTGGGTAGGAACATGAAAAATTTGTGAAATGCTAGTGACGGACAGTTTGCAACGATGCGGTGAGCGTACGTTTGAGAGGCGTAATATCGTTGACATGTGGGGCTTGGCAGTAATGTTTGGGAAGGTGTGATGAACAAGTGCTAGGTACAGCCTGAGAAAAGCTCGCTCCTTCTTGACAGGGGGAAAACTGTTGTTTGGCCTCTCAAACGATCAGATGCTCCCTGTTTCCTGCACGCTATAATATCAACTTGACGGTACCAGTCTTGGTACTTCCTTCTGCCCATCGCCACTCGTAGTGTTCTACATTCATGTGTTGACGAAGAATAACACGGTGCATACCTTCAGAAGTAAACACAACGAAGCTTTGATTAGTCACATCGACGGAGCTAAAGTCGGTGCAAACCATCTGGTATCTTCTTTCGCCAATCTGGTTGACGATGCGATCTCCAGATCCGCTGAAGAGTCGCTTGCGCCATCCTCTTCTTTCGTGTATAGGCTTTCAGCTCCGGAGTCTATTTCCCTTTGCTTTTCTGTAGCGGCGTACCTCATGTACCGTCGCCTCATCAACCCATCTTCGCATTGGAGAAATCCATCTCAGGATGCTGCTTCTTGAACTGCTCCAAGATATCCGCCTTCTTCTGCTCGTCACTTGTCGGCTTTCCTGCCTCCTTCTGCCTCTGGTCAAACATCATCTTCTCTACCATACCCCGTGTCTCTCCGTCGAGGTCGCCTAGTTTGCTGTTCTCGGGCTGGATCTTGGACGTGTCGATCTTTGGCGCGGTTGTGACTACGTGTGCCCACCACTCGAGCTGGTTCACCTTGTCGAGGTGGATAGAGATTTCCTTCTGCGACCCGACCGAGGCCAGTGTCCAGGTGGAGTCGTCGACGCGGATGGGATGAGGCAGCTCGCCCTGGAGAAGGCGTTAGTCAGCGCAGGCTATTTGCAGACAGGACAGGAAGCGACGAACGTCAATGAAGGGCTCCTGGCCCTTGATGCCGGCCTTGAGCTTGTTGCGGCCGATGTCGACGACCAGGTCCTTTCCCTTGTACTTGGCATCAATGGTGATTGTAATGTCGAGGTCCTTGATGGTCTGGTCCCATTTGTAGGGCAGCGCCGCCTGCTCGGCCAGCTCCTTTGCGCGCGCCTCGGCGTCGGCCTTGTTCTTCTCCTCGGGGGGTGGCGAGGCAGACATGGTGAATGGCTTGGTGGTGTTTTGCAAAGTTTCAGTGTTTGCGAGGGGGAGCGTGGGCGGGACACGATGACGCTCCTCCGCCGATCCATCGTTCGCAGCAGGACCGACGCAAGCGCAAGCTCCACCATGCGCCCTGCTTCACTCACCCTACCCCGGTCCACTCTAATAACGGACATGCTCCTCGGGCCTTGACATCCACGGGTCTAACCTCACTTCTATTGATAACGCGACGTCTCCTATCCTTCCACCCGCGCCGTAATGCTGTCCTAGGAACACCCGAGCTCTCCATTGCGACACATAGCCAGGACACCCGCAACCCACGGTAACACCAACGGCAACACACAGCCAGCGGCCCAACCGGGCAGCGATCTGTCTGAGCGACAGTATCCATAGCAACTCATGGCCAGCTCCTTTGAGAAGAGTGTCAAGGGTGGCACCAAGATCAAGGTAGCTATGCGCCTGCCCACCCTCCTCCCGTTCACGTCATTGGCACTCGTTGCGCCGTCACAGCAAACTGACAAGTCTCGCAGCTCGCAGCACCCAAATCCAAGTATGTCGAACACATCCTCGTCGCGACGCATGCCGGCGAAGCTGGTGTCGCTGAGATCTTCCGCGCCCTTACGAACCGATTGCGCGACTCGACATGGACCATCGTATTCAAGAGCTTGATCATTGTACATCTCATGATAAGAGAGGGAGAGCCCGAGGTTACGCTCAAGTTTCTGGCGCAAAACCCGCACAGAAAGCTGGCCATCAACCATTTTACAGAGGGTATGTCTTGAGATTTCGTCCCAAGCACACGTGTCCAGGCTCATGCACCTCTATCGCGGACACGAATTGGGCAGCAAGCACGCCGCCCAATGTCCTGTGAGTTTGGGCGGATGTGGTTTGGCTTGCGACTAAAAGCGTATACAAAGTGCTAACATTGCGTGCGATAGTACAGACCCAGGGACATAACATCCGGACCTACTCCGAATACCTGCTACGTCGAGCGATCGAATATGGCGCCACCAAAGTCGACTACGTGCGCGGCGGCGAGGGGCGGCTTAAGCGGCTCACTGTAGAAAAAGGCCTTCTTCGTGAGGCAGAGAGTGTGCAGGATCAGATCAGATCATTGCTCAAGTGTCAGGTATGTGCAGCCATGTCCAACCACATCCCTTGCTGGTTTGACTTTGTATAGCCATTCGACGACGAACCAGAAAACGAGATTACCATGACAGCGTTCCGACTGCTCACGATGGATTTATTGGTGCTCTTCCACGTTATGAACGAGGGCACTATCAACATTCTCGGTGGGTTCAGCATACGTACTTGGGTTGCAGTGTACTAATTAGACAGAACACTATTTTGAACTATCCAAACCGGATGCAACGCGTGCCCTGGCAGTATATCGCACATTCGTCAAGCAGACTGAAGCTGTTGTTCAATACCTCAGCCTTGCAAGAGCGCACGAACACTCGACAAGACTGGAGATCCCCAAGATCAAGCATGCTCCTACCAGTCTAGCTGCATCCTTAGAAGAATATCTAAACGATAAGGACTTCGAGATCAACCGACGGCAGTACATCGCCGAGAAGGAAGCCAAGAAGAATGGTGGTAAGCCTACCAATGGCGCCAGCAAACCCATCAATTCGAAGCCCGTAGCTGCATCCTCGAATACTACTAGCAGTCAACCACCAGCGGCGCCGGCGAAACCTTCATCTAGCGCACCTCTAATTGATCTCTTTGCATCACTCGAGGACAACCAACAGACCATGGCCACGCAACCGATGATGCAGCAGTACCCCCAACAAACAGGCTTCCAAGTTCCACAGCAGACTGCGAATATGGGCTTTCCCCAACAGCAGCAGCCCTTTCCGATGCAGAACGGGCAGAGTACCAACCCATTTCAGATGCAACAGCAACCACAGGCGCCGCAGATGCAGGCACCTCAGATCCAACAACAATTTACAGGCGCGGGCTTCGGAGGCTATTCCCCGCAGCCTTTTGGCGTGCAGAACACCATGCCATCAATACCACAAGGTGGTATGCCTGATTACTCACAACAGCAGCAGATGCAGATTCCCACAATTGCCGAACCTCTGCAGCCACAACAAACATCAACAAATCCATTTCGACAGTCGATGTTACCTAGTGCCGAGCCCAAGATGCTTACCAGCCCTACCAGCACAGGTTCGCTCAACCGTTCATCCACGAATCCGTTTGCAAAACACAACACTGGGTTTTCACCACAATCGCAATCCCCCGTTAACTCTCCGCCTTACTCAATGTCACCCATCCAAGAATCACCATTTACTTCGATGCAGCAACAGCAACCCATGCAGCCGTTACAACCAACGCCTACAGGCACGAACCCATTTGCACGGCAGCCTTCTCCACAAAGTGCCGCACCTTCACAGGGTGGTTTGACAGTGCATGCGACGGGCAGTACCAATCCCTTCCGACAGAGCGCTTTCGTCAACCAGCAAACAGGTCAAGGCTGGCAAAATGCAGGTTCACAAGGTACAATGGGCGGGATGAGCTTGGACGCAGTACCTACAACAAGTGTCTTCCCACGACCTGGTCAGCAACAACAGCAGAACTTCCTTGGCTAGAATCGAACGGGTTGATGGGTCAGTGATGAGCTTTGGGATCTAAGAGGTCTAAAAGCTAGTTCGCGTGACACGCTTGAAGCTATTATTTTCATTGGAATGGCGTTTTAACTGCCTGCCGCTGTAATTATTACGTACTTGGTTGGACATAATCATGCCGCACTCCCAAAGCTGGGTGTGCGTACATCGGTCGCTATGAAGGAGCGTTGGAAGCCCGCTCAACCTCAGATGCTCGGAGGACAGACTGGGCTGTTTTGTGATAGATCATGTATCTGCGATCTGATAGTTTCGTTGGGCAGCTGGGAGGATTCAAGGAAGGAGGAGCCCCTTGCAAATGCAATACATAATTACTGTCGCACTAACGTGTTATGCTGCTTGTCCTATTTGAATCAACAGTTGACTGTATCTCGAGTGTACGTCTAACTCAAGAGTTGCGTTAGTGGAGGTTACACAACCGCCGCTGCCGTCTTCATGAACGCAGGGGTAATAGAAGCCACGTGCCGACGCGTAACCGTAGATTTAGCGCGACTGCCGTCGGCTTCACTCCGTCAGACTTCAAATCCGCCACAACAACCCCACTCGCTTCAAGTTGCATTATACAAACTGCAGCATGACCACGATCTCTGTCGTCTCTATTACCGACTCTCATGACAGTATTGATAAAGCACGGAGTTGCCCGCTCGCGCTTGCAAATTCGCATCTGCGTCTTCAACGATGAGACCCAACGGGTCTCTTGACGCTCCCATCGTCTTGGATGACGATGAACCGTCTAGCTATGTACCTCGTACTACAGTACGGCGGCGGAATCGTCAGACACTTGAACAAGATGGCATTGAAGAGGTATCCCATGCACGGGAAGCTGCAGCTGAATGGAAGCTAGCTGCCGCGAAGAGACAAGCAAAACAAAGGAATGTGAGGAATCTGGGCAACGACATGTCTGAGAGAGATGGCAATACAAGAGATAGCAATCTTGCAAAACAAGCGAGGGAAAAGACGTCGCCTGCAGAGCCTGCCGGCGTTGCTGACCTTGTAATCAACGAAGAAGCGGCAGCATTAGGAGGGATAACGCAACACGAAGCAAGTACTAGAGATGATCAACTTCCGGCTGATACAACACAAAAGCCGATATCGCAATCTAATACGCATCACGAAGCTGTGCTCCCCCAGCGAGCCAAGCCCCCTGAGCCTGTTCAACAAACCGGTCTGGACCAACCTTTTCTTATGGAATCCTCATATTTAGCTACCCCAGTGTATCGCTCACCATATGGGCCCCAACCGCCAGTCACAAAGCTACCGGAACCAAGCGTGGTACTCTCTGGGGCTGCACAACCTCTTTCCTGGCCGTTGAACATACTGAAAGCGAGGTCAGATCCAAGCGCTACGGCACGTGCAATCGCGGAAACCAACAGACGTGTCATTGAGTCTGCGTACAGCACGAATTCAGCCCTCGCTGCTTCGAGTGACGCGATTGCGCCCGTTTTGAGCCATGTTGAACCTCTACCCATGGAGCCAATCAGGGATGTTGCCGATAATCACCGTGAACGGACCCTCCTCCCTAATCGCGTAAACACGGCTTCTGGGCGCGACCACGCAGGACTGGATGGCGACGACAACAATATGGCAATTCCAGTGACTGCGCAAGCACCCAGCCCGAGCGTGTCAGCAATTCAGAAACTGCCACGGCGGAACAAGAAAGCCATCAAATCAGTGAAACGGAGGAATGATGGATTCTCCAAACCAAGTCTCCCTGTCAGGTTACCGCATCACCTTCCGGGTAATGAGAAAGAGACGCCAGAGGTTCTCTCAGATCGTCCTGATGCAGGCTTGAGCGGCACGAAACTCGCGTCGCCTCTTATAACGCGTCGAAGCCAGAGCAAGGATCCACCAGGTGACATTAACATTCTCTTCGACACCGATCCTGTTTATGTTGAGCAAGAATCTATTCAAACTGAGAGACCCGAAGAACGCAACTTAATTCTAAACCCACTGACATTACTATCTCATCAGGAAACACGAGAAGCTGTACCAGAGCGTGCCCTTAGCACTGCCCTTCCGCTGTCTCGTACCGCTACCCCCACTGTACAGCGTTCAGTTCAGGGATCTGTAGAGCCAGGCGAAGCGTCTAGAGCATTGCCGCCGGGTTCAGATACTATGCCAGCAAACACATCCAACCCAGCATCGTTCGAAGTGATTCAGAGTGGTGAAGCACAGCCCAAAAACACGGGGGTGCTTGGCGGACGTAGTGACGGTCAAGCAAGCACGGCTCTTC
>Ga0058698_10001123_pt1 | contig 12679 bp, 11 predicted proteins | sample AgamicAsSfe_FD_67288 | JGI IMG/M metagenome (GOLD analysis project Ga0058698, IMG submission 67288) | Agave microbial communities from Guanajuato, Mexico - As.Sf.e | ecosystem: Host-associated > Plants > Phyllosphere > Phylloplane/Leaf | place: Guanajuato, Mexico | collected 2012-05-30
ACAACTCTTTCGGCAGCGTTATCCCTCAAAGCATCCACCGCAACCTTTGCAACATCCTCAGGCTCGTCGATTCCGATCTTAGAAATTGGCCCGCGTGTTTCACCGTGTCCCTTGCCATCGAGGTTGGTATTGGTTACACCAGGCACAACACAGGCGATACGAACACCGGTCTCGCCTGTAAGGTTCTCCTGGCGAACCGCCTGTGAGAAAGAAAGAACAAAAGCCTTGCTTGCGGCGTAAATCGCTGTGAATGGAACAGGCTGGTAGCAAGCAGTCGAGCCAACGTTCAAGATACCGCCCTTGCGCCTCTCCTTCATTCCAGGCAAGAACAGCAGACTCATCTCCACAACTGCGCGAACCATCAGATCAACGCAATCCAGTGAAGTATCGTTCTCGGGATCCTCGGCAAAGTTGTACTTTCTGCCGAAGCCTGCGTTGTTGACCAGGATATCGACCGTCCAGCCAAAGCCATCGATTTCCTTCTTGACGTTCTTGGGTCCATCGTGAGAGCTCAAATTTGCCTTGATGGTGCGGACCTCGACGCCAGACTTGGATGACTGGATCTCCTTGGCTGCTTGAGAGAGTTTGGTCTCGTCTTGTGCAACGATGATCAGTTGGCGGACACCGCGTGTGACGAGTTCTTCTGCGATTGCGCGACCGATGCCAGAGGAGCCTCCCGTCACCAGAGCAGTTGACTCAGCGAAGTTGATGTCTTCCATGGCCATGATGTTGTGGTGTGCTTTGAAGTACTGATAGGTGCTGTTTGATTGGTACCGGGAATATGTGATTGAAATGTGGTTGGAGGAGGGGGGTGTGTATACTCGAATGTGATTAGTTGAGAGAACTGCGGGCAGTTCATGCTCGTTCTTATACCCCGCAGAGCAACGTTATGGAAGTGGTTCCTGAGTGGAGCAAACGCGTCATCGATGCCTGGGGTGTTACTCAGATCCCCCGCATGTCCATCTCGCCAAGCGTTGCCAACGTCCGTTCAGAACATTGGCTTTTCACTTTGTGCTTCCTATACTCTTAAGACTTCGAACTTTGCACCTAAGTCCCATTACGGCTACATCGCGACGAAGATCATAGGTTGAAGCCGACATGTGCATCCGAGGATCTTGCGAGCCGCTCGCCGCAGTCTTCGCTCCAAGAATGGCCAATAAGACTTATATGCCCAGCGGCATCGGCAGCTGATTCTCAGGCCAATATTCGTAGTGGTATAGCTCAAAGGTTCACAAGATCGCCCTAGCAACCTCACGACTGGATCAGCTCCCAAGTCGTCTCGTAGTGACGGTGGACATCAGGCTGCTTCGTATGTCAGAGAGGCAGTTCTCGTTAAGCCATCGAAGTCTTTCACAATCATGCCTAGTGTTGATCTCGCAAAATTCTGCAGCAATGTTGGATATGAGTCCAATACACCTGGAAATCAGCTCGTCGTCCAAGCTAGGGATGTCTGCTTCCGTATGCTCCGAGCTCAGAGTAGTAGTTGCGGTAGAGACAGAGCTCACGAGCGGAAAAGATGATGATTGAATGAGGAACGTGGAGTCAAAGAAGGAGACGATGATTTCTAGCCGACTTGTTCAGTCTGCTGACTCCTGCTGCGCAGCACAAGACTGGGAAATTGCCATTTGGCGAAGCTGGGAGGTCGTCTTGTTCGAGGTCTCGGCATGCTGTCTAATCTGTTGACGAGTAAATTCTCCGCTCACCAAATCGCATCTGGTGACATCGACACCTCGAAACATAACATCTTGCCAAGCGTGACCGGGGTAACTCTTTCACCAGGATCTGCCAGCTTCTAGCCGCGCTGCATACCTGCACGTTATTGCGCAGTCGCTAGCTTGCAGGCCTCTTCATTCGCTCAAGGCAAACACCTGTACGTGGACATGCGATGCCTCCATCGTCAACGCGACTGACGTGCGAAGATAGACTCGCCATGATGGAAAGTGGCCCAAAAGCTCTCCCCACCGTCATCCAGAAGGTCCTCCTTTCTCCAGAGCTCCTCGACCAGATCATCGCCCATCTCGATAAGACCGACCTTGCTCGCCTGTCGAAGGTATCCAAGTTCTGGAACTGGCAATGCGCTCGTCACATCTGGTCTACCTGTCATCAGCTGGGACACCTGCTCAATGTCCCTCTCGGAAGGCGTGCGGTGATCACTCCCCTCATTCGCCATTTAAGACTCACCAACGTCGGCTGCCCCTGGGAAGAGAGCACATCCGTTAACATGCCTTGGCTGTCAAAATTGCGTTCCGTGTCCATGGTTTTCAGTGATTCCTCAGCTTCGTTCGATACCCGCCCACTCATGAACATGCTTCCTGAGACGCTTCACGAGTTCAAGTTGGACAACAGGGCCCAGCCTGACAGCTCATCCACGTCCCTGAACCAGGACAGGTCCATCCCGCATGTTCCATGGGTGCGCACGCTTGACACAGGGTGCTCGAACCTCCGTTCGTTGACACTCAACGTCGAGCTCACACCCACTCAAAGTACAGAGCTCGACCTTCTACTCCTTAGCGCCAATCTGGAGGAGTTGTACCTGGGTCCCTTACTTTGCAAGGGCATCGACGACTTCACCGTCGCCATCATCCTCGCACAGTCTGCTTTGCGTATTCTCGAATTCCGTAAAATTTTATCTCTTGAGTCTTTACAGATCCTACAACACCAGACCGAAGGTCAAACAATCCTCGCAGCTATGGATACGCTGATAGTGATGATCAAGGGACATGTCTCACAGACTCTGACAACACTGGTCCCTTACCTATCCAATTTGAAGACTCTGCACCTTGCATTCAACGACCAAATCGAGGACTCCCCCTGGTCGCCTGACCCTGCGATTTTCTTTGCCATCGGCCGTCTGAAGCAACTGCGTCAGTTGCATATACGCATCAAGCCTGTATTGACTGAAGGCCCCGACGGCGAGTATACCCATACTGGTCTGACTGTTTCAGACCTGATCAGCCTTTCCCGTCTGTCCCTGACTGGCCTCAGTGTACAGCCCTTGTGTGCTGGAGCTAAACACCCTCTCATGTTGCATCAAGTTGATGGCCATAACCTGCTGTAACTTTTGCGTCGCTGGCAATCTCCTGGTTCTCTTCATCTCCGCATGGAGTGTGAAGAGGTTGTATGTGATGTCCATCAGGAGCAGGAAATCATCGATTTACTCGCCACCATGAACATCGGCCCCTTCCAAGTCAACCAATTCATCAGAGACGACGACGTCGTGGATCCATCTGTCTGGCTTGGAAGAAACAGTAACTTCTGTCCTGACCCTCTTATCTGGGTGGCACGCGAGCTGTATCACTCTGCTGAGGGTCAAATGATCCAGTTCGCGACCGATGATACCGGAGAAGCCGATGATCTAGTCTGGGGCGAGGAGACCGAGTTGGAACTCGACATTGATCCCGCTTCAGAAAGCTGTATCAAGCCTCTTAGCAACAGTGTAAACGCACTGGCAGAAGACCCTGGAGATGATGGTCTTGAAGATGCCCTATCACCCGAGGAGAATGCAGCAGATCGACCACATCGGTCCGCACTCGTCTCCAGTCACGCTCCAGATGATCCTGGCTGCTCTGGCACCTGAGCTTCGCTTGGCGTCCCTGGAGACAAAGGCTCCGCAGCCTTTCAGCTGGAGCTTTTCTACACATGGGCTGAGAATACAGTCTTGACTTGTTTGACATTGATTTTCCATGAGTCACTCGATAGGTCCCTCATCAACGCAAACTGTTCTGCTGATGTCAAAAACCTGGTCGAGCTCAGACAGACTTCCGCGCACATTCTTACGACTCTGATGGCGACTCATCTGACTTTTGCAACATTGGAACTGCTTGCAGTGCTTTAGCGTATTCGCTGAAGATGATCGTGGTTGACTTCCAGTCGTTGCACGCTAGAGCTCTTTTTCTCGCCGTTTTGGAGTTTATCCAAATGGTTTCCCGTTTGTGGTTTATAGCTCTTGTTGTTTTGTTGTCTTTTCTGTCCTTTACGGTGCACTTCAGTTTTCTGAAGATGCGGGAGACTGGATGTAAGTTGACGTTCTTGGTGTTTTGATTTTGGTTGATGTGATGCTTGTTGCCTTCCGCTTCTCATTACAGCGCCCCACGACTTGATCACTTCTGTTTTCCCCTATTGAGACCGAGTCGTATGAAATTGATGACATATGTATTCAGCAGGAGCTACCCTTGTCTTAAGTCTCGAATGTATTGTTCCACAGTCGAGCCGAAATTAGCGATAATAAATCCTTTGGCAGACAAACCCAAATCTTTCTTCATCTTTGACTGACATTGTTTCTCTTTGCGCTCTGCATTTGTTCTACATCAGGTCAACTCTAGCTCTGTCTTTGCAAAAAGCCGTCGCCATCGAAATTTGGACTCTGAAGTCGCAGTCTACGTGTTTCTGCGAAGCATGCGGTCGCAGGGGTTCAGAGTCTTGCATCCTGCTAGATCTCACTGCTGAGGACAAGACAGATGTTGGAAACAGTAAGATGATATGTTGAAATGGACATCATTCGATACCTTTGCGACAGGTTAGTGGCAGTTGCTTTTTTGTACACTGCCACTCCATGAAAGCAGACGAGGACCAATCACAAATACGCTACCATATGCTTCCTCCCGCCATCAGCTTCAGTGGCTTTGGATCGTAACATCAGATATGATGTACGATAACGAATCAGGGCTATGCACAAACTCTATTACGTCAAAGGACAAAGCTTCGTGAAACAGATTCTGGTTTCCTCAACATACTTGCTTCACGTGGCAAAGGTCTTGACTGCTTGTCGCTTGTTGTGCTCTTTGGGATATCCCATCTTAAGTCGCTTAGTGTTCTTTGTGTTGTTACACTTCTCGAATTCCCAAATGTGAACAAAACAAATTGCTTTCGTCCACGAAATCCTTTGTCTCTCTTGGGTCATCGGCCAAGCTTCCCAATGCCAGTCTAGATGAAAAGACATCAGCTTGCTTCGGAGTGTCGAGCTTCTTAGAAATCTTCAGCTGCTCCTATGAATGCCTGTCAACGTGTTCCAACACTCTGGAAGTTATGATCTTTGTCTTATGATTGCTCTAGCGACCTTGATGTTTGTCAATTGGATATCGCTATGTATGGTTGATTAGGTATGCCTTGTCCAGCTGGTTTGATCCTGCAAACTCGGCTCCCAGCTACTCTCACACTATCATGATATATAGTCAGCCCTATCTCCTGCTGATGGAAGTGGCAGCGCATCCACCATCTCTTCTCATCTGTCCTCATGTATATATGATCAACTCTGTTGCAGATACTGGATCCAGGACCTGCGATGATGCGTCATTTTCAAGGTTTCGAGCCTGGAGTCCACATCAAGGTATGCAGAGATAGCAGACTTCTCTCGTCGCCCACGACCTCTCGAGACGGTTTTATATACAGCTATGCATTGTTTGGCGTTTGCTTTCGCAGTCGCCCAGATATATGTCCTTTCAAAGTATGCTAGCTAAGGGCATTCGCCCCAGTATAGCGGCAGCCGACCCGGCAGTACAAAGGGACGAGTTTCTTTCCACTATGGACGTCCGGGACTACTAGCATCATTGACAACGACGTGGAGCTCATCTACACCAGCATCACGGGTGCGGACTTCATCAATCTCTCCCATCTACCCCTGACCTCCTCGCTATCCAGCCCGGTCACAGAAACGCCAAGCATTCCCTTGAACTGCGTCAGATCACAGGCAGCGATCTCCTATACGTGTTGCGTCACTGGCAGTTCCTCTAGGTACTTCACCTAGAGTTCTTCTATCGCGAGGTGACTTGCAACTCCCGACAGGCATAAGGAATAGTCGACATTCTCGCCACTATGGACAACGAGGAATTCTGGATCTGTCAGTTCACCATTAACAAAGACGTCATGAATTCATATATCTGGCTAGGCAAGAACTCCAACTTCTGCCCCGGTCCTCTCAAGTGGGAGCCGCGCCAGCTATACCACGCTGGTGACAGACGTGAGACTCAGGATCTGGTTGAGGACTTAGCAGAAGCGGAAGATTTGGTTTGGGGCGAGAGAATGAGCCACAAATCGACGACGATCCTCCAACAAGCTACAAGCTCCGATTTCACCCTGGCTTAACACACCTACGCGCCAATATACCTCTTCGCTGACAAGGTCACACGACCGAGACCTCCAAGAATCAGTTTTCATACGTTGAGCTGCTTGACCGTAGTAGACAGAACATGTCAGACTGCATCTGGCTATCTGGCATGTTTGGTGAAAATTGTATCAATCCTGTAAGATGAACGATTTGACACTGCTTGTCCTGAAGTTCACCGTCGAGTCATCTCACGAGGAGGTCATTGAGCAACTCACTCGCATCATGCCTAACCTCGGCGTTCTGCACATCAACATCATCAATTACAATGCAGGAACCGCTCCTTGGTTCCCCAGTCAGAGTTTGTTCAATGCGATCGGAGAAATGAAACAGCTCGCCCATCTGAGTTTGTTCATGGACGCCTACCACATCAGCGGACACCAGATCTGGCCCGCGGTCACCGCAAGAAACCTCCTTGCTCTGCTCTCCTGCCCGCTGGATTCTCTCCTGATCATGTCATACAGCGAAACATGGGAGTATCCAATGGGTTTTGATTCTTCTTGAACTGAACAATCGATGTTCTGATTTGCTATCATTGCAACCATAAGCACAGCCACGATCGCAGGAGTACGGATGTTCTTGTTCTGTGGTTCATTCTTGGCCCAAAAATCGTGTTTTCTGTTTGTCGGTTGCCTTTTCTTGCTTGTCACTGATTGTCTTTGTTCCTCTTTCTCCGATAGTTTTCTGGCTGAGCAGTGGACGAAGATATTGAGGAAGCGATTACCACAAAGCTCAGTCAGATCGTTCTTTAGTCATTGATTGATGTAATATGAGGGCGTTAGTACAAGGTGTGATGACCTTTTCTTGATCCTTCGTGCAATCATTTACCCAATCTTATCGTGAGACTGTGGTGAATTTCTTCCCCAAACACACGGGCCATAATACTTGTTCGTTCGTCGGAGCACGCAGCCGAAACCTCGAAGGGACAACATCATATACTTCTAGGCACTTGACTGCGCTGAGCAGGACCCATATCAAGCTGCCCCTTTCTCCTGAGATTGGTGAATGATACTCCTAGTACTCGTATACCATCGCACGACATGACACTGCTCGTCGTAGGCTATTACATCATTCCGATCTTCAAGGCCGACAAACTGAGCGCCCGAGGCTTTGTTCTTAAGAAAGGGCCAGCATTATATGCTCGGTTGGTTATTTGTTAGGATGACAGCCCCTGCTGTGATGCAGCACAACACTCTCAACCTAGACGTCAGCGAGTTCCACCCGAGTACTCGTCAGCACGATGACCCCGTCAACAACTCCTTCAGTGCCACAGGTCGTGGTCCCTCCATGCCGAGTGCTGGATCCCCCACCCTCTACATCTCCCAGAACATGGGTGGTACTGTTTACTTCATCGGTGCAATCGACAGCGACCACGAGGACCCCCAGCAAGAGCTGATCCAGCCATCCTTCCCCTCAACTGCCAACCAAGTGCTCATGCAGCACCCCTTCCCCTCTTCTGCTGGTGTCAACTACAATCGTCGTGACGTGCACTTGACTCAGCCCATGGCCGCTACTGTCAGAGACGCCCACAGATCTGGCAACCCTTTTCCCGACGGAAGCGGATGGTTTCACTGGCACTACGCTATATCGTGCCATGAAGGCCCAGGGCACACGCATGGTAACGCCAGGTACAGCAATACACGATTTCTGTCTGCCATGCGTATAGTCGAAGACTGTCCGCTGGCGACCAGGCAGATACTGTCAGTTGAACGAGAAAATCGCTAAAAGTCGTCGTGATTGTCTTTGGAAATCCCAACCGTCTGATCCTGCAAAGTTTGCCAATTCTTCTCTTACTAAATTCTTCCGGAGACTTCCTCGGCATTTGGCATCTTGTCATTTATAAGTACTTCCGCTGCGCAGGTGTGGGCCGAGCTAGAAAGCGTTCGAATCATTTAAAAGTATTAGGGGAACATTGTCAATCGGTTGCACGACTTCCGGGACCATGGCCATCGAAGTTCATTTTCGAGACCAACAAGATTGAGATTAGTCCCAGAACTCGAGAAAGATGTCATTGGCACAATTCCAAGCAACGCATTCTTTCTTTGATCCTTCGAAGGAGGCGCTTTGTTTTGGCTTACATTCTTTGTTAATCTTGAATACCGTGTTCTGAGCTTTGTCATGCTTTGAATGGCTTTATTGACTTTGCAAGATGCATTATTCTATATGTATCATTTTCAGGCTTGTCGGACTGCTATATAAGTCAAGGTACACTCAGTCTTGCGACAGTGTTGAACATCAGCAGATTTACCAACACTAAGTACCATTCAAACACACCTCCACAAAATGTCGTACCGCACTTTCGACACTTGCCCTGGCCAATTCAGTTATTCGCAACCGTCGCAATCTCCTCAGTACGCTCAGGCCCCGTCTTATGGTCAGTCTTCTTCATCTCAATCCCAAGCTCATGACTCACCATCTCAGTTTATCTGGAACAGAAGACCCGCTGTTTCTTCCAACGCTCGTGTCTACCACGATGACTCTTCTGACTCTGAGTCTGACTCAGACGACGACAGACCTCCCCTCAGAAACTATGGCTACCGTCAAGCTACTCACGGCTCCACGCACGAGCAAGAGCGTGCTCAAAATGCACAAAGATTCCGTGAACAGCAGGCCCGTGCAGAAGCGCAGCGTAATCTTGGAGCAGGCTACGGTTCTGTCCACACTGCTTCTTCCACACCCATCAGCATGTTGACTCGTGGCCTCGATCCTGACAGTTCTGCTGGTCGTCACTACATCGATGCTCAAAGAGCTGCTCATGACAGAGGCACTTTGAGGGGACCTACTGTTCCTTATCGTACTAACAATCTTCCACACACTGCCTCAGGTGTTGACCGTAGAGTTCAGACGTTGAGACGTGGTGGTGCTGCTCGTGAGTCTACTCGTTATCGCTACTACTGATTCTCTGTCTGCTTTCCGTTCTATTCGTCAAATTAATCTTTTTTCTGCCGTAATCCAATTCCATACCTTTCTTATTGACTTTCGATGAATTCGTGGTAAATGTATTGCCCACATGTTCGAACCATGCCGTGAATTTCCCTCCTGTGTTTCGTATGCGAAGATCGCTCGTGATATACCCTACTAGTCTTTCAACTATGCAAGGCCTCCTCCCGTCGCAAGAACAATATGAAATGAGCATGGGAAGACTCGGAAGACTTGTATATACACTCACCTCAAGGTTAATGCCTACAACTCTTATCTTCTTTGTGAAACAGTATATACCGACTTCGTCACCATGCAAAGACATGATGGATTCAACATGGAAGGTTTGCTAAAGAGAGCTAGGAGTACAATGTATCTCAGAGGAATCAAGCCTTTCCGCGAAAGTACTGTGCTTACTCTCGGCTGTCGTTTGTAACTTTGTGTAAGAGGAGAGCTGATGGAAAGTCTCCTGGCTCGGCGTGATCAATTCACACTTCCTGCGTCGTCACGGTTCGAAGAGCTTCACTCGGCTCATCAAGACTTGGCTTAGTTCGGCCTAACGAATTCATTGATCACTTGTCGACGCTTGACTGCTGCCACCTCACTCAACCACGCCTCATCTTGTCGCCGTGTTTTGTTAGCGCATACACGCTCGCTCCAACGCGTTCTCTGATACACTTTCGTCGTTCAACATCTGCCATAACCATGCCTGATACACTCGAGGAGTCCAGGTAAGTTTGCGTGCTCCGCTTGACACACTCACCAGAAGTCGAACTGATCGTTTTTCCTCGGTAATAGCGAGTCTGCTGTGGTCCAGCTCGACAATCACCCACTACTCGTTCCACTCATCGCAGCCTGCGTCTTCGAACACCTCACAGATGACATCAAGTCGGTATGCCAGAGTACGAAAGTCTGCCGCCTCTGGTTTCTGGAAGGCTACAAGCACCTGTGGCGCCACGGACAGCTTGGACAGCTTTTCTTCTACGTCAAGGATATCGGTCGCCGTTGCCACTTTGCGTCGCTCCTCGAGGAGCTGACTTTCCACTCGGATGACAACTCTCTGGCAAGCAACCAGATGAAGCTACAGCCTCTTCAATCTGCTCGCCTGAAGTCCATCGCCATCAATCAGTCGAATCTGATCGGTGTCCAGCCTGCCAACATCAAGTCACTGATTGTGCCATCGCTTCGTTTTTTGTCACTCGAATCTGACGGTTTCGAGTGGGCACAACAGAGCAAGGAAGACAACGACATCTTCCTAGATGCCTTGATATCCCACTGCGGCACACTGACCACGCTGAAGTTTTACCCGATCTATACTGACGCTGAGCGACACCTGGTCTCTGCCTTGATCGACAGCCTCCAGGATATCGAGCACCTGGAACTCGGATACATTGCCGAACATCTGCACTCCAGGGATCATGCAGAGGATTTCCTTTACAAAGTCTTCACCAAATCGAGGCTCGTCTACTTGAGCTTTCCACATGGTTGCGATTTCACTGAGCACTCCGTTCAGCTCTTCCTCGCTACCATGGAGCCCGACTGGACTCTGCCATCTCTCCGTTATCTCGGTCGACCTGTGTTTTTCTCCAGTCTCGCAGCTGCTTCGCTCCTCCAGCGCCTTCCCAGCTTGTCAACCCTCCATCTGACTCTCGAAGGCCACGGTGGCTGGAGAAACAGTCTGACACATACCTTCGCTGCGATCTCGAAGCTCAGACAGTTGGAGAAGTTGAACTTGTACGTCAATGTTGACGACTGCGATATGGATGGCTCCTGGCTCGGTCAGCTCTCAGAACTCGAAAGCCTCGAAAGCATCACGCTCGAGCCTTCCAACCCAGGCACCGTTGCCTTGACCGGTGCACAGCTGGCAGCCTTCCTGGTAGGCTTGCCCAGACTCAACTACCTCGAACTCGACTTTGGAAGACTTGAAGTCTTCTGTTCGGTCGAAGAGAAGTCTGCTGTCGACAGTGCTTTTGCGCGCATCAACGAACTTGACACTGGCGATCTCATCATCACCGCTCAGCCCCTAGTCTGATGCAGAGGTCCAGACTTGTTCGCCCTTGCAACGAAGCAGATGTTTTCCTTCCCCTGACCTTTCTTCCTTCTGGGCCCTTTGACACGTCTGGTCGCAGTCCCATTCTCTCTTGTTTTCCATTTTCCGTTCTCAATCCCCACTTTGTACTTAGTCTATAGCAGCACAGTCGCACCAGTCTATGGCGCAGCTACTCTCTAGTTCGCATTACTTTTCTATTCTCAGACTTTCCAGACCAGCGCTCGTCGACCTTTGAATCCCGTGTTTTGATGACTCGTGCCTTTGTCCCCAAGTTTTGTCTTGCTTGACTCGGCTTGTCTATAGAGATTTCCCTATACATAGTCTTGCCCTCCTACACTGTTTGCCGGTGTCTTCGCTTATAGAGGATGCAAAAACCTCTCTATTCTCGTGCATGACTTGAGGAAGACAAGTCTATCCCGTGTCACGATGGGTTCAGGCCTCTCGCTCGAGATTGACATCCATTTTCGTGTACGCATACCATAGACTATGCTTCGGTTCGCCTGGATAAACATTACTCACACCCAATGTCGCTACGAGGACAAGCCATCTAGTCAGAAGTACATCCAGATGTTGATGTTTCCCGAATCCACAAGCCAGTCCACTGAGGGCACACCGTGAGCTGATGGATGTGCCGGATACTCGAAGACTATTACTCTCGTCAGATCCGACTCAGCCAGAGCGTCATCGGTTTGGCTGAGACCCTGGGCGGGAAGCTCGAGTGCCTTCTCATCAAGCCATTCGATTGATATGAGTTAAGAAATAGGTATTCTGGCATTGATCGAATATCCTGGAAGCACTTGGACCTCTTCCATGGCGGCACCCGGCATACACCATGACACGCGTCTCGAGAGTTTTCGTGATGCCATATGCACCATCAAAAGCGGAAACTCTTGTACCAGAGATGAAAATCTTCGACATAGTATATACAAGGGGTCTCACAGTTATAAATGGCAATATGAGAGACTCTTCAACACTGCATGAGAAACTCCGGAGAGCTTCTGGTGTCTGTACGATTTCCGACTCAGCCGGAGACTCTACTCGACGCAGCTTGACTCAGCGCAAGCTTATTGGTGATAAACAAGACTCGCTTCGTCCCTTTACATTTGCTTCCTCACACACAGTCGAATCGCCCGTTTGTCACCCAACTGCTCTTGAACGAAACTTCCCCAACGATCACGCAATCGTGATGTCGCACCCACACAAGCGTGTCAAGCGCGGCGATGACTATATACCTCGCCCTTCTCTCGTACCAGCATATGATCCAACGTCATACTCGCTTCTCGGCCCTGCGTATGATTTGTCTTATTTGCCTTTGTGATACTAAATGCTGACCATTTGTCAACAGAGTCCGCTTTGCCGAGCTCCGCAACTCTGTATCACACCATACAGACAATCACCCGCTGCTCAAGCCTGAGATCATGGGCGCCGTCTTCTCCCACCTCGACGACATCTGGAGTCTCGTACAAAGCACCGAGGTCTGCCGCCTTTGGTGGCTCGAGGGTCATCACCGTGTCTGGCGGAAGATCCAACTCAGAGATCTGACCGGCTATGTCAAAGATCTGTCTCGCCGACAGTACTTCGCTTCTTTTGTCGAGGAGCTTGCGTTCGAA
>Ga0058698_10001124_pt1 | contig 12673 bp, 15 predicted proteins | sample AgamicAsSfe_FD_67288 | JGI IMG/M metagenome (GOLD analysis project Ga0058698, IMG submission 67288) | Agave microbial communities from Guanajuato, Mexico - As.Sf.e | ecosystem: Host-associated > Plants > Phyllosphere > Phylloplane/Leaf | place: Guanajuato, Mexico | collected 2012-05-30
TGTGCAGTAGCTCTTGTTTGCAACGCGCGAAAGCGGAGATGGACGGCGCGTGTAGTTGTGGTGGTATTGTGATGTGTTCGCGATGCCGACACCTGATGAATGCGTTTCTGTGTTCAAACGAAGATGGATGTCTCGGAATTCACGGAAAAGCGCGATCGTGTTGGATTTGGATGTCGATATTAGGCGCGCGAGAATGAAAGCCTGATGTTGTGACGAGTGTGGCAAAGTCACGTGCGGGGCAAGGATGTGAAACAGCAGAACGACAAGATATGGGTCGTCTTAGACAGAAAGCCTGCTTTCAGATGCTTAAGCTACAGATCCATTCAACACCATCGTGTCATCCTAACAACATGAAGCATCGAACACATCCCGTGATCATAGAACCGGAGCGCCATCTGCCAACCATACCAATGCCCAAAGGCAATCATGAACCAAGACCACCTCATAACCACCACACGCCACATTCACGTGCCACCACCCTACGCTCAACCATATCACCTCACCTCAACCGAATAGTGATAAGACTCATGATCATCCCCATCATGCAACAACGTAACACTGTTAAATTCCTCAAAAGGATCCGGTAGCTCAATTCCCGGCGTCGCAAGGCCTGAATCCAACGGCACACCCTTCATCTTTGATGCACTGATATCTATACTGTGGCTTTCGCGGACATTGCGGAAGTTGATAGTATCGACACCACGACCTTGGTGTGGTAGAATCGGTGGCTTCATATGACGGAGTAGTGCCCATGACGTTTGGCGAAAGAAGGGATGGGATTTGACATCAGAGGCGCCTGCACGGGAGCCCAGGCGACGGAGCTCATCTTTGATAAGAAGCTTGCGGATGATGGATTTGCATAGACTGGGGTTATTAGTCAGAAAAGTACGCTTTGGCGAAAACGGGGGACTGACTTTGTTACGGCAGGATGACCGTTACCATCTGGAAATGGCACATCGTCTCGCAAGATGTTGGCAAATGTGGCATTCCTGTTCTTTCCCTTGAACGGCGTCGTACCAAAAAGCATCTCGTAGATCAGAATACCAAGCGTCCACCAGTCGACTGCACTGGTGTGTCCGTTGCCCTTGATCACTTCTGGTGCAATGTACTCTTCTGTGCCGACGAATGAATTCGTTCGGAAGTTCGCAATACAGGATTTCGTGTCGATTGTTGGTAAAGATGTAGATGAGCCAGGAGACTTGCCAAGGATCATCGATGGTACACCTCCTGCGTCTGATTGTTTTGACAAGTCGAAATCTGATAACATGATGTGACCAGACTGATGCAGAAGGATGTCTACAGGAATTAGCGAAGAAAATAGCATCGCGATCGATTCTACTCACTCTCTGGTTTTAGGTCGCGATAGATGAAGCCCATGAGATGCAAGTATTCAAGCGCTGCTGTAACTTCTGCTGCGTAGAAACGTGCCGCGTCTTCATCTACACATTTATTGGGCCGAGTTTGAAGAGCTTTGAAAGTCAGTATACATTCCCGCGATCCATTATCAAGACAGCATACCTCTGAAGAACTCTCCTCCACTGCAGTACTCCATACAAAGATATAGATGATCCTCTGATTGGAAAGAGTGAAACAGTGTGACAATAAAAGGATGATTACTCGTCGCGAGAATTTCTTGTTCTGCCAACGCACGCTTGATCTTGTTTCTTTTGATCATCTCCTTTTTACTCAGGACTGGAGCTGTGTCAGCAAGTCTCGAATTGAAAAGAAATAAGAGCCAACTCACCCTTCATAGCATATAATCTGTTTGATTTCTTCTCCCTAACCAGGTATACCTTTCCGACATCTCCCTTACCAATCAACTTTATCTTATCAAAGCTTCCTGGCCCAACTGCAACATCTCGAACCTTTATTGAGTTTGAGCTGTACGTCCTCCTGAAAGAGCCCAGGTTGTTGCGCAGCTTCGCAGGAGTAGTCATATTGCCTGTGGGTGCCAGCGGTAATGGTGCAGTAGGATCAGCCAAGAGAAGTGGTTCTCCAATACTGATCGCGCTCTGGTTGGAATGCTTCGCAAGCATTGTCTGTGTAAGCTGTGGACTTTGTGGCCGATCCTTGTTGCCAAAGAGTCCTTGGGCATTCGGTGCGGATGCTACTCGACGCAACCTTCGGGCAATGTCGTCTCGGCCTGCTGCGTTTTGCTGATCGGCGGCGCCGCTCACGCCATTCATCTTGCCAACAGCGAGTGGGGTATCTGGCGGCGATGGTGGTACACTTCCATCGTTGTGATGCCGTAAAGAAGGAGGACCTTGATGTTGGAAGTATGGATTGGCATTGGCAATAGGTGACATATGCTCATCTAGTGGGTTTCCCTCGCTATTGACTGTGGTCGACCTATGCCGGCCGAGGTTTGGAATGAACTTGGATTGTCTAAAGGTCGATCTGGACTCGGATCGAGGAGCTTGCTGAGTACTTTCCGATGACTTTGAATCTCGATCTTTCGAATCGTGGCTGAAGCTGCTTATCCTGAAGAAGTTGCGAATCTTGTGTGAGACTTGGCTGTTGGAGCCATTGACCTGTTTATTACTCGACGCTGGACCGAGGACGCGTTTCTCGGAAGGCATGATGACGTGTGATTTTTAGTTTGGAGACGATGGACTTGAGTGAATATGCTTGGCAATGATGTGGTGGTGGTTGAATAAGGATGTGGAGTGATCGTAAAGTGTTGGATGAGCAATGGTCTAGTGATTTCTCAGCCCTGTAGTAGTCTGGCAAAGCCTATCCCAAGGCGATTATCTTATTGACCAGCAACAAGTGAATGACAAATATGGTGCAAGCTCGAGAACACCTTGAGGTTGTGATGTGCTGCCGATTGACGGGAATGCGGAGTGGGGTCTCGAATGACGACAGGACGATGGACGATGCGGGCGGGCAATCAGGACGTGGCACCTTAGTAAGTGCGGATGAGCCAGTGACCAAAATGTGGCAACGCGTGGTGCAGAGTAGTGATAGATGAGCCTTGTCTTGCTGGTCGAAAGTGTCGTTGGGGTTGAGAAGAATGCAAGAGCTGGGGACTTTGCGTGTCGTCGTTGTCGAGGCAGGGCAAGGCAATAATGCGGAGAAGGGAAAGAGGGAGGAACCCGGTGTTGCGAACGCTCTGCTGAACAGTCCGAAGATCTGCTTCTATTAGATCAGACCAACTTGAGGACGGAAAACTGTGCAAGGGATTGTCACACTGTTGGGTCGAGAGTTATCAATAGAAGCTCGCTAACATGATCATACTGTGCGCGCCTCAGAAAGTCATAAGATGCGCCGGATACAGTACGGCGCTCGGGCGCTTCAAGTGTGGGGTGCAAAAGACAGGACGAAGAATGGTCCACCACAAGACTACAATCTTCTGTGTGACTGCTCACACCCAAATCTATTCACTAGACTATGAACCACCTGGACCGCCCAATAATGCGAACCTCCTTACGATTGAAGGCCCAATCTCATCATACTCTGCTTTTGTGTGACAGTAGCTCTTGAACTCTGGAGTCTGCGCTAACAGACTACCACCAAACCAGGGTCCGTGCCTCTGTCTCTTATGTGTAATGACCTGCACGTCAAGTCCACCACTCTTCGCACCGCCACTCTTCGCCTCGGATGCTGCAATCCTTGCATCCACCAGATGCCGAATGTCTCGTTGTAATCTCCTGCCAAAGTCCTTGTACAAAGTCGAACCTCCAGAGAGCACAATGTTTTTGTACAGCCCTCGCCTTACATCGATAGGTGAACTCTTGATGACGTCGTCGACAATGGTCGGCAAAGGTGTAAGGAAATCAGACGAGTAGATTTCTGGATTGAAAAAGATCTCGGGCGCAAGGAATCTCTCATATCCAACGTCGACTATGACCGATCTGCCACCTGGCTGCTGAACAACGTGCTTGCCGAATCGATCCGGCTCTTTGTCGTATCGTGCGAACTCCTTGACAATATCTGGGCACACATAGCAGAACTCTTCCTTGATGCGCTCTGCTGTTTTCAAGCTGCTGTCGGGCTCTCCTCGGTCTCGTAGGAGTGATTGAACGAAGTATGTGATATCCCGTCCAGCAATGGGTATGCTTTTGATAGACGACCCAATGACATATCCTTCTGCGACTGGGATAACGTGGGTAACACCTTCTCCAGAGTCAATCACAGTACCAGTAAGAGATCTGTCAGTTATCTTTGGTGACGTCCATGATGCAGCGAGAGCTAAGACTGCCTGTACAGCGATGTACAGACCAGCACAGTTGAAGGATTCGAACATGATTTCAGCGGTGTTTTCGCGGTTCTCGGGGGGGTTCAATGGCTAGAGAGGCACGTCAATCCTGTCGGTCGCCCTCATTGTCATCCTGTCTTACCGGCTCGGTAAGGAGGAAGTGGTGGTCTTCTGGCTCAACGCGTAGGTATTTGAATATTGAATTTGACCAAAAGCGCTCCATATGATCCTGTGAGAGATCTGTGAGGACAATGCAAGCAGTAATTTAGAGTATCCTTTGACTGACCCAATTTTCGATCTGTCCATGCCGGATTGGATAGTGAATACCATAGCCTGTCATGCGTCAGACTCGCACCACAGTGCCATTCTTTCTGGTATTTACCTGGCCCGCCTGCTGCTGCAAGAGCTTCATCGCCAATGTAATAATCGAGATCTTCTGTTCCACGTTTCGATGATAAATGTCCTGCTGGTCCAGCTCCGCCATTCAATGAGGACGGCTTGTTGGCCACGGGTGGTCTTCCTGATCCTGATCCTGCTGAACCACTTTGGGGTCCTTTGGTCGCAATGGCAGTGGGAAAGACGAAAGATGGGGAGTCATTGCCAGCGAACCCTTGAACATGTCAGAGCAGACTCGATCTCGCAATGGATTGTATAGGTACCAAGTTTTGAGTAACCTGTTCCACTTCAGGATTGTCAGTCGAGCCTATTGGAACGCTACATGATAGAATGGCTTACTTGTCCATGACAACGGCGGGCGTCTGGTTTGCCATCTTGGATCTCCCGCACGGTGGCGCTCACTGTGCTCAGAGGCTTGTGGTGTATGCTCTTGCAGGAACAGCTTGTATGAGACGCGTACGGCCGGGGCGATGACCTTATCTCGATGTTGCTGCGAATAAGGTAATTGCTCCCCACAGTCAATGGGTTGTCGTCGTTGTCGTCAGCGCGGGGTTGGGACACTTCTAAGCACGGGCCCCTCAACTTCAGCTGCTGTTTCAGCTTGCTCTCCACTGGTTTCATTCGTGTTTGCTACCACATCTGACTTGATGGTAGTGTTTGGTCGGTCAAGATTGCAGCCCAGCCCAGTAGCATAGTGACGGAGTTGGCATTATGGAGGCGTAAAACAATATAGAGGCTGCCACACAAAAGAAGGACGCCATCGATCTTGCCAGTTTCCTCGGTGGCAGTTGCCTCAGAGGACTGCACTCAACTGCAGGAAAGAGCGCATAATGCTTGCTGCTCTTCTCGGCCACGGTAGAGAGAGGCGAGCTAGAGTCCACAGCCATCCAGCTCAGACGTGATCCAAATTGTTTCGTCTCACCTTCGACACCACCACCACCAGGCATATTCTACAGCTTTCGCTTCACTCGACCACATTCGCTTCGACACTGCGTGGACATGCAAATATAGCCACCTAGTCACTGTTCTACTATTCTTATCACACGTTACCTCTCACACGTCTGGATGCTGTTCACACTATTTGAACCTCTTTGCTGCTGTCTCTTACTGGCCTGCTGTTTGGCGTCAAAGGAAGGCTACCGGGGACCCCAGAAGCCCCGCCCGCAGAAGAAGCGACAAAGCCGACGGTAATGCCAGAACCCGTTTCTTTGTTTTTCTGGCAAACTGCGACCTTCCTCCACACCTTTGTCCTCTGTCCACCCCAACTCAAACTTCCACCTGTACACAATATGTCTTGATTCTGTACTGTATTGTTGTTCAATACCTTACTCTCATTTCACCACCTATGCTTCTTTCCATTACTCTTCTCGCCATTGCAACAATGACTGCCAGGCGCTCATTTTCGACACTGTGCCGGCTATACGATGGTAATCAAGGCTAATTCCTGCAAGCAGATCTTCGCTTACCACTCCCTAGACGGCCACTCGCTCAAACATCGCCTCTATTCCAGTGGTGTCACAAAAGACGAACTCCTCAAGGACATCAAGGACGAAGCCCTGAACATTAGAAAACGGAAACGAAACCCTATCAAGCACGAACATAGAGCAAAGCAAACGGCACCGCTAGAGGAACAGCCTTGCGAGACAGTTGCTGAAGTACTCGCCCCATTATATATTCGCTTCGACATGTCTTTCATCCATCGCAGCCGAGCAACTCGCAAACCGACTGATTGCGCAGCTATCTTTGTTCATGCTGGTGCTGGCTACCACAGCATCACAAATGAGGCTGTTCACCTCGCTGCCTGCGAAGAGTACGTTAACACGTTTCAGCACACTCAAAAGAGATCATTGACACTTTGAACAGTGCTGCTCGAGCAGGCATGGCCGTCCTCCGGGCTGGTGGTACCGCGGTCGATGCTGTTGAGATTGCTATCAAGGTTCTGGAGGACCGGGAGATCACCAACGCTGGCTACGGCAGCAACCTAGCAATCGATGGCACTGTCGAAGGCGATGCAGTTGTGGTTGATCATCTTGGTCGAAGTGGCGGGGCTGGTGCTGTGTCGCGTGAGTCTGCGAGAGTATGATCATTCCATGGCACTAACGATGTCGTAGAAATCAAGAACCCTATTTCTCTGGCTCGCACTATCCTCGACCTCTCCACCCAAGAGCTGAGTCTGCGTCGTGTGCCACCGAACTTGCTGGTTGGTGCTGGTGCCACAGACTTCGCATATGATCAAGGTATTCCTGTCCTGCCCAACGACGCTTTGGTTTCACCTGCAGCCAAGGAACGATGGACCAGATGGACGGAAGACTTGGCTCATGCAGAAGAACGTAGCAGAAGACAGGCAGAACTGGCATCTGCACGCTCGTCAATGACGCATGAGTCGCCTCCATCATACGATGCCGATGTGCACAAAGATTCTAGACGGGAGCATGCAAGAGCCGCGAGGAACGCAGTCTGGAATGAAGGACAGCCTGTGTCTCCAATGCCAACTTCGGGGACTGTGTCGACAGCCTCGCGAAGATCGTCTGTCGACTCACGGGGCACATTCAACACTCCCAACACTCCAATTACTGACATGGAGAACATAGAATCTCCACAAGCAGTGCAACCATTGACTGCTGAAAATCTTGTTAGGTCTTTCAGAGCCCGCACAGCTCAGATCAGATCAACTGGCTTGAGTCGTCATGGCGAAGCACAGGATGCTGCAAGAGACTACAGTGACGAGACTTATGACGCTCATAGTTCTAGGGACGATCGTGCTCTCAGTGACATCGATGATGGTGATGACTTCATGGACGACTTTAGTGAGGACAGTGATAACCATGAGAATGCGTTCAATCAGGAATTTGGACCGTATGGGCATTTCGCTGGACATGCCTGCCTTGATGGTGAAGCTGACGAGGACGCGGACTCTTTGTCGTCATCAAGCACGCTGCAGCTGCCGTCACTCACGCCGAGCCCAACACTTGCGCCACAGGATGCTGACGCATGCTCGAATGCTAATACAGATCTCGCGTTCTCAGACGCCATCAAGCCAGAAGCATTCGCTCTGCCTCCAAAGTCATACAGTCCCACCAATCAGCCGCGCAATACATTCGACAGTGTCACAGACACTGTTGGCGCTATCGCCATCGACAGTCAGGGCAATATCGCGTGTGGAGCTTCGTCTGGTGGCATCGGCATGAAGTATCGAGGTCGAATTGGACCGGCAGCGCTTGTCGGTATCGGGGCTGCCGTGAAGACAATGGATGCTGATGACAGGATGAAGACTTGCACAGCTGCTGTGACGAGTGGCACCGGCGAGCACATGGCGACCACTCTTGCTGCGAATGTTTGTGCCGAACGACTGTTCTATGGCACAAAGAAGCGCCGTGGCGGTGGCTTTGAGCATGTGGACGACGATGGCGCTGTCAGAGCAATGATTGAGAACGATTTCATGGGTATGTTTTGCGCCACTATCTTTTGACCATGAAGGTATTGCTGACATGAAATAAAAGACCATCCTAGTGTTCGAAGCTCGCACTCTACTGGAGCCATCGGCATCTTGGCTGTGAAGAAGACTGTGCATGGAGCTTATCTGTATTTCGCTCACAATACTGACTCTTTTGTACGTCCTAACATCTGAAATTGTCTCACCGAAGTACTAATCCTCTAATTAACAACAGGCTCTTGCATCGATGGGTGCCGAAGACCCCAAGCCGACATGTACAATGTCAAGGAGTCATGGGAATGGGATGGTAGCGACAGGAGGTCGTGCTATCAGATTCAGACGGCGATGAGGAGGCCTAATATTGCTTTCCTTTGCTATTCCTACGCTCTGTGTATAGACCTGTGTTAAACAGCCTGTCGACCTTTCCAGGCCGAATAAACGTATATAGAGGAACCCGATCTTTCACCTTTCCATACTACAAACCACAGGATAAGTAAACATCATGCTTCGAACGTGGCAAATCGAGCTGGTTGGCCGGTATTCTGCCGGGTACTGTAGTGTTTATGATCAACCTAGATTCTCAGACACTCATGAAACATCCTACAGTCGGCATAGTACGACTATGTCCACCACTCATGAGCGACACTAGACACACCGTAGAGTCGATGCTGCGGGCATGATACAGGTCCTTCTACTATGAATGCGATCGACGGTACTGAGCATGCAGGAGGCGTCTCTGAAGGTCTGTAGCAAGACGATCATCACGGTTTTCTAGCATTGTCCGACAGTCATTGACACCATTTCCGTTGACGCAGGTGCCCCTCCATCTCTACTCGTCCTGATCCTCGACACGAACCCCTACGCCTGGTCTGCTCTGACCCCATATCTCACACTGTCAAGCGCCATCTCACAACTCCTCATCTTTCTCAATGCCCACCTCGCTTTCAACAATGCCAATCGTGTCGCAGTCCTTGCGTCACATACAAATCGATCTCAATGGCTGTATCCGAGCCCGTCTACTCAAAAGAACAGTCTTGAGACACAAGGACGTACTTCCACAAAGGCTGACGCCAACAAATATCGGCCCTTCTCCTTACTGGAGCAAGAGCTCCTCAACAACCTTCGCAGTCTACTCTCATCAACCACAGCTGCCGATCTCATCAAAGACAATATACCCAACACCACAACTCATATAGCTGGCGCCCTTACGCAAGCACTATCCTACATCAACCGCCTCACTCTAGCTCTAACACCAGCATCTACAAATGCTGGTAGTGGCCATGCAACGTCAAATTCCACGTTCGATAGTTCCGCTACTGCTATGCTCGCAAGTACAGCATCACTAGCCACCCATGTCGCTCAGACAGCACCACTAAACAGCCGCATCCTGATTGTCTCTACATCTGGTGACCTTTCTGCTCAGTACATCCCACTAATGAATGTGATCTTCGCTGCACAGCATTCTCGAATACCCATTGACGTTCTCAAACTTGCTGGCGACACTGTGCTGCTACAGCAGGCTTCGTATACTACATCTGGGATCTTTCTCACACCTGTGGCACTACCGGCACCGCTTGCGGCCGAGAATGGCTCAACTCAGAATGGGCAGGACGAAAATCACCAGCAGCTGAACCTGCTCCCGACTCTCCTCCACGCCTTTCTCCCAGACCCTCTTGCTCGAACACATCTGATTCCTGCCACAGGCTTGTCAGTTGACTTTCGCGCTGCCTGCTTCTGCCATCGCAAAGTCGTGGATATTGGTTACGTTTGCTCCATCTGCCTGAGTATATTCTGCGAGCAGATACCGCTGACGAGCGAGGGTGGAGGCGTGGCTGGATGTGTGTGTTATACATGTGGCACCAAGCTGAGGTTGAGTGATGGAGCTGGATTAGCAGCAAGTGCTTTGGACGAGGCGATCTCAGCAACAAGGAAAAAGAGGAAGAAGAGACCGGAGAGCGTGGCGGCGACTGCTGGATGAGTCGTAGTTGAGCTATTTGACAATATCGATAGCGAGCACGGTAGTAGCAGCAAGTATTCTCCTTGCGTTGGTTGCCAAAATCTGCAGATCCTCATCTCAGCATATCTATGCCAACTTCAGGAACGACGTTTCAGGTTATCTCTGCTGTGTTTCAGATCCCAGAACCATGTCATGAGGATATGCAGGTGGCCGGCTTGCTGCATGAGGCTAGGCCTAGCGTGTCTGGCTGCATCCTGGTATCTCCCTCTCTTACCTTTCATCGACTTTCTTCACACCCCACCACTCCCCAACCTGCAAGATCTTGCGCACATTTCTGGTCGTCGTCGTGACACCTTGCACTTCCTCTACTTTACCACAGGACATTCTCGCGAGGCACATAACACCACCAACGCCACCGAGATGCCTTCTGCAATCAGTGCCAATGCAAACGCCACCAAACAGCCCGAAGCTTCCCTATGGCAAGTCCGTCCATGTCCAGGCAAAGGCCGCGGTCTCTTTGCCACCAAACCACTCCCACCCGGCACACTCATCATGATTGACAAACCTGTCGGCATCACGAACACTTGGTCACAATACTTGACGCGCCCTGAAGTCGACCGTGCTCTCTCCACCATGACCGCTGCTCAGCGCACCAAATTTCACACCCTCAGTGACGCTGGCGGCACCTCGTCTGACAAAGTCGTCCGCATCTACCAGAACAATGGCCACGGCTACGGTCCCAACCGCGACCAAGGCTGCATCTGCTTCGACATGGCATTCATCAACCACGCATGTGTCCCCAATGCAAGCTGGTCCTACCGCGAAGCCGCCGACGTCTGGATCGTCAACGCCGTCGTCGACATCGCCCAAGACGAAGAAATCACAGTCTCGTACGTCCACTACCTGCGCTACTACACCCAAGCTCAACGCCAAGAGATCACCCGCGAAGTCTGGGGCTTCAACTGTCTCTGCACCACCTGCAAGCTCGGTGGCTCCAAAAGTCGTGCCGGCCATGCCAGCGACATGCGTCGAGTCCTCCTTCTGGGACTGCGCTTCCTGTTCGAAGCGAAGAATGGCAAGCTGCGCCTGGAACAGGTAGACACTGCGCTTCGCGGCAGCGGCGGCAACATGCTCGTCACTGTCCCATACAGCGTCTTGGCCGAGCTCACCGAAGCCGATCGAACGTTTGCGTGGTGGCTGGTTGCGAAGCTGCATGAAGCCGAGGGGTTCGCCAATGAGGGTCTGGCAGATCCGTACGGACGTGCAGCGCTGAGTTTGCGAACACGCTTGCTGGAGCTGAGTAGGCAGCATAAGCGGGTGAAGAACATTGAGAAGTGGACGGGTAATATGAAGGAATGGTATAAGATTGCCATGGATGCATCAAAGGTGGGCGTCAAGACCGAGGGTTCGCCGATCTTTGTGCCTGAAGGTAGTGCTCCTGCAATGAGACCCAACAAGGTAAGCCCGGCTCGAAACCTTGCCTAACCATGCCTCTCAGTGGTCACGGACTTCTTTCCCCACGTCATTAGGCTGGACAACCACTGACAGAATCACTCAGCAAAAGCGAGGCTTCACTGACGTCGACGTCTACGATCGCCTTGGCAGGACGACGACGATTTCCTGCTCGAAGCGCAAGCTTGACGAGGTGATGAGAATGGACAGCTTCATAGAGGACTTTTGTGCAGGCTGGATGAAGGACTATGGACATCTGTGCTACTGAGAGCGGAGTGGGCATGACGTGAAGGGGTGCACAAGTGATGTGTTCAGACGGCACGAATGCGGAGTGTAAGTGCAAGAGAGGCTAGAAGGATATGTTGCCGGCACAGGCGAGGCAAGTCAGATATGTGGATGATTCCCAATAAGCTGTTGCGAACGCTGTTAAAGGGTACAGTCGTAACAATAGAGAATGCAAATCACTTCAGTTTCATGCCAATGGCGGACATTCCAAGATCGACGTCAAGTTCAAGACTGACGTCAGGAAACACCACCGTGATTCAACGGACTTCCTGCTACATTTGCGTCCACGGCAGCGAGGCGTATCCTCTCGTCCGATCGTCTTCTCATCATCAACATCATCACATCCACTGTTGCTAGCCCAGCTCGCTTTTCAGTCCTCGTGTCACATCATTCATTCGTCCTACGTTCCCACGTTCTCATCATTCAGGCTGTGCTTCCCATGCTGTAAGTCTTACACGCCATGCAGATAAGCTCAAATGTCACAAACTCTGCATGTCCCGTTCACGCCAGCCGATCCGTGTGGTGTTGGACATCGCATGCGGTGGTGGTGGCTTGTGCAGGTTGCGCACGTCCTAAGCTAGGGCGCACATGTTCCCGGCTTTTCCTGGTAACGCAGAGACGTGGCTTTCGGTAGGTCGATCAAAACCATTGACATGCCCGCAGGTCGCGACAATTCGCATCGTCTTCCTTCGTCCAGATCGGCCGGCTCACGCACCTACTTTCCTTCCTGATTGTAGAATCCTCCTCCCTCTCAATATTCAAATATACCGGAACATATTATTCTTGACACTCCGCTTCATCGACACGGGCACTCCGTCCTCATACTCAACGCCCGAGGCGCCGCCGTCGCCGGCCATTTCTGACATCTTTTGGCGGAGCTCTTCGTCGAGTTCTGCGGGGGTTTTGTGGTGAGGTTTTGTTGAGGATGGGGATGTAGATTGTGCTGGCGATG
>Ga0058698_10001125_pt1 | contig 12670 bp, 15 predicted proteins | sample AgamicAsSfe_FD_67288 | JGI IMG/M metagenome (GOLD analysis project Ga0058698, IMG submission 67288) | Agave microbial communities from Guanajuato, Mexico - As.Sf.e | ecosystem: Host-associated > Plants > Phyllosphere > Phylloplane/Leaf | place: Guanajuato, Mexico | collected 2012-05-30
GTGCATACATAGCCTATATACAAGCAGCATTGCTAAGAAGGATGAAATTTGGGTCTTAGACGACTACGGCGCGAACTCCTAGTCATCTCCGTGACGGAAAATGTCAATGATGACCGAACAAGGATGATCGAAGAGGAAGGAGGGTTGGTGACTGATGACAGCGCGACCGCGTCGAAGCTCACCAAGCACGGACCTTTTGTCCCCCGTCATCTTCGTCCATCTTTCGTCGTTGTCACTTCTGACAACAATCTCCATAGGCAATTGGAGAACGATCACAAGATGTGACAATCTCATAGGAGGCTATAGCGGGTTGATGCTCTGCATATTTGTAGCCACGGACATCCCCCATCATGAGCGAAACACAACCCCCCGGTATCAAACCCAGCTAACGACAAAATGGAAAAGCGACGCTCTATTCTCTTCGTGACAAACAGCGAGCTGGGTCAAGCCAGTGTCATCCTCGCTACCGCTCATGAGTTTTTGTTGAGGCCTGAGTACAAAGTGCACATCGCTTCCTTTTCCGCTCTCCAAAAAGAGGTCGAAGAACTCAATGCCACGGCTGCTCGTCTCAGTAATGGTGCTTCTACTACCGCTAGATTCCACCCTCTGGCTGGCAAATCAATGAAAGAGGCCGCACCGCCTGGTACAGAGTTCCTTGATCTTCATGCACCAGGTATGGCCGGGGCTCTGTTCGCCTACGACAATGTACTTCCAGCAACTTTCGCGCCCTGGCATGGGACCGAGTACATGATCGGATACAGCAGTACGACTGATGTTATCGATGAGACAAAGCCTGAACTGGTCATTATCGATCCCTTGTTCAGTCAAGCTGTCGATGCTTGCAAGGCCATCGGCCAAAAGCACATGATCCTCAGTCCAAACACTTTGAAAGAGCTTGTATTGGACCGACAACCCAGTGGTGGAGCTCTATGGAAATTCCCTGCGTGAGTTTAGTTGCGTTCTGATTATGATATTTCTGACAACATCAAGCATGGCCTCAGGCTTCCCCTATCCTCTTCCATGGTCATACATGCCAGCAAACATCTACCTCGTCTATCGCTTCCTTCGCTCTCGCCGTCAAAACGAAAGGCTTCTTCAGTTGTCGCAATATCGTCAAGCTTGTGGTCTGCCAGAAAAGATACCCTCGATGTTTGAAGGATTCGGGGATGCTCATATCCTACTACCCTCGACGCCAGCCATCGACTATGACTTCTTCGTACCTCCACATGTTACCCCCTGCGGTCCGATTATCCGGCCCTTCGAACCTCTTGCCGAGACAGATCCGGACCTCAACACCTGGCTACAGCAAGGCCCGACTGTTCTAATCAATCTTGGCTCCCACATCGTGGCCGATCGATGTTTAGCCGCAGAGTTCGCTGTCGGTATCAAGACTTTGCTCGACCGTCGTCCCGACGTTCAAGTCCTCTGGAAACTGAAGACAAAAGATGATCTTGGCGATGCCCTCCATGTGATCGCCAGCGAGATCGCACAAAAGCGAGTTTGGATCGAACTGTGGCTACCCGCACAACCTATTGCGATTCTCATGACGGGCAATGTCGTCTGTATGGTTCATCACGGAGGCTCCAACTCGTATCACGAAGCCATCTTGTAAGTTTCACAATTTTTGACCATAAACCAGAACTGACGGCAGATAGTGCTGGAGTTCCTCAGGTCGTTCTGCCTGTTTGGATAGACACATACGACTTTGCCATTCGTGTCGAGTATCTGGGGATCGGTGTTTGGGGCAACCGAGTTGCTGCCCCATATGCTGAGGGCGCAGAACTTGGGAATGCCCTTGTCCAAGTCGTGGATGGGGATGAATCGGCGGCTATATTGGCAAAGGCCAAGCAGATTGCTGTACCTTTTCAAGAGCGCCCTGGCCGTCACATTGCGTACGAAAAGGTGGTGGAGATATTGAATGGTAATGGTAAATAGCTTGTTTCTCATTCGTTTCAGCGGACTACTGATGACACTTTCTCTGACGGTTTCTCGAGTGGCTTCCAATTCACTTTCACTTTCTCGCTTAGCTTCATATCTCAGAAAAGTCTTGGTCAAAACAGAGATCCGGTGCTGTGGCCCACACGGCTGCGCACCCACTCGATGGAAAAAATTCCAAAACAAAAGCTCTAGCGTAAATAGAATCCAGGGGCTGGAGTTCGACTCTCGGCCTTGGTTGGTCGCGATTATGACTTTGAGATTTTTCCCCCCAAGGTAACTTGGTTCTTTTTGCTTGGGCTGGTGGGCGTGATTGTTTTTTTGCGATGGTGATGGTGATGTTGCTGGCATGATGTGGTGTGATGTGGTGGGTTAAGTGTCTGACTTTGACATATGGCTGTTTGTCAGCTTTCTCGTGTGCAGGCTCCACGAGCAAAGTCAGTCATTGTCATGTCAGTGAGACTCATTGAGAAAACACGTCAAATACAGTTGGGAACACCATCGACAAGCGTAGTTCCCTCGCTACAACACTCCTGATAAAAGCCAAACAAACTCCTCCAACAATAACGCTTGTGGCTCCTGCCAAACATCACAACCTAAGAATCTTCAGTCCAATCACTATCCTCCTCAACCTCTTTCCTTCGCAGATCAGCAGCATATCTCTCCGCCATCCTCGAATAGATATTCTGCAAATCATATAACGTGGACGCTGCCGCTTGCGCAGATAATTCCTGTGTTGCATCATCAGTCTCTTACATCACCATCATAAACACACACATTGGCAAAAATACAACTTACCTCTTCTCTCGGTCTCTCCTCAATCTCCACCATCTGCTCCAACCCCCCTTTCTCCTCCTCCTCCTCTTCCACCTTGACTTTCTGCTCAACACCACTTCGTAACAAATTCTGCTGCACAGCACAAAGCTGTGCTTCCACACCCGAGAGTTTAGCTCGCAAATCTGCAATGATGCAATTTTGTCGTTGGACGGTCTTTCGTTCGCGCGCCAGCAAAGTGCGTAGAGAGGTAATTGTGTGGTTTGTGTGGAAAGAGCGGTTGGACGTGGCGTTTAGGAGTGCGATGATCGAGTCGGTTAGGTCGAGGATTGCTGGGACTACTTTTTTGTAGTCGTGGTCGGTGGGGAACATGGTGGACAGGTGTGGTGGATGAGTGAGAGGAGGGAAGGGAAGGAAGAAGAGGTTTGGAGGAAGTGCTGGGGTGGTAGAGGAGTGGCGATGTTCTTGTGTTGATGGGACTAGAGAATGGAAAGGGTGACAATGCAATCAATGACTTTTTCCGATACTGACACTCTGGTCTCGAGAGGTCGTTCAACTATCTGACAGGTTGGATAGAGGCTTTGAGGTTGTCAGTCGAATCTGACATTGGTCGTTCATGGTCAGCTCAAAGATCATAGTATCGCCGCTGTCATTCTCATGGCTTCCACCTGATCGATCAGGATGACACAGTGTCACATCTGACGACTTTTCCATTCGAAGATCACCTATCATGACACAACTCAGAGCAGAGAACTACGGTCAGACGTACTCGGGACGACAACTATAAAGCGTCAGGTGTACTCATCAAGGTCACCAATCACACCACTCAGCAAATCAGCATCAGCGCCTCCGCGACAAACAGCACTGCTCTCTACACAATGTCACGCTCCTCCTCCATCCTACCCACAGTCCTCTGTCTACATGGCACCGGCACCTCCGCCAACATCTTCTCAGCACAAACGCGAAATCTGCGAAATGCCTTGAAGTCACAATTCAAATTCATCTTCATAGACGCGCCATATCCTTCTTTACCAGGCCCTGGAGTTGTGCCCGCATACGTGGATTCTGGACCTTTCTACAGCTGGTTTTCGCCTTCGGCAAACGATTCGTTGGAATCTGTGGCCGAGGAGTTTGTGAATTGCAATGAACATATCAAAAAGTCGTTGAAAGAACTGAATATCGAACCCTCGAGTATCACAGCGGTGATGGGTTTCTCTCAGGGAACTATTGTGGCATCAATGTTGCTCGGTCAAGCCCAATATCACAGCGTGGAATGGGCATCTACAAACGTCGATATCGCAGATGTGCCTTGGGCTGGTTTACGATTTGGAGTGCTGTTATCTGGATCCTGCAGCGATGGAGTGGTGACGGCGTTTATGGGCAAGAAGTTGCAATTGCCTTGTGTGCATTTGCATGGTTTGCAAGATCCGTTTTTGGAGCATGCGAGGATGTTGCACACTCAGATCTATCACGCCACTTCATCGGATGTGGTTGAGTTTGATGGTGGACACAATATCCCTGGAAGTAAGGCGGATCTGGATAGACTGGTTGCTCTGATACGTGGGCTCAATAGGAAGACGAAGGTGAAGGGTTGGGTGAAGAGGAGGTAAGGATGGGTGTTGTGGATGTTTGGTAGTGCATATTGGGGGTGTTCAGTGTTTGGTGTTTTGCGAGGCGCAATGGATGGAGTATGGGGCTGACAGTCTCTAATGTCCTTCGTGACTCTGACTGTGGGTGGATAAATTGTTGCAGAGGTGGTGTTGGTTATAATGTTTGTATCGTTTGCTCAGAAGAATCGATGTAGTAGCTGTTGGCAACAATCTCATCATTCTCAACACAAGCATCTTCCGCACACTTGCCTTTTTGTCCATCGTCAGACTAGATCATTCAACGACAGTCCGCAGACATCAATTTTGCAATCTACTCTTACCAAGTGACCATTGGCATATCACTCACTCGACAGAGGGTATGCAAAAGAAGCGTGTGTTGAGCCTAGTGTAGCGTCAAAACCCCATTCCAAGGTTGTCTGATCTCCACTGTCTCGGTGACCTGACCAACCATACTATGTCGAACGATCTCTGTTCAGTATCCTCAACAACCATAGACATCAGATATGTAGGTTCCTCAGATCTTGCTCTGACGATCCCGGGTGTGAATTCACTTCGAAAGCTCAGATCTTGTCACCATGTCAGATATGTCAGCTCGACCCACTGTCCTAGGGAACTTACTTCAGTGTCTTCAAGTGTCATCAGAGTCCGTTCAACATAAAGTCCTTGCTCTCCTCCAGTCATATAGAACCATTTCTCTCACCAATCCAACACTCGCCATGTCTTCCTCCACCGACACACCTCACCCCCTCTCTGTTATCACCATAATCGTCTACGTCGCCCTCATCCTCCCAACTTTCTACATCTGGCGCCGCCACGGCCGTCCCGGGTTTCTCGCATACAACTTTGTGTACGCATTCTGCGCCATTCGTATTGCTGGGTCTGCGGTATCCATCGCTGCCGAGCGTAATGCTTCGCTGGAAACCGCAGCTGCGATTGTGAAAAGTATAGCTATATCGCCGCTCTTACTGGCTACACTTGGAGTCCTGCACGAAGCACGTCGTGCGCGAATCGCTGATTTGCATGAGAAGAGGGAGTGGAGAGGAGTGTGGTGCTTGCATGGAGTGGTAACCACTGGGATGGTACTGGTGATTGTGGGGATTGTCAAAGCCGTGGAAGGTGATATCTCCACTGCAGAGGCAGCACTCGTCAAAGCTGGAATGGGGTTTCTGGTGGCAGCGTATGTGGTTCTGCTGCTCTGGACAATTGTGTCGTTGCGTCAGCCATTCTTGGCACGCAATGAGACGTTGATGGATGGCACGATTGTAAGTTCTTTCTTTTGGTCTCTTCATATCGCCTGAACGCTGACGGAGAGAATTTAGTTATTGCGTTCGACGTTGTTCGCATTGCCATTCATTGGTATCAGGGTTGTGGATGGAGTGTTGAGCTCCTTCCTTCCTAATGCTGGGTCTGGTCACTCATGGGAGCCAGAGGTTGGGTTGAGCTTCGTGCCGGAGGTTGCTGCCATTGCTCTATTTGTGATCGGAGGGTTCAGGACAAGGAACATGTATGCTTCGCGTCGTCGGGAGATCCCAAGCAAGGCCTAGGGCTTGAGTAAGCTTTGGCATTCAGTCCAGGAGGTATTGTGCTTTGAGTCAGTGTTTATAGAGTAGAGAATTGCAGGATGAGGTTGGGCGAGTGGTGCAACAACGTATACAGTCATTATTATACCCTTCCGAGCACCATGCACGTTCTTCAACCTAGTTATAGGCCGGCCTTGAATTGGAGTCGAAAAGCCAGGTCTATCAAGACAAAGAGGCGTCAGGTCTCAGAGGTGTTGCAGGCATAATCCCAGCTGCAATGATCCATTCCTTGACCAAGCCTTCCCTCACCTCATCATCGGTATGCAAGAAGATCTCAGCGACGTGTGGATCTGCAAAATGTTTGACTGCAGCGACTCTTTGTCGTGTTGGCAGTGATGAGAAGGTAGCTTTGAAGAGAGAGGTTGCAGCGGCCACAGGAGAAACCTGAGATGTGTTGCCGTGATAGGCACGTAGTGTATCTGCAGCTGGTGGTTGCGGAGGTACAGACTCGCCCATGAGGACGCGTTTGGCTTGATTGGAGATTGAAGATTCAGCTGGTCGCTTGGAGGATTGCTGCGAAGTGGGATTGACGTGAGGGGTGTGGAATCGAGAATTGATAAGCTCTTGCGATGCCGCAGATTGGTAAGGTGAGTATGGCAGGGGCAGAGGCAGCGATTGGCGAAGACTTCCAGATGTTCCCACCGATGGAGTTACGGCTGGCGAATTCAGACGCTGCTCCCCCTCCCTTTCAGGCTCAAATAGCTCAGTCAACTCATCAAAATGTCTCAAAGGAGCGGCTCGAAACTTCCTAGCATTTGGATCTTGGTCCTTGTAATAGTTTTCCAGCACCTCATCCGTGTTTGTTGGTAGACCATTGGGTAGCTTTGGCCATGGCAAATTGAGGAGATTTGTATAGGTTCTCCAATCATTTCTCAAAGCTCCCAACTTATTCTTCATACGCACAGGGTCGCAAAGTTCAGGTTGTGAGGATTTGTCTTTGATAATCTCAGCGACGCGTTTATAGGCGTCTTTGGTAAAGCCAGAGGGGACGGTTTTGGAGGGTGGACCTCGCATGGCTTTCATGGTGGCGATGAAGGTGTGTTCCATGTCGTTTGTCCATTTTAGCTGTGTGCGTGTCGAGGACGCTCCGTGAGGAGAGTCGGTGGAGATGGAGGCGTCAATGTCCATGATGTATGGCTGTGTATAGCGAGAAACGGATTCTCGGAGAAGTCGAGGAAGGAGCGAGTCGAGATTGCGAGAGAAATTGGCCGAGGTCGGATTTTGCGACAGCGGGGCAGGGTCGCTGACGTACTTGCAATAATTCGTGACAGTCACAATCTCTCGACCTTTGATTAGAGCAACTGCTGCGACTCAAACCATTCGTCAATTGTGATAAGTCAACTATGAGCACGAAAGCCACAATCGCCCCATTGGCGACATTGACACCCGCATCCAACACACGCACATGGCTCTCGTCGCCGCATCCGAACCTTCCCATCGTCGCAACAGCATGCAGTGACCGCAGCGTGCGCGTCTACTCGCTCAACTCCTTCAATCTCGTCAGCAACATTACCGGCGGTCACAAACGCTCCATTCGCAGTGTAGCCTGGAAGCCCGACAGCGGAACCTCTGCTACAGGCGAGAGCGTCCTTGCAACAGGCAGTTTCGATGCCAGCGCCGGTATCTGGAGACGCTGGGAGGGCAACAGCGGCAAGGTGAACAAGTCTGAAGACAACGAGGTCGACTTTACAAAAGATGGAGGTGGTGATGAGGACGACGAGTGGCGCTTTGCTGTCGTCCTCGATGGTCACGAGTCGGAGATCAAGAGTTTGGCTTTCAGTCCTACCTCGCCGTTGCTCGCTACCTGCAGTCGCGATAAGAGTGTCTGGATCTGGGAAGAGCTGGAAGACGACAACTTTGAGACGGTCGCTGTCTTGCAAGAGCACGAGGGCGATGTCAAGTGCGTGTGCTGGCACCCTTCAGAAGAACTGCTCGCCTCGTCCAGCTACGACGACAACATCAGACTCTGGAGGGAAGACATTGATGACTGGGGCTGCTGTGCCGTACTAGCAGGCCACAGCGGAACAGTCTGGTGGGTCGAGTTCGAGGGCGCCACAAAACAACATCTCAAGGCCACCACAGAGCAACAGCAACGACTCCTCGAGCTCAGAGAAGCCGCCGGTCCACGCCTTGCCAGCTGTTCCGACGACCTCAGCATCCGCATCTGGCGCCGCATCCCCAAAGACAGACCCAACGGTGCCCCTCAAACAGGTCCCAGAATGCCGAGCATCATCAAAACAAATACTATCGAGGAGGAATGGGTCCCCGAAGCCGCTCTACCTCAACAACACGAACGTGCAGTCTACTCAGTCTCATGGAGCAAAACCACCGGTCTGCTAGTCAGTACAGGCAGCGATGGCAAGATTATAGTCTACAAAGAGCAATGGGCAACCGACAATGCTTCCACAACGATAGAGACAACAGACGGGCCCAAGGAGATCGCAAAGACAGAATGGGTTGCTGTCGCCGAGGTTGAAAATGCTCATGATGTCTTTGAGATCAATCACGTTTGCTGGGCAAAGAGGAGTGATTCTGGTCGTCGCAGTGATGATGAGGAGATTATCATCAGTACCGGCGATGATGGTGAGGTGCGAGTTTGGACCCTCGAGAACTTCTCATGATGCCCCTTTCGGCAAACGCAGTCACTGTATCAAGACTCGGAGCGATATACTACCATTGATCTGTGGTCTGAAGTCGAATATGCTTCAGAAGTGTTTGCGAATATCAGGCCCGAGTCCTGAAACAAGCTTGACGCATTCCGTGCATCCAAGAAACGTGGGCACTCAGCCGCCCTCCAACGTCTCACGATTTGACATGAGCACAGGCAGAAGGTCACAGAAACAAGCAATGCCGAGAGTTCTTATCCCAGAAATACCCGTCGCAGATGAATCTCGCCGACTGATCTCGAGTCATTCATCCACCATTCACCGCGCGCTCATCATCACATATAAACTTCTGCAACGAGTATAGAGGCACGTCTGTTGTATATCCATCATCTCAGAGATAGCAGAAGCTATGGACTTTTGCTCTTCATAGACTTCAACTTTGCACGATAGAATCTTACCGCATCTCGTTCCTTGCCCTTCTGTTTTCTGACACCCTCGTGTTTTGGCAATATGTGCTGAGCCACCACAACAATGTTTCATACTCCAAACATGTTTCCCATCCGTAAGTTCTTTCGCATTTGATATGAATCGCTGCACACACTCGACATATAAGCCTTTTGCATCCCTCATTGTTTCCAGCCTTAGCATCCAACTCATCACTTAAGACTTTCATGTCAACAAACCACAACGAGCTCAGTCGACAACACATCTCCCTTCTCGAAACCCAACTCTGCCAACTGCAACGCCTAGCAACGCAATCGAATATGCATACCTCATATCTCTCCGCAGCAGTGGCATCACTGATGCTTCTTTCCGCCTCTGCTGCTCCTGCTCCTGTCTCCTCATCCTCATCATCACAATCACCAACAATCCAACAAGCACATCTACCAGGCTCCCCTCACGCACCTACCCTCCACCCTACTACATCAGCATCTCCCTCAACCTCCTCCTCCTCATCCCCGCCCTCTCGCTCCTCAGCACAAAAACGCAACCAAGACCTGCACAACCTCAAAGACTTGGTTCTGGAAATCAGAGACGATGGCAATAATGATGATTGGTTACCTACCACTAGTCGAAGCCAAAACACAGGAAATGGTGGAGATGGGAAGGCAGATGATGGCGGAGAAGATCATGCGACGTATATGTTGGGCTCGCCTGTTTCTTTTCCTGCTAGAGGTGGTGGGCAGGGAGGCAGAAACGTCGCTTAGAGATGGAGCCGCCCCAGGATCAGAGGTTTAAAGAAGTGGGAGGTGCTGGCTGAGCACAAACAAGCAGGAACCTAAGGACTAAGGGGTGTTCAGAGAAAGGAGAGCATTGGCAACATTTGGATTTTTGGCGCTGAGGGGGGATTTTGTTCACTTGGAGTCATCAAGGAGGATGGAAGAAGAAGGGGAAGGTGTGCTCAGAACAGATGGAGAAGGTACGAAGATGGAAAAGCAAAATCCGAGATTCCCATACACACATATGCAAAGCCATACAACGTTACAAACAATACAACTCAAAACCAAAACTCCTCCTGCAACCTCTCCAGCCCATGTCAAACAAGTTCAAACTCCCCACTCACACCCTCAAAAGCAGTAATGCTACCTCCAATGCCCTTGCTATCTCCAAAATACCTGATGCGATACCTTCCCTTCAACTTCTCTTCTGCTTCTCTCCTTTCAAGCACTTTTCTCAATTCAGTCTTGTCATCGCCCTCACCCCAACTTCCAACCAAAGTCTTGCTATGCTTTGCGTCCCCATCCATCACTCGACCCCACTCCCCAACCTCCCACCCCAGTTCCCAGGAAATGGTAACTTGGCTGGTGCCCACAGTGGTACTCGTCCTCTCCCACGCAAACACCACACTCCAATCTCCATCACCTCTGACTCTCTCCCATTCTCCTCTGTCTGTATATTTCTCCACAGCCGCATAAGTATCTCCCAGCCTAAGATTGTTTCTCGGGTTGGCAGCTACAAAGACAGCTTTGACCGTCGGTGAAGAGGATAGGGCGAAACGGGCAGACACATCAGTGGTAACGTCGCCAAAAGATTTGAATAGCGGAGGACGATCAAATACGACGGGGGAAATGAAAGATAGCGAACTATTCGTGTGGATAGGTGGATCGGGGCCGTTGTCCAGCAAAGGTAGAGCAGGATGTTGGGGCGGCAATAACGGCGATTGCGATATCGATTGTTCAGATAGATATGGGAGTCTTTTGAGCGTAAGATTGATGTAGGCGGCCAGAGTATGCTGTCCAAACAGAGTTGAAGCGCCTTCATAGCGCTGAACGCCGTACTCCTCTTCAGTAGCAATGTAGTGAGCGTATGTATTTGCCGGACCACCGAGCACTACCAAAGGCTCTGGGGCATTGTGTTCCTCATCCCAAGCACCCACTGCATGTTTCTGTAGTGCAGCTTTCCAACGGCGTCCAGCCATTGTAGTGGCTTCACCGGGCGCTACAATGATCAGAAGTTGACCGATACGCATCAATTGTATGTCGACAACATTTGGAGTCCACAGATATGGTTTCTCAGTCTCACCCACGTCCAGGAGAATGGGTTTGGGGAATTGACAAGCCTTTTGCTCGGGACCGGGTGAATGTAGACTATTTCTCACAACAGCCCACACAGGACTTGCATTTGGGTCGCCAGGATTGTTTTGCTTAAAGTCAAAGGCGCCGGGGCCGTCGGTAGTACCTGCAGCAAAAGAATAGCCCATTGCAGCTGGACAAGTGTGGCCGAGTGAGCCATTGCGCATCACAACAGTTTGATTCGACATATCGACAAAGGTATGCAGAGAGCGGACGACTTTGCCTTGGATGGGTGTAGAAGTCGACTTTGTGGTCATGGACTCGTACAACGAGCGGGCGCCGAGATACTGTCTACGTCCAATTTCCCAAGCAGATGCTGTGCCTGCGTCTTCCAGACCCCAATGGGGACCGCGTCCATGGCAAGGGCCGTTTTTGCCAGCGCAGAGACTGGTTTTGAAATCGCATTGCTTGCCCTCATCATCGCCGGATTCGCAGTATGCGCCGTTGACGTTTGGAGAGGTGTCTCCGACGTTGGCTTGAGAGAAGCCGGCGACGAAGCCGTCGGCTGTCGAGTCTAGTTGAACAGCGTGTTTCTCGAACAGGTATGCGGCAACGCCCTTGTTGTCGCCGGTGATGAGAGTGTTGTTTCCTAGCATGGAGGTGCCGTGGACGGGGAACCAAGTCAGGACACCGATGTCCTTCTTGTCACTGTTTCTGCGCAGTTTGAGAAGGGTGAGGGTTTTGTCGACATTGTGCTTGTACTTTTTGCGTTCTTCCTCGGGATTGGCGAGGTAGGCATAAGGGCTGCGGTTGATATTCGCATCTTCGATCTCGACAGAATCAAACGAGAGTTGACCAGGACTAAGCGACTGATGGGCTTGTTTGATAGACTCAAGAGCACCATCGACAATTGCTTGATAACTTTGATGACTAAAACCACGGCTAGTGATCTGCGGCAACAGATAATTCAACCAAGCGCCAGGACCAGAGTGAGAATGCGTCCCAGTGACAGCAACGTTCTGCTTTCCATAGATTTGATATTCCGGACCCAGATCTTTGAGGCCTTCCAGAATGCCGTTGCGAACAGCAGTATCTCCGGATTGAGTATCCAGAACGAGGTAGACGAAACGGTCACGAGGACTGTCTGTATCACCGAGAATGAAAGCACGAGAGTATAGACGCTGTCTTACGCCAGAGCCGAGTTGAGCAGGGTCAGCATATCCCATGAGGTTGACTTCAACGACAGGACCGGTGATATCAGCCTTGCCGACGCCGACGAGGTAGTCATCGGAAGACGATGCTTGAGTGAAAATATTTTGTGACGAGGGTTGATTTCTGAAAGGATCGTATGAAGCTCTCCAGTGCCAGTAGTCGAGTTCAGGCAGACCGAATGCATAGATGGCGGCGAATATCGAGGTCAAAGCCAAGACGGCGGCGGTCAAGGCGACAGAGAGGCCACTCCGTCTCTGATGTTGCGGCATGGTGGCGTGGAGTTATGGTATAGAAGACGTACAGATCACACAGTCATGGTTCAGCAGTCAGATGATAGAGATGGTCTCAAACGCCTTCAACGGTTTAACAGAAAGCTAGCGGACGTCATTGTCTTGATGTTTATATAATGGTGGAAGCAGTCGGAAGTGGTACCGGCGGAC
>Ga0058698_10001126_pt1 | contig 12650 bp, 4 predicted proteins | sample AgamicAsSfe_FD_67288 | JGI IMG/M metagenome (GOLD analysis project Ga0058698, IMG submission 67288) | Agave microbial communities from Guanajuato, Mexico - As.Sf.e | ecosystem: Host-associated > Plants > Phyllosphere > Phylloplane/Leaf | place: Guanajuato, Mexico | collected 2012-05-30
CTGCGAATTCGCCGAAGACGCCAGCACACGCTACAAGAAGCGCTTCGGCAAAGACCGCCCAGCCTCCGAAACCCACATCTCGGACAACAACGGCGCACCCATCACCGAAGTTGACGGCGAAGAGAAACCTCAAAGGAGATCCAGACCCAAGGGTGATGCGGATGCGAGACAAGAGATGCGCAGAAAGAAGTTTGATGCTAGAAAGATTAGGCCTGGTAATGCGTTGGCGAATGCGCCTAGAGCTTCTGCTGCTATTGTTGAGGCGGCGGGTAAGAAGACTTCGTTTGATGATTAGAGGGAGAGGAGGGAGGTTGATTAGGATATTTTGTTGGCGTCTTTATGCGAGCTGATGGGTTTAGATGGAAAGGGCATGTCCTCGAAAATACAATTTTTCTCTCTCATCAACTTCGAGTCTTCTGACTTGCTTCATGGATATGGAGTTTCTTGTTCAAGGATCATGCATGACGATAGTATCATGAATATGGCTCGATCAACCTTGGCAGTAACAAGCATGGCTTCAAGCTATGTGAGAAGGGGCGAGTGGAATACACTGATTGAGGCAGGTGGTAGAACTCACTCAGTAAAGTATCAGAAGAGGTAGTCAACATAAATCTGATCTAGGATGTATGAACCACCACTCATCAATATGCAAAAACCTATCATTGTCCAAACTCCAGCAACAGCAACGCTAATTCGCAGACACATGAAAAGCAATCTTGTTCCAAGGACCTCAAACCATCAATTCAGCAGCCCTAACCCTCCACCCCTCTCCAAACCTCCTCATACTCCAAATAACAAGGACACCAGAAACCAAACACCACACCCCAATAACCGTAAACAACCACCCATCCCCACACCAATCAATCAACGGACTAGCCACCAAACTACCCACGCAAGAAAAGATATTGCGCACAAAGTTGTTCAACGCAATACCATGACTAGCTTTGTTAGGCATGAATTCCGTAAGCATAGTAGTGACGACAGCAAAGATCAACATACTGCCAATGCCAAAGAAGAAGTTGGCGAGCATAGGGACGAACCAGAAAGTGCCGTAGCGAGCAGACCAGCCATACCAGATGAGCGCTAGAGGAAACATGATGGCGCCCAACCATGCGTTTTCCCTCAAGCGGTCTTCAGGGCGGTAGATCAAGTGGCCGTGCTCATCGTAGCGATTAGCCTTCTTAGCTTCTCTAGCCATGATTTTATCGACCCATTTGCCGCCGAAGAGGGAGGCGAGGAAGTAGCCTAGTGAGTTTGGGATGTAGAGGAGGCCGACGATGATGGTGGAGTAGGAGTAGGGCTCTGAGTCAAAGGTTTGTTGGACGGAGATGTTGAGGACGTAGAGTGAGCCGAATGTTATGCTTGCGTAGTAGACTACTAGTGCCACGGCTGGGATGCGCAGGTTGAGGATGATGGCTAAAGGGTCGACGAACCAGCGGCGGAAAATGGTGATGTAGCGCTTTGATTTCAGAGCTACGCTCTGGCGTGTGCTGGTTCGTGAGAGCGTGGGTCGTGCGTTATTGTCCTTTTCCGAGGAAGTGGCGATGATTGAGGCAGAGATAGTGTCCTTGAGCGTCTCTGGCAGAAAGAAGAGGAGAAGGAACCAGAGAAGTGCACCGTAGATTGTGGTAAACCACATGCAGCTTCTCCATCCAAGACCTTGTGTCAATGCTCCTCCGACAATAGGCGCGAGAAGAGGCCCACACCTACAAGCAAGAGTCAGAGCTATGGCGAAGTCATCCGGCCTGGCAAGGTCACTTACAATGGTCCTAGATAGAACATACTCATTGCATTCCCTCGCTCTTTGACATCCCAGCAATCGGCAATGGTTCCAGCACCGACCGCTTGCACCGAAGCAGCCGCACCTCCAGAAAGAACACGCATAACAATAAACATGGAAATGTTGACACTGATCGCACTCAAAATGTTGAAGATCAGAAACAGAAAGAAGGAAACCAGATAGATAGTCCTTCGTCCCAGAGTTTCCGAGAAGCTTGACCACCACAGCGGGAACACTGACATACTCAACATATACAGAGCAACCGAGAGATTGGTGACTGTAGAAGAAGAGTCGAATTCACGGTTGATTTGTGATAAGCCAGGTAGAATGATTCCACTACCCATTGGTGCAGCGGCGCCGGCTACAGCAACGACAAAAGTGATGAACCATTTCGTCCTGCGAGCATAGTGTTTGGGATCCTCGACTTCGGCAATGATGGCCACACGGGCTAGCAATCCTCTTCTTTGGGCTTTGGGTACGAATATAGGTTCTATGTCCTCGCTGGCTATTGATGCCGTAGCTTGTTTCTCCAGTGAAGATGCGTCTGCATGGTCTGCGTTTGGGAGTGGGTGGATGCCGTCGGTAGTGGGTAGAGGTGTGGTGATTGATTCGACTTCTGGTTGATCTGGCACTGGGAGAGAGTGTATCGAAGGTGTATCTGAGCTCGTCGACTTGACGTCCTTTTCCGAGTGTTGATCGTGTGAACCCATGTCCGTACCGGCGTTATCGTCGCCTTTCTCCGGATGACCGTTACGGCGGCAGTTTGACGGTGTCTCTGCGCGACAAGACGCGTAAATTGCAGGTTGATGGCTGGCTGCCAGGAGTGAAGGTCAAATCAACCATAGCTACTTCAGATGTCTATTTAGCTGTCGCCCATAGTCAGGCCGTTTCGGCGCGTCAAAATCCCAGCGGACCTCACTCAAAATGTTTCCCCCCCATCGATTGAGAAATGCCGAACAGCCGAGAGCTTCTATCATCTCCTAATCCGGCCTAGTCGAGCCGACTTCCGCTTCCAAGACCCCTCTTTACTTACTAATCTACAGAGTCGACCTCTTTCTATCGACGGATGGCGACATTGTAGCCTGAGGGCATACGCAGTCGTGTTTGAAAGAGATAAGGTGATTGTTCGCAAAGGAAGCTTTAGCACTTCAACAAGAGTGCATACCACACCATATACATATGCTATCTATGCTGCGACAAACTTGTGGAAGAAGTCGACAAAGTCGAAGAAACTTCTCTTATAGTGTCTCTCAAACTTTCCACTGGTTCTGTTAACAGTCTGGAGACCATACTGGTTCTCGAAAGATCCAAACTCGTTGTTGTCAACAAAGCTCCACGCCAATGCTCCGATAACATTGACTCCATCCAGATGCATCGACTTCAACACCTCCCTCAGATACTCCTGATAGTACAAAGTTCGCTGCAGATCGTAACGCTGCTGGACAAGTGTCTCTTTGGATTCCATGAAAGGATTGAAACCAAATTCAGAGATCAGAATGCCAGAAGGTTTGAATGTGTTCCAGATGTAGCCCAATTGCTGGCGAACGTATTGAGGTGCAATGTAGGCATAGTCATTGGACTTTTGCCCAACTTGCCATCCATTCTGTTGGATCTCGCCCAGCTCAGCGCACTGAGGCCAAAGAGGATCGCTGCTATTGTTGATACAGCTGTCAAGTCCATTTGCCGGCGCCGCAGCGAACTGCGAAACATATGGGTCAACAGCCCAAAAGTCGATCGAACCGTTGATGTACGAGATTTGCTGTGCCGTGAGCGCAGTCAAATTCACATTCGGCGTGGCCAAAACCTCTGACGGATATTGCTTTCCGAGGAAAAGAGGATTGGCCATGATTCCGAGAATGAAATCTTGGTAGCGCGATGCCGCTTGCAAGTCTGAAGTCTTGTTCAGATCGCGTGGAACAGCAAGGTTGTTCGCAAACTTGATCGTGACCTTACCGGTACCACCAAGAGTGTACTTGTACCACTTATACACGGCTGAATGTGCCATAAGGATGTTGGTCAGCCCATTGTATGTGTGGAAAGAATACGGTATTCCGATGTTCGGCTCATTGAATGTAACCCAGTAAGGAACATGCTCAGCATAGCGAGCCATGACCTGTTTGGCGTAATACAGGTAGTCCGCGGTGAAGTCCTTGTCCAGACTGACTGTTGTTGGCGCGTCCGCATGGACTAGAGTAACGATAGGCTTGATGCCGTATTGAAGACAAGTCTTGATCAGATCATCATAGTGATCAAGACCTTGGGTGTTGACGGGGCTGTTTGTAACACCGAACGGCACAATTCTGGACCAAGAGATTGAGAAGGAATAGTATGGCACTCCGATTGCAGCAAGTCTGGCAATATCTTGCTTGTAGAGGTAGTAATTCATGTCGGCTTCCACAGAGTCATTGCCGCTGGCTATACCGCCAGGACCCTGATTTCCGAGTCCATCAAGGTTGCCAGGTCCTCTGCCTTCCTGTTGGAGAGCACCTTCAATCTGCCACGCGCTCCCCGCAACGCCCCAGATGAAGTTATTATCGAACTTATAACAATCGAGACATGCGTCCGCGTCAGGGCATGCAGAGTACAGAGCTGGAGGATAGACAAGCTCGCTCGTAGGAACAGGGGTAGGCGAGACGGTGGTAGTAAACGGCACAGTGCGGTTGTAGGTATATCCAGACCATAGAGAAGCGTAAGCAGATTGACCGTACATACCGTCCTTACTGGTGGTAGCTTTGGGGTTCAGAGAGTAAGTCGTGTATGTGACATTCGGAGGCAGCAAGGACTTTGCTTTGGAATAAGCCGGAGCAAATGCACTAGCGAAGGTGACTGGAGTTGAGATAGGAGTAGCATAGTGGTTTGAGGTGACCTGGGTATAGCTGAAAGGACTGTAGCGAGCTGTGAAGCTCGTCGAAGCGCAGGTAGAAGCCGATGCAGCCTTTGACTATTGTCAGTATCCGAAGTGCCTTGCTTGAGAAATTGACATACAGTGGTAGTCCAGGGCAATGCAGTCTTTGCACTGGTACTGACACGGCTTGTCAGTGTGCTAGTGCTGCATGAAGTTTTGACACTCTGCTTAGGGAAAGCTGTTGAGAGAGCGCACAACAGCGCAAAGCATAGAATGGTGAAGCTGATCATTGTGATGTGCCTGACCAAAAGAACCAGACTTCTATATGAATGACACCGGGCCGCATTCTTATAGTTCTGCTTGCAAGGGGGTAGGAGCGAACATGTCACCCCTCCAGGTGAAGAAGCCCACCACAAGGGGTGACATTTTCGCTCGCTGTTGACTCTCTTCTGATCACTACAACTTGGCAGCCCTAGCTCGTAGATCGAACGAGGCTAAAGATCAAACCCCTCAGTAGTTGATCAGTGCCATACTGAGCTTTGAGTGGAGTCAGAGAAAAGTTAGTCTTCAAGCTCGAACATCGGGTAGTATCGACGGCAACTCGATACAGATTGGCAGCCAGTCGTATGCCGTTCTATGCTTGTATGTGCTTAATCTGCGCACGACCACCGTTTGTAGAGAAACTTTGTGGAGATGTGGAAATGTGGAGATGTGGAGATGTGGGGATGTGGAAAAGATCTGGAATCATGTCAAGCGAGGGTCCGAGGATGACAGACAGACATGCACTTCTCTAGAAGACTGCTCCTACTGGCAGTCGCGAGATCAACATCTTGGTACGAGTGAATTTGCTGGCAAGAACTTCAGTCTTTGCAGCAGGACCTCGGAAGGGAGCTCGTTGCTCTGAACGCCCGCTCCTCTCTTCTTCAACCTACCTCCAGTAGGGAGGCACGACAGAGAGTATGACCAGCCAAGACACGCGTTTGGAGAGAGGTAGTAGGCAGAGAAACATAAGTTGAGAGCGCACTACACGACTGTGAGACGCAGCAAAGAAACACAGAACAAAGATGTATGGGAAGACTCATGTCGGGCCCCGATTGTGCAAGGAGCCCTGATCATGATGTAAGTAAGCAAACAGAATGCTTGGTTGAACATCGCATCGATGTTTTGTTGTAGGGCAGGACACAGGACTGGGTCATGTCGAGACTTGCGAAATGCCAAGAGAAATTAAGTCCAGCGATGTTCATGGCGAAGTCAGTGGCCGATGGCGATGGCGTATCCAGGTTGCAAGTATTAAATCAGAGAGGCTGGGAGATAGATTGGTGGAAAGAGCAACAAGAAAATTAGAGTAGAAGTCGGACGAGTGGCTCGTAAGCCCACACACACAAGGCCAGCCACAGAGTGACAGATGCATGGTCGATGACACGGCGATGGTGAGTTGGCACCAGCGGAAGGGGTTGGGGGCGGGTATGAGCCAACCAGGACAGGCAGTATGCGCCGATCAAAGTGCGGTGACGAACAGAAGATTAAGTTGGGTTACATGTGCATCGCAATGGTGCGAGGTGCAATGGTGCTGGGCCTCTGTCGAGGTGAGAACAAAGACAGCGTGGAAAATTGCGAGGCGCAGTGGAACAGATGGACGCGAAAGATACGGAGGATCAACAGTGTATGGAGCTTGCAGCAAGAGTCTTTCGCGAACGACGACCCGTGCTTGAGCGTTGACCCAGCAGCGGAAGTGCGGGAAGCGCATGGTGTGCAAAGCCTACCACACCAACAGAGACAAGTCGCTTGTGGGCAGCATCTTGCTTGTGAGTCGCCGATCTTGCCGCAGCAGCTGCAGCCGGCTGCAGCGTCCTTGAATGTGCCTTCTCATGCTGCATTAGAATCCATGTCAGTGGACTCCGTGATTTGGAGCAAGAAAACAACGACTGCGGAAAATCGAGCATTTGTAGCAGACAGAAACAAGCTCTTGACGGCGCGTCGGGAAGCAGCCGATATCTAACGGCGCATATCAACAGCCAACCTGTTCTCCACAAAAAAGGTGCCGACTTTATCACAAGAAACCTAGGCCATGGCCATGATCTGGCGCGTCGTTTGCTGATTGGTGCTAGGTAGCAATCAGTCGCTTTCGCCCACTGCGGGCCTCTCGTCCTCGACATTCTTGACTGTTTGTCCCATCTCGAGCGCCCCCCGGACATCGACAGGTCTTCATCTAAGCAAGCTGCGGCTGGAGTGTCAGGAAACGAGTGATTCGCGAACTCGGATTGGCAGCGTCTCAGACCATCATCATCACCCACTCCCCATCACCCGTCGGGCTGCAATGACAGTCGCATCCTCGGTCGCGTAAACTTCGCTGAGCAATCGCCGCCGCCATGGGTGTCGAAGCTCACCAACGCCCACCACTGCCTGCTCCTACCGAACCCACCGACGTCGACGACACCGATGTAGCCACCAACGTCTCGCGCCGTACCGACCAGACCTCCTTCTCCATCCCCGAAGACGGCACTCCCATCACCATCTCGACACATAAGCTCACATCCAAGGAAGGCCCACGCCTCCGCCACGGCCGCAACAAGTCCCAGACCTCGCTGTTGATCGAATACTTCGAAGCCACCAAGGGCGACAAAGCAAAGAACCGACCCAGCGTCCGCGTCAAGGTCACTCCCTCGGCCCATCGCAAGTCGAAGAACTCGGATTCGGTGCAGATTACCGGCATTGGTCGTGACAAGAAGCCTTCTTATACACGCCGCATCTCCCTGGGCACCAAATCACCAGACAAGCCAGCACCAATCGAAGCCACCGAGGTCAGCCACTCGTCCGAGAGCAACGTCTCAGCCCATCCTCCAGTCGAGGTCGAGATTCTAAACAACAGCGACTTGTCAAGTCTGAAACAAGGCCGGGAATCTCGCGACTTGCACTATCTGCCTACCACCTCGGACGTCTCATCAATGCCTCCCGATAGCTTGCTCGAGCCTTCTCGTATCTCGGTTATGAGTCAAGATGTGTCCGAGGACCCAAGCCGCAGCCAGAGTCTCCTGGATCTTCCTGTACAAGACCGAGCTCGCAGTGCTAGCCACGAGCGCATCAAGCAAAAGGTCATGGAGAAGTTGATGCAACGCCAACGTGGAGCGCCTGTTGAGTATGAACCCGACACCAAACCGACCAAAGAGCGTCGCCGCCGCTCCTCCCGCTCTACACGCGAAGATGATCTTGCCAGCGCCGCTGAATCGTCCATATTGTCCTCCAATCTCTCACCTAGCAACCTTTCATACGCTTCTGGCACAACTTCGAAGGTATCTTTGAACAATCCGAAGCTCCTCCAGATGGTCGAGGACACTGTCCGCCGTCTGATTCTGCCTGAAATCACCCAATTGAAGAACGAACAGCGTCGCTCCTCGCAAGGCTCTTACTCTGACGATGAGCCAGACCAGCGTCGTTCCAAATCAACAAGCTCACCCTCACGTTCCAGTAAACCGAAGGTTGTGCTTAATCGATACGATCATGACCCTGGCGAGATACTCTCCCGAGGAGACTCTGAGCGTCGCGAGAAGTCTCGTCGATCTAGCCGCACAGAATCCGAACGCCCTCACCGTGAGCGACGTTCTTCTCGTGCCTCCACACGAGAACGAGAAGAATCTTTATACAGTAGATCAACCAAGGACAAAGAGTCTCAATCTGTCAAGGAAGCTGCTGCTGCTGGCATCGCCGGCGGTGTTCTTACTGCCGCGGCCCTTCGCCATCATGACTCTCAGGACACTGTCAGCCGTGAGCGGCGTAAGAAACGCAAGGCCAAAGGAAGTCGCAGTGATTCTACAAGTCTAGCTGAAACCGAGAAGACTTATCGTAAGGAGGCTATTCCTCCTATGCCTTGGACTGGTGCGTCGGCCATGAATGACTCCGAAGTTACCCGTCAATCTATCCTCAGTGCCTCAACCGAGCAACCTCATTCTGCTTCTGTCACGCCACACCAGACTCCAGTTCGTGAGGTTCGACGGGGCTCGCTTCGTGGTTCCCTATCGCCAGCATCCACCACTCCTAAAGCCAAAGGAGCTCGATCGCCGCGCTCATTGGAATCCCATCAGAGCAGACATTCTCTGACGGAAGAACACACAGCCAATGTTCAATCCATCTCAACTAAAGCAAAGATGGCAGCGTTGGTAGCAGCTGGCTTGGGTGCCGTTGGAACCGCTCATGAGTCTGCCAAACACGAATCAAGCCCTACGCAGAGCGTGTCTACTACGAGGGACAGTCCCACTGACCCTTTAGTACCTCATGGGTTACGACCTCGTAGTCGAGTCTCAGAGTTGTCCGCTGGATTCGAGGAACGACAACGACACGCCATGTCTCCCGTTTCAGCCCCCCATTCTCCCAATGCTCAGAAGAAGAGCTTCGACCTCACGAGAGCATCACACTCGCCCGCACAACTCTACGATGAGGCCGAGGAACGTAGCGAGCTAGAAGAGTGGTTTCAGCAAGAGCATGAGAAGAACGAGCAGTACCGCAAATCTCTCGCCGACACCAGCACCATCCCGGAATCCTTTGACGAGCGTCGGTCGACTCAGTACACTGAAGGGAGCTACCTTTCGAGCGATCAAAGCCCAGAGCGTGATGTCAAGGGAGTTGCTGCAACTCCCAAGTACACCCATCTGCCATATGGCGTTGAGTCAGCCGTCGCTTCGCTGATCGATCCTTCCACAGTCAGTACCAGCCTTCAATCATCACAAGCTAGCCCGGCCATTTTTGAGGACGTTCGTCCCCACGAAAGGGTGGATGGAAACATGCGCGAGGAGCTCCAACAGTCAGCAGCACACCAGAGCGTAGAGGCAAAGAACCAGTATCCAACTCAAAGCCGGTGGAGTGCGTTGCGTGAGAATGCTTTGGCTCTATCAAGCCGTGGCTCCTCTGCTCAAGCTTCAAATTCCCCACGCCAGAGCGAGACTTTCCACGAGGAACGCACGCACGTGGACTCTCCCCCTGTCCGCTTAAGCGCGCATGGCATTCCTGATGCCAACGATCCCTTGCCCGAAATTGGACACGGACTTGACTCTGAGTCTGACCTGAGTACAAATCCGCCAGAGATTCAAGGACCTGGCCGAAGTGATGGACACTTCGGATTTCTTCCTTCGTTCTCACACAGTCCTGACAGAGAAGCTGTGCGACACGATAGTATCTCGGAGCACAGTTTTTCGATGAACGACAAAGTTAAAGTTGGAGCTGGTATCGCTGCTGGTGCTTTTGCCGCAGACAAGCTTTTGAATCGACACAGCTCCGACAAGAATCTTTCAGCAAATCAAGCAGTGATCGAAGACTATGCTTCTCGCGAGACAACTCCAGATGTGCGTCAAGCTCAAGCTATACACGTGGGACGTGCAGAAACAGCCTCTCCTCAAGCTCAATTGGGCGACGAGGGATATGCGTCCGCCGCCTACGCCCGTTCTAACGGAGCCTCTACTCCCAGAGCTCACAAGACACACGCTAAGACCCAACTGGAAAGATTTGACGTCGAGACAGCACAGGAAGATGCATTCGTCGAAAACCACAGCCGCCACTTGAGTGGCAACTCTCATGGCATGTCTTCTCCACTCTATGACAGTGCTACTGGCAGAGGAATCGACACGATCCAATCCAAAGATGTAGTTGCGTTGATGGACCACCTTACAGTCCGAGACGCGCATCGCAACGCAAGGGATACTGAAATCCTCGTTACGCTGGTGCGTAGTGCTGCGGAGATGCGTCACGAGTTCGAGGAGATGAAAAGATTTATTGCCGAACAGGATCGCAAGATCATGGACAATACAGATCGCGATGCCGAGTACACGGTCAAGAAAGTGCTCGGCGGTCCTCGACCTCAACCCGCTGCTCAGCCGCGAACAGTCCATGGCACCTACAACGAGGAAGATTTGCCCACGAAACGCAAAAATGTCTTCAAACGTGCGCTCAAAGGGCTGAGCAAGAGAGGCTCAAATGATTTGTCCAAAATTGAGGACATGCTGAACCAGATACTCGGAGACGTAGAAGATCTTAAGCTCACGCAAGGCGACCGACCACCTATGTCGCTCCGTGGTAGCAGCTTTGACTCGTACGAAGATCGAGCTCACTACGGACGTGATTCTGGATACGAACCTGAGGGACAAGCTGGTACTTCGTCGACTCCCAATCACTCCGGTCGTCTGTCTAATCATTCCGGCAACGCATCGTTTCCTTCTCCCAAAGAGAATGCGACTTCACCACAAGAGAGGTACTTCCACTCTGGTTACAATGGTCGAAGAGACTCGATCAACCGTGTCAGTACAGTCCTGGAAGAAGAGAGTAACGATGGCAGATCTTTCCTAGAGCAGCATGAGACTCACGTTCTTGACAATCAGTTTGAGAACAACGAAAGGCTCCTCACTCCGACGCAGGAGTCTTTCAATCGCAGATCAGGTTCTTTCGAATCTGCTGCGACTCCAGTGCAACAAAAGCACAGTCCTTCCGACTTCCAAGCTGACGCAGGTACTCCTGAGAAGCAGCGCAAGCAATCTGTTTTTGGCATTCCCAAGATTTCCCGCTGGTCCAAGACGACAACATCCTCATATCCCGAGAACTCAGATATCAACGGAAAACGCCGAAGCCAGTACACCAATGCCTCTAACAGTGGCGAGAGTTTGAGTTCTAATGGAGGAGGCTACTATGGCAACGGCTACGCGCTGCAGTCTGAAGATCGCCTTCGCTCTACTCAGTCGCTAGCGAAAGACCAGACAGTGAGAGAACACATGCCTGATAATAGAAGCGTACGCAGCGGACTGAGTGACATGACACGAAGTGATATGACACGAACGCCTTCACCGCTCATCCCTTCCGAGACAGGCTCTCAACTTGACAACATCCCTATCATCCTTCCAGATGACGACGAGGTAGACGATTACGACGATCCCAAATACTCGGCACATCGTGATTCCTTGCTATTGCAGCACCCTCAGCCCCGACAGGGACCCACGCACCGCCACCAAACAAATCTTGAGAAGGAAGCTCGGACATACAGTGGTCCAGATCACTTTGAGACAGCGACAAGCAGTGATCTTTCTCAACGCACTGTGGACAGCGATTTTGATCCTCTGCAATGGGGATCGAACCCTTCACTCTCTCTGGCAAGAACTAACAAGCTCAGCGGGATTCCTCCTGGCAAGGACAATGGCCCTCTGGTCCCCGAGAGCAAACAGAAGCCTGCACCGAGAGTTGAGGTCGAGCCACCAAAGGAGCAGCGACAGCAGGCACCGCATAAGCCTCGCCAGATGTACTACTCGACCCCACTTGGTTCGGGACACCTTCTCGAGCCTATCGAAGAAGTAAGATACTCGCTGGAAACTGATCGTGGGCATGTGAGTATTCAAGTGCCGTTTCATCAATTGATTTGACTGACCCAAATTCAATCAGCGTTCACCCGAGCCAACAGCAAGTCCCAGGGTAGTCACTCAGCTTAGTCCTACTCGTAAAATTACCGGACCGAGACCCATGGGTTCGCGTGCGCCCAGCGGTACTAAGGAAGAGACTCAACAGGAGCAACTCTCGGGTACTGTAAGAAGAAAGCCAGTGCCTTCAAGCAAGAGTTATGGTTCGTGATTTTTGTTGTTTCTGAATTTCCTTTCACTTTCATATATTACAAAAGAAACATGACGGGCGAATGATGTCTGCTGCTGCGCTGGTACTACAGACGAGACGCGATGTGGCGTCTGGAGAACTGGCGACCAGCTCAGCCATCGAAGGTCGGGACGAAGCGCGGAAGGACTGATTCGGAGGACAGATTCGTTTGATGACGATAGTGAGATCTTCTAAGGATTCGGTAATGCGGAGGAGAACGAACACAGGGATGCGGAACCAACGACTTTATGATACAAACAGTCACGCCAGTGACAACACCGATGCTGGCGACCAACACAGGGAGGACAAGATGTAATGATTTCACTGTACCTTTGCTTTCGCCGATTATACCACCACTGTCTTTTCTTTCTTATCGGCCCATACGAAGCTTTGTGTGGCCACATGGCCCAT
>Ga0058698_10001127_pt1 | contig 12646 bp, 8 predicted proteins | sample AgamicAsSfe_FD_67288 | JGI IMG/M metagenome (GOLD analysis project Ga0058698, IMG submission 67288) | Agave microbial communities from Guanajuato, Mexico - As.Sf.e | ecosystem: Host-associated > Plants > Phyllosphere > Phylloplane/Leaf | place: Guanajuato, Mexico | collected 2012-05-30
GTTGTCGGACAAAGTTGACACTAATAAAGGCAATATCGGTATTCTGAAGGCCTTCGGGACGGTCGGGCAGATAACGGGGCGCTGTCTTTTTTGGAATGTCTTTCAGTATAGGTTAAGGTTATAGTTACTTCGAAATACCACAATGCTCGCGGCAGGATTTACTATTAAACGTAATAGTTTAGGAGGCCTATTCAGTTTTCGGATCATGCTTTTCCAGCTACGGCAGGCCTAGGATTGTATGGTAATGTGCTAACAGTATAATAAATAAAATCATATCTTTTTCTGTGTGGTCTCCAATCTGGAAATCAACTTGAATATAGTGGCGAACAGTTCGGTTTTCATTCAATATCCCATCGTAACCCACAAGTTGGAAGGGTTTACGTAGGGGGAGGAGTGGTATCTTCTTCTCTTTAGTCCATTCAAGGTCAATAAACGATTAACCTTCACATCTAGTATCCACTATAGTGTAGGTATGAAACACTAAACTAGGTAGACTAATCGTAGACGGGAGGATTGATGCACGGGCTCGTTTGAACTCTTCGTCAACAGATAACCTATATAGTGCAGTCTTGGATATTCGTATAGGGTTCGGTGTAAAGGGTAACAATAATCTAGTAATTGGTTCCGTTCGTATAACAGAAGGCAGTTTGCCTTAAGGTATCTATAGTGCAGTTTCTTTTAACGCCAAGGTGCTTCCTATCCTAGGCCTACTCCGTTTTCCTGGACTGACATGGCATGAATAGAGGTGGCGGGAGTAGCAGGGCGTAAAGCGGTTGGCGCGTAAAACGGAGGAGACTGTATCTGACGGGGCGACGGGGTACGCGAGATGCGTATTTCTTGTATACGTTAGCGTCGGATTATGTTGCGGTATTGGACGTCTAGGGGGCGGGTATCGGGGTTCGGGCAGTCTCAAACAAGATAACTAGTTCGGTGGTAACAGTAATATACTCCAGCTTCCTTATCTGAAGGACGGTTATAGCGTTAGGTACCTAAGTCTATAGGATCTCTAGTGGGCTGCTCACGGGTAACGGTAGCATAAGGTTAACGGGGAGTAGAGCGGGGAGACGAAGGGGGTAGAGGTATCCGGGCGGTAGCGGTGCGCAAGGTTAGTTTATTACGGATTACGTGTGTATTCTGATAGAATTGTCGACGGCGGTTCTCTAATTCTTGGAGGTGGTGAGCGAATTGTCGGAAATCGTTTAAAGAAGACGGGTTGTGAAGTAATATTTCCTGAAGTTCGCGAGAGATTGATTAGTTCAGGAGAGGTATGAGTACGGAATCTAGCATTTCTCCTTTAAGAGCGAGGCGTTCAAACTCGGTAAAGAATACGCTAAAATCCGTATTCCTTTAATGTAGACGGAAGAGATCATTCTAGGTAATCTTAATGCGGTCTAGATTACCAAAAGCGTTCTCTAAGTATTCTAGCATCTGCGGATAGTCGACAAATTAATATATTCCATATTTGACCTTGGGCAGAATCAGAGAATAGGCGGTTCTAGTAAGACGGCTAGCAACGTAGGCTAAACAATTATTAGCCCTTACGAAGCGGTCTGCATTTGTAGTTAACTTGCTATAGATCTGTTAGGTAAATCGGCGTAGGTCTTTACGATCTCTATTAAACTTTTCGGGGTCAGGTAGTCTTTCACTAAGTTTGGAAGACTCGGGAGGTATAGTAGTAATAACCGTAGTCTTTCTCTCTATAGTATCTACAGGATTCTCAGCGGTGCGTCTAGGTTCGGGGGTCGTTTCGGGAGTAATAACCGTAGGTATAGCAGCAAGAAGAGCCTTCTTATTCTAGATCTTAAGTTCGATAACTTCTTGAGTCTATTCTACTTCCTTCTCCTTATAGAGTTTCTTCTGAAATTCGATAACCCCATTTATAGCGGTAACTTGGTTCTAGATCTATTCGATCCTTTCCTATTAAAGTACAAGTTTCTCTTCAACTTCAGCGGTGTATCTAGTTAGGTTACGAAGGTAGACGAGCTAGTCGTCGCGGAACTAAGTAACGTGTTCGGCGAGTTTATTAGGAGAGTTAGTCCCAAGGGGAGGGTCCGGGCGGATAGCTATTTCGAACGTAGTCACACTAAAGATAAGAAGTTACGTAATGTTACGGTCAGTCTTGCGGCGGCAGGTGGTTGGCGTAAATACGGGGAAACGGTTCAGATTCGGTCAGCTACGGAGGTCTTATCTATCAGTACAGGTTAGGCTATATGACGAGGACGTAGCTTGAAGAGCTACGTTGCTGACAGCGGCGGCAATAGATGAGGTTGAACCCTTGATTCAACCTTCCTTTCCTAGCCTTATCATATGCTTCCTAATAGTAGGAACATATCTGCTTCATATCCTATCGTCCTGTGACAGCGGGTAACTATTTCGACGTAGTTATACTAAAGGTAAGAAGCTACGTAATGTTATAGTTGGTCTCGCGGCGGTAGGTAGTTAACGTGAATACGGGGAAACGGTTTAGATTTAGTCAGCTATAGAGGTCTTATCTATTAGTATAGGTTAGGCTATATGACGAGGACGTAGCTTGAAGAGCTACGTTGCTAATAGCGGCGGTAATAGATAAGGTTAAACCTACGGATTAACCTTCCTTTCCTAGTCTATCGTGTGCTCCCTAATACGGGAGGCGCGTATTATAATTAGACTATGTCGTCCTATGATAGAATCGACGCTTCAGACTACGTCTCTGCAGGAGTACTATTATAGTACGGCAATAATAGTATCTTATAACCTATTGCCTTCTTTTCTAAGAAGCATTCTGTTACTGAGTATAATTACGAGATCTACGATAAGAAACTACTTACGATCATCTAATATTTTAAAGAATAGAGACCTGAACTCGAGGGTACCGAATTACCTATTAAAATCCTGACTGACTATCGGAACCTGGAATACTTTATAATAATAAAGCTATTAAATAGACGTTAAGTACGTTGGTCAGGATTCTTATTACGATTTAACTTTAAGATTTAGTACCGCCCCGGGAAACAGGGTAAAAAGCTAGATGCCCTCATGAAAATATATCCTATATTTAACGTTAATAGCCTCTATTCTACCGTAGGTAAACTACTACCGTTCTAGATATAAGAGCCACCTCTAGCCGTTATAGTAGAAGGACTAGATAAATAGGACGTTAAGGAGATTGTAGATTCCGTTACTAATCGCTAGGGACAAGGTGGTAAACCTCGTATTAAGTATATTGTCCATTGGAAGGGTTATAATTAACCTATAAGAGAACCTGCCGATACTATCTAGAAAGATATCCCTAACCTTATTAAGAACTTCTATTGTCGCTATCCTATAAAACTACGGCCCGCTTTTATAGTTAATTAATACTACGAATCAAACTACGCTCCTTTACGTATTATATATTTAGTAAATGAAATAGGATACGAATAATTCGAACTACGTTTCTTCTTATTATATTAAATATCGGGTAAAAGGATTAGTAAATAGTTTCGCCCCCGAAGAAGCTCTCTACGGTTACTAATACTAGACGTATTACTCGCTAGCCTCCGTATGGTAGCTCGGGACATATAGCCTTACAATATAGTGTTAGTAACCGGCGTATTATAGCTATATAATATACTAGATAACTCTACTTATACTGATTTTAATAAGTCTATGTCAGCAACCCTTAATAATAGTTAAATCATACAAAATCTAAACTACGTTAGCTACCTGAGCTATACAGCCTATTTAGTAAAATAAATCTGTACGACCTTCGATATATACTATTAGATCTAAACTTGTTAGACTTCCGCTACTTACTAGAATTACGTTACGCGACGCTAAGACGTTCTTTACTAATTACTAATTACCACTTACTAACTATAGCCCTATAATGCGCTTCTCAGGAGTTCAGTACTAAAGGAAGGGAGTAATATTATAGGACGATATATTATAAAGCAGATACGTTCCTACCATATTAGGAAGTATAGGATAGTCCAGAAAAGAAAGTTAAACCGAGCGTTTAACCTTATCTACTACTACTACTATTAGTAACGTAGCTCTTCAAGCTACGTTCTTGTTATATAGCCTAATCTATACTAATAGATAAGACCTCCGTAGCTGACTAAATCTAAACCGTTTCCCCGTATTTACGCCAACTACCTACCGCCGCGAGACCGACCGTAATATATAGCGCCTAAGATATAAAAAAGGTAATAATAAATTATAACTACTAACTATCTCCTAAACATCTATTAATTTCTCTCTCAATAATAGAGAGAGAGAGGTAGGAGACTAGATAGTATCTAAGCTATTATATAGCAATTAACTATACTACCTATTTACGACTACAAAGGGCTCTACTTAACTATACTTAAGATATATATAGTTAGCTACTAGATATTAATTAGTATACTAATTAAACCCCTACCTCTAATTTCAAGGACTTATTGGTTATCTTAACGTTTGGCGGGCTTAGTAGTAGGTATGAGGATAACATTAAAGAAGACTATACTATGACGACGATTCAGCTTTTGTTGGAATAGCTACATGCTTTACTGCCATAGACGTACCTTTTCGGTTTAGGGACAGTGTTTCGAAGACAGAAAGTGAGTCGCGTCTCTCTAATGGCCGACTTGTGTGAGATCGATCTGTCGCAAATTAACGATGAAGATAGCGATGGTCTAACTTGGAATAGTGGATGTTCTCGAAGAATGCTAGTCAGACGGACGTTGAAGCAGTGTAAAAGTGTCTGAATGAGTTGCAGACGATGGATGATGAGGTGCGCCTTCCTTTGCAGTATGCAGCAGGAAGCTCGGGCTCACGACTCAATTCACCCACTTCTCCAGTCGCGTACCAACTCAAACAATGCATCTTCACTCCCAACATTGCCAGGAAATACCACATATGGCAGTCCTCTCCAACGAGAAGTTTCGTCGTCCGATTTCCATAGCGGCACACCTGGCAGCGCCTGTCCCACGATAAGCGCTTTCTGAATGTTCAGCGCCTGTTTCGCCATGTCTGCAGATGTGATGCCACCTTTCGCGATGATGTAGCGTGGTCGTGTTGTGAGGCGCTGGAGGAAGTCCACAAGTGCTCGAGCGACAGTACTGCCAATATTGAGCGACGCTCGCTCATCAGCGCCGGTGACGAGTTTGCGCGAGGTCATGATGAGCACGTCCTGGCCTTTCGAAATCTTAGCTTCGGCAGTCTCGAGTGCTGGAGCGATAATGTCATCGCCCTTGAGCAGTTTCTCCACGTCCAGCTCGACCGTGGTCAGGGCAGCGCCGTTGCGCTCGGTGAAGACTTTGAGCTGTGCAGTGGTCTTGGGGACGTAGCTGCCGGCGATGATGAGGGCACCGTGATTGGGTGTGAAGGAACCGGCGAGTTGAGTGGCAGTGATGGGAGGAATTGGTAAAATGCCGAGTCGAGCAGAGACAAAGGCAGCACCGGTGCGGTAGAGTATACGAATACCTTTTGTGGCAGCTAGGAGATGTCAGTCATCTTGTGCTTGCGCATGCATGAAGCTGAAAGAGACATTGGCCAGGGAAAGTAAAAGGTGAACAGAGTGGAAGTGAAGACATACCTTCCAGGACGCCCAGGACGACAACGTCCATATCAGCCTCATCAGCAGCATTTACAACAACGACAGTGCCTTTATCCGCTGCAAATAGCTTCCTGCTAACATATTCTGGACCTTCTCTTCGCAATGTTGCCAGGTCCAGACTCGCAACATGATCCTTATCTATCTTTCGTCCACTTTGTGCTGTCTTCTCTACGATCCAATCACGCAGATTGCTTGACTTGTATCCAAACGTCGCGTCTTGAGCAAAAGGTGTTTTTCCAGCCTATAGAACGAAGGAAGATCAGCAGTGTTGCAACAGACAGGTTTTGGACAGCGCACAGGAACCAATGTATCGCCCTCTACAACATAGTGCACATCCCCAACCGTATATCGGCCTCCTTGCAGAAAGAATGGTGCCAGTAGCCAGATATCGCTTTGGCCAAGCACGCTTTCTACAGCCTCTGGCTCCAGCGGGAAGTGTCCTCTCAGCGTAGAGTCACCTCTCAAAACGACTTCTACTTGCTTTCCCGTCTGCTGTGCTGCTTCTTTCAAGTTTGAGCATATCTCTTCTATGAGCTTCTGCGCGCCGTCCGGATGTAAAGCCCTCGAGTTTGTCAAGATAAAGAAACCAGATCCTGCTGGTGTTGAGGAGAGCTCGGTGGCAAGGACAGAAGTGGACCATACAGTCACGACGTTGATGTCATGACATGTCTGCGTGCCCGTAGGATCGTCGTCGAGTACTACGAGAATCGGTGCAGACTTAGAGGCTGATAGTTGGTCCTTGATCTGAGTGCGCAGCGTGGTTGATGAGGCATATACGGGAGGAAGAGCTTCAAGCGTCTGACGGAGTGACTTTGTGTGCGCTATCATGATGACACACGCCGGCTGCGATGACGCCAGTGCGATCAGCGGTTAAGTGAACTAGCATAGTGAGTGTTTCAGCTGGGTTCCAGAATCAAACGAGGGGAGATCGGAAGTGCGCCTGATCCTCGGGCCTAGGGTAATGACAAATACTGTTCTCCTAACACATAAGATATCTCGTCTATACCCTCTACACTCGATATCTTCCGATGAGTGGCTTGCGCATGGGACGCAAGTAGACCTAGGTGGTGCAGCACTATCAAGGGCGCTTGATACATCATCGGATCAGGCAGTGGAGCCGCGAAGGGCGCCGTAATGGCGCCGTAACGGCGGAACAGGTATACATAACGGACAAGGACTTTGCAGATATAGAGAGAGCACGGCTGATCTCGTAACAAACGACACCGCACTCTCAGTATAAGTTTAACACCTTCCGACTGCCGTCCTTTACCCACTCTTTCACCTCACCAGAATTCGCAATCCTTCACTCCTCTCCCTACCTCTCCCGTAAAGCCAACCAAACTCTTCCAATCGCAGTCTCCGACCTTTGCCTCCACGTTGTCCGGAACCTACTCCCCGGCCTTCCTTCTCTCTCGTCAATGATGAAGCCCCCCAGACTCGGCAGATGCGCGAAGATGTGCCCGCTGCCGCCCATGCCGAGGGTCAAGGCAGGTCGTCGTGGATGCGTGGCGAATAGTCATCTCATGGTGTATCGGCGCACCAGCAGATTCTGGCGAATGTGAACCTAATAAGAAGACTCCGGTCGGTCGGCGAAGTGGGACATTGTCTCATGGAGGAAGGCGCGGATGCATGTGGCGGAGGAGAGCGGGATCCGGTGGGCGACGAAGGGATTGTTGCGTTGGGTTGGAGATGTACAGGTGATATCAGCTGAAGGCGGTGTCGCATCGTGTGTAGAGGACGAAGATGTGCTTGTTTCTTGTTCGTGCTGCAACAGAGTGATTGAGGAGAGATGAGTGTTGCCATGTTGCTCGTCGCAGATCTTGCGCGCATGGGAGGTTCTCGTCGGGTTTCCTAAAGAAAGCTGGAGGTAATCGACAAGGTCGCTGCTTCCCACTTCATGTTTCTGTCTGGACGTCTTTCTCCTTCCGGACCTCCACAGCAGCCAATACAGCCGCACCGAACAAGCCGCCTTCTTCCACATATCTCAGCACTATCCGCTCGACACCGTCCTCGTTTTGACACAGTGAGAAGAATAGAGCATCAATGGTCTCTTGACATGTCGCAAGGTACATCGGATACTTCTCGATCACAGCACCAGAATATGCTATTGTCAACTCTCGTGGTTCGTGGAGCATTTTGCCCTTTCCATTCGTGCTCGTTGAAGGACCTTTCAGGCGGATATCGCCTGAACACAGCAACAGACCTATCGCAGCTGCAGCGATGAGCCGTGAAGACCTAATCTGAACACGGTGAGCTATTGTGATCAACGCTTCGGTGTAGGCAGGTGTCCAGATCCAGCTACTGTCTGCCGCGGTGGGGAAGTCTACTTGCAGCTTCTGAGCCAGCTGTCTCGGTGATCTCGCTCCAGCAACGACAGTCGAAAGGTATTCTGTACTTAGAGCACTTCTCTCTTTCAGGCGGAGCCACGGAGGAATGTCGCCAACCTCAACACCGCATTCAGTCGTGATGTAATCCATGAAGATGATTCGAACAAGTTCGCCAAGATACCTGCCAGATGTCATGTATTCCAGAGGCTGAAATCCTGGTGCGGCACTTTTTGCGTCCACAAATTCATCCCATTTGGTGATTATCCCAAGTGACCTGAGCGGTGTTGCAGAGCCATTGATGGATAGCTCGGTGTTTATCAGCAGTTTGTGTCTATCATTGTGAGATCCAGGTTCGAAGGGTAATTTTAGACTTGATGTTTTATGTGGAGAAAGACACGACAGTGGTAGTGCGAGTGTCGCGTTCATTCCCGTCGCCACAATAAGTCCCATGACTGTGTCTGCCTTACTGGCTGACACGTCTTCTGAGTATGCGTGTGTCGATGAGGTTATGCTAGATCCAGCATGTTGTGTGCTGGCAATCATTGTAGCGATCGTGTCATTGGTGATAGCTTTGATGACAAGTTTTGGAAGGACGATACTCGAGCCAGTCGCGTGGAGGGTATAGCCAGCAAGTAGGAGATCCTCGAGTCTGGCACCAGCGCGCATCGTGAAGCCCTTGCCTAGTGGCATAAGTGTAGCTGTTCCAATCGTATCTTGGCTGAGAGTATGTTAGTATTGCTCGATGGTCGACAGGGGCTTCGTCATAAGGCATAGCACACGATGCCACAAATGGATTCGAGGCTCGAAAGTATGGATCTCACAAAACTGATCGTGTCCAGGGGCGCGAGCAGAATCAGAGGAAGACCAGAACCTACATCATTGGAAAGCTGAAGGTGACGCCTACAGGTAATTCAGTCCCTAACTTCCACCCAGGTTTCGCCTCGCCATCCTGACAATGAGCCACATAGACCTCAATAACAACGACTATTTTCTCCCCAATCAGGTTGAACAATGCTTCGGCAGTATTGCACTTTACTGAATCAGATATTACATGATAGTCTCCACCTTGTATCAGGTTGAGTTTGTCGTGGACGCTGGAGAAGAGCCCGATCCGGAGGTGGCTTCCCCCAACATCAATGGCTAGTATAGGCGTATTGAGCTGAGGAAGATCTGCTGGTGGCATGGATATCGGTGTCGGTAAGAATTGATTGTCGGAATCCCATGCCAGCTGTCTGAATACTTTGCTGAACTCAATCGTCAACTTGCTGAGCCGAGCAGGGTCAAGGTTGAGTGGCTTCAAGAAGGCATTCATCTTACAAGGTTCCTCGTGGTGACGGTCCCGGGACGGCACGGCTTACTATATTTCTTTGGATTCCCGAATAGATCGCGTGACCTTACTGGATTGAGGTTGATGTAGATTCACAGTCGGATATCATGCTGAAGGGGACATGATTCACTCGAAGTATACTGACATCACCAGGGTCAGCTCACATCACGATGTTCTCATCTTGCTATTAGTATTTTCCCATCACAGCATCCATAAGATGAGGAGAGTGTTTCGCACGAAGAATGTGAGATGTGGTAGTGGCAATGACCTCAGGGTAGTTGTTCTGAAGCCTCTTTTGCGACAATCGTCGTCGGAACCTTCTCCTGGCTCTGACGTGAGTGTCAACAATCGACAACAACAGATCAACATCAACATCTGTCATTTGACATCTGCCACACCTTCGACGATGCGTCCTCTGGTGGCTGTGCCTAGCATAGTCCTCCTGGTCTATCGCGCATATTCTCGACGATCCCTCACCCCTGTCGGCATCTTCACAGCCTTCCTCACTGCCATCGCACACGCAGTCCACCCATGGTCCGTCTTCTTCGCTCTCCTCACGACTTTCTTCCTTGCCGGCACCGCAGCAACGAAAGTGAAACATGCACAGAAAGCAAAGCTTACGATGAGCTCGACTGGCGAGCATGGCGCAGGACCGCCAAGCCCCCGCACGGCGCGGCAGGTGTTGGCCAACTCTGTGTTTGCTAGTGTGCTCGCTGTGGCGCATACGGTACTTCTGTATCAGACAGGCAAGGGCAGCGATGCATGTCTAGTCAAGCCAGGGACAGGGACGACATGGGCAGATCTGCTACCATACGGAATCTTCGCGCAGTATGCAGCAGTTGCGGCAGACACATTTGCAAGTGAGCTGGGAATACTGGCACAAGAGCAGCCGGTGCTGATCACGGATGTGATGGCTTTGTTGAGCTTCAAACCAAAGCGAGTGCCGCGAGGGACGAACGGGGGCGTGACCACACTGGGCACAGTTGCAGGACTTGGCGGTGCAGCATTGATGGCTGTAATGGTGACCACATTGACACCATTCTGCGGAGGCTGGACATATGCAGACAAACTGCTGCTCGTGGCTGCAATCACAGTGTGGGGTGGATTTGGAAGCTTGCTTGACAGCATATTGGGAGGTTTACTGCAAGCAAGTGTGGTGGATGCAAAATCAGGGCGAGTTGTTGAAGGTGAGGGCGGTCTCAGGGTTTCGTACAGGCAATCTGCAGACCAGATGGATGAGCGAAAGCTGGTCAATGGGCAGGACATACTGGACAACAATGGTGTTAATGCTCTAATGGCTGGCACTATGACTGTAGGCGCCCTCGTTTTTCTTTCGATACTCTAGCATACTATTCAGCTTCCATAAGAATGGGAAAGCTGTGCGCCTTGCTTCTGTTGTCGCGCCTGCCATCCGATACAGACTGTAGACCCTGAAGCTGAAACACTTCTACCCCACGTTATGAATCTGACTCAAGCTTCAGACGCTTTTGCATATCACCAAAACAACTCGTCTGATCTTGTGACAACCACGGCATTGATTATCTGTGACTCACATCCTCTCGCATATTTGCTGGAAAGCCCGATATCTCACGCGCAATCATACATACACACGTCAGCATGGCGGAGAACACACCAACCCCAACTACATCTTCCACAACAGACATGACTTCACGAGACAAGGCCGCCGATCAGGAGGTAGACATGACCCAGGTGGCAGCCAACGCCGAGAAGAAAGAGAAGGCTCCTAAACCAAAGAAAGAGCCCAAGCAGAAACAGTCTCAGCAGCCAAAAGCACAGCAGCAAAAGAAAAAGGCAGACGAAGGATCAGCTCTCATTGGTATCACAACACCGAAAGAGGAGGATCTGGCAGATTGGTACCAGCAAGTACTGCTGAAAGGAGAGATGCTCGAGTACTCGGACATTCCTGGCTGCTACATCCTCAACGTGAGATAGGCACGAAGTCGCGAGGAGAATGGGATCTGACAAACAGCTAGCCTGCCTCATATGCCATCTGGGAGAAGATCCGAGACTTCTTCGATTCGCGAATAAAGAAGATGGGTGTGCGAAACTGTTACTTCCCAATCTTCATCTCGGAAAAGTCTCTTGCGACAGAAAAAGAGCACCTCGAGGGTTTCGAAGCAGAAGTTGCATGGGTCACACATGGGTGAGTGACCGCTTGAGCACATGGTTTACAACATACTGAATAGTCTACAGCGGCAAGGAGAAGCTCGCAGATCGGCTGGCTGTCCGTCCAACCTCAGAAACTGCCATGTACCCATACTACGCGAAAAAGATCCGCTCACATCGCGACCTCCCTCTCAAGCTGAATCAGTGGAACAACGTTGTACGATGGGAATTCAAGCACGCTATGCCATTCTTACGATCCCGAGAATTCCTTTGGCAAGAAGGTCACACCGCTCATTTGACTCACGAAGAGGCGAACAAAGAGGTGCTCCAAATTCTTGATCACTATGCAGACATCTACCAAGAGCTACTTGCAGTCCCAGTTGTCAAGGGTGTGAAGACCGACAACGAGAAGTTCGCCGGAGCAGATTACACTACCACCGTCGAAGGTTACATTCCTGCCACTGGCCGCGGTATCCAAGGAGGAACAAGTCATTGCTTGGGCCAACATTTCAGCAAGATGTTCAAGATCAGTGTCGAAGATCCGACTCAACAACAAGGCGAGGAGAAGAAACCTCCGCTGAATGTCTGGCAGAACTCATGGGGCTTCACCACTCGCTCCATCGGTGTTATGATTCTTGTGCACGGTGACAACAAAGGTCTTGTGATCCCTCCGCGAGTTGCAGAAGTCCAAGTGATCATCATGCCAGTCGGCGTTACCGCAAAGACAACTCCTGAAGACCGCGGGCGCCTCTACTCCGAAGTCGATGGCTTCCGAGAAACTCTACAAGGAGCTGGTGTTCGCGCAGAGACCGACATGCGCGAAGGCTACACTCCTGGCTACAAGTTCAGCGACTGGGAGCTCAAGGGCGTGCCGTTGCGTGTTGAGTTCGGACCAAAGGATAGCGAGAAGCAAGTGGTGACTGTGTCGCGCCGTGATCAAGAAGGTGCAAAGTCAACAATCCCCATTGCCGACCTTCAAACAGCCATCCCAGAATTGCTCGAGACGATGCAGAAAGACATGCTGGCCAAGGCTGACAAGATCTTCCGCGAACACCGCGTTGAGATCAAGGACTGGAAAGATTTCGTCCCTGCGCTGAACGCAAAGAATGTCTGCCTGATCCGTCACTGCCTCGGAGGACCTTGTGAAGACGAGATCAAGGAGCTGAGCAAGCGCGCGAGTACTGGTGATGATCTGGCTGAGGATGCGAAAGCGCCGAGTATGGGTGCGAAGAGTTTGTGCATTCCGTATGAGCAGCCGGGCGATCTTGTCGAGGGTGAGACTGAATGCACGAATCCGAATTGTAA
>Ga0058698_10001128_pt1 | contig 12637 bp, 4 predicted proteins | sample AgamicAsSfe_FD_67288 | JGI IMG/M metagenome (GOLD analysis project Ga0058698, IMG submission 67288) | Agave microbial communities from Guanajuato, Mexico - As.Sf.e | ecosystem: Host-associated > Plants > Phyllosphere > Phylloplane/Leaf | place: Guanajuato, Mexico | collected 2012-05-30
GCTATGTACTGGTCTCAGCTGTGTTCACACAGCGCTCACGCGTTTGGTTTGCCGCCATTCTACTTCAGCATGCTGAAGCTGATCAAGAACAACGAGGATCTGGATCTTTCGGGAGAACACATGGACGTTTTAGTGGATACTCTTGTTCGTTCGTTGGCCCTACCTTCACATCCACTCCGATCCGACAGCTTGGACATTCTGGAGGCGATCTACAAAGGCAGGGGACAGGACGTACCAGAAACACTGAGCATTGCTATACTGATCGAGTCTACGCCATTGAACATTGAGACCGCCCGAAGCATCTCTATGAATATCCGCAGATTGACGGCGGCATATAAGAACGTCGGAAAAGACGATACGATGGCGAAGGCGATGCCTACGTTCTGCTTTGGTCTACTTCATGTCCGACTTTCACAAGCTTGGACCGATGCGATCGAAGCCCTTGCCTCCATGTGCCAGACGGCAGTAGGCGAAGAGACCATTGTTGCACTCAACCAGTGCTGGTTGGAAGGCCAAAAGAACAAACAGGACTCGGACAATGCGTGCCCACAACCTATTACACTCGACACCGAACAGGCCCACATTGCATCAGACTTCGAATGTTCAAATCTGGCTACCGTTGGCGCGATCGCTGAACAAGCATTTGACGAGCCATATGGAGGCTATCCACCGCCAGAACAGGCGTTCCGACTCCATCATCAACGCATGTCCACCAACACAGCCACAACGAGAACGCAAGCTTTGAAGGTGTTGGACAGGAGTCCTCACCTTGCAGAGAAGAGGTCACGTCTACTTATTCCCATCCTGTTGCAATGGGCTGGAACTGTAGAAGACGAAGACAAGACTTCTGAGACTGAGCGCTGGGCGCGTAAGGATCAAAAAGCTATGCTTGCTGTGGTCGCCAAATTCAACAATCCACGGGTTTTGTACCGAGCCTCAGAGGTGCACGAAGCATTGTTGAAGCTTTGTGCAAACGGTGATGTAGAGATCCAAACATCAGCACTCAAAGCTATCATGGCATGGAAGGAACCAGCTCTCAGACGTTCGGAGGACCATTTGAACAACTTCTTGGATGATGCAAGGTTCCGCGAAGAGATCTCCGTGTTCTTGCAAGGCGAAGGTGATGAAGCGCTCAAACCTGCCGACCATGCAGTCGTCATGCCAGTCCTACTTCGCCTGCTGTACGGTAGAGCGGTCGGCAGTGCCAAAGATAACCAAAACTCTCGCCGCAAGGCCATCTTTGTTGCTCTTTCACGATTCGAGCCTCAAGTTCTCGGAGGCTTCATCGACATTGCTACCTCCAAGACCCAGCAAGATGGCGAATCTGTTTCTACCGAAACCCTCACTATGCCCCTGCGCCAGCAAGTCGGTATGCTCAATATGGTCAACGACATGCTCGCGACCTTGGGCTCTGGGCTGGAGCCGTACGCGGTTCAGCTGGCCAACACTGCGCTACTTTGCACGATGTCTGCCGCCAAGCAGCTCGACAAGGAAGATAAGGAGGAGATCCAGGATGGATCACTCTTGAGAGCTGTCCGTCAGACTGGTCTGCAGTGTATTGTAAAGATCTTCGCCGACAACGAGAACCTGGATCTGTCGGCTCAGGGAAAGCTCACGGTGGCCGAGTTAATCTCACCACGCATGGAGCACTTTGCAAATGAGAATCTGCAAGGTATCTCGGCAATGCTCAAGTTGTTCTCGGCTTGGAGCAAATCCACGGTTCATTGCACGCACCTGTTCGAAGATGCGCGCATACTCAATGGACTGGCTGAACTGTTGGGACATTCGGGAGCACAGAACGAAGTGAAAATCTTCATCCTGAAGGAAGTTCTCGACAAGCTGGTGCTCAACAGCGCAGTCACAGTCACCTTCCAGCCATACGTGTCAGCATTCGTGGCAAGCATCTCGGGTATCCTGAGCTTGCAACAGCCCGCAGGCGACTTGCTCTCTACCTGCGTGAGGAGCACCACCAAGCTTGCTGAGCGCATCACTGACCCTAAGCAAGCTGAAGAGGTCATCCAGGTGTGCGCGAACCTGCTTCGCCAACCTGGTAATTTTGTTCACCCCTCTGTAAAAGCTGGCCTAGTCCGTACTATGATGCCTCTCCTGGACACCATGGGCGGTGCGACGCCGCCCAAGATGGTGTATGAGTCGATCTCTGGGCTATTCTCTCGTCTGCGTGATCTCGAAAGTCGAAAGATGTTCTCGGCCGCTCTTGTCAAGCTTTGCAAGGGCGATGAAGCGCTTGCAGAGAGCGCTGACATTGTCGAGGAGATCAATGCGCTTGATCCCTCGAAACTCAACGAGCCTGACCATGACCGCAAGGAGCAGGGCTTCACTCGTATTTATGAGAATGCCGAGAAATTCTCTACGGACCAATGGCTTCCTCTGATGCACAATTGCATGTTGTTCATCCGCGATGAAGATGATACAGTCAACCGCTCGAGTGCTGCGCGTGCACTTGAGCTTCTCATCGTAGCGTCGAGCAAGACTGGTAATCTGGACCTCATCAAGAGCGATCTTTTCCCAGCGGTCCAACGTGGAATGAGGGAGCCGTCTGAGCTGGTGCGTGCTGAGTATCTACGCTTACTGGGCCGCATGGTGGAGAGCTGCACAGAATGGAGCGAGATCAACGACATGGCTGCTCTCTCGGTCGAGGGCGACGAAGAGGCTTCGTTCTTCACTAACGTCCTGCATATCCAACAACACCGTCGTCTGCGCGCATTGCGTCGTCTAGCGGAAGAGCCTAAGCTCAAGTCTCAGAACGTCAGCCGAATCTTCCTCCCACTGTTGGAGCAATTCATCTTTGATCAAGCTGAGGGCGATGCAGGCCGCACATTGTCAGACACGACCGTCATTACAATCGGTTCGCTGGCAAAGAACCTCAAATGGTCTGACTATCGATCTGTGATGAAGCGCTACTTTGGACAACTCAAGAAGAACCCTGATCAAGAAAAGGTTGTCCTCAGATTGATCAGCGCTCTCGTTGATGGATTGACCGCGAGGATGAACAACCAACAGGAGAACCCGATGACCACCGATGAGCAGGATGTCTCACGCACGAAGCGGCAGCAGGTGATCATGGAGGAGTTCCTGCCTCCATTGTCGGAGTACCTGCACCGCAAAGACGAGTCGACAGTGGATCGCCGTGTCACAGTGGCCGTCTCCATCACCAAGCTGCTCCGCCTGCTTCCCGAGAACGAATTCATCAATAGGCTCGCACCGACTCTTACTGATATCTCCCACATCTTGAGGAGTCGCGACCTTGAGGCAAGAGAGCAGACACGCCGCACTTTCTCCACCATTCTTCGACTTGTTGGCCCAACATACCTCAACTTCATGCTCAAGGAGCTTCGCAGTGCACTGCAGCGTGGTTACCAATTGCACGTTTTATCCTATACTGTACACTACCTGCTCGTCACCAACGCCGATCAGTTCCAGCCGGGTGATCTGGACGCATGCCTTGATGAGTTCATGGCTGTGGTCATGGATGATATTTTCGGAGTCACTGGCCAAGAGAAGGAAGCTGAAGAGTACACGGCGAGCATGAAAGAAATCAAGAGCAGTAAGAGCTACGACACTACGGAGATCCTTGCACGCTCTGCTTCGATCAAACACCTCGGCCAGCTCATGATGCCCATCAGGACTATGTTGTCTGAGAGACTGGATTCTAAGATGGTCAAGAAGATCGATGATCTACTCGTCAGAGTGAGGAAGGGTGTCGATCAGAACCCAGCATCTGACTCGAGGGACATGCTCATCTTCTGTCACGAGATGGTACGACAAGTCTATGCTCAGGAATCCAAGCCCGCAAGTGTTGCGAAGCCCGAAGATGAGAGGAGAGCTAGGTTCATCATCGCATCGGAACAGAAAGCCAACCGCAAGGGTGCTACTACATCTTACTTGTTCAAGCTTTCCAGCTTCGCGTTGAACCTGGTACGAAAGGTAGTCCGACGTCATGAAGACCTTCAGACCGCAGGGAACATGGCCGGCTATCTCCCGATCGTGGGTGATGCCATTGTTGGATCACAAGAAGAGGTCAAGATTGCTGCTGCCAGGCTGATCACAACGATCATCCGTGTGCCGCTTCCAGCCATCGAAGCCAACGCTCCAGTCTATCTCAAAGAGGCTGTTAACATGATCAAGTCTTCTACAAGCAGCACGACTGACTCTGCCAAAGCTGGTCTCGACCTTGTCACCGCTATCTTGCGCGAGAAGCGATCTGTCAAGGTGAAGGAGAATGACATTGCCATCCTTCTCAAGACGTTGAAGCAAGATCTCGACGAGCCAGATCGCCAGGGTATTCTCTTCCGCTTCCTCCGCGCAGTCATCGGCCGGAAGATTGTGATCACAGAAGTGTACGAAGTCTTGGATGAGGTAGCTCGCATGATGATCACGAACCCTGATGCATCCGTTCGTCAGAGCGCTCGTAGTGCTTACGTGCAATTTGTCCTCGATTACCCACAGGGCAAGGATCGCTGGACCAAGACGACCGGCTTCCTGGTCAAGAACTTAGACTACGAGCACGTTGCTGGCCGACACAGTGTTATGGAGGTCTTGCACACCTTCTTGAGCAAGGTAGGCGAGGAGATTTTGCAACCTTTGCTGTTGACTTTCTTCGTCGGTCTGATTCCTAGACTTGGTTCGGACACCGACAAGTCGTGCAGAGATATGGCCGGCGTGCTGATCGGAAAGGTCTACGAGGCTGCTGATAGCGAGCGAGAGAAGACATTGAGGGAGACTGTGAAGAAGTGGATGGGTGCAGACAAGAAGATTGCGATAAGGAAGGCAGCACTCCAGTGCTGGGCTATCTTCGTCCGATCAGACAAGCCTGCAGACAAGATCGTTGACGGATTGATGGACGAGCTTGACACTATTGTGGCTACCGAGATTGATCTCGAGTCCGTTGGTGAGCGACAGCACCTGCTTGCAGCTCTTGACCTCTTCACTGCCATTTGCGAAGTGCATCCCGAGCGTGCCTTCTCCAAGAAAAGATCTAGCTTGTGGTCAAGCGTGCAGCAAAGATCTACCGCACCCATTGCCGAAACCCAGGAAGCTGCTGCGAAGCTGCAGAGCATGCTCTTCAATGACACTGCAAGCACTGCGTCCAAGACCGAACGTGGTCTGGCCGGTCTTCCCCTGCGTGCCTCAGGCGGTCTCGAGCTGGGTGTCGAAGAGCTCAAGTCTGCATGCACCATCAACCTACGCGTACTACGCTCCAGCTCTGCCAACGCGAACGAAGCTGTTGCAGCTACAGCCCGCAACCTCGTATTCCTCGGCCGAGCCTTCTCAGCCAACGGCATGCAATGGAAGGAGAGTGCAGCAGAAGAAGACGCCGAAGAGGACGACGTGGAAGAGGAAGACAAAGAGAACGGTCAAGATACCACCGCCATCGGTTACTTGCTCGCGCGTCTCTCGGCCATCGTCCGCCGCGAGAACACAGCAGCAGCTACCCGCACAGCGGCTCTGCAATGTCAGACCGCCTTGCTCAACCACCTCTCCGCTCCTCTACCCAACATTGCGACTCTCATTCGTCCTCTCTACAACTTGACAGATCCATCTGTGCCTCAACCACCAGGAGAGGCATATGTTACTCTCGTAAGCCTGGCGCGAGAGACGCTTGATCTCTTGCAGAAGAAGCTCGGATCTGAGGCTTACGTTGCGGAGATGGGCAAGGCCAAGAAGGCTTCTATGGAGAAGCGGGATGAGCGTAGGAGAAAGAGACGTATCGAGGCTGTCAGTGAGCCGGAGAAGTGGGCTAAGGAGAAGAAGAAGAAGTTCGACGCGAAGAAGGCTAGGATCAAGGAGAAGGGTGCTGAGGAGAGGGGTAAGAGGAGAGGTTGGTAGTTGTTTCCGTGCGGTATTGTATATAGTAGCTTAGCGTGCGAGTGTGTATCATTGTTTAACTTGCCATTCGGCCATGTCTTGCATGTCCCTCGTTCACGTGTGTTCTCGTGTTCATTGGCTCTGATACGCGCTGCTGCCTTCTGGCTTGCAGATCGCACCTCTCTACGTACCCTTGAGATTCCTAGCCAGATTCAATAGATGGCTGTCGCCTAGAGGTGAATTGTAAAGGGTGATATAAATTCTCTCCGTCGGCCAGGTCTGTTTTTTTCTGAGTGAATGGAAAGCCGGACCTCGATTGCTGCCTGAGGCTTGATCATGACTGTAACGCCACTTCCAGCTCAAACGCGTCGCGCGTCGCCCTCTATTTCGCGACAGGCTCCCCTCCAAACTTTATCACCACCAAACACTGCTACCGTCGCGAGCGAAACCACCGCCCTCAACTCTTCTCTTAACAAATCATTTGACATTCTGTTGTGTTTCGACTCGAACGACTCATTCTCATCCGATCACATCATGGACGCGACCAGCGCCCTCACACACGGTGCTCTCCGTCGCATCTCCAACGGCGAGGAAGTTCCCGAGCCTGTGGTGCAATGTGTGCAGATCAAGCCCATGGCACCAGGCGCAAACGGACAGGAGCGCTACAGAGTCGTGTGGAACGACTCGCTGAACTTCATCCAGAGCATGATCACTCAGCAGGCAAACTGGATAGTGACTGAGGGCAAGCTCAAGAAGGGCAGCATCTGCAAGCTAAAGCAGTTCCAGGCGAACATGGTCAAGGAAAGGCTCATTCTAGTGGTGATCGACCTGGAGGTGATGGAGGAGTATGGTGAGCCAGACAAGCTCGGACAGCCTACAGCACTGGAGAATCCTAAGCAAGAGGGTCAGGAAGAGACGAAGGCACAGGCTCAACCCGAGAACATCGGTGGAGGCAACTTCTACGGACAGCAGCAGCAACAGCAAAGAGCGCAGCCTCAACAGCCACAGCAGCGCAGCCTTCCTTCGAGGGCGACCGGCGGCGGAAGTCACGCCAACATCTTCCCCATTGAAGCTCTGTCGCCATATGCGCACAAGTGGACCATCAAGGCGAGATGCTCGCACAAGGGAGAGATCAAGACATGGCACAACAAGAACGGCGAGGGAAAACTCTTCAGCGCGAACTTCCTGGACGAGTCTGGTGAGATCAGGGCAACAGGCTTCAACGATGCGGTGGATCAGTGGTATGACGTCCTGGTCGAAGGCAACACATACTACGTCTCCGCGCCTTGCCGTGTGCAGCTTGCGAAGAAGCAGTTCTCGAACGTCAACAACGACTACGAGCTTACATTTGAAAAGGATACTCAGATTGAAAAGGCGGAAGATGACGCTGGAGTCCCTCAAGTCAAATTCAACTTCACGACTCTTGCGGATCTGCAGTCTATCGAGAAGGATACCACGATTGACTGTATCGGAGTCTTGTCAGAAGTTGGTGAGGTCAACGAGATAGTGTCGAAGACGACCAGCAAGCCGTACAACAAGCGCGAGCTTACTCTGATCGACAACACCGGATTCAACGTCCGCCTCACCATTTGGGGAAACAGCGCACAAAGCTTCGACGCGCAGCCTCAGAGCATTATAGCTTTCAAGGGTGTCAAGGTCTCTGACTTTGGCGGTCGCTCGCTCTCACTACTCTCTTCTGGTAGCATGACTGTAGACCCAGATATCGACCAAGCGCACAAGCTCAAGGGCTGGTACGATGCTGGTGGTAGCACCGAGTCCTTCCAGTCTCACGCGAATGTCATGGGTGCCGTCGGCGCTACATCAGGCGGCAGGAACGATCCGCACAAGACAATCGCGCAGGTCGGGGAAGAGAATCTGGGAATGGGCGAAAACGCTGACTTTTTCAGCGTGAAGGCTACGATTCTGTACGTCAAGAAGGACAATGTCGCATATCCTGCCTGCCAGACTGAGAGCTGCAACAAGAAGGTTGTGGAGATCAACCCAGGCGAGTGGAGGTGCGAGAAGTGTGACAAGACCTGGGATCGTCCAGATTACCGTTACATCATGTCTGTCAACGTCGGCGACCACACTGGCCAGCTGTGGCTTTCATGCTTCAACGAGTGCGGACTGCAGATCATGAGTGTGCCTGCCAATGATCTTATGGCGATGCGTGAAGAGGGCGAGACCACCAAAGAGGAAGCTTTGTTCAATGACGCCAACTGCAAGACCTTCATCTTCAAGTGCAAGGCGAAGATGGACACTTTCCAGGACCAGCAGAGGTATGTTGCTCAGCAGTCACTGACAAGGTCTACCATTTGTATAATACTAATGCGTTTCACAGAGTCCGTTACCAAGTGCAGTACGCCAACCCGCTCAACTTCGCCGCCGAGGCGAACAAGTTGGCCAACATCATCAAGCTCTATAACCAGGACTCGGATAGCTTGTTCGTGAGATAGGCGTTTCTTGGACGGTGGAAAACATGAACAGCACGAAGGGATGAACATGAGCGGTGTACCGAATGCCGAGACGTGACAGTGTGTACACCTTTGGAAACTGGGCTTTGTTGCAACAGTCCGTTTGCTTGTACGTAGCAGCAGTAATGACGCGATCCTCCAAATATAATGACCAGGCGCATCTTTGCGACTCAAAGGTACAGTTCCACTCAAACGCGTCGTGTGAATCAGATGTGGCGGTTTCCATCTGGCCGGCGTGAGCGCAGCGGGGCAGGTTGCTGACGATCAATACCTTGATCAACGGACGTGCGACTACATCTACTACAACCTCCATACTCAGCATATCGATCGTTGGTCAAAGACGCCCAGCACATCAGAAATATCAACTGAAGCTTAGGCGCGTAAAGATACCTGACTACCAGGAGAGCTGCAGTGTCACCCTCCCAAGCAATCTCCCACGCCATCCTATTGAAAATCAACGCCCACCAACCAACTACCAAAACACACGATGCAAGAACTCCGCAGCCTCCCCGAATACCTCAAAGCCAGCAACGCCGACGGCACCGTCATCCTACAGGCCACGGCGACATGGTGTTCGCAGTGCAAAGCCATCGCACCTTTCGTCGAGAAAATGATAAAACAGTTCCCCGAAGCCAAGTTCTACAAGTACGACACGGATTCTGCGGGCGATATTGCGCAGGAATTGGGCGTTAGTCAGATGCCGGTTTTCACGATCTTTCAGGATGGTGATTTGGAGGATACGGTCACGGGTGCGAGGGGGAAGGCTTTGGAGGAGGCTGTAAGGAAGGTTTATAAGGGGGAGGTGAAGGACAGGGAGGAGGAGTGAGATCAAGACGGTTGTTGTTGGGTTGGGTTCGATGTTCGTGAGAGTGCATGGTTGTGAGTCTTGATTGACGTAGAACCAAGATTAGGATGAAAAACAGCCCACATTCTTCAGTCGATATACACTTCGATGGCAAATCCCTGTACATGGACACATTCAAGAATGCACATGCTCGTGCCGACCTCTGTATCATGTTCGACACGAGAAGAAGGCACTTTTCATAACCCCAGACCCTAAACCAAGTAAGTCCTTTGCTGCGATTGATCGAACACTTGCTACCGGAATATTGTGATAGATTGCATGTCTGGTAGTCAAGAGAGTATGATAAGAGCTTGCGACTCTTGCGACTCTTGCAACTCTTGTCTTCGGCTGTGGAGGTACGTCCATGGCGGTATTGATTCCTGGCTTTCAATCTTTATTAGTGTTGATAAGGGACATTTGGACTCAATTGCCATCGGGAAACAGAACCCAGCCACATAGCGAAGCGAGATCAGCCACATGGAAGGTACGTCATACCATGTCCCGCTCCGATGGACCCTCGCTGTTCCATCTTCACATGATCGACATCTTCACAACAAACATACGCTCTACCGTGTGCTTAACATCCAATTAACAAGCCCCAAATATGTCTGACAGCGATCTCGCCACGCGGGCGCCGGAGAGCGATCTCGCCGAGCAAAGTGCTATCCCTGGCGACAGCGTTGTTGACCAAGGTGCCAGTCTGGGAGTATGGTCACCACAATGCTCAGACGGGAGGGTGAATTGTGCTGATAGCAAAAACAGGAACACTGCCGTACCGATCGGCCCTCGCGTATGTTCGCACTGCTTGTCGTGTAGCAAAGTAGCATGCTGACAATGTTACAGCTGACGGCGCAAAGCCTACTGGAGTAAGGTCACCATTGCGATTCGAGCTTCGAATGCCAACCTGATGCGTTACTACTAGGAGATCACCAAGTTCGACGATGTGGAAGTCTACATCACCAAACCAGCCGACTACCCTCATGCGCCCAGCAAACTGCTACTCCTCCTTACTGGAGGCACCGGAGTTCAAAGCACCAACAACCAATTGCAGGCGGACAAGTTCGCTTCAGAAGGCTTCCTTGTGGTCATGCCTGATCAGTATGCTTGTGTCTATCCCTGTGAGCTGGAAGAGTGTGGCTAACATGGTCGCGCAGATTCGCAGGCGACCCAGCTACAAATACGACCTCTACAGCTCCCGTCGACTCCAACTCCACCCCGTCCATCATTGAGCAAGTCAAGCTTGGTATCGCGAGCGTAGCAAAATCATTCACAATCGACATGTGGCTCGCCCGTCACACGCCCGAGAAAGTACTTCCGATCTTGCACCGCGTCCTCACCTCGGTTAAGGAAGAGTACGCCGATGCATACGAGAATGGAGGCGGCATTTACGCGGCCGGGTACTGCTTCGGTGCGAAGTACGCCCTTCTGCTGGGCAGCGAGCTACACCAGGACGTCGTGCAAGGCCAACGTGCCCCAGACACTCAGGCGGAGGAGGGCATGGTGAAGCAGGGCCCTATGATCAAGTGCGCGGCGATCGCACACGGCATTCTGACGAAGTCTGATCTCGAGGGTGTCAAGGTGCCAACAAGTGTGGTCGCCGTCGAGAGCGACCCGCTGTTCCCAGACGATGTTAGAGAGGCTGGTAAGAAGGATATGGAGGCGAGAGGTCTGGAGCATGAGCTGCAAGTATACCCAGGAGTGCCGCACGGATTTGCGGTTACAGGCAACTACGAAGACCAGAGCATCGTGCAGGCGCAAAAGGAAGCGTTCTCGCAGATGCTCGGGTGGTTGAAGGCCCACTGAGCAACGATCTGCGCGGCGGTTTCAGAACAGAGGAACCGCATGCAGTCACTTGAGACGAGGAGAAGTATGATACCACGATTGATAGCTTCTGTTAGTAGCGACAACAGAAACTACGCTGCATTCGCAAATGCTTGTCAGTAAGCAGATCTCCACACTACATAACGTGGATGTGATGACCATTGCAGGACACATCATGAAACTCTAAAGCTGGTCACCATCACATTAGGCTCAGAGCCACATCAAAAAAGATCTCGTCGCAGGCGACCTTCAGATATGGACGCTGTTGCTGCTCAAATTTCCAAATATTTGATAATCATGACTTAGCCGTCAGCTCTTCGTCCTACAAAATACCCCGATCACATAGCGCTACAATCAGTATTCGCACAGGTGTGTTCGCGCTTCTTTTCCCCATGGCTATGCTGTATGAGCATGTTAAGCGAGTCGTGCTAACACCACCACCGCAGCCATGCCTCAAGTTACGAACCCGTATCTCGCCTGCATCGCATACCTTCTGCGCGCAGTCATGCTGCTCAGCATCCTGGCAGAAGCCTACACCTTCATCAACCCAGCATCCTACAGCTTTCTCTGGCGAGAATGGGAAGGCTGGCTGTCGACGATACTAGAATGCGTGGAAGAAGCGATCCGCTTCGTCGTCAAAGCCTCCAAATTCTGGATCTCTGCTCACTATACTCTGCTTATGTTCGGCATTACTTGTTATACGGCTGAGATCAAGACGCCGGGAGACTGGGGCTTCTTGATCTGTCTGGAACTTTCAACTAAAGTGGTCGGATTTCGCTGCGCCATTCCGCGGGATTATTGGACAGCGAGATGGGTTATCTGGAGTCTCGATGTCTTGGATCGGTTCGTGGACTTGTGGTGGATAGACTTCGCAGACAGGGTTGAGGTTGATGTTGGGGTAGGGGATGAGGACACTTAGGGATGACAGTCAGCGACGGTCAGAAGTTATTCGCTGGCTGCGCATCTGGTCTATAAGATGAGAAGGCGGTCTCCGTGTTCTTTCGCAAGCTCTTGAGTACCTGTCCAGTTCAGTCGACTTTGTTACTAGTCTTGCACATGACCAGCCAACTGTACCAAAACGCCTCTCAAGGAACACCTTACCACCACCTACACATCAGTACGCAATCCAATATTCTGTTTTCCAGAACAAAATTAGCTGACGTGTTATACCAGCCATGTTGTCCTCAATCGAGAGAGCTCTCCTGGTCGACTTCGTCGTCTTCATGATCGTCGCAGTCTTCGGCTTTGCGATTGTATCAACTTTGATGGCACTCACCAAATCTGTTTGCCGCCGAGACATTTTCTCCTACGAATTTGAATGGAACTCCAAGAATGCTATCGCCCGTAGGAAGTGTGTCTCTTGGGCTAAAAAGAACGGCAAACTCGCCAAGTAGGGCTTCGTAAGTTTTCAGGCCGCCTTGTGCGGCGAACTATTGCTGATGGGAAGCAGATATCTTTTGAGGCTTTCTGAAGCAACTTGCTATCGCATTTCTCTATATGCTACCATGTAGCAATGCATATTGCTGGCGTTTGGGTTTAACGGATGATTTTCTGGATTTTCATGCAACATGCAACATTGCATTAATGAATAGCGGTGCGCAAACAAGCTTGCACACAGCTTTGGAGGAACTGTTTACGAGCTTAGCATTTCCCAACGTTATGTGATTCACTC
>Ga0058698_10001129_pt1 | contig 12637 bp, 12 predicted proteins | sample AgamicAsSfe_FD_67288 | JGI IMG/M metagenome (GOLD analysis project Ga0058698, IMG submission 67288) | Agave microbial communities from Guanajuato, Mexico - As.Sf.e | ecosystem: Host-associated > Plants > Phyllosphere > Phylloplane/Leaf | place: Guanajuato, Mexico | collected 2012-05-30
TACCGAGATGGTCATGAACGACCTTGTAGAGATCATCGGCTACGGTGACCTTGTCATAGCCACCCCGGGGGTGGTTGTTGTCGCCGGCGCCGCGGTAGTCGGGGGCGATGACTCTGTAGCCGGCGTCTGAGATGGGAGTGATAACATGTCGCCACTGGTATGAAGTGTTTGGGTAGCCATGTATCAGCAGAACAGTGCCCTTGGATTGTGATTTAGGAGGGCAGTCGATGTAATGAATCCTGACTTCATTCGCATCGTCGACAAAGGTAAAGCCATGCTGCCATCGCTCGTCGTCAATTTGTGTGGGGTTGAGAGAAGGCATGTTTCTGGAAGGAAGTTTCGATCAGGATCGAGGAAAGGAAATGTTGGGATCATCTGTGTTTGCAGGCAAGAGCAAACATATACACAATACTGATGCACTAACAATGACATCGTCTGCGGGGACTGTCCATCAGGGTAATTGTCAGACCAACTGGAGGGGTCGACCGAGTGCGGGGAAGCCGAGCATCGGAGAGCTTGAGCGCTGACTTTGTCGCAGATTTCGCTGCAACGACAGCCTCCAAAGTGGCAATTTCCAGCGCCGGCCGATTTAAACTTCGTCCCTCGTTTTCCCCGAAGAAGTTTCGGTCGCGATCGTGACAATGCTGCGCGACGACGATCCAGAATTTGTTTTACCCTCTGGCTCCGCATGCGTGTCTGAGTATCGCATCTCGCACCTGAGCCGTGTCGCATCGCTAACCCCATGTTCCTTCGGAATTGGTGAATCTAGCGCAGGTATAATGTATCTCAGGAGGATTGGTGAACTTCATCGATCCTACAGAGCAGCCCTACGAAAATATGGAAAGAGAACCGATCGCTTAATACCGCAACCCAAGGGATGAAGGTGCGCCAACATCATACTTTGAAAAGTGCCGGGTCAAGCGCGAGATTCAATCTGCATACTCATGGGAAAGGTTCGGGTAAGTCATTTTGTCCTTTGTCAAAAGAGAGCTTTCATACGGAGTGTTGATCTGCGACCGCAATGTACATCACCCTGCATTCCAATGCTTGCTTACGATCTCTCGCACATCCTCCACAATCCCGTCAGGACACTCAAGACAAGCAAAGTGACCTCCGTCATTTCTCTCACGATAGAAGACCATGTTTCCGGTTCGCTCCACAGCTCTCTTCGAACTTGGCTCGGTATCCCACCAGAAGCTCGTGTAGCCGAATGGTGTCTTGATTCTGTTCTCCGGCTTCATCGCGAAGGTTGCAAAGTTTTCGTGCCTCACGTTCTCATAGTACGGCAAGCTTGAAGTCATGATGCAGTTGCTGAAATAGTATATCGAGACGGTGGTCAGGATATGCTTCTTCCACTCTTCTGACTTCTGCTTTTCCGGGTCCGCAGCTTCGTTGTACTTCTCGCCGAGCCAGACCATGATGCCGACGGGATTGTCTTGCAGCATCCAGCCAATGGTATGTGGTCGTGTCCGCATCATGATTGCGTAGCCCATGTGGTTTTCGAGCCAATCGTCAACACGACCTTGCACTATCTTTTCACGATCGGTCAACTCGACATTTTCCGGCAGAGGTGCAGGCGCGAAGTTAAAGTGCACAACTTTGCAAGTGTCGGAGTAGTTGGCCCCGAGCTCGCGACCTATCCAGTGGCCCCAGTCACCGGTCTGAACACAAAACTTGTCGTATCCGAGGCGCTGCATCAGCATATGGAAGAGACGGGCAGTCTGTTGCAGCTTCCACCCTTTGGGAGGTCTGCTAGACCACCCAAACCCAGGAAGACTTGGTACGACGCAATGGAATGATGGCGACGCAGAGCTGGAGCTCAGTTTGTTGATGACTTGGCTGAACTCATAGAATGAACCCGGCCAGCCGTGGACGAGCAACAAAGGTATGGCATCTGGACTCTCAGATCGATGGTGTATGAAGTGAATGTTGAAGTCTTCAATGTCCGTGGTGAAGTGATTCCACTGATTGATCTCTTTTTCTTGCTCTCGCCAATCGTATCTGTCGGTCCAGACTCTGTACAGCTCGGTCGCCCATTCTGTGGTGAAGCCGTATTCGGTCCCTGCGCCTTCGACGATATCCTGGGTCGGAACCCTGGTGTCTTTGATTTTGCGATAGTAACGTTCGACTTCGGCGTCGGGTATATTGATCTTGAATGGTCGGATCTCAGAGGACATTCTCGGAAAAGATTATGTGGTGGTTCTGATTCGGTCTGGAGTGGTAATCAGGAAAGAGAAAGTCGAGCTCAGATCAAGTGTTTGCAAACAATGCGCTTCGCTGTCACCGGAGCCCCCGCCCTTGAACGGCTCCACCTTTCTCTCCGCACCACCCCACAGCGATCGTCGTCGACTTGTTCGCCATGTTTCAATTTCCCTTTACCCTCTGCACCGTATCGGGAAGGGAGCAGCGCTTCGGTGTGCCCGACCAGCGGTCGAAGACAGCTTGTTCCCTGTGATTCCAAAATCCAAGCCACCTACGCAGAAGATTCCCGCACGTTTTGACCCGCTGGCGCTCTGGATTGCGAGTTTCGGAGAAGCTTTGCAACAGCGTTTGCCACGGCTTGTCTCTCGGAGCAATTGCGGCGACTATACTCGTTCATCATGGCCTTTACGCATAGCGAAGATTCGGGCAAGACTCGCTGTACCCAATACAGTCGTCGTATAGAGGAAACTTGTCGTCTATGTCACTTGTTCTAGCTCGTCGACAACCCCAGGATCCCCATACCCCGCCCTTTGTCGCGCGGTCGAACCGTAACCTTCCCCGTACTTGGGTGACGGCTCTAACACATCGAGGATTGGCCACGTTCTGTGGACAAAGTCTATTTGCGATCGGGACTTCTATCGTTCGCACGGGATAGCGGCAGCAAATGTTATATATACAGCACTCGCCGCTTGCTCAGAGACACGTAGTTCAATCTGAATCAACTTTCCATCCACACCCTACAATCTAAGCAACTATGGTGGGCTATCTCGATGGCATCCAGGGCAAGACGCTCTACAGAATCATGAGTGCAGCTTGTGGTTCTGCTTTCATGCTTTACGGTTGGGACGCTGGTGTTCTTGGTGGTATCCAGGAGACCAAGGAGTTCCGTGCTGCAATTGGCAACCCTCAGGGAGCATTCGTACGTCCCATCGACACACCATTCTATAGCGCTCAACTAAATCTTCTTAGATCATTCCTATCATCGCCGCCATCTACAATCTCGCGGCCGGAGTCATGTCACTTTGCGTCAGTTTCTACGGAATGCAAATTGGCAGAAAGGGCACCATCCTTCTGGGTTGTCTGCTCATCTGCATCGGCGCTCTTCTCCAAGCCTCTTGTTATTCGGTGGGACAGATCATCGTCGGTCGTATCGTCACTGGAGCTGGTATTGGAAATATTGCTGCTGCTGTTCCCACTTACATGGTATATCACCCCCAGGTGTCTTTGGACCACATTGGAACATCCGCTGACCAGCTCACAAGGCCGAAATGTCCCTCGAGGCCAAGGAGAGAGGACCTGAAGTCTCGTATCAGCTTGCCCTGCTCATCAGTGGTGTTGCTCTCGCGTACTGGATCGATCTTGGCTTCGTCCAAGGGCTCGATAGGCACCCCTGGCTGTGGCGCATCCCGCTGGCACTCCAAAGCTGCTTCGCAATCTTCTCAGCTGTACTCTTGTTCATGCTGCCCGATACACCCCGTTGGTACTATGCTCGTGGTAAGGAGGCCAGAGGCGACAGAGTGCTGGCGCGTCTCCACGGACTGCCAGTCGAACACGAGAATGTCCAAGCCGTCAAAGCCGACATCATGGCTTCGATGGAGGAGGAAGATGAGACTGGCAGAATCAGCATTGTCTCTCTATTCTGGGACAACTCCGAACTGCAGTTTGGTCGCCGTCTGCGCACCTCCTTCTTGATTAACTGGGTATGTATATCCTTCTAACCAGTTGCTCTTCCAGACTAACGTATTGTTAGGCTCAACAGTTTCTCGGTATCAACATGTTGGTGTACTTCTCGACACAGATTTTCAGCAACCTCAACTACTCTCCTCTCCTTTCTGGTATCCTCGCTGGTGTTTTGAACACTGCCTTCGCAGTCGCATCCTTCCCACCCATCTGGTACATCGAAAAAGTCGGTCGTCGCGCCATGATGATCTGGTGAGTGCTTGCAGCGAACTGCTCTGTGAGCGAAGTACGCAACACTAACAGTATATAGGTCTGCCCTCGGCTGTGGTGTCTGCATGCTCATCTATGTCATTCTCACTACCCTACCCGCCAGCAAGCAATCGGCCGGTACAAATTGGGGCGCTGTCGCCATCATCATTCTTTACGAGATTGTCTTTGCATTCGGTTGGCTCGGTACCTGCTGGGTATATGGTCCCGAAATTGCACCATTGAAGTACCGTCACGTTGCTGGTAGTCTCGGAGCTGCAGGTGAATGGTTCTCGACCTTTGTCATGGTCTTCGGTGGTGGCACCGGTATCAACGCCGTCGGCCCCAAGATCTTCATCTGGCCCCTGTTGTGCTGCTTCCTCGCTGCCGCCTACGTCTACTTCTTGTGCCCTGAGAGTAAGTCCTACCAATACAGTTTCCGCATATCCATGACATGATACTAACTGCTTCTTCCAGCTACCGGCAAGACTCTTGAGGAGATTGACGCCCTGTTCGCTCGTTCCCCCGAGGTCCGCGAGAGATTGGAGCGCGACATTGCCGCTCGCAGAGCAGGCGTCTTGCCCGGAAACGAGAAGTCGATGTCTCGCGACTCCAGCGATATGTCAAAGATGGAGGTCTCCAACATTGAGAAGATCTGATTGTAAACAAAAGATCTGTTTGCAACGCATGAACACTCCGAGAGTGTGGCTCTAGATCTATACATAGCTTCATAGCAGGAATGATTGAAAGGCAGGATCCTTATGTCATGTTACATCTCCTCCCCGTGCTAATGGGCTAATCTATAATAATCGTGACTGACTGAGAAATATCCCAAGGGGCCCTCAGCAGTTGATCGTCCGTGGGATTGATGGGCTTAACCTAGCTCTATATCTGTTCAGATTTCACGGCGGAGTCGTCGCGACAGGCGAACATAATTGCAGAATTGCCAGCAAGAAGCATACACCGCGATTGTCCATCTCTCAACTACCTCGTACTTTATCAAGGACTGCCTCGGAAGATACTGTCTCTTTTGCAGAACAATGCTCGGACAATCCTGAAGATATAGATGTTGCCTCAGTGAGCTCCAACATGTCGGATTCTGCGAGACCCCGCCCTTTCCTTTCCGCGACACGTAGATATATTGCACTTGTGGAGGCGTGATCTCGTCCCAAACCAGTCTGCGAAGCTCTATATCGAGACCAATCTATCAAGCATATCTTTTGGATCTCAATGATATGACCATCTTCCACAGCGGCTTGTCGAGTCTATTTGGCAAATGGTCTCGTGATCGTATCTACCGCCACGAATCTTGTGGAAGAGTCGCATTGACAGCGGATAGAAGTCAGGATGCGTCCATGAAATAGCTGGAGAAGAACAGTTCGGGTAGCTCCTCGGCTAGAACAATCTGGAATGCACCACGTGGTGTTCTCAGTTCTTGGCGCAGCTACCAGGAACGGTGAACACGGGGTCAACTTCAGCTGGGCTGGGTTAGACTTTTTCGACTGCTCTCCATCCAGGGGATCAAATCATCGATGATCAGAAGAGTGTGAGCCGCCATTATTGACATCCTAGATTTATGACGATGCTTCGTCCGTAGAATATACTACACATACACTACGCCTATGATTTTCGGCTGCCCAGAGAGTTGCGAATCCTGGAAACGCTCCTCAGGGCCCTTGTTTTCATGTTGTAAAGTGATGAGAGATTATCGGACTGAAAATATCAATCACCCGCGATGCACTCGGCCTCCCCAGACAGCTTCTCCAAGGTCCGCTCGGCCTCCCCGGACGCCCTCATCCCCTTTTGGAAAGCTGAGGTCCACGCATCGTCGTCTCAGCTCTTCTACCCTGATGCCAATTACCACCATGCTCAGCTTTGGTTCAGCTGTTCCTACCAGTAGCATGATCCAGGCCTCCAGCTACACGATGTTGTGGAGTCCGGGCTCGCTTCACTCCAAGCATCATATATAAAGTACCCAAATCCGTCTTCCTCTTCCAACAATCCTCTTTCCAGACAAGCTACCAAGCGACTCAATCAAGACCGCAACCTCTCTTCACTAGTATACTATCGGTTCATAGACCTTATGCTCTTCTCTGCTTTGCTGGTCAGCCTTGCTTTCACCTGCATCGCATCGGCTGAACCTATCCCAACTCCCGACTTCTTAGACCTCGCTGCGATCGACGCTCTTGGTCCACCTCCGCCAACACCCACTCTCGACCTAGCAGTCACCTCAGAGATCGTTGCCTTCAACACCGCCTCTGCTGCATCTGCCGCCGCCGCAGATATCACCAACGCTGCTGATTCAGACAACACCGTTATCGTCGCCAGATAGTCGGACAAACCCAAGTGATCATGGGCGGCAATATCTCTATCCCCTCGCCATCCACGGTGTGCGATGCTTCTACGGCTTTTAGCATCCGATATTCGGCCGTTGGGAATGCTACCTGGGACAACCAGTGGATGGGACTTGCGGATACACCATCCGGACAAGTCGGAGGTTTGGTCCAACCTGTGGCCAAATCCCAAGCAGCAACATTCTTCAGAGATCCTAATGGGCTTCTATATTCAGCGGATCTTGCCACCATGAAATACACCGGTGTGCAGAATTTCCTCGATTCTGAATGTCTCTTGTTCACACCTAGTGACACCACGCTTCCCTAGGGCTGGATCACGGTTCCGGTGACCATTAGTCCGACAAACACTCTCAAAAGTGGCTGGAACGACGACGACCCGTCGTACCCCGACTTTCTTCTCTTGCGAGACCAAAGTTGCGTCTCACAGCTACGATATTGGCCCAGGGGCGGATTTGATCCTCAGCACTACACCAATGTCACTCTGAACGTGGTCAAGACCGGTACCTGCCCTGGGAAAGTATGCAAGCTGCTTCCTGCAGGGCAAGGGCCTGTGCCATATCCCGACACGCCTGCCAACTTCCTTGCATTAGGTGACCTTGCCAGCGCTGCCAACAAAGCCGAAACTCCATCTGGCTATCAACAAACCTTCGCCAACCAACAGGCATCGAACGACGCGAATGGCTACCTCGGCTACACTACGCTCCCTACCTACGATGTCGCCAGCTGCTCCAAAAAGTGCGATACCATCGTCGGCTGCCAGGCCTTCAACATCTACTTCGAGCGCGACCCCAAGGTAGAGCCTGGCAGTGGAGACAACTGCGACAACCCTCCTAGCACGACCAACATCAAATGTTCGTTCTGGGGTGGTCCAGTGACCAAGGATAACGCAGTGAATACTGGTCAGTGGCGCAAGAACTTCCAGATTGTTATCGCCGGATCCAATGGTAAGATTTTCACGACATCTCTCACCTTTGATTCTTCCACATCCTCTATCATGTCTCATTGCCCTTCATCGTCTTGCTTTCCACGTTCCACACTTTCTCTCGAGATCTTGAACCACATAAACTGACACCACGCCATTCAGGATACGTCAACAATGCCATTGCTCCGATTCCCAACTACAAGTCAGCCGCCTACTACGGCAACAGCATCATCGTGCCTCCCGCAACCGACTGCTCTTCCAACAACCCCACTCTTGCCTGGCAGCTCTACAATGATGGCACGCCATTCTCTGCATCTAGATGCGCAGCAGCCTGTGATGCCTACTCTGCTCAAGCCCAAGCCAATGCCACCGCTGCTGGCACCACTAACCCCGCATTGTGTAACTACTTCAATACGTTTATCCTCAACAAGGGCAAACAGGCTTTGGGACAGATGTGTTATTTGTACAGCCAACAGTTCAAGTCGAGCAGGGCTACAGCAAAGACACAGGTCGATAGTGTAGGCAACGCTTATACGTACTCCTTCAGTTATGGCTTTGCGAGATCAAATACGGTTGGAAGTTGTGGTGCCAACTATTGAGCTAACTCGATGTCCTCGGTGAGCAAGCTGGCACGTGCATGCGACGAGGGTGTTATGCGTTTGGGATGGCGACAAGGAGTAGGATGTGGGCAGGCAGACAAAACATGTTTTCGTACACTTCTTCTCGCTTCGGTTTTGATATAAGTGATTCTCATCACAATACAACAAGAGATGCTTTCGTTATCCACGGAACGACATCGTATCTATGATTCTCCGCCACGTTTCCTCCACTGACCCCAAGACCCCTTCCTCGCCGCCCTCAAGTCATCAACATTCAGAATTCCCACTCCCTCTTGCAGCAATACCTCCCAGATCTGATCGCGTAGGGTACGCGGCCAGCGAGGCGTGCCCCAATACCTGGGCACCAGACCTCGTGCTTCGGCCATGCGCACATGGTCCGCGAGATCTTTACGTTGTGAAGAAGTGATTGCAAAGGGTGATAGGATGCCGCCACCGGGTTTGAAGCTGGTGGATGCATACCAAGAGTTGCTAGGGTTGTACTTGTAGCGCAGCAGGTCGGGGCTGGGGTGGATCGAGTTCCTGTGAATTGTATGGAACACAGGTGTGGGAGTCAAGGCACCAGGATCGCCGTCTGAAGCCAGAGAGGTCATGGGAGCGTCGAAAAATATGTCGCGGTAGCTGTCGTTAGCGGCAATTCGCTTGAATGGAGCATTGCCAGTAGCTACGATGGTGATAGGCCTCTCGACGCGGTGCGCGCCATTCCAGTGAGTGAGCCACTGAGCATCTCGCAAGCCCTGCAGCTGTGTGTCCAGCTTCGCATAAGTCTCGTGGCCGGAGGTCTTGAGATCAATGAGCAGTACGAGCGTCTGCTCTGGGGCTACGCTGAAGACCCCTTGTCTACCGTCCGTGCTCACATTGCCGATTCTCGAGTCTCCATTCATGATTCGCAGCACTCGCTCCAGCGGCTTGAGATACATCGAGTCAAGCGTTGCATCGCTGGTCAGGCTCCCGATGTCGTGGCCCACAAAAAGGTCATCGTTGAAGAGCCACACATCCGCCTCGACACTGATGCATCCGGATCCCAAGGCCGCATAAAGCGGTGTCCGGCGCCAGTAGTCGTTGTGCGAGTGGCACGGCACCGGTATCACATTGCGAAGGAAGGTCTCGCGTTGCGGACTAAATGGCTCCGAAAGCACATGCGACGGGCCTGAGAACACCTCGTCAAAGTCGTCATGTATCTCTCCATAGACTAATGCTGACGAGAACACAACCTGGAAGAGAGCCCTGTGATGGGGTCAGTATATGGTTGCCGATAATTCTGACACGTCTCTCTTACAAGGCAATGAAGAAGCCCAAAGCACTCGCCAAAATGTGTCGTGCCAGTTTGGTACATCCCCAACCACGCACGCTGAATCGTAGACGTCGCGCGGGGCCAACGGCACACCTCTCGATATCTCTGTCATAGCCACGTTCGGGACAACGCGGACTTGACTTTCGAGTATTGTGGTCAATCTCAAACTCACTGGAGTTGTCCGCTGCATCAACGAAGGTCTCAAGATGTATGAGATGCTTCTTGATGGGGTCAAGGGCATTGTTGCACATATTGAAGGTAAAACGAGGTAAAACGAGGTATCAAAATCTCTTCTCTAGCTATTGAAGGACGGCAAGTCAAGCTCTATACAACGAAGGATGAATCAAGCGGTTCCCTGACCAGATATAAGTAATTGCCGCGTTTCACATGCCCGTTTGAGTCTAGTCGCATTGCCGCGTCATCAATTTGGTGCATGTCACTGCGAGGACGTCACTGGGATCGTGGAGATAGCACGTGGGATAGCGCCGCACCGCCTTCCGCGACCAAATGCCTCGTTGGACGTCGCATACCTCTATGTTCTGCTGCAAAAGGCTTGTCTCTGCCCTCGCCTTCAGGAAAAATGCTTTTGTGGAAATTGGACGCTCGTCACCATATGCCTGACTTCTTGCAGATCTTCGCGTGATTAGGACGGTGGACGCCTTCGAAAGAACACCAAAGTGATTACCCCAGGGTCTAGAGTACTCGCCCTTTCAAAAAGTCTTTTAACCTCGTGATTTGGGTGAGTAAACGACAACATTTTGAGTCTTACAACTTCCACAATGGATAGATCTCTCTAAATGCTTATCATACAAGACAGTTAGGTATGGTATATTTAACAAGTGAAAAAAACTATGTAGTCATCCCATTAGTTGTCGCGTTAATCCAACATAAATGTAAGCACTATTTGCAGGGAAAACGCGGGATTTGGCTGATATTTCTAACACTAAAGATTTACGTCCATCGCATTATAATAAACCAACTAGTCATTAAACTACACATCGTCCGTCATAAAAGTAGTAGTCTAGCATATGAAAAAGCTATCAAACATCGAGCATTAGTTAGTTTATCCAACAAATTATCGAAATAAACGAGCTACGAAAGTAGCATAAGTGATTTTCCCACGGTTTCCTACCAAAAATCCGAATGAAAGACTGTTTGAAAGGGCGAGTATGTCAGGTCCTTCGTGGAAAGTCGCGAGGCCCAAGTCCCAGACATGGGTCGTCGTACCATTTATGGAAAATGACTTACAGGATAGACAGGGAGCAGTGAATCTGACAGCAGAATCTGGCAGTCAGCAGGCCTTGGCGGCTATCACGTGATGGGGGACTGCAACGTCTCCATTGGGAATCTTTTGACCCCAATTCCCAATATTTACAGGTCTCTTATAAGAGTTAGAATCAGTTATGGCTACCAGGTATGGCACAGACACCTGGAAATCCTTGATGAAATGTTCCGTTCCGACCACAGCATGCTGATATCAGCTATAGCCAAAGCCCGATGCCTGGGTCCGTCATTGCCTTTTTGAGTACGTCCTATCACTTGCCTACAATCAACAGTGCTAGTCCACACAACGGAGCGTATCCGCGACAATGGAAATCCGATTATGAGGAGTGAATTGACAGCGTTGAATTATAGTATCAAGTATTCCCCACATCATCGTCAAGACGGGCGCCGCTCCACTGGAGCGTGTTAAGCTTCTCATTCAAAATCAAGTCTGCATCTCGAGCTGGTCTACCCCTGGCCTTCTAGCGATGAGTATCACCTGACGTTGTTGAACAGGACGAGTTGCTCCGCTTTGGTCGTCTCGCCAAGCCTTACGCCGGCGTCTACGGGTGCCTCAAGCGCATCATCACTGAGGAGGGTACCGCCTCCCTCTGGCGCGGCAATACCGCGAGTATCATCCGCTACTTTCCAGCTCAGGCCCTGGACTTTGCTTTCCGCGATACCTACAAATCTATGTTCACCTATGAGAAGGAGCGCGACGGCTACTGGTGGTGGATGGTCGGTACTCTTGCCTCTGGTGCTGCTCATGGTGCGACCAGACTCCTGTTTCTCTACCCTTTGGACTACGTCCGCGTTTGTCTTGCCAACGATATCAAGGACGCCACTGGTGGCGAGCGTCAATATGACGGTCTCGTGGACGTGGTTGAGAAGACCATCGCCTCTGACGGTGTTGCTGGTCTCTACCGTGGCTTTTTGCCATCCGTCATTGGTATTATTCTCTACCGTGGCCTCTGGCTCGGCATAATGGACATCATCAAGCCCCTTGTCCTCACTGGTGCCCTCGAGGGAAACTTCCTTGCCTCTTTTCTCTTTAGCTGGACCGTCGCTACGACTGTTAGTCTCGCCTCCTACCCGCTCGACACTATTCGTTCTCGTATGATGATGAGATCCAGCGAGGTAAATCGTAGAATCGCAGGACCGTACCCAGAGCGTTCGAACACTGACCTGCATATTCTAGGCCGTCAAGTACGATAGCTTCATCGATGTTGGTAGCCAGATCCTTGCTAAGGAAGGTGTTAAGTCTCTTTGGAAGGGCGCTAACGCTGACGTCCTCCGAAGTGTTGGCAGTCTGGTCCAGTTTTTTGTTTTTGGCTATGGCTTCTAGAGTCAAATTTAGTCATACACACACAATCGCAACTTACCGAATCTAGTAGTTGTGTCTACCACTCCCACTAATTGATCTATAGCGTCCTGAGAAGAACACGTAGAGATGCAGGACCGAGAGTACGGTTAGCTCTATCTATTGAAGACAGCTCAAAAATCGAGAGCATGTCATCGTAAGAAACCATTTTGCTTGGGCTGTACAACAGAAAATCCACAAGCTGAGTGACTCCAAGCTAGAGCATCGTTTCAGTCAGCGAGTTGCGAATTTTTCTATTTACGTATAGTTGACTTGCAGTCACACAGGTCATTCCGCCGTTTATTCCGCTCCGCTAGTGGTGAGTAAGAGATTGAGATTTGTTATCATCAAACCCCTTTGGATGAAAATTTGGGTAGTAGATCCAGTGTAGCAGTAACGTTTCTCCGATTGAGGAGAGACAGGGTAGTTCGAGGTGGGCGGAAGATCGGCTGAGTGGAGATCATGAGGTAGGTAGTTAAGAGGGATGGCTAGATCTTGTTTTGTGAGCCCATACACTTATGATGCGTCTACTCTATTTATGTTGTTCTTGAAATCTGCGCAAAAGCCTCTGGATCATGCGGTGTCGTGTACACCCTTTCCTACCACCATCTGGGTAGCACTGCAGTCTTGACCGATGGTGATCACGATGGCTTCAACGATCATAGCAATTCGTGGCATGTGTACCACATGACGTTCTGA
>Ga0058698_10001131_pt1 | contig 12627 bp, 10 predicted proteins | sample AgamicAsSfe_FD_67288 | JGI IMG/M metagenome (GOLD analysis project Ga0058698, IMG submission 67288) | Agave microbial communities from Guanajuato, Mexico - As.Sf.e | ecosystem: Host-associated > Plants > Phyllosphere > Phylloplane/Leaf | place: Guanajuato, Mexico | collected 2012-05-30
TCTACTAACATGCTGTGACCAGGCCGACTTTGACGTCTTCAACGCTCTCACACTCCTTGACAACCCGCTTTTCCTCGAGGAACAACGCTTCGGCGCCGGAGACGGCTCGCTGCACTACTACCTGTACAACTACCGCGCTGCGCCGATACCGGGTGGCATTGATGGCCGCAACCAGTCAAGCAAGGACCACATGGGTGGTATTGGCTTGGTCATGTTGTAATCGTGAGTTCTTCCAGCGTGCATCTGCTGCGGTGTTTGGATAGCGGTTTTGCTATGGGATGGATGTGTGTATCCGGGTATGTTGGTATGAGCACACGTCGTTGTGCAAGGCCTGCCGATATCTTTCTGAATGCATCAATTACTACCTACATTCCACCATGCTTATTCCCGATTACTAGTGGTCCCATCTACGTGATGTGAAGAATGCTATCGCTCATGCCTTGCGATCCCGTTGATAGGCAGGTACAACCCCTCATCTCAAGCAGCAACCATGCCATTCCACCTCAGTTTCTCTCTAAGGTCCGCCCTCTCCTCGACCGCCACGACCTCTACCCCGCCCACGTCCACCGCGGCCGCCTCGTCCGCCACGACCGTTGGTAAAGCCCCGACCACGAGTCCCAGGTAGCGCATCTCCTATGGTCAAGTTGTCGTCCGGAGGAGCTGCACCTCGTCCACAACCGAAGTTGGTGGGAGTTGGGGGAGAGAAGGGAGCAAATGAAGTTGCCTGACCACCCTGTGCATCTCCCTCCCCAGGCCCATGACCCAGCGTTGTATGACCTCGGCCTCGACCACTACCCAAGTTGATGTCGGCACCAGATGAAGGCAGTGAAGGACCGAGGGGGAAACCTCCCCGCCCTCCGCGGGTGCTTGAATTGCCACCGTACTCACCGCGCCCACGGGTAGTCGACCTGGTGTCATACCTAGGAGCACCGGAAGAGTCTCCCATGGAAGATCCACTCTGCGTGTTTGGCATCGCCACGCCTCCATCCCAGTTGTATAGGGTGTAGCCGAAAACGGAGTCCCCACCCGAGAATGCTCCGCGGCCCATGCCTTGAGTGTAGCCACCACGTCCAGCAGCTGCAGTGGCAGCAATCTGATGCTGATATGATTCTATCGAACTAGCCACACCAAGTGGTGGGCTGAGTGATGATGGTGGAGCCAATGCAGGTGGTGTGGACCCTGGAGGCGGCGCTCCCGAGGCGCTTAGCCCAACATCGAATTGTAGAGATCCGACCGTCGGCCACAACGATGACGAGGGATCTGGTCTCCTTGGAGTTGGTGGCGGTGGAGTCGGCTTTTCTACAGGTGGCACATATGTGACTTCGAATGTGGCCCCATACTGCTCCTTCAAAGCAGTGTGTAGCTTGGGCAGCATAGTACCCATATCTTCTGAAGTGACAGTTCGACCTCGAGCAACAGCAAAGATCTCATCATAGTCGTATAGTTCATCGTCGATAGGATTGGTTTCAGGGCGGGGCTTCTTCGTACCACTCATCTTGTTCTTGGTCCACTCTTCCACTGTCTTGAGGATGGCATTGCCATGTTCTCTAAAGTGATGATCGACTACGTCCTTCCATAGTGGCGGCGGTTTGTCGAGCCAAGCTAGAATCGCAGTACGTACAGTGTGCTCGCAAATCTTGTCGTTGTACATTGCCGAAGGACTATTGGGACTGCGAGTGTAGCCAGCCTCTCTTCCTGGCTCGTTGTACCACGGCTCCTCACACAGTATCATTGCCTGTATCGATATCAAGACTTGCAGTAACGTTGACTCGCTAGCACTCCAGGGCTCGCCAGACCATGTACCGAGAAGGGATAAGCAGACCTTGCCATCGGCGTAGAGATTTGGATTGATGGATATACGACCACCTGCTGTTCCTTTAAAGTTGACTAGTGGAGGGGTATGGGGGAAATCCGTGGTACAGAAGAAGTCGAACTCAAAAAGGCCGTTCTCATACGGTGTTCCAACAGGCCCAGTGATGACGCACTTGAGGATGTCTGGCCTGTTCTCACAATAGCGTACAAAGATACCTGGCGGAAGGCCTGTTTGCAGCGTTGTGATCTCCGTAACTAGTCGCTTGAACCTCCCCGGACGGGAAAAGTCAAGTTTCTTCGCCTGTTTGTAATAGTGATGAGTCTGTTTGATCAAGTTCTCCTCCACTTCTCCCATTGCAAGGTCCTCAAGGACTACTGCAGCCTCCTTGCCCTTTTCGCTACCAGCTTCTGTGGGGGTGTTATCCTTGATAAATTGTGAAAGGGCTGAGATGCTACTACAGATCCATATCATTTGCTGGCCTTCTTGATTCTTGAAGTCCTCCTCATTGTTCTTAGCGCTCAGGAGGATCATGGCACTCTGAGTAGTGAGATTACGTAGGCACTCTGCGAGAACGGAAACGCTTTCTCTCAAATCGGGTGCAGCAGCGCAGAACGATAATGTGAGAAGATCTACCATCTCGGGACGCACAAAGCGAGGGCCAAAAAGAGCCGCACTCGTTTCGCTATGTGACCCCACGTTCATCAAGAAGGTGAACAGAGTCTGGTAGAGATTTCTGCGCTTCATAACGTCGGCCAATGAGTCGTTTCGGAGTAACTCTGCACAGTATTGGAGAATCTTGCTGTTGCGGAGCATTTCCAGAACAGCTTCAGGAGGATCGAAATCAAAGCAGGTTTCTCGCTCGAGGCTCGGAAGCAGATCTGTCAAGAAGCCCAGAACCATTTCACAGAAGACATCTTCACATATCTGTGCCTTTCGGGCTCTTGAAATCTTGGTTTCCTTCTTGGGCTTTGGAGATACCGGTTCCTTCGAGTTCACGACGTGTCCTAAGTTGTGCTCGGAGCCCTTAGCTTCGCTTGTCACACACTCCGGACCATCAAAGTTGCCGCTATCGTCGCCTTCCTCAAGTTCATCGGTGTCGTAATCATAGTCAGTTTCTTCGTGCATGTCGTAACCATGTCCTCCATACCCCATACCACGAGGCATGTGGCCCGCCGGAGTTCCATGACCACCCCTTAGGCCTACAGCACCACCGCGGGTGGGCTTATTAGCCGTCTTACGCGCCTTTGACTCCAGCTTGGATTGCTTCGAAATCTTTCCGACATCCCTAGATTCCCAGATGTGCCGGTCGAATCCACAAAGGAGTGCCCATATAAGAAATAACCGACCGCCAACGCAGCACCACGAGACGCATTGTTTGCTAGATTGAGACAAGATCTTAGAAGGTCTTGCGAAGGGTTCTGGCTCGCATGCGATGCATGAGCGCGTGTTGCAGCTACTGCATCGAACGTTGCAGGACAGTTCATCTACCGCGCCATCCGCCCAATCCTGGAACAAACGACGAATGTCGAGTTCCGAGGTAAAGAACGGTTCCTGGCAGATGCGACATTTCGTCGTCTTAAGGTGAGCCGTGAGGTCCTCAAAGGTATTAAGGGTGACGTAGTTTGTTGGCGTTTCTTCCTGGTAGTGTGCGACTCTTCCATCGTCCTTGACAGGTCTCCAGTTTGACCCGCTGGCAGTTGCAGCCGAGTTATCGTGGGTGGGCTCAGAGGCAGAAAACTGCCCCTTTGCTTGTCCTTTCTCAGGGCCGTCCATCGATTCCCCTCGTGTTTCCATACTTGACTCACTTCTTGCACTGGCAATGAGATGCTATCTCAAGGCTCCGTAGAGTTAGATCGATATTGTAGGCCTTTGAGATATGTTATTGCATTAGTGCTGATCGTTGAACGTGAATACGACCCAGCGAGGTGGTTGAGCGCTGGCAATAAGTGCGACCAGGAGATGTGGTGTAAGCGTGTATACCTAGTTTCAGTGTGGTGTACGAGAGACCAAATCAGGTGAGGCTGAGGCGCAGTCACCTTAAGCACGTGTTGCAGCCGGTGAACGCTGATAGCCCTTATGCGTAGTGAATGGCGAAGTGACGGAGAAATAGACTGGCGATTTCCAAGCTGTGCTCAAAGAAGGTTCACAGGAAATGAGAATGACGGGTAATGCCTAACCACGGATATGCACAGGGCCGCACCTACCCAATAGAACCTCAAGGCAACACAAGGCGACAGCGCGGCTGAGACCGATTGAGGTGACCATGTGACGAGTCGCTACCAAACTTCATATTTTGGAAAAGAAAATAACTGTGGACACGGATCTGATTGGAAAAGGCTGACTATAGAACATTGTATGCAATGGGGATAGGTCCATGTGCATGTGAGGTAGAGAGGTGCCACTCGAAGCATGGCGCCCAGCCATAAGTCTTTCGGTGTTATCGGAGATAGCCCGCATTCCGTCATCGTTCATCGAACCACTCGCATCGCGACGCGACTACTCCCTCATCCATGTCTCACCGGACTGAAGCCGCTGAGTTACCGCGATAATGGGTCAAGGAGCATCGCACGATACCCCGCAATTGACACTAGGTACGTGTGCGCAATCTACAACCTCTCGATCCTTGATTGCCGCTTCCAAGCTGCCGCCTAAGCATCTTGACTAACCAATTTCCAGAGCAGCTCTCACAAACCATAGCCCAACGATTCGCACAGAAAAGCTTCTCCCCTCTCGAGCTCTACTGCTTCAACTCCGTGTTCCGATCCCTCGCTGATACTGAATCCGGTGTGAAATACTGGAGTGAGAGCACACTATGTCGGTTCCTCGAGCTACCAGATGCGCTGGGCGTGGGCTCTGTCGTCTTTCAGATGGCTAGTTATCTTGGAGCATTCCCACTCCCTAGTCAAGCGCCAGCTATACTTACGCACGAGGCGCTGCTCAAGGTTGTCACTATACTTACAGAGAGATATGGAGCTGTGCTCAAGAGGAGAGGGAAGGAGATCTGGCTAAGAGAGCTCTACCGGAGTTTGGCCATATACGACAAGGGTATACGCTCAAGTCTGGAAGATAAGGAAAAAGAAGAGATGGACCATCAGCCGAAGCAATGGAAAGAGGGGAGCAGTAATCTGGGGTTTGCCATCGATGCGCCTGAAGAGGGAGAAGCAGGGGAGGACGAGGATGACGATGAGTTGGTGCTGGCTGCGTTGGACTCTATGGATGCCATCGATGCGTTCAAACATGGAGAACAAACGAACGTACATCATTCGATCATACCGACCGACAATTTCCTCAAGCTGGTCGAACTACTACTGCTCATCGCGCCGATCGATGCGCAGCAAAGCGTCTCGTCACTGGCACCAGACCTTTCAGACAAAAGAGTAGCGGAGCTGCGGCAGGCCGCGAATGTTATACTGTCGTCTTTTGGCGTGGACAATCATCCCGGTGTCACGTATCGCACATTCAATACTGTCGTCTCGACGTCCTTACCATACCTGTTCAATGGTCTCAACCCACTCTTCGAGCATTTCCTCTTCGCGAAAGACTTTGACCTCTCCAAACGGAAGTCAGGCCCTGGATCTCCCACCCAAGAGAGCAAGCCTGTAATACCTCCACCAAAGGCAGAATTAGAACCAGTGCTCCGAGAACCGGGTGAGATCTTGAATCTGACGACACTGAGCCAATTGTCATTCTTTATCAAAGGCAGCGATCTCTTCCGGCGATTGCGGCCTCTATACAGCGGTAACACACATGGCTTCAGCATGGGATCCTTTGAAAAGCAAGTTTTCAATTGGCGTGCGCCCACCATCCTTCTCGTAAAAGGCCGTCTTCTCCCCGCAACACCCTCCAGCACTCGCGAACGGGCACTGCAGGACATGCTACCACCAAAACGCCTACCAGACAGCGTAACCTCCACCTCTCCTAATCAAACCCTCATCTACGGCGCCTACATCTCTTCGCAATGGAAACACACTGGCAAGACCTGTTTTGGCGACTCCTCAACAGAACTTTTTCAGCTTTCACCTACGCACGATGTCTTTACAGCCTCAACCTTTAGCAAAGACTACACTTACTTCTCTAAATCACCAACTTACCCCGCCGGTGTCGGTCTAGGTACCCCTATCCCCACACAATCAGCTTCCTCGTCGCAGTTTTCTCACTCTCCCTTCCGTCCTGGCCCGGTTTCCTTGCATCTTGACGATGCGCTTGAGTTTGGTATCTTCACGCATCTTTCCGAGGGTGGCGGCTCCTTCCATCCAAGCAAGCAACCTGGAAGGAAGAAGAAGGATTGGCAGGATCGCTTCGAGATTGAGAGTTTGGAGGTTTGGGGCTGTGGTGGGGACGAGGTTGCAGAACAACAAAGGAAAGAGTGGGCGTGGCAGGAGCGCGAGGCGGAGGCTAGACGGAGGGTCAATCTTGGGACTGGAGACGCAGAAATGGATCGAGAGTTGTTGAAGATGGCGGGTATCATCTCTGGTGACAGGAGTGGAGGCAGTATGGGATAAGTGGCCATAAAGGTATCGATCACGATGTAATGACATGCATGACTGACATAACTTCGATGTCTTGAGTAGATTCCATTTGCTGCAGCAGCTGAGTGTTTGTTCCAAATTGCTGTTGTACCCGTCTAAACGCCTGTAATGCCTTTGTATGCATACATATGATACAGCTCCTCCTCCTTTCGGGTTGTCGCTCTCCATCAACCCATCACTCAAGATATTCCCAAATTCCTCTCCTAGCCTCACAAGTATCCACAAACGCATCTATCCTTGCCTACGCGGTGTTAGCATACTCCAATCGTCACTCCCCCACCGTGTCCACCCCGGACCAAACTCACCTCTGCTTATGCTTAGGATTCTTCGAACAGATGATGTACACATATCGCCCCTTCTTCCTCCTTACGCTCTTACATCCATCACACAGCTTCTTGACCGAACTCCGCACCTTCATGCCGCGCGTTTGTATCCGTCCACCCATGCTCAGGCCATTGAAGCCTGAGACGAGGTCCCGGATTCCATAGTTCGATTGTTGTGAGGCTTGCGCGCGGAAGGTGGAGAGGGTGGGTCGTACGCAGGAGCATGTTGGCGTGTGGATGTGTTGGGTGCGGGTGCGGAGGGTGGTGCGGAGGGTTTGGGTTGAGCATGGACGTCGGAACGCGGTGGTGAGGGCGCGGGACAGCATGACGGCGACTCGAGAATTCAACAATCGCCGCGGTCGGCCGAAGAGGGTGTGCGATGGAGGCGGTTGTGCGTTCTGGCGTGGGTATGATACCAGTGGAGCGTTGATGGTGTCGCCGCGGAAAATGTATGCCAAGGCGCTAGCGCGCTGGAGCATATCGCGCTTTCACAATGCATATTTCTACAACATCACAATCTTGCATTCTTGTTGTCAACATCTGCATGTGCTACGAATTGCAACTACTTGTCACCATGAATACTTCGCATCGCCGAACCCTATTGCAGTGTTCGGATGGCCCGCCACCTCTCAGAATCCGCGCCCGAATTGAAATCCAGGACCTCCATAACCCCCCATACTACCGGGACCATTGGATCGGCCTCCTCGGGCATATGGCGGCATCTGTGATCCATGTCCGGTTCTGCCACTTACTATGTTCTACTGGCTATGCGAAGGGACTATCTTCTGCGGAACGTACGTTGCACCGTATCCTTGGAGAGTTACCTGTAGTTGTGGTAGTATTGTTGCGAAATCCACTGGATGCTGTCGCACACGTGGCAAGAAGAAGGAGAGTTGTTGATTGGGATAGTGCGTGCGGGTACGACTAGCGCTAACTGCCCAACGCTCAACTGTACGCAGAATCGTGTCTGCATGCTTGTGAAAGTGAAGGTTTACAACATCTTTCCAGAAGCCAGGTGGATCACGGGCCCAATTCAGTATTGCGTACTCCGTTGTCAAGCCACTAACAAATTTGATACTGAAGAAATCTTCAGCTCCTGTCTTCGAGTGGTCCGCTGGGACGTTGTCGAGGGGATCAGCAACAAAGATCATAGCTTGGATACTGATTAGGACCTGGAGGATCGTCGATTCGCCTGGACGCCATTTTTCGCCTGGCCAAGTACCAAGCAGGGATAGACACACTACAATGAGATTAATACATGACCGGGATCGTAAGTCGCAGCAAGCTTACCTTTTCCATCCTTGTGGAGATTTGGATTGAATATGAGTTGGCCGCCTTGTGTACCTCGAAAGAACATTTGTGGAGGTTTGTAAGGGAACTCGGCTGTACACCAAAGGTCGAACTCAAAAAGCCCGTTCTCATATGGCGTGCCTTCAGGGCCTGCAATAAGAATTCTACAAGGATTAGTAACCGGCTTAGGCGGCAACAACCTATCAACCCACTTACTTCATCACATCAAGTCGGGACATGGCGTGCTTGACATATATCCCAGATGACAGTCCTGTCTTCAAGGTCGTTATTTCAGTGATAAGTCGTTTGACACGACCCCTCGGCGATTGAGTGGTCATCTGCGCTTCTCTCGCAAAATGGAAACATGGCCAGATCTGATCATCCGGCACTTCGACAATACCATGATCCACCGGCCCTGCATTGCCTTCCCCAATCTCGAGGTACTGGGAAAGGTCGGATATCTCGCGACAAAGCCACAAGAGGTCCATACTTTGCTCATCCTGAAACTCATTCCGTGACCTCTGAGCACCGTTTAGCATGACTTGGCTCTGGATGTTCAGATTGCGAAGATTGACGGCGAGTGCAGAGGCGTTTTGGCCAGACAAATTTCCTGTAAGACCTTTGAAAGACAACGTCAGGAGATTGATATTGTCCGGGAATACAATACGCTCATTGAACATGACAGCCTGTTTTGATAGTTCGTGGACTCCGACATTGCGGAGGAAGCCAAAGAAAGCCATGTAAAGGTTCTTTCTCTTAGTCGCATTGCCCAAACTGTCGTTTCGGAGTAGCTCCGCGGCTTTATCGAGGACCTTGCTGTTAATCAACATCGACAAGACGGCCTTGGGTGGGTCGACATCGAAACGCGTGATGTCTGGCTTGTTGTGATCGGGACTGGGACACAACACTGCGAGGAAGGCGAACAGATTCTCGTAAAACCTGTCTTTTTGCCTTTCCGTGTCCAAAGCTCGATGTCTACCTCGGTCTCCAAATTCCCTGCTACCAAACATCTCTGGCATGCTCAAGTGACTCTGGTCGTAACCTGTACCCCTATCGACAGTTCTGTTGATCTTGGTCTTCGTTGTTGCATCACTCCTCTTGGCCTGGCAGTATTCCCGATCGAATCCACAAAGCATCACCCAGATGGTGAAAAGTCGCCCGCGGCTGCAGCAACATACTATCTTGATGCCATTGACTGGTATTTCTAGTGCCTTGGACTTGTTGAAGCAGGCGATGCAACAAGCTCTCGAGCACTTACTGCACTTGACCTGCGAACTGATCGTTGCTGTGACCGTCAATTTCTAACATCTGGTTATGGAGGCCTTCAAGATTACCTTGTCCACTGAGCCAGCTCTGGAACAGTGTATTTATGGCACCGCTATTTTGTATGAATTTGACGTTGCAATTTTGGCATTTTCTGTCAAAGATATAGCCGGCAAAATCACTATAGGTGTTAAACTCGACTGCGTTCGCATTTGTAAGCGCGTTGCACGCTGGTGCTGCATGCCGTCAACTTCTGTCATTTTCTCGATACATGATCATTATTTACCTGCATTTTGGCAGCTCATTTTTTTGTTTCGTGAGGCACGTATGTGTAAGTGTACTGATCGATGGGATAAGCGCAGGAGGAGTATTTGAGCGCCAAATGAGGAAGTTGGCCAAAGGTATATGTGTTAGCTGCATGGAAGAGCACTACGCTTCACTCTCCAAATGTCACAATACCGGAAGGTGTATATCATCTCTGCCTACGCTACCTATGAATTCTTATGTATAAATAGCTTTCCCATTCAAGTCTTCAACACGCAATGTCGAGGCAGTTAACGAGATCTTATCTAGTGACAGTATCTCTTCACACTATCCTCTTCCTTTGTCTCTCCAAATTCATTGAACTCTTCGTGACTCCGGCGACGAGGAGATACTTGGGTCTCCGATCCGGCCGGCGACACCACTCCAATCTCCTCCGCTCTGTCACTGGCAACCATTGGCATATCAATGTTTGCTACTAACTGTACAGAAGGCTTCATCGCTTCAGGAGCCATCTCTCGCATTGCTTGTTCCACCTCTTCGTCTTCAAACTCATGTGACGTAGCGTCGCCCTTCGTCTCGTCTGTTTCCCTTGCTTCTGTTTGCTTCTGCCAACTAAACAAGAACACTGGTTGCTGAATACCCAACCCCATGACTTGACCGGGTAATCTCTTCTGGCTCAAGATCTTCCTGTCTTTGTGTACGAGGTCGTCTTCTTCGTCATCGGAGTCGCTTTCGTCACTCCAGTCATCCTCCATCCCCTCTACCTCTTCCCCAAAGACTATGTTCATACCATCATCTGTGAAGTCCTTTCCGCGTATTTGAAGCATTTCGTTAGCATAACCGTTCCACTTCTTTCTATGTTCTTCCGCTTCTTCGTCTTCATCTTGTGTGCCACCGAGACGATCGTAGTTGCAATCGCTCATGAAGCTTGTGTCGACCCATACGCTACCTGGTGGACTGGCGTGTTCACCCGGTGTATACGAAGGAGAGGATCGCTGGTAGTATGTTGATCGTCGTGATGAAGGTGACGGAAGGTCGTCGGGGAAGTATACTCCAAACATAGGAGGAGAATGTAGATGAAGCTGGGACGGAGTTTGAGGTGGGGAGCATGGTGTTATCCATGATGGTGGTAGAGCGTAGATGCTCGGATCTGAGGAGGCTGATGGGGACTGTTGTGTAAGGGTCGACTTGTTGGGGGGAGATAAGATTATATTCGCTCCGTTGGTACCATTCTCATTCTGTTTGTCTGACTCTAACCCATCAGAGACCCCATCCAGGTACCACAATGTTTCTTGTTCCGGCTTGGGCGAACTAGGTGGAGAATGCGGGGTCTCGTTTTCCTCATCCCCAGTAACAGAGGTTCCTTGCGACTCGCCTCCCACGCAACGCCTTTTTGAGCGCCTCTTTGGTACAAAGAACTCGCTCCATCCTTCCGCAAGGAATGGGGTTAGTATCGCGAGATCCAGCGCTTTCATGCAGCTACTAGATCCCATCACTGACGCTGGAATCGCCAAGCCGGTTTGCAGAGAGTCTTCCTCCCACGATACCTCTTCTTTTGCGCACCGCTCGTACACGTCCACCAGATTAGCCCATCGAACTTTCTCAACATGCCAAATTCGCTTAGCTGCATGGTAAACATGAGACAATTCTGGGTCTCCAGAGCTATAAGGCTTCAAGGGCCCACCGACAAGGCGCCAGACATGTGCAATCCGGTCAAGGGAGGCGATACACTGAGTAATGAGGCACCCCGGGCAGACATCGCCCATCCAAGGGTTGCCGGGATGGACAGGGTGCTTGCAGAAGCGTGTGGTAAGTAGATCTAGGGATTCCTCTTCCTTTTCCCCCTCGTCTTCGCCGTCTTCGACAGTCGAACAATCTCCTACATCTTGCATGTAAAGCTGTTCCTTGACCTGTCTCGTATTCATGAAGGCCTTGAATGTATGCGCACTGGGTATTCCTCCCACTTCCTGGTTTCGCACCGCTTGTACTTTTCTTCTCCATACTGCTTTTGACGGGTAAAGCGCTGCTTGGTCGGGATTCTCGATACTGGTTTGCCAATTGATGTAAAGTGAGTAAAGTCTCGGTCCAAAGATTCCAAGGGCAGCTCTGTCGGAGGTGAGGGGTCGGCTCGGAGCGGCGGTGCAGTGAAGAGAGTGAGTAGCGGTCGGAGTTGAGGACATAATGATATTACGTGTATGTTCCAGATGCGTGATGGGTGAGCGGACGGAGCAGCCACGTAAGAAGAGTCCTTCCGTGAGGCGCGATTGATCGCGATTTGGGTAATAGCTCAGTCGATAGTTCTTTCACTCGATCTTGAATCGTGCCTGTTAACTCTCACCTCGTACCTTCTCCTAGGTTTTATCTTCTTTGATGACTTGGTCTGCCCTAACAGAGTTGAGTCCAGGAAACACTCCGCATATTTAACACTGTCATATCTTTGTTTCGCGACAAACCGACGTGATGAATCACTCATATTCACCGCAATACCAAAAACATGGAAACAAGAAGGCTCTCTCAAATGAGACATCGCAACCGTATCAAAATCCCAAGCAATATGCCAGAATAGTTTGTGGCAAATAACTGGAACATAACACTCCGTGGATGTACGAGCGCTTGATTGTGAGGTCCGAATAGAAAGGAATAATGCTCTGAACCCCTCTGTTCGAGGGAATCGTGAAAACCCCAGATTAGTGATACTGGAGGGAAACGCCCCTGGTGTGGAGTCGGTGCTGAACGAAAGAGAAAGCATGATTAAGGCTCATGGTAGCGAAGATAGTGGGGTCAAAGCTCGCAAAAGAATAATGCCCAGCCGCTGATGGTCCCAGACGATAGTAGCTCGATTCGGTGTTGAATCCTGTAGATTGCTCCAGAAGTCACAGGCAGATACGACTGGAGTTGTGTCAGTAATGGCAGTTGTGAAGATAGCATTGGTTGCGAAGGATTTGCGTATAGATAGATGTAGTCGGGTCATCTAGATCAGTGGTCGCGTGTCAGTGACCGTGCCGCAGGGTGTTCGAATCAAGACCTGCATAATGTAATGTAGCTCGCATGCAAGCTATCTATGCCGACCAAATCTAAAACGGACAATGCCCAATGCCAGCAATCAATGGTTTCAAGAGAACTGCTCGATGCAGTAACCCACGAT
>Ga0058698_10001132_pt1 | contig 12625 bp, 20 predicted proteins | sample AgamicAsSfe_FD_67288 | JGI IMG/M metagenome (GOLD analysis project Ga0058698, IMG submission 67288) | Agave microbial communities from Guanajuato, Mexico - As.Sf.e | ecosystem: Host-associated > Plants > Phyllosphere > Phylloplane/Leaf | place: Guanajuato, Mexico | collected 2012-05-30
GAACAGGTATAATGCGCACTTCGAGCCTGACCGTGTCGCAGGGAAGAGGCAAAGTGTCCAACACCTGCCATCTCACCTATTCTGGCTATGCAGCGTAGGAATGATGTATCGCTTGCTATAGAAGGGAGTCTAGAGTGGGGTATGTCTTACTAAGTCGACGAAGCGGTCAACACCCGCTAAGCGATAGGAAGGGGTCTATCCAAAATATAAAGCTAAGATGATGAAAATGAGGGACGAAGGTAGCGTTGAGATCGTGAATCAGCAAGAGGACGGTGTGAGCTGTTTAGCGCTAGTGTGCCAAGAAATAACAGCGCTAGCTTTTCGTCACCGGTTGATCCACTTAACGCCTCTGGACGACACCTGTGCATCTCATCGCCTTCCAACTGTGAAAGCGCCATCACCTTTCCAATGATTTCGATTCGATATGGACGAAACATGGTAGCCATCGCATTCACTGCTATCACCCAGGCCTCTCCGCGTACACGCGAGTGACCCGCGTTCCTTCGTCCAGTAACCGAACACGAAACGATATCCCAAGGTTTCGCCAACGTGCGGTACCAAGGACCGCATTCACGGAACCGGCTACAGGAATTCCTCTACGCCAAAGACATCTGCTACTAATGTGATGGTTGCACTCATGTTTTTGTAGGGACCTTAAGGGTCATCACGCTGACAACCACTGTGGAGAGTCCTGGAGTGAATTGATCTCACTCAATCCCTCTACTGTTGCTTCTTCATACAGACCGAGGACGACGTTCAACAGTTCTTCGAGATGAAGGCAAATCCATGCCGTACTGAGAATCAACAGCGATGTATCAACGAAGAATTTGTCGAACATACCATAATACGATATTGTGGTAGTAACTTTTCGAACTTGACCATACCCATGGCGGATCTTGCAGTTGCATGGCCTGAAGAAAGTTGACTCTTATGAGCTTTGTATGCAAAGAATACGCTGTGAGAATCGCGCATATTTCTCATCTTATCCGACGTTTCGAACTACACACGGGTACTACTGAGCTGGCTAGCATTTATAAGAGCATGTCATCGAAGACTTTACAGCTTGAACTCGGGATCTGAACGGTTGAGTCTATGTTAAGACCAGCTTGGTTTTATCATATCGACCTCGATGCATGCCGCAACATGCAACATGTTTTGCGAGATGGTTATCTCACGGAGAAGTGTCGCTTTAAGTGAGGGGTGTGACATGGAGCTTAGAGACCGAGACTCCTGTGTCAGCACAATTCTTGGAGAGGTAAGCAACGTACTGATTCATCAAATCGAACATGTGGATAGAGTGTCGTAAGCAAGACCATTACACATCGGTCGCTTTCAGATTCAACAGAACAATGGCGGCTTAACATCGGGCGCTTTAAGCTGACAGCATATCGTGCCGCGATTTATGCGGGGTGTTTTCCTCCACCTCCCGAGATCACACCTCCTCACCCGGCTCCGCGCTAGTGTTTGGATCTTGGGACGAAACCGACTAACTCAATCGGTGTATTTCTGAATCCACCGAGTCAGAAAGCCCCGACGACGATGCATGATCACGATAAAACAACATCGAGATCCACGGGATGAGGATGCGGTTACGAAGATCATCATATCGAAAATGCTTTCGGGAGCAGCTCTCATCACAGAAGCGGGATCTGGTAGGTCAAGTTCGGCGTTCTATGTATTACAATCTTTAGCAATATGGTTTGCAGCTAAGAAAAAAACTGACTCGGTGTGGTAGGCTTCGGCCAAAGCGCTGCATACTCGCTGGCTCAGCATGGTGTTCGCCAATTCGCGCTCGTCGACACCAACGAAGCCGGTCTGCAAGAGACCATCCAGAAGCTAGCATCGCAGTATAACGTAACAGACGTGTTGAGCGTGTCTACCGAATGCAGTACCGAAGATGCCGTTGAGGCTGCTGTTCAGCAAGCTGCATCGCGCTTCGGGCGTATCGATTTCGCCATCAACAATGCCGGCTTCGGTGGGCCGATGGGCGGCAGTCCGGACACAGCGCCCGCCGCATTCGAAGCCCATCTCAAAGACCACGTAACACTCTTGTGGTTGTGGCATCGGGCCGAGCTACGGCAGATGCTACGGCAGGAGCCTCGCGATGGGCGGTATGGCCGTGGAAGCATCGTACACGTCTGCTCGGTATATGCCTTCGCTGCCTCGCCGCCTGGGATCGCTGCTGGTGCTTATGTAGCGGGTCGCCACGCTATACTTGGGTTGACACGTTCTGAGGGTGTGCTGTTTGCGCCGCAACAGATTCGCATCAACGCGCTCTGCCCTGGATATATTGCGTCTCCTACCATCGACTCTTCGGAGCAGATCAAGGCTTTCATCGGTAACCTTGTACGCGAGCGTGTGCCTGCAGGCCGCTTGGGACAGCCAGAGGAAGTCGCTGATGCAGTGGCGTTTCTGGCCGGGCCCATGAGCAGCTACATGTTTGGTCAGTCACTAGTACTGGATGGGTATGTCGTTTCCAATCCTGACATAAACAAGAGTATGAAATACTAATTAGAAATAGGGGCTACTTGGCTCAATGAGAGCCATGATGCTGTAGTACTCCGACGAATCCGATGGAACAATGGAAATATAATGCAAACGTACCTTCAAGTTTGGTCTCAGGACTAATTTCCGGCGCGAAATGTGTAGAATGCGAACCTTTTAATGCCCCATGGCGCGCTCGAATCCAAGATAACATATACCACCACTAAAAAAATTCATTGAAGACTCCAAGTCTGGTATGTGTGCAGAACTGTTGCTAAAACGAAGCACTGGTCCCATCGCTATTCAGTAGCGAGCGCGCCTTGAGGCGACGAATGCATGCGCGCACTAGACGGAGATTCGCTCGGACAAGTTCGAGACAAGCTGGCGCAAACGCCGATGTGTCGCTGGTCGTGTCGTTGTTGCCCCCAGGCGAAGAAGGAACACAGGGAGTTGGCCCAGATGTGACGAGGGCGGCCTCAAGAGAGCCTAACACAGCGGAGAAACCAGTGAGCCGCAATGTCATTAATTCGTTGCTGAGCGCATCGGCTTCGTCTTCCGCGAGATCATAGTTTCCAAGAGAGAACTTCCAGGGCAGAGTTGCATGTCGGCTTTCGCTGGTGCTGGTTGTAGTTGTAGTCGTGTTGGCGTTGCTGGCATCTGTGGAGGTGTCGGCAGGGTCCTCGTCCTTTAGGTTCCATAATCGGCACAGCCAGTCAACCAGATGGGCGCATAGAATCGTGACAGCGGTAAGCGGGAGTCGTTGCTGGCGGCACCGTTCGCAGCTCAATACGGTGAGGCAGGGCTGTTCCACTGAAGACGTGACTTGGATTGCGGTTTCGAGCGGCACCTGCGATGATGTAGTAACTTCTTCGACGCGCACAAGCGTTCGTAGCGCAAGAAAGGCACAACCACAGTCAGCGCGATGCATCTTTGCTCGTATCCTCCATTGTCGCGGAGATGGCCACACCTTACCTAATATCGTGAGTCGAGTCAGGGGCCGTGCAAGTGCCAGGAACTAGTGAACTCGGTGTGTTTTTAAGTTAGGTTCCCGAGGGGGGGCCTGCTAAACTAGTAATGGATAAATGCAACCATCATGTCAGCTGTGTAATATCATCCGACATCTGAATCAGGAATGGTTTCATTCGAACGCACGACATGATTAATCCCCCGAAGACTACCAAGAGCCGCAGCTGTCTAACTATGTCATCGTTTACAAAATGGTGTCCTCGCAAGAAGAAGTAGTTCGGGATGAAATAACTATCTATATCTCTATGACACTCCGTAGTGTTTATTAAAGATCTAGTGAGTGTACAACAGAATCGCGCAATACCCTATTCCATAATGGCCGTTTTTGATAGTCCCGCTATCACCCCAGGCTCCACCGTCCTCGTTACGGGGTCCAACGGCTTCGTCGGTGCTCACGTCGCAGACCAACTTCTTCAACAAGGCTACAAAGTGCGAGGCACAGTCCGAGACGCGGCTAAGCACCAATGGCTCGTAGATCTTTTCTCGCAAAAGTATGGCAAGGACAAGTTCGAACTCATCACTGTCAAGGACATGAGAGAGCCTGGCGCATTTGATGACGCAGTCTCAGGTATGTTCCCCGCCTCAATGTCGTAATGCTCCAACACTGATGATGTTCCAACGTCTAGGTGTTTCCGGTATCGCGCACGTTGCCTCAGTGCGGGATATGCACGTCACACCAGACGAGTTGATTCGAACCACTGTGGCCGGAACATTGAGTTGTCTGCAAGCCGCGGCGAAGGAGCCCAGTGTGAAGCGATTCGTTCTGACGTCGTCTTCGGCTGCGGTCCGCTCGCTGCAAGCATACCGTGGAACCGATACAGTGTCTGCGCATGAGTATGATGAGCAAACACTGGCCTTGTCTAAGAATATCCCCGACACTCTTCCGCCAATGCATAAGTTCATGATCGGCTATTTTGCCTCCAAGGTAGCGGCAGAACAGGCCTTCTGGGAGTGGGTGAAAAACAACAAGCCACACTTCTCTGTCAACGCGGTGCTACCTTGCACTATCTACGGAAGTCCATTGAGCGTTACTCACCAGGGCTACCCGTCTACCGCGAGGATCCCGCTCCAGATTTTAGACGGCGATGTCGACTCTATCAAACACGTCCAGCGCTGTACGTGATCTTCGCTCTTTGTTTGTGCAACTCAACCGACGGCTAATACTCGAGCAGTCTACTATGTTCACGTGCAGGACGTCGCACGGCTTCATGTAGCCGGCTTGATCCACCCAACTACCACCGATGAACGCATTTTCGCCTTTGCCGCCCCATACTCCATCAACGAGTTCTTTGACATTTTCGCAAAGGCGGTCCCGGGTCACAAACACCAAGAGAAACTCGCGGGCCTAGATTTTCCGCTGGCCGAAATTGGACCCCGAGGGAAGGCGGAAGCGCTGCTGAAGGACATGGGCCAGCCAGGCTTTGCGGGGTTGGAGGAAACCATTATTAGCAGCATTCGATCTCGTATAAACGCATCTTCGTAGCTTGAATAGATTCGAATAAACATTCGTACTGCGTTTGAAGGTTGCTTCGTTAGCGATGTCGGCTTGGTTCGAGCAGATCGAAGCTTGATGTTGGGCTCGTATCCGCATGTCGGTCCTATCCGGGGCGGCCCTAGCGCTGAAGTTAGCGTGCCCCCTAGGAAGCCTCGTCGCCAGGACCTCTTCCGATCACAGGCAAGTCTCCCAGATGCACCAACGACGACGCTCGACTATCGACGATTTAACCGATTTTGCCTGAGGAGACTGGACACGCTATGGGCAAGATTTTCACCAAGTCAGCATGTTCACTTCATTGGACACCAACATGTGAATTGCTTCACGCACGTCTCACTAACTGGCAACTTTTCCGAACCCCCAGCACAAGAATTGGAGCATCCCCATGACAACAGCCAGGTACCATATTTTGATAACTACAAGGAACTATGCTTCGACAGAAAAAGAGAGCTCGGATCGCTTAACAAGACAACGTAACCTCACAGCTTTTACTTCGTTTACGAAGACTCCTCCTTGGCCTCTTCCGCCAATCCTTCGCGCATCGACTTGCTGTTTGGATCGAAGTAGGGCTTCTCTCCAATGCCGCATACGCGGTATCCGAATCGATCACCAAACTCATCGTAATCCATGGTAGCATTGTGCACCATACTGCGGTTATCCCAGATGGCCATGTCATTTGGACCTTGCCACCTGAAGCGACATTGTAGATCATGGTTGCGGAGTACCATGTCCATCAGCCAGTTCAGGATCATCTCGCTCTCTGGGGGAGTCAGGCCATTGATAGAACCTGGGTATGCGCCGATGGAGAAGACGCTCTTCCATCCGGTTACGGGGTTCGTGCGGATGACTGGGTGTACTGCCTTTAGAGGGTTGCCAACGTTCTCGGGGTGGCCACGGGCGTCGGTGTATACTTGAAGGTTCTTCATCTTGATGATCTTCTCAAAGACTGCGGGGAGACGTGTCAGTGGGTAAGGGATTCGATGACTTTTGCTCCATCTGACTTACATGGTGCGGTGTAGTTCGCAGTCTTTCCTTCCAGAAGCTTTCGCATTGGCTCGCTGATGCGATCATAGACCTCATATCCAGATGCCCACAATGTGTCTGAGAAGCGGATTAGTATGGTGTATGAAGGTAAGTCTTGAGATGGACATACCTCCTCCAACAGAGGGCAGCTCCACGAGCCGTAAGCATGTGTAATCGGAGGGCACTTGTTCAGACTGGATGTCGCTGTGCCACGATTCAAGTGCCTGTCTTGCGTTTCCCAGATCACGAGGTACAGACTTGCCCTGGGCCATTATCCTCTGCTTGGAGTTGATGGTGCTGATGTGGAGGTCATCGCCACCCAATGCTCTCTGAGGGTTGAGTACGGGGTGGATGTGTAGGGTAGATTCTTTCGGCTTTCCCACGAGCTCGCCCATACGTTGGATCAGTGTTTTTTGGAGATCGTTGGTCATGTTATTCTGGCCTCGGAAGAAGACAACTCCGCGTCGGGAGACTACAGAAGAGATATCCGTCAGTTCCGTCTTTCCCCAAGGACGTCTGTTGCATACTTACTTGTGATGGCGAGGTCTCTTAGTAGCTCATCCGAGTTAGGCGCGTTAAGCATCTCAACGAGATTGGCCTCTGGGAACTCAGTGCCCACAGTAGGCGTCACCATGAATTGCTTCAGAGGCTTGAGAACGCCCTTCAGCTTCAGTGGCTTTGGGAAGCTCGTTTCTTGGGCAAATCCTCTGCGAAGGCATGGCGAGCGAGCTGATTGCAGTACCGTAGAGCGCAGTGCTGGCGCAGCGCGGCATACTAAGGCGTTGGCAGTTCTCGACATTATGGTTGATAAGGAAACTAATCTATAGGAGCAAAGGGCAGCAAGATGTAAATGGTTCTTCACTATTTGGAAGCGATCTCGTCTACTGTAATAATAGGTTTCGAGAAAACCCATCCGTTACCGGGAAACCGAAAAGTCGGCGCATTTTGATCTCACCAACGTACTATCCGGTGCATATGTTCACGGTGGTACGAGCTGTGAAAAGCGATCTCAAACGTAATACCTTACGTGGCTGCACGAACATGCTTGTCTCTCCAGCGTCGGTCCCGGATAAAGCGTATCCTATACTTATCCGCTAAGGTCTACGGTACTCTCACAATCACATGAATACAGCAAATTCCTTCAAGGTACGGTTCACCTAGCTATCGGTTAGAACAACCGACCCTCGTAGCTAATGCACGAAGACCCATAGTGGTGGGTCACATATGTTGACTCGGGGCATTTGTGGAACATCGGGCCGAGCTACCCAGATACTCTGCGGGACATTTACGAGTATACTACCGAAGATTGAACTGCCGGATACTCAGTTCTGAGAGTGGTGATGATACACGATGCCAATGCTTCGTTTACTCCCCGAAAGTTCAGTTGCTAAGTCTAATCAGTGAACAATGATACCGCACTGCTTCAGCCGAACTCTCATACACCGAGAATAGGTTAGTATACAACGATTGTTTTCGCGTGCGTCCGGTCATTTCCGTGTATTCAAGAGTTATCTTTCCTATTCATAGTCGAACACTTTCCGCTCAATCTCATGCTGCCATTTTAGGACGTGCATATCTCATTCTACAATCGAGCCTTCTGCTATCTACCTCCCTCTCGTATCGTAAATCCAGAAAGATAGCGTTCACTTTCCACATATGGCTAAGAAACTTGTCGTCGTTACCGGTGCGACTGGCAACCAGGGCGGTTCTATCGCCCGCGGATTGCTTAAGACAGGAGATTGGCATGTCCGCGCTGTGACCAGGAATCCCAATGGAGAAAAGGCGCAAAAACTTGCTGCAGAGGGTATGGAAGTAGTCCAAGCCAGCTACGAAGACGAGGAGTCAGTCAGGAAGGCATTTGCCGTAAGTCACTTACTGCTTGCGCCCCGTGACTGATAGGTATCTGACATGAACAGGGTGCTCAAGCCATCTTTGCGGTAACACAATGGTGGGAAGCTTTCTTCAAAGGCGCCGGCCAGATAGGAGCTGGTGAAGTTGAAGAGCGCCAGGGCATCATGCTTGCGAAGCTGGCGGCTGAAGTGCCAACGCTGGAGCATTACATCTGGAGCACACTTCCTGCTGCAGATATAATCACCAAAGGCAAATACCCCGTCCCTCATTTCGACTACAAGGCGAAGGTCGACGATCATATCCGGAAAAACATGCCAGACTTGGCTGCTAAGACGACCTTTCTCATGTTCGGTTTCTATCCATCCAACTTTGCCTTTTTTGGCATGTTGAAGCCACAACCAGTAGTAAGTGAATGCTTTCTCAATGTCTTCCAATGACAAGACTGATCAATCTGCGATTAGGCCACTGCGCCAGGGACATATGTTTGGATGGTTCCGTCGGATCCGGCGACCGTTTACCCCATGGCCGGCGATATGGCCAAGGACCCTGGTATCTGGGCGCGCCAAATTCTCGCTAACCCTAAGTTAACGCATGGGAAATACGCCGGGGTGTGCACTGAGGTGATCACTCTGGGAGAGGCGTTGAAACAGTGGGAAGTTGTCTCAGGCAAGAAAGGTGTATATGTCGAAGTGAAGCCAGAGGTAATCGGCCAACTATTTGGCCTAGCAGGAGAAGAGGCTGTTACTGGAGTGCTGTTTGGCGAGGCAGTGACGGACTGGTTTGGCCACGTCAAGGAACAAGGCCTTTTCGTCACAAAGGAGGAGCTAGGTATCTCCATGCATGAGGTGTCCAACTTCAAACAAAGTCTTGAGGCGGTAAAACAATTCTTGGGCTGAATGCCACATTAGTAGGATAACAAAGAAAGAATTAGCTATGCCATAATGAGTCTAGCTGAATTGTAAATAACACCATTCGAAGTAGCGTTCGACCGTTCGTTGCTGCTCATGCTTTTATGCACGTTGAGTCGTAATTTCACCAGTCTCTTCTACACCATACTAAAACATGACTTACATATGACGTGGGGGAGTCAAAGGTTTGGAAAACCTCGAATCGAGCACTCGTGATGGTGCAATCTGGACCGTTTGACGATGAATCTGTGCGTAGGTGGTTGCAACCGAAGAAGGCCCTTTTGGACATATCCTTTCGTCCGCTAGTCTCCACGCGAAACTGCTCATCTACTTAATTGGTTCAACAGATTCATCAAGCGATACCCACCTAGCGTTTGAGGCGGGAGCACAAGGCTCTCTACTAACAATGTGCTTCAAGGAGCTTGCGGGATACGACGGGTTCCGATCGTGTTAGCTAATGGGCCCTCTTGTTACTTCGGCCCGAAGGCTTGTATATATCTTATCTCAAGGACTTGTGGGTGCAACCGAACAAGGCCCTTTTGAAGATATCCCCTCGGATCGCCAGTTTCCACGCAAACCTGCCAGAATAGCATCAGCGCATAGAGATAGCGCACGGATCTGGTAAGTAACATTAGCTGATACCCTGGTGGCCATCCATTTCGTCCAGGTAAAGCGATACTGCAGAACCGACGAGCCACTTACGACATCTGCAGTCCAAGTCACACCCATACGGAAGGATACTCGTGAGAAAGAAATATCGCAAAAACGACTAGCTGATGTCTTTGTCTGACGTGATACGTATGCTATAGTTCGAACAGTAAACCCTGCTCTATTCACCGCTGTCTCTGCTTGTTGAGCGAACAGACGTGCCAACCCCCGAATATGCCGTTCTTTTTGTCCATCGTACAACATAGTAAACTGCCTATCGTTCATTCTGTTTCCGACGTTTCTGATTCCGGTCATAATTTTGTCTCGGCAAGTTGAAGCAAAGGTTTCCGACTGCAAGCCAAGACTGCTCGTCTGCGGTACCGTACGGTCCGTACCTCTCCACCTCAAGATGTGAAAGAACATCAAGAAGACGTGTGTATATGGAGACGTTCTTTGCTGGCGGCTTTTGAAGCCGTCACCGAGCCAATGGCGTCCAATAACCAGCCCAACCAAAGTCTAACTCCAGGTTTGCAATAGGATCGTCGCAATACGAGTCCGAGCCCTGCTTCAACCTGGACCCCGCAGACCTTGGCAATCCACCTTGGAAGGTGTGGGATGTGGAAAGTCTATACCCTAGTCGAGTGCGTGCTACCCGATCGGTACATCCCGTGATTGGGCCGAGCGACCGTTTCCAACACATAGGTACGGTGTAAGACGTGCATCGTTCCGAGCCGTGCGTTAGTGCAAAGTTGATGACATATTGAATGTTGTGCAGTTCCAATGCTGTGGTAAAAGACAAAGGTTTGGTACGGAGGCGGCTAGCAAGAGCATGTTTCACCTGCCATGGTATCAAGGAAAACTATTGTAAGTGGGCCACTAGCAAGGGACTGTAGCACCTAATCCTAGCTAGGACGATTACGCCTCAGTATGTAACCTTGGAACGTAGTAACGCGTCGGTTCCTTCCGAAGTGTCCCCAGATCGCGAGATCCCAGCGCCACATGCGAAACTCTTGCCTCCCACCACCGCCGTACCTAGGTAGTTCGAGATCGAACAGCTAACACGTGGCTGCATAGCGAGATTAGTAGTATCAGCGCTTGCTATCAGCCAGAAACCATTCCGAAGTCCCTCCATATTGTCAGGTTTTAGCGTCTCCACACACGACAGTTTGGCCTGAGACGATGGTGAGTACATGTACCGCGATATCGCCATTACCTACTAGCTATCAATCAATATATCAACGTCAAATTAAATATGCAAGAAAAACATTCAAGTGCAAAGGGCAACGTCCCAATGCCAAAACCCACAAAGTACCGCCTCGCATGTGACAGCTGCCAACACTCCAAGATCCGATGCGACCAGGAACGGCCAAAATGTCGCAGATGTGCAAAGAAGGGCATAGAGTGTGTCTACAGCCCAGCACGACGTGCTGGACGACCACGCACTCGCAACAACAGCAAGAGCACATCTAGCATTGAGAGCAGTGCATCTGCGAGCTTGAAAGGGTATTTGACACCCATGACGGAGCACGGCATCACCATCCCAGCCGTAGGTCAGACGTCGCCCTTTGGTCCACCTAGCATGCTATCCGCCTCCGAAGACTGCTCCAGCTCCAGCTCCAATACATCCACTATCCCTAGCATAGCGCAGACTATGCCACTCCCGAGCCCCGACGATATGGACTTCTCCTCGTATCCACGGTCAGACGGCGACTTCATGCAAGGTATTCCGGACTTCACGGGCTCACAATGCGGTACACCGAAACAAACTACCAATTGCTATTACGCCATGTCTCCCGAGTTCCACATCGCTCCAGAGCTTCTCAATATAGGCTTCTGCGGACCACCATGGGAGCAGCAACACGATCAGGAACAACACCAATCCCTCTCTACTCCCATGCTCTTCGACGAAGGGCTACCGTACTTTGGTTTACTTACCCCGGACGGTCACCAACCTCGCCATCTAGATCAGCATCAGAACGACATACCGATACCGACCACGAGCAGCAGCGACATCGAAAACGGCAGCTATGCGACCCATCCGCAACAGCAAGTACATCCACAGTGTCCACAGTCTTTCGACCAAACCACTCCTTCGACGAAATCATGCAACTGCGTCTCCAACCTTCTTGATTACCTATCTACGCCTTCTCACGGACCCTCCTCATCACCCCTCACCTCCACGTCAACCGCCCTGTCAACGTCCAGAACCCTCATTACATGCTGTTGTACTACGATAACCTGCGCCAACGAGTGCTCTACACGCCCTTCAACTGCGCTCCTCATTTGCGAAGCCATTGACCGGGCGCTTGTGTCGCTCAAACTGGGCGGCAACTCCCTCTGGACACCCACAATGACACCTAACCCAAATCATGATAATCGGGGATCTTCATCACCATCGTCTTTATCTAGCATAAGCGACGGTAATGGGAACGATCTCATGCTGCCATCATCCGTGGTAGACGAGGAGTGCGAACCGCTGCGTTGTGGATCACTGCCGATCCAGGGTGCCGACAGGCGGGCTGTAGTGCGTGTGCTACTAGTGAAGCGGGTACTGGAAGCACAACGGGTGCTGGAGCGGCTACGGGATGCCTTGCTATCAGGGCTGTCAATCGGTGGGGACGTAGCAGTGAAGAATCCACTGCTAGCACTATGTGCAGATGTTGTGGGGGAGTTCACGAAGAAGGTGGCGGAAAGGGCGGAGACTGTTAGGTTGAAGATGTAGCAAGAAAGGGTCCAGAGTGGAGGTATAGGGGGTCTACAGATTTTAGCGATAGTTCGGCTTGTTTTCTATCTCGGGGAATACTACTCGAGTCAATCAACGACATGATCGCACGGTGGTTTCCACTCCTCATGCTCGCGACCATCGCTAAACTCCACATGATCTTCCGGAACCACAATCTCGGCCACCGATCATGCAAGCAGCTCTCGATAACATACAATGTACCGATCGCAACACGGGTAACGTCGATCTGAAACCTTGCTGCCGCGCTCTCTTGTATAAGTTGATCCCTTTGTCACAACTTGTTGCATCTATCCATCCAGCGACCTGCATATACATCTATTAGCAAGAAAACATTACCATGTCTGCCATACCATTCCTTTCTGAATCCTTGAACACAGACCCCGGAGAGGGTGTCGCGGCCGATACTATCCTTGAAGCTCTCGAATCTCTTGCCTCTGGCAACATCCC
>Ga0058698_10001134_pt1 | contig 12614 bp, 9 predicted proteins | sample AgamicAsSfe_FD_67288 | JGI IMG/M metagenome (GOLD analysis project Ga0058698, IMG submission 67288) | Agave microbial communities from Guanajuato, Mexico - As.Sf.e | ecosystem: Host-associated > Plants > Phyllosphere > Phylloplane/Leaf | place: Guanajuato, Mexico | collected 2012-05-30
ATACCATCGTCCTCATCATCCGCTGCAGACTTGTAGATTGCAGGATCAGCTTTCGCTTTGCGACGCTGACCAGCACCAGTGGAGGTCGAGGCTTCAGACGTAGGAATATTGGGGTGGTCGTTGTCTTCATCGCCAGCCATGTACATCTCGTAACCGCCAACTTCTTCTTCAGGCTTGGGCTCTGGCTCCTTTGCTTTACCAGTCTTCTTGCTCTTTTTACTGCTGCTGCCGTTTTTCTTGGATTCTTCAGGCGCTTCTTCAGGCTCTTCATCTTCATCACCCCAGCCGCGGGAGGGTGTGATGCCCAGGCATACTTCGAGCTGCGGGTCTTCTTCTTCGTATGCGGTCGCGAGGGTGTAGTCGAGACCTCTTCGGAAACGGCGCGCAAAGATGTTGCTCTTGGTCAGTGTGATACCAGTCACAAGCGAGATCCACTTCATGAACGCTGGGTGTGGGAAGAGGATGTCCACGAGGTCGTCGTAGGGTGTCATGCCGTCGTTCTCGGGATATGGTGTCGTTGGTATCGGTTGGATTGCTTTCCGATAGAGATAGCGCTGCTTATGCGGTGGTCTTGCGACACCAACCATCGACTCTTTTGAGTGTGGGTTGTTGGGTAAGCTTGGGTTCGCCTCGTGGTCTTTCGACTCGAGGTACTCCCGTAACCGCGCAGAGAATTTGTTGGATAAGAATTGCGCAAGTCTTAAAGAAGACTCGTCGCCGAACATGTTGGACAACTCCTCTACTGTATCCGGTACCAGATAGTTAGGGTTCATGAACTTGATCAAGAAATCGATGTCGTTCTCAGTCAGCTCATCGTCCTCCTGTTTCGCCTGCTCTTGCCAGTCTGGGTTGTCTACCCAATGCGATTTTGGCTCATCGAAGATGTCTGCCTTGCCTCCTTGCAGTTGAGCAAGCGAACTCTTCTCTGCCAGCTTCTCCTCAAGACCCTCCTCGTAGCCTTCCTCGCCCTCTTGGGGAATGTGGAACCATCCGCTGATGGCCATGCGGATACGTCCACCATCCTCCTCTGCCTTTTCTTCCAGGCCTCTCCTGTAGACCTCTTCGACATCGTGGAAACTCTCTCCGGGTTGAACAGTGAAGAAAGAGAGCTGATTCCAGGCCGGCGGTATCGACAGCGAAAAGTCTGGTTGCGGTACCCTAACTTTGTCGCCTTCTGGTGTTTCAAGATGCTCCGTCGGGTACAGTCGTAATGCGCCTCCCCATTCAGGCTTCCATGGGATATCGGGATCTAGCAAGTATAGAATCCAGCTTACGCGCCGACTTCCAATGACGTCGTCGTGGCATAACAAATGACACCCTGGTGTGTAAACATTCTGCGCTGCGGTCAATGCAATTCCTTGTATGGTGAGTTACGAAACCTACCACTGCCATATCCGTCTTCACGCCGCTCAACGGCCCAGATCCTGTTATCGAAGACAGATACTTGCGAAACGCAGACGAGTACAGCGAGTCGCGGAGGGTGAGCAGGGAAGGCAAGCGCTTGAGCGCACTGTCATGGAGACCATCGAGGTTTGCGAGATCGCCAGATTGGTGGATTTTGTAGATGTCTGTCTCTTTGGGCGTGAAATGGATGTGCTCGCGAATTTCGTTGCGGACATTGCGGAGGAGCGTATCGTCGACGAGATTGTGAATTACGGCGTGCTTGTAGCTATGACTTGAATTAGCGCTATCCAGCTCAAGGAGGTGGAGATTGGCACATACGGCTGGGAACCGGCGTACTCGCTCGTATATGTCTCGAGTACCTTGCCGTCGAAGAGACCGTCGCGGAAATTCTTATGCGCTTCGTCATCGGAGATAGCTCTCTTCTTTTTCGCCTTGCCATTGGCAGGCGCATCATTCTTGCGCTTAGCCATTGCGGAAATTTAGCGACAATTTCAGGTTTGCGGGGAAAAGGTTCAGTTGTCGCGCAGGAGCAATCAAGGGAAACTTGAGCATAAATTTAGTCGGCATTAAGCTTTGAACATCGCCGATGCTATCGCCTCCCTCACACCACAATCTCTCCACCTAGCCCACTACAGCATAACCACGAAGATTAATGCCCAGCGTGGACGCCTTCTCCTCATGTTCACCGATAACAGATCAGCCAGATCGCGGGCAGTGCTTGCAAAACTATAATCAAGAGTCCACGACCTCGGTCACGACTGGTAGGATGGGTATTCGCTAATGTGCGGAGTGCCAGCCACTCCGGTTGGTCGACACCCGGAGACCACACGTCCGGTGGCGTCGATCGCGTTAAACTTTACTATCATGGGAGATCAACTTGGGTCGTCATGCTTTCACATGATGAGAAGTATAGACAAACAGGATATCTGTTTAGGTGGTCATGAATAGCAACTGTCTATTGGGTATCTCAAAATCGATCGACGTGCTACGACTAGGGACGTTTATCGAAAGCGCTACGCGTCTCGATACAGGACTGTTACGAGCGCCTGGTGTGATGTTGATCTCCGCATGAGTTCAGTACAGCTGAGTAGGTCGCGTGGCAGTGGTGACCACGAAGCCACAGTCTGCGACGGCACATCTTATTCCTCGTGGCCTCCTGCAAGCAGCTTAGCCATCTTCTCCTCCAGCATCTTGACATCATTCCCAACAGTCTTGACGTTGTTGACCATGGCCGTCTCGGCTGTCTTCATCTTCTTCTCCAGAACCTCAAGTTGGCGCTCCCACTTTTTGATTTCTTGTTCTTGCGTCGACTGCCTGCTTTCTAGCTCTGTTAATACTGTATCGGCTTGCCAAGCGCTTGTATGCACGAGTCGCAGTGTGCGCAGACGCTCTAGGACCAAAGGCAGAATGGGCGATAGCTTGTCAACAGAAGGCAGGGTGCCATACAGCGCATTGATCTTGGCATCCTGGTCTGGATATATGGGAGCCTTGTTGTCGCCAGAAGTCGAACCAGCTTGTGCAGCTTCCTGTCGAACCTCCTTCAGATGCTCCGCTTCTGCTGTGAGCTTCTTGACGTTCTGTGTAACGGCATCCATATTGTTGGCAGAGGCGTCTCCAATCAAGCTGAGTGTCTGTTCCAACCTCGTCAGGGTAGTGGCGACAGGGAAAGGCGTATGGTCGCTTAGATCCGGCATTGTGTTTCCGTTTAGGCCCAGATTGTTTTCCATCTGAGTAATTCGCTTGTCAAACTCGGCCGCTTGGTTCAGCACAAACTCCAGCTGGCTCTTTTGTATCTGGGTGCCAGGTAGCGGCGGCTTCTTTGCAATGGCATCGCTGATCTTGGGGCTGGGTTCAAAGGGCTTGTAGCTCTCAAACTTTTGTACCGTCCGATCAAGTATCGCCTGTGCGCCCCGAGCACCGCCCTTGTGTGCTGTGTATATCGTGTCGACTTTGCTCGCTATCAGCTCCATCATCTCCTTGGGGTCTTGCTCCTCAATCTTCGACTTGTCCCCGCTCTGCACCCCGCGCTCGTACTCCTCTTCCAGCCCAGCTAGCTCCCTCTTGATCCGCAACAGCTTCTTTGCGAAGCTTTCCTCTTCTTCGTCGCTATCATCTCCTATTATCTCGCCTCGCCGTCGCTGGCGCTGTGTCGATGTGCGGTAGGATTGGCGTTGTGCGGTGATGTTGTCTGAGAAATCGACCCCGCGGGCGTCTATTCGTGAGGGCTGGAAGCGGCTGCGGGCTTGGTCTGGCTGGAGCCGTTGGTGACGGACTGCTGAGTCCCTGGGGTCGTCATCGTCGCCTTCCCCATCGGATTCGGAAACAGCGGTGGAGGCTTGTATTGTAGACACGTCTTCGGCGAGTTCGGGCGTCTCGTATATGTCCGGGGCGGTGTCAATGCCTGGGAGATTGTCGTACTTGGGCCGTGTTCCTTCAGACATGGCGGTTGAGTGCGTAAGAGCGGTATCGCTTGTTTGGCGCAAGTTGGGTGAGTTCGAGGGGACGCGTCCAAAGTGGCAGTCGCGACTCACGCTAGTCCCCGCATGGCATAGTTGGCATGTGTTGTACACGGAACAAGTAGGTGAAGATATGATGAATGGTTTGCTCTTGCCTGCATTTAAGGCAGGTTTCAATCGCTATCTACGTGGTCTGCACTCAGCGATACTAGACCTCACGCCGGACACAAATGACTCTCTTCGAATGACTAGACCCACGCACGTCATGTTTGGAAACAACTGCTTGACCTTGTCTATGCTTGAACCTTGAAAGTACGACCGCTGGCTGTCTTGCGCTCCTTCTCCTCTGCCTCGGGTCGGGCTCTGCGAAGAACTATATTTTGTCAGCACAAATATGACACAAGTAAGACGGTGTAGAATACCTTGGAGGAAGTCTGCAGTCCGCTTGCGCATCCTTGTGTGGATGAAGGCCTTTGAAGCCTTGATGTGGTAGTGAAAGTAGTCTCGGAAGGTTTGGATATGCGAGATAACATCCTCGCGCCGTTGCTTGGCAAGATGGCGAGGGAAGAGCACTGCCAGAGTTAGCCGGGAGTACAGCAAGTGGGCTTGGAATGCGTACCAAATGTGATGTAGCCGATCTCAGCTGAGCCAGAGTTGTCGACTCCTGGGATACCTTGCAGCTCTAGGGGTGGGTCGTTCCTGAAGAGTACTTGTGGTGCGTTCTGAATAGCTCTCCGTCTGGCGTCGACGAACTCCTGGAGGAACACCTTTCCGAATATCCTGTCTGTCTCTTCCCGGAACACAGTGGAGAAGATGACAGTGACACGGTCGTGGCTGGCCTTGATGTAGATGGCCTCCTCCTCTCTGTAGTGGATCGCGCGCACGGCACCTCCTTCTGCTACACCCTGCGGCGCCGACTCAGATGTGTATTTGGAAGCTTCTTCCTGCAATTCATGGAATTCGTCAAAGGCCTGCTCGAAGGGTGCAGCCATGGCGTTCCGCTTTAGGAGGGACACACGTCGGACCAGGTCTTCTTTGGCCTCTGCACAAGGTCAGCATCTTGCTCCACCAGTCTGGGCATGCACCGTACCCTGCTCTTCCGGTAGGTTCTCCAAGTCGACCAGCACCGAGAAGTCGTAGCCAGACTCGGGCTCCACGATGTAAGGCCCATACTCTCGCTCCAGCACTGCCTGCGCGCCATACTGGACCAGCTCCTTGAAGCACTTGATGTGCAACGACACTAGTATCTTTGTCTTGCTCTCCGGTGTCGAGATGTGGAAGGTGACGCCGTCAAAGTCGGAGACGACCTGGTCAATGTTGGCGGTAGCTCCTCTATGTGCTGTTAGCTACCTGGCTGCTGCTGCTGCGGAGCGGAAGGCAGCGGGGTATTGCGCACCCATTGATTCGTTCCCTGAGTAGGGACTCGATAAGCACGTTTTGGTAGTCGAGAAGAAGCATGTTGGCGGTTCAGCTTCTGGTAGGCGGGTTGGCTTGGTCGGGCGGGCAGCTATCGAGGGCGGTGATGCGGAGGACGGAGGTGTGCTGTGATGCTGGAAGGTGGGCCTAGCGCAATTCGTGGGGTTGGCCCTTGTCTAAAAAGTTTCGAGAAAGTAACCAACTCCCAACCCGACCGTTACCAGTGGCGCATACCCGTGAACCTTGTATACGGAGCGCAATGACCTGAAGACACTGCTTCTGAGCTTCTTCCAATACTCCCGTCACGCGATATCCGATTTTTTTCTAGAGGCGGCGCAAAATGGTCAAATCCTACAGGTAATGCGCACATGCAGCGCAAATGGAACAGAGCTCGTACTGACTGCCATGTAGCAAATATGAGCAGACCGATGCCTTTGGCGTGGTCGCGACTGCCACTTCCAACATCATTTGGACCCCAGAAGGCCTCACCCAGCCCGGTTCGAGTCGATCCGCAGGCGCCGGACGCGCATACGCCGCCGCCAACGAAGAAGTGCTATGTTGGGATGTAAAGAAGGGTGAACTCATGAGCAGATGGCGCGACAATACCTGTACCGAGGAAGTAACCGTCATTTGCCGGAGCGAAGTCGATCCAGATGTCTTTGCCGTGGGTTACGCCGACGGAAGCATACGCATTTGGGATGCGCGAACGTCGACCGTCATCATCAGTTTCAATGGACACAAATCTGCAGTTACCGTCTTGACTTTTGACCAAAGTGGGGTACGCCTGGCGAGTGGTTCCAAGGATACGGATATTGTGGTTTGGGACCTGGTGTCGGAAACCGGCTTGTTCAAGCTGAGAGGGCACAAGGGCCAAATTACTGGTCTACAGTTCCTCCACCCCAGCAGTGCTTCGCAAGAAGATGGCGCAGATGACGAAGAGATGGACACGGACGCAGACCAAGCCTTCTTACTATCTACCAGCAAGGACGCTTTGATCAAGATTTGGGATGTTACCACTCAACACTGCATCGAGACCCATATTGCACAAACCAACGGAGAATGCTGGGCACTCGGCGTTTCGCCCGATGGCAGCGGTTGCATAACGGCAGGCAACGACGGCGAGCTCAAAGTGTGGGCTATTGACCTGCCGGGCCTTCGAAGAGCAGGCTCAACTATTGGCGAAGGAACAGAACAAGAATTTCTCACACCCAGAGGCATACTATACCGGACAGGCAAGGATAGGACACAAGGCATCTCTTTCTACGCCAAGGCTGATTACATTGCCGTACATGGCGCAGAGAAGGCTGTTGAGATATGGCGGATTAAGACACCAGAAGAAGTCCGGAAAAGCTTAATCAGGAAGAGGAAGAGAAGGCGGGAGAAGGCCAAGACTGAGACGAACGGGGACGACGACGCTGATGCTGACGACAAGGTCAACGCCGCCGATGCTGAGATAGGCGAGGTCTTCGTACCTTACGTTACCGTACGGACAGCTGGAAAAGTAAGATCGGTCGCATGGATGCACATCAAAGGAACGAAGAAGCTGCAGCTACTGATCGGTACCAACAACAACCTTATTGACGTTTACGAGATACCCCAACGAAGCAAGACAAAGAGCGAGGAAGCACCCGAGTACAGCCGCACACTATCCGTCGAACTCTCTGGTCACAGAAACGATGTACGGGCGCTCGCACTCAGCTCCGATGATCGCATGCTGGCATCCGCGTCGAGTGGTGGACTCAAGATCTGGAACGTCAAGACGCAAAATTGCTTGCGTACCCTTGAATGTGGCTATGCACTTTGCTGCGCTTTCTTGCCTGGTGACAAGATTGTTGTTGTCGGAACGAAAGACGGAGACATTGAGCTGTACGACATAGCGGCATCCACGTTACTAGACAAAATCGACGCACACGAAGGAGCCGTTTGGACTATGCAGGTACACCCTGACGGAAAATCTCTCATCACTGGCAGCGCCGACAAGTCCATCAAGTTCTGGAACTTCGAGATCGTCCAAGAAGAGATTCCAGGAACGAAACGCACGACACCTCGCCTCAAGCTCGTCGAGTCGCGCATACTGAAGGTCAACGATGATGTTCTGAGCGTGCAAGTTTCGCCCGACTCTAAACTCCTCGCCGTAGCAACGCTCGACAACACTGTCAAGGTCTTTTTCGTCGACTCGCTGAAGCTCTTCCTCAACCTCTATGGCCACAAGCTGCCTGTGCTCAACATGTCGATCTCCAGCGACAGCAAACTCATCGCGACCTGTTCCGCGGACAAGAACGTCCGTATCTGGGGTCTCGACTTTGGCGATTGTCACAAAGCGCTCTTTGGTCACGAAGACAGTATCATGCAAATATCCTTCATCCCCCACCCTGTCGATAACGACGAACGCCACATCTTCTTCAGTGCCTCCAAGGACCGCACAATCAAGAGCTGGGACGGCGACAAGTTCCAACAAATCCAGAAGTTCAAGGGTCATCACGGTGAAATCTGGGCCATGACTGTCGCTCGAACAGGCGATTTCATCGTCACAGCGAGCCACGACAAGAGCATACGCATCTGGACCCGGTCTGAAGAGCCCATCTTCCTCGAAGAAGAACGCGAACGGGAGCTAGAAGAAATGTACGAAAAGACACTAGCCACCAACCTCGAAGACGATGAGGACATGACTGGCGAACGCGCCGAGGCAGTCGACGCCAGCAAACAAACGATCACCACCCTCACAGCCGGAGAACGAATCCAAGAAGCCCTCGACCTGGGCATCGCCGACCTAGACGTTGTCCGAGACTGGGAAACCCAACGCAAAACCAATCCCAAAATCGCCCCGCCACAGCGTAACCCCCTGTTTCTTGCTCTAGGCAATATATCCGCTGAACGACACGTCCTCAACACCATGTCCAAAATTCCTGCTGCTCAGCTGCACGACGCGTTGCTCGTTCTACCCTTCTCATCTCTACCCGCTCTCTTCACTTTCCTGGCTATTTGGGTGCGCAAACAGTGGAACGTAACACTGACTTGCCGCGTCCTCTTCTTCATGCTCAAAACGCACCAGAAGCAAATTGTTGCCAGTAGAGAACTCAAGACGGTGCTTGAGCTTATGCGAAGTGACCTCAGGAAGACGCTGGTGGGTAACAAGGATTTGATTGGGTTCAATGTTGCGGCGTTGAGATTTGTGGGGGAGAGGGTGGATGAGGCGAAGTTGGTTAGGTGGGAGGATGTTGATAAGCTGGACGAGGAGAAGAACAGGAAGAAGAGAGGGTTTGTGGATGTTGCGTAAGTCGGTGGATGAGGTTGCATTTCGAGGCGTTTTCTCTCTCTCTCTTAAACATTTGGGTGTCAAAAGTAGTTATTCGGTGTAAAGATCTACGTTGCGAATGCTCATTCATCGTATTTGAAAGGGTTTACACTTTGTTGAGAATGACTGAATCAGACGTAATGCTTCGTGCCGACCGGCCGTGGTTCACTTTCGTAGTGAACATGTCTAATCCCACAGGTGATTGTACAAGTCTTTACAGACGTGCTGCCCAGTGTCCACATACACACACAGCATATCTTCGCGCTCTTCTACTACCAAAGCTGTTTCCAATTCAACGTCTATCCCATGGCCTTCAGGAAGTTAGCCTCCTTGATGGTAGCTCTCCTCTTATTCCTCATCGCCTTTGTCAACTCCTCTCGCGCATCCTGCGCCTTGATCGACCCCTCCAGACTACCGTCTCCAGCCGGTAAATCAATAGTTTGCTCGTACAACGGCACTTTTGGTACCATCATCTCCGGGTTCATGGCTTGTTCCTTACGGAGGCGCTTCGCAGCTAAACGACGTTGTTTCTTTGATTTCGCTGTACGCTAGTTAGCAAAGTCGGTCCTTCGGCATAATATAGATACGGGTAAGCAGATCCAAGAGAAGACGTACAGAACAAATCTCCCGCTCCAGCCTCGGCCTTCTTCTCCTGTCGGTCCAATATCGTCCACAGCCAACTCGGGTATTCGTCATCAGCCAACGCAACAGGGTCCTGTCTATCTTTCAAGAAATTCAATCCCTTGAGTGGTTGTCCAGCCGGTATACTGCTCTTTACCAGCGGCGCAGCCTTCTTCTTTGCAGCCTCCGCAGCCGTAGCCTTGAGATCCGGACTCGCAGCTGGCGTTAACGGCTCGCTAAAAGGCTGTGCGGCGGATGTAGAAGTTGCGGTTGGCGGTGTGTGCGAGGATGTCGAGTCGCCTTGGCGACCTGCGGATTGCGTTGCGGTGCTTGCGGAGATTGGTGTTGCGTTGCGGAGGGGCGTTGTGGTGGTGAGGAAGCGTGAGGCTTGTTGTGGGCGTGGGAATGGGGTTGTTTGTGCGCGCGAGGCGGCCCGGAGACAGGTTCGACATATCATCTTGGCCGTGTGTGTATGTGTGGGCGTGGCTTTCAATTGGATCTCTCCTTCGTTGTACTGGTCAAAAGTTTGAGATGCAAAGGGAAGGATGCCGAGGTGTTTCGCCGATTCCGGATCACGCTAGAGCCATCCTTGTCTCCATGCCTGCCTCCCGCAGTGTGCTCGATCTCGGGAGCGCGATGCATGGTGCATAAACGCCATCCCATGCTTCGTCGTTGTTGCCTGTGTTTGAGTCTCACATGTGGCTATCGCTACTGTGATTTTGGCAGGTGCCATACTTCAAATGGCACCTTCCGGATCCAGCACGTCCCATGGACAGTGTATGATAACAAGATAGCGGAAGGACATCACCGATTAGGCAAACACAATCAAGTGCACAAGGGATGGATAGGTGTATGTATACATTTTGATTCCGAAGCATGGTCGTCTGAGTCAGACATGAACGCAGTGTAACCACCACGTCCAGCAGACCCAGACGCATGCATCGTGTTCCTCCGATTCCGCCTGCGGCTGACCGCCTCAATAACATCGTACAAGACAAACGTGAAAGATTCGTTAGAGATAGTGTGGGATTAGTGCCCAAGCTTGACGCTGGTATTCCGGAACGCCTTAGTGTGTTCCTTCCAACCATGCCAGCAGATCAAATATGAGACAAAGAAAAACTAGAATTAGACCAAGGAGTGGTGGGATCAAAGTCCGCAAGTATGTACACGGAAGCGAGAGCGTAAGACATCGTCTAAGGTATAGTGCCGAGAGCAAAAGAGGCCGTCCAGGAAGCACAGTAAAGAAACTTCTCAGATCCAAGCCATGGGAGGAGCTTGGTGCGGGACGCCGAACCGATGGCTGAAAAGTGGTCGGATCTCTGAGAGGTAGTCGGCAGCACAGAAGGACGCGAGGTTCTTTGAGCGCATAACCGAAAGGTCAGCCTCGGCCTCTGCATCTCGTACTACGCCGCCGAATTCCTCAACAACCTCGTTGAGTTGCTCCAGTTCGCGGCCAAAGGGGTGACTCTCTTCTTCAATCGTGCCTTTGAACATGTCAAGTGAAGATCGCTGCTCGCGAGAGTGACGTGCAGAACCAACGCTTCCACGCGAGTTCACACTGCCACGAGTACCGACGTTCTGGAGAGATCGCTTGTGCGCCAGTCGCTCGTGTGCACGTTTGCTGTGCGAAAGAGCCCTTTGAGGAATAGCAGGCACAGCCTCTACTGGCTCCTCCTTGACTTGCTTGAGACTGGTGGTTGACGCAGACTTCTTGAGTTGCTTGCCAGCGGAGGAAAAGTAGCCAGAAAGGTGGTTGGGCGCAGGCGAGCTGGGTGAAGACTCCACGGAAGAGGCATCCGTAAGGGTAGTGTCCCTTGATCCATGGGAAGAGGCTCGGGAGCGTGTTGACACACTGTGGTCCGAGTCGTCTGCCGAAGAGTGGCTCAGAGAGGTTGATGAAGAAACATTCCTTAGGGTCGAGATATCGGGGGCGTTGTACGAAAGCATGTTGGTAGTGGATACCAGGGCGATAGGAAGGGATATTTTCGTACGGTCAAAGTTGTTGGGGGCTTTGACACTCTGGCTACGAGTTGGTGATACCGGAGACTCTTTCGGGTCGTCAGTCCGCTTAATGCGCCTAGTCATGGCACGAGCGAGAGACATATTGATGGATTAATTCAAAGCAGAGGTGCGATATTGCAAATAAGGGTCCAACTGTCGGTCCTGGGGCCGGTAATTCAGGCGGTGACTGTAGTTGGTCGCTATCTAGGTGAGCTGCAGATATGCGGGGTATTGCCGGATGTAGATTGCGCTTGGTGCTGGCACGAGGTCCAAACAGTCGCGAGCTAGAGTAGCACTAATGCGTTTGCTACGTTAATCTAGAAAGAATCTGGAAAAGATCACGCTGTGCTTTCGGTGGTGTATTCGAGACGCGTGACCTTATCAGTGTAACAGTGCACTGGACTTGGGAGTTGTATCTGTTGTACGGATGACGCTAAGATGTTGGCTTGGGGTCCGGCGCAGTTGATTCCAAGGTTCCGATCGAGTCCTTGGGTTCCTTTGATGGTCTTTTGGGTTTTCTTAATGTTGGCTCTGGGGCGCGTAGTGATGAAGTGAAGAATGAATCGTGGATATGAAGAAGGATAGTCTGTCAAAGAGTGTAGAGACCAGCTGTGTCGTAAGGAGCGAACACCGGGCCGCGAAATGAGGGAGTGATAGCTGCTGTGGAAGGCAACGAGCGCGTAAGGCAAAGGAAGGGAGAAGGCCTGAAGAAGAGGGCGCGCGATAGAGCGACTGAATGGGTTGAAAAACCAGCATCCCCGGGGCGGCAGGCTAACCAAGCCGCGTCGACATGTCTCTCGAAGATTGGTAGGAGTGACCGGGGCAAGGCCAGAACCAAGCAAAAAGCAGCAAATCAGAGTGTATTGGTTCCTGGGGTGCTGAGTTAGTGGCGTCGACACAGCCCGGCTAAGTTTAGCGGGCACTATGTTTTCTATAGCTGGCGAATGGGATTGCCTCGCAGAGAGTGCATCTGCCGCCCATGCGTCTCAGATTGAGCCGGGGCTCGTTGGCCTGTTTAGTTGATCCGCACGCTTTCGTTGGGGCTCCAAAGGCCCGCTGTTTCAACGCTGCCCACAATCAGAGATCCACTACCGAGCTGAATGAAGGGCTTTCCCTATCTTGTCGCACGGCATTGACATGTGAGATGATTTGGGTGCATGGCGGATAGGTGAATAAAAATTGCAGTCGAAGGCCGGTGGCACAGTTGTCATTCTGCCTAGACAGCTCACCACGCATAGCATGGGATATGGATAAGCTCCGATGCCAGCGAAAACGGTACCGTGGTTGTGTTGGCGACGGCGCAATCTGTCAACCCGCTCCTAATCCGGTCACCTGGCACTCTCGAACCTTGTGCAGAGGCGCCAAAAGCAGACCTCTCACTCGGTGCCACAATCGTACCTCAGGGACGCACGAATGACAGT
>Ga0058698_10001135_pt1 | contig 12610 bp, 8 predicted proteins | sample AgamicAsSfe_FD_67288 | JGI IMG/M metagenome (GOLD analysis project Ga0058698, IMG submission 67288) | Agave microbial communities from Guanajuato, Mexico - As.Sf.e | ecosystem: Host-associated > Plants > Phyllosphere > Phylloplane/Leaf | place: Guanajuato, Mexico | collected 2012-05-30
TTGAGTCACGTGTCGGGAGAGACGTTGCCAAGCAATATTCTGGCTACCCCTGGTCCGAATCCGGGTACGACCTCTTCTTTTGGCCTTTTTGTACTAGGATTGTCACTTTCATCATGCTTACTTCCAGGCGTGTACTACGTACACGCCACAAGGCTATCTGTAGCTTGTGAAGTATGCCTTCGGAAGTGATGGAACCATTATACGGGTAAGGGGAAAAGGTTAATAGCTCTACAGCACGATGCTGACAAGGTACAAAGGTTATAGTACCGATACATCTTGGCTTAATGCTGGGGCGTGCCGCAATGTATGAAGAGGTGGACGGTCGCTAGCTTTACACATAATACTAACGAGGCAGGGGAAGTTGTGCTTGTAAGATAGCCCGGCTTACTACTGAAGCGTGCCGTAGGAATGCTGAAGCGCGCCGTATATAGGGTAGAGAGCTTCGTCAGTATCTCAGTATAATGCTAGGTAGTCGGGGAAAGATAGGTGGCCAGTTCAGCCCGACTCGACGCTGAAGTCTGCCGTAGGAGAGCTGAAGCACGCCGTGCACAGGGCCGACAAGCTTTGCTAGTATCATAGCATAATGCTAGATAGGCAGGGAAAGTTGGTTTGTTATATGCCCCGAGATAGCGTGCCGCGGGAATGCTAAAGCGTGCCGTACACAAGATAGAAGGTTTCGTCAGCATTAAAGCATGATGCCAGGTAGTCAGGAAAAAAGAGGGTTTTATACAGCCCGGTTGGAGTCTTGAAGCGTGCCGTGGGAAGGCTAGCACGAGGGGTCCAAAGCTTTCGCCAGTATCACAGACGAGACGAGCACAGGAGAAAAGAGCTGTAGTAGTTTGCCTAGCTTGCTGGTGAAGCGTGCCGTAGGTTGTCACGCCACGTCGCCAGCAGGGGATTGTACAAGTATTAAGGCAGCTAATCAGAGGTAGCGAAGCAACGCTGTCCAACGCTGAAGCGTGCCGTAAAATCCCTAAACACAAGCAACACCACCAACATCATATGGCAACCCGGTTATAGAAAGACAGCAAAGCAGAGTGAAGACAGTACTATAGATAGCTACCACCTATTGATTCAGCCAAAATATGAAGCTATAAAGCAAAAAGTAAAACACCGAAAGTAAAAGCAAATACGCTCGGCCACATGTAGCCATTTCTGTTCCGTTTCCTCCATAGCATGTCGTGATATCATGTCCCGTTTCTCCATTCGTACAGCCATATGCTGACTCTCCCTCTGCAGGATCCCTTCATGTCCCACAGGTTTCCGTTCCCAGTGCTGTGGCTTGTGGTCGTAATCGTGCATATTCGTATCCTCATTGTTCGTGTCATTGTCATTCCTCATCCTAGCGGATCCACCACATCATCCTCACCCATCAAGCATAATCGGCTCATCTCTCGTTCCCAGCCCCGGTTCCATCTTAACCCTCTTCCCCAGCTGAGCAGCCAGCAACTTCATCTGCATCTCCTGTGTCTCCAAATTCGACTCTGTCTTGATCTTTGTGACAGGGAGAACAGGCAACCTTGTCTGGATATTATGGTCGTACTTCCTCTTATTCGCAAGAGGAGGTCGTGCAACTGTAATTCCTGGAGGTGCACTAATTGGAGTTCGTGGCTCTGTGGGTGGCGTAGGTGCAAAGAGTGGTGCTTGAGGTTGAGGTCTAGCATTTGCCGCAGGGTCTCGTGGGTTGACGTTCCCAAATCCTCGATATTGTCCATATTCCTGCTTGAGCACTGGCGTCGCAAGAGGCGTTTCGACAGCTGTGGTGATTGAATACAGTGGCGCGGTCATGTCATTGTGATCCAGTGCAAAGAATGCATCGAATGCTGGATCTGGTGTGCCAAATGACAAGTCGAAAAAGGGCGGTAATGCTTCCGGTCCTGTCGACGTCAGGTCCACAATAATGTTCTGCCCTGGCCTTGGTTCAAGAATAGATGCATCTAGTTGTCTATTTCTCCCATCCACGATAGCCTGCTCAATCTGCGCTTGGCGCTGCGTTCGAAATGCTCTTCTGTGCTGTTCTCTCTCAATCTCAAGTGTGTTCAGTCTCCTGGCGTCCCTTCTTCTTCGATGATCAGCTTCTCGCTCTGTTTGTTGCCCCCTTGCAGCCAGCTCATCATTCAGCGGCTGATCAGTCGGTTTTTTCTGTAGTTCAAGGCCAGCTTCTTGCTGTCGCTGCCTCGCCGCTTCTCCGTGAGGTGCGGTCACCAATGGAGCGGAACCTAGGAATTGCACTTCTTCAACATCAGACGGAGCTAAGAATAGCTCAGGTGGTGGCATGACAGGTATAGCTTCAACGTGTGGTCTCGGCACGTAAGGATGACCCACAAATACCCTTGGAGCTACTCTTGCATGTCTTACCATCCGAGCTGCAGTCACTGCCGGTGCTTGATAAGTACGTGGGAGCCGATGAAGGGGCTCTGCAGGTCGAAGAAGGGGTGCAACAGGTCGATCAAGCGTACCTGGGGGTCTTTCAAGTGCATGTGGTTGTTGCGGAGGTCCCGTAGCTGGATGACGAAGATATTGGAACTGAGCAGGACGCTGGTTCAAGACATTAGCTGGAAGAGGTAACGCTGGAGCGCGAAGTGGCCGTACGGCTGGCTGACCAGGAAGCCTATGCCCAGCCCCAGCAAAATTGTTGACAGGACCAAAGTTCACTGCTCCTCGAGGTACCACATGCATTAGTCCGCCCAGGTCAGCTGCGTCCAGTCGCCCAACTTCATCGTCGTAATCGTCGTCGTCGTCAACGAAAAGGTAATCCAGATCGTCGATTTCTTCGTTATGAATAGGACCAAACAATGCAGGCCCTGGTACCACAAGACCATGATGATATCCTAGATGTTGACGACGTGCAGCAGCCGCGGCTGCGGCTGCTGCTTCGGCCTGCTTCACTTTGTCCGAGACTTTGATGGTCAGGTCTTCTGCAGAGAGATCCGGCCGTTCATTCTGCACTTTCGCTCGTGCAAGCTCTTCAGCTTTCTTGACCTGTGCGGCATGATACGCATCGAGTCCAACTCGTCCATCATCTTGAGCACATTTTCCACGATCGAAATGGTCATAACCAGTGACATTCTCCGAGCAGAGATAGCATTGAGTATTGTGACACTTGTAACATGTCATCTTATTGCAGCCACTTTCCTTGATAAATTTCGTCTTGCACTTGTTGCACGACCGAACCAAGGCTTCACTCATAGCCTCCTCCACAGTATGGCGCGCGTTGATTTTCGCATCTGCTACCGCATCTTCACAAGTCTTGGGCGCGTGCGTCAACTTCTGGCAAAGCCGACAACTGATCTTCATGCACTCTGGATTGCCGCATTCGTACTCCCGGTAGACCTCTTTCGGAGGACAGATGGCAAGATAATCGCACCATGGACATCCTTCAAGAAGCTCATTTGTATCGCCTTTCCCTCCTGGAAAGGCTCCCTTGATATCTTCTTGCTGCTGAAGTCGAAGAAGATGGTCTAGTGTCTTTTTGTCCACGCAGACAGTCAACTGTGCTATGGTAATGTCCGCTGTGCAGCCATTAGTGTCCATACATTTCGGCCGACACCTACCATTACCCAACTCAGACTTGACAAGGCCAGCTCCACATTCGTAACAAAAGTAGTGTCCATTTTCGACAGCATCGCAACATATCGTACGATTGAGAGGCGCCTCGCTGAAGCAACAACCACAATCTATCATTGCATGAGCTGCAATACTCTCTTCCACATTCCTCAGCTCTGCTTGGACTTTTGCAGCCTCTTTCTCTTTGATCATTCGAAGGCCTCGAGCTCGTTCAAGTTCAAGTGTCGTATCTCTGACCCATGTGCCTTCTTGCTTTACAGAGTCCATCACTTTGAGTTGACGTGGAGGTCCCTGATGTTTTGCAGCAGTGCCTTTCGCTCTCATATCCGTCAGCCTGTTGTAAGCATCTGTGATTGTCAACTTTCCACCCTTCACGACTGTGTTGATGCATCCCAGGGCGATGTCAGGGAACTCTTCAGCAAGCAGATAGCAGGCCAGGTGAATATATTGCCAAGCTGCACTCTTGATGTGCTTGTTAGCAAGAGCTCGCTCAGCGAGACGGCGGTTGGCATTTGAAAGATCCAGGTCGACCATATTTCAGTGTTAAGGTTTGATGGTGGCCTGGAAAGGCCACAAATAGGTGGACTAGGGCTGTCATGTGAGGAACAGCATGGAGAACGTTGAGCTTCACTGTCACTGTCAAGACAAAGTGATGAAGTCGTAGCCTTTGGAATGACTTTGATGAGGATTCGATATTCCGACTGTAGATCTTGTGCAAGAAAAGAGCGTGTGAAAAGTAAGAGCAGAGTGTGAAGTTAAGATGTATTGAGTTCAAAGGGTGAGGTTGGCTGTACTGAAGCTCGATTGTCTAGCAGCCTTGTGCTACCATAGTACAAGCAGTAACACAATCTAGTTTGGGACTGAGAGTCAACTATGATCATCACTGCCCTCTGGAGGCAACTTCCAACTGTACAGTTGAGACCGGAGGATGATGATGATGATGGTGGTGTTGATGAATCGATGATAGCTTGAGCAAAGGGCGGAAAATCACGTGCACGACAAGGGTTCCCCATCTACGACCCTGCCGGTCTTTGAGCGACTTCACCTTTCCCCGCAGCACTCCATCCTACTACATCATTGGAGATTGGAAGAGTGCCGTAAAGACTTCACTCGCACTGAAACTCTGCGACAGTCCACGATAGTCGTCTTCATCATCACCACCTGTCTCGCACGACACGTTATGTGATACGAGACGAGACAACCCTGGCGCTCTCCGCAGCCATGGCATTCATAACCTCCATTGTTAGACCACGTTCAACATGCCGCTTATCAAGCAGATGCTTCAGTACATCCTCTCGATATCATGAAGCATACGGGTTTATTGGCCTTGGACAGGTGAGTCCATTTGCATTTGCTGGTAATCTCCCACCTTTCGCTAATATCACTACCCCAGATGGGCTTCCGCATGGCAAAGAACCTGCGGGCGAAGCTTCCAGCTGCTGACAAGCTAGTCATCCACGATGTAGACCCCAGGGTACTCGAGACATTTGCTCAAGGAGCTGGATCAAATACTCACATTGTCAACGATGCTCGTCAGGTAGCTGAGGAATCGGTGTGTCCATTACCTACTCTCTCCAGCCCTTACGACTCCTGCCTACTGAATGACTAATACATCAACCCAGGACATAATAATCACCGTCCTTCCCACCGGCGCCATCATCTCCTCCATCATCTCCTCCATCCTCGCCTCTCCCCTCCCTCCGCCTCCATCCTCCCCAAACCGTCTCTACATCGACTGCTCAACCATTTCCCCACTCGACTCCCGCGCCCTCGCTCAACGCATCCACTCCACAACCGGCGCCAGCTTCCTCGACGCCCCAATGTCAGGAGGCACGGTGGGGGCTGAAGCGGGGACCCTCACCTTCATGCTCGGCGCCCCCTCCACCTCCGTCCCCCGCGCAACCTCCATCCTCAGCCACATGGGCTCGCGCGTTCTCCATCTCGGCGACCAGGGCTCCGGCCTCTGTGGCAAACTGGCGAATAACTACCTCCTCGCCCTCAACAACATCGCCACCGCCGAAGCCATGAACCTCGGGATGCGACTTGGGCTAGATGCGAGCACGCTTGCTGGGATGATCAATAGCAGCACGGGACGGTGCTGGCCGAGCGAGATCAATAATCCTGTCCCTGGTGTGGTGCCCACAAGTCCAGCGTCCAGGGACTATGCTGGGGGCTTTGGGTTGGCGCTGATGAGGAAGGATCTTGGATTGGCGATCGAGGCGGGGGAGGCGGTGGGTGTGGATGTGACGAAGGGATTGGGCGAGAAGGCGAGGAGGGTGTATGAGGAGTGTGAGCGGGATGAGAAGTGCCGGGGGAAGGACTTTTCAGTTGTTTATAGGTGGCTTGGTGGGAAGGAATAGGATTGGACTGCGAATCGTCACGAACGGAACTCTGGACAAGACTTGGAGTGTGATGGAGAGATGCAGTAGCAATCATATGTCATCGCTAACATGTTGTAGGTCCACCTCGAGTATGGCTAACATCATGGGGCGAAAGGCTGAGGACGAGGGGAGGGAGGATGCCGTGGAGTCTTCACCCGGTATCAAGATTTGATATTGTGTCGACATACGGAGCAAGATTGCTTCCTGAGCTTGAGCACTGCATGAGATCACTGAGGAGGGATGAGCGATGAGAATACTGAATAACAGCATAACGGCGAGCTCCTGTGGTCATAACAGCGGCATCTTGGATATTTACTCTATCTATCGCAAATATATGACCTCACCATACATAGCCTCTCCAATATCATACACTACACTCCCACACTCCCAGTCTCCGTCCCCTCACTGCCTCTCTCACCACCTCCTCCACATCATGAAAAGAAATACGCACTATCCTTCAACAACTTAACATCAAAGCTCCCTCTCTCCGGCGTATCCGGAAACTTCAACGGCAGCCAAATGTGCAGCCGACGCACAACCTTTGGTTCCTTCCTCGGCTTCGCTTCCTTTGGCGCCTTTCGCGCTCGAGGTGACTTTGCCTTTGGCGTCTTTGCTGGCTTTTTGCCTTTGCCTCTGCCTCTTTTGGTTGGGGTGAGGGGCTCGGAATCGATGTCGTTGTTCTCGGAGTCAAGAGAGTCGATGGAGTCGAGGTCTGCGGGACTCGTGTCGTCGCCGTCGATGTTGTCTTCATTTGCGGCTTCCATGCCCTCGGCGTCGTCTGTTGCGAGGGCCTCTGCGCCCTCACTTCCTGGCACGTCTTGGTCCTCTGCTGCATCTAGCGCATGAGCTTCAACTTCCGCCTCCTCCTCCGCCTCTTCTTGTGCCTCGTTCTCAGCATCCACGGCCATCTTGACATTCGCTGAATCACTAGCCTGACTTCCCAAAAGCTGCACCTCATCCGCCTCCAGAACCGGCAGTGTCTGCGTCCCGTCGGCCTCCACCTCCTCATATAAACTCGCCGGCGTGATCATCGCTTTGCCCTTCGCCCTCTCCTCTGCATCGTCCGAACTCAACAATCGTTGCCGCTCATATTCCTCCACCAACTCGTCAATCTGCTTGTCATTCGTGATAGCGGCAGCTTCGGTCCAGCGCCCCAATGTGCCACGAGACTTGCGGAGTGCAGTAATGCGCTGCCCGAGGGCGGAGCTGCTGTCGATGGGGGCGTGGTACAGAAAATTGGAGTAGCGCTTTTGCATCTCTTCGTGGAGGCGGTCGACGATGTGTTCTTCGTGCATGTCGACAAACGCGTCTCGCAGGATCGATGACATTTCGGGGATATCCGAGGCGTGCGTCCAGAAGGAATCGTGGACGGAGCTGAACGTGAGGCCACGGGCGTTTGACTTGATGGCGCTGAGCATCATGTGTGTTGAGTCGAGCGAGTGGATGAAGTTTGGCGGGAACGCCTGGAGTTGCTTGCGCTTGGAGACGGGGTCGGACATGGATGGAGTTTCGAGGGTGATTTGCTGGAGGGCGGACCGGATGACTTTGAGGCGTGAGGTGCGGTAAGGTTGGACGACGGGCATGCCGATGGGAGTGGTCCAGATGATGGGGGATTTGAACTGGTAGAGTTCGTTGTCGAGGGCGGCCTGGACTGGGGCGAGGACTTTCTTCTTGAAGCGCTTGTCCGTGGGGGCGGACGGGTCGGCGTTGCGTTTTTCGATGATGAGCCGCACTTGGTCGGGGTTGATGGATTGGGAGATGCGGGCACCGCATTCGCCGAGCCAGAGTTGGATAGCTTGGGCGCCGGTGAACATGCGGCCAAGGGCGGAGAAGATGAGCTTGGTGACGTAGGCGGAGAGGTTTTGATAGGTGATTGTGTCTGTGAGGGCGGAGGTTGGGATGAGTTCGAGAAGTTGCTTTTTGACTTGCTCTTTGGCACCGTGGTATGTCACACCATAGACGTTGGTCATGACAGGCTGCTTGACAACTTTGCGAGTGATGTGGCCATCCAGGATCTTCGCATACGGATGTCCCTCTTCTGCTGCAACACGAATATCTTGCACAACATAGTCCTTGACAGCAGAGTAAATGTCAGAGGGTTTATCGCCAGGCATGAGATTGACTTGCTGAGCTCCAATAGCATCACCTCCGAGGGCCGCATAATGCTGAAGTCCGTTGCATGTACCATCCTGTTGGATTGGAAGATGTGAGAGGTAATTTTCCGGAACGGGTGAGTCCAGTGCGCTCTTCAATTCTATACAAGCTGCAAGACATTGCCATGGATGCCCGGCAGTCAGCCACCATCTCTTGCCAGTCAGTGGATTATCCACCGAATCGTAGACATCTGCAAGATGCTCTTCAGCAAACGCAACACGATCATCCAGGCGTTCTTTGTCGAAGCCGTACTGGTTGGCGACTTGAATTTTGAGCCAACGGAGGCCAGTCTGACCAAGCCGTTTTGCTTTCGCAAATGTGAACAGGGAACGGACATAATCTGCTCCCATGTGGTTGAAGTAAGGCGGAATTGGATAAGCGCGACCACGGAAGTCCACATTGTGAGGTGTGTAGAATGCACTCTCATCGGCGAAAGCTCGTGCAACTTCAAGCTGGAAATTCTGATATGCACGCTGAGATTTGTAACTATTGATCTCATTTGTCTTCAGCTGCTTCAGCTGCACGCAATTTCGATAAGCAGCACGATCACTGCTATCGACGGGAGGAGGATCAGCACCTGATTTACTGTCCACATATTCTTCTGCATTCCCTGGAGCGAGCTTTCCAATGCGTTCCCCAGAGTTCCAGGCATCAATCATGATCTTAAGGAGGGGTCGGTTCACTCGCCAGGGCGTTTTACTCAGGACGTTGAGTCCCTCGAACAATCTCGTCATATGACCGTCCTTGTCGGCTTGCCATAAATGACTTCCTTGTGCTTTGCTTTTGTCGTTGATACGGACGGCCATGATCCGTGCAGAAATGGGATCCAGTCTAAGATAGGCACCCTTTTGCATGCCAGTCCATGACACCGGCTCACAAAGCATAGGCAATGGTTTCGAGATATAGCTACCGACAGACTCTGTGGTCAAACGCCTCATTAGCTCCGGATTAGTCCGGATGTTACCGCGACGTTGACCCTTGATGAACGACCAGCCGTGACTTGCAGCAGGCAGCATCTCCTCGTGCATCTCGCCAGTCTCTGGATTCTTGACTTTGACAGGGAGTTTCGCAATTTTCAGGATGAGAGCTAAGAACCAGGCTCCGATTCGCAATCGAAATGCTTGCGTCATAACATCATCCTCACCATGGTCACCAGTAAGCGAAGCTGGTCCGATTTCTTCTTCAGCTTCATGTGGATCTTGCTGCACCGAGATTATGCTGGGCTGTGTATTCTTGAGTAATCTTTTGATCTTCAGGCGCCGCTCTCTTGATGGTAGAGCTTTGTACTTCTTGAGCACTGATGATGACAGCGAAGAAAGCTGCATCTCCATTGAAATTGCTGAACCTATGGAAGCTATCATGAATGTCGCTGGACGGACTTCTGCGGATGCGTCAGTCTTCACTGCGCCTATTTGATCAATAAAGGACATCAATGCAGCCGCAGCGAGTTTCTCAGGCTTCGCAGATTGTAACGCTGGTCCGAGGTCGAGCGTCTGATGTTCTTCGAAATTGACCCGATTCTTGGCCTCTACTTCTTCCGATTTCTTTATTTCGTCCTTGATATGTTCCGTCATTTCCTTCAACCACTGGAAGACATACGGACCAAGCTTGGAGTCGACCTTTTGTCCCCTGGCGCGAGCCGCTGCCAGATTTCGCGATTCCTCCTCCCACCTGGAGATGGCTGCTTGTCTGACATCCTTTTCCAATCTTTCTTGTCTCAGCCTGTTCAAATACTCGAGAGAGTACCCCGAAATCTCCCAGTCTTCCTCCAGCTCGTACATGGAGAGAAGCGACTTTGTCAAATACCCTAAACTTGTTGTCCCCTGTTCGGCCGCTCGAATTGACGGGAGCTGGCTTGGCTCCTCGTCGGCATCTATCTCTTCATTCCTAGAGACATCAACAGTATTGTGCCAGCTAGGAGGCGGCTTTCGAGCTTCTTTCTCTGGTTCGGACGCGACAGTCTCAAACTCTGGCACAAGGTTACGTAAATAGTCGAATTCTTCTTGCGTGAAAAATTCCAATGCGAAAGCGTCCCTTTTGATGTCCCCTCCAGCTTGCTCTCCTAATTCATCTGCTAGCGCAAAGTATCGCCGAAAGTGCCGGTCCCACCTCAACTGATCTTGGCTCAGAAACACAGATTTTAGCATTATCGCGAGTATTGCAGCAGTGAGGGGTACTTCTTTCCCGCGAATCTCCAGCTCGAACCATCTCTGCATCTCCAGAAACCTTTCTCTAGTCTTCTCAGCTTCAAGAGCATCGAGGAGTGCCGAAAGATATACGTGATGTGCGTTTCCTAGCTCAGGCGACGTACTGACATACCATTCGGACAGTTTTCTGACCAGCTTCGCCGCTCGGTCATATCGACCAACCTTGGCGCATGCATGCAGATTGGACATGAGATCTTCCACATCCCCTGATATGCCTGTGAGTGTCCCCTTCTTGAATATAGGTAATGAGCGCGAGGTTTGATTTCGCATGATCACAATGTCGTCCCCGTTTCGTCGAGGTTTCGTTAGGTCATCGTTTCTTCGTAGAGTTTCCTGTCCGGGTGTGAGGTCGAGAAAGGGCACGGCATCTTCTGTGTTCTCGTAGGCGCTCTGTGCTGCATTCGTCTGATGTCGTTTTCGCGTAGTTGTGGCAAGGCATTTGTTTGCGGACCGAACAGCGGAGGTCGATGCTATCGTGGAGAGTCTTCTGCGAGACGGACTACAGGCGAGAGCGTGCACCGCTGGACAAAGCCACGGCAGCTGTAGTTGTTGGTAACATGCACGAACATTGCGGGAGAGGCGCTGATGTGCCTGTCGGTTGGCGCCTTGTGTGAGCATCGATCCGAGTCACAAGCCGCTAAATGCAAAGCTTTCCTTGGATGCCTGGATAGCCAGCGCAGCACTAGGTCAAAAGTTCTACGGCGCTCTCGCTGAGCACTCTCTAGACTGCTGTTGGGTGTCTTTGACTTTATCGCTTGTTCTCGGGGAGCAGAAGATAGTAGCAAAGAACAAGCGAGACAACACCTCTCCGACAGCCTCTCCGAGGGTCTATGGAGTCCAGTCCTGAGAAAGGTGGTCGTTGTGAGGTGTGTTGCCAAAGCTTCAGAGAACTTTCTCGAGATCGCCACAAGCCGATCGGGTCAAACTCCGATCTGTACATCATCGCTTCTGACGAGATCGCCTTCTACTCATCTTCACAACACCATGGCATATCATGAGCAACCATGTGGACGCCCACAACGACGACGAAGAGTCCGATGACATACCACTACATCGCTTGCGTCCGTTTGGAGCAGGTATCAAGCGTAAAAGGATCGAGTTTGTGCCGCAATCCTCAGCCACGGACAGTAGTACCTCGAGCGCACCTGCTAAGAAAATTAGCCTTGGCGACATCTACCTCTCTATTGTGCTTCCAAAGAAGGAGCAAGCTGTACCCGTCCGGGAAAAAGACGAGGATACCCCACAGAAGCCCGATAGTCGACTTGATCTCTCGGCCGCAGCGAAGAATGCAGAGGAAACAGGAGCAGCACCCGCGGTGTTACAAGTCGATGAGGCCCTCCTGAAAGGCTCTGTACTCGCACCAGATCGCTTCTCCGAAACCACCATCTGCCCGACCTGCGCCCAGCCCATCGATCACAGCGACCCCGCTGTCCACTCCACCACTCTGCACCATCAACTGTCCCTTCCGCACTCGCACCCGCCGTCCTCGCTCAACCGTACCTCAATGGGCTATAACTATCTCTCCAGCTACGGCTTCGACGTCGATACACGCCTCGGTCTGGGCGCGTCCGGCTCAGGGCGGCTGCATCCTGTGCGCGCCAGTAATCGAGCTGATAAAGACAAGCTGGGCATTGGGGCCACAAAGGAGGAGAAGGCGGAGAGGATCAGGAGGGAGGGATTGGATGCGGGAGGGGTCAGGAAGGTGGAGGAGGATAAGAAGAAGAGGGAGCAGAGGATGAGGGATTTGGTGTATGGCAGTGATGAGGTTAATAAGTATTTGGGTGTTGAGCTTTGACAGGCTTCCATGCTCCTGGTGCTTGAACGACAGCAGTGGGCGAGAGATGATGCAAGAATGCAAGACTAAGAGAGACGAACGAGGAGAGTCTCAAAGCATTCCCCTTGATCTCTCTCCGCCTGTTGTCATCAAGTTCAGTTTCGTCTGCTTGGACTCACCAGTACTGTTACATATTGGCGGCGTAAACTCCTCGGCACTCTCCCCCAATCTCATCCTCTGGCCCTTTTTCGCCGTGGAAGCACTCTCGGTCCGACGAGACAGCCTGCCTGGAGATGGCATCACCTCAACATAAGTGCAGGTTAAAGCTGTTCGGCAATAGCCCCGACCTTCACCCTCCGACTCTTATTTGGTAACAATACTCTCATATCAAGAAGATAATTCACTTAGGCATTTGATATAAGTGCGACTATTAGGCTCTTCGGTACCCTCCCCGACTTTCATCCTTCGACCTTGTTTCGCTACAACCCTTCTGATCTCGCGAAGAGAGTGAGCTAGAGGAGATAAAA
>Ga0058698_10001137_pt1 | contig 12605 bp, 9 predicted proteins | sample AgamicAsSfe_FD_67288 | JGI IMG/M metagenome (GOLD analysis project Ga0058698, IMG submission 67288) | Agave microbial communities from Guanajuato, Mexico - As.Sf.e | ecosystem: Host-associated > Plants > Phyllosphere > Phylloplane/Leaf | place: Guanajuato, Mexico | collected 2012-05-30
CCCGACACCATCGACGCTCTCGGTGACAAGGTCTCGGCGCGAAAACTCGCTGTCAAGTGCAACGTCCCCGTTGTGCCAGGAACCCCTGGACCCGTTGAGAAGTTCGAGGATGTCAAGGCCTTCACTGACGAGTATGGCTTTCCCATCATCATCAAGGCCGCTTTCGGTGGTGGTGGCCGTGGTATGCGTGTAGTACGCGAACAAGAGACCCTCAAGGACTCGTTCGAGCGCGCAACTTCAGAGGCCAAATCGGCTTTCGGTAACGGAACCGTCTTCGTCGAGCGCTTCCTCGATAAGCCCAAGCACATTGAAGTCCAGCTTCTCGGTGACAACCAGGGCAACGTCGTCCATCTCTACGAGCGTGACTGCAGTGTCCAGCGTCGTCACCAGAAGGTCGTCGAGATTGCTCCCGCAAAAGATCTGCCAGTTGAGACCCGTGATGCTATTCTTGCCGACGCTGTCAGGCTTGCACAGAGTGTCAAGTACAGGAACGCCGGAACTGCTGAGTTCTTGGTCGACCAGCAGAATCGCTACTACTTTATCGAGGTTAGTATTCTATACCAATGTGTACAGAATATGTTTACTAAATATTCCGCAGATCAACCCCCGTATCCAGGTCGAGCACACCATTACCGAGGAAGTCACCGGTATCGACATTGTCGCCGCACAAATCCAGATTGCAGCTGGTGCATCTCTCGAGCAGCTTGGCCTGACTCAAGACCACATCTCTACACGAGGCTTTGCCTTCCAATGCCGAATCACCACAGAAGACCCCGCTCAGAGCTTCGCACCCGATACTGGAAAGATCGAGGTCTACCGCTCTGCTGGTGGTAACGGAGTCCGTCTCGATGGTGGTAACGGTTTTGCTGGAGCAATCATCACACGTAATTACTACCCACCTTTCAGCCAGATACCTCTGCTAACCGTCTTCGTTTGTAGCTCACTACGACTCCATGTTGGTCAAGTGCTCTTGCCGTGGTTCCACATACGAGATCGTCCGCCGAAAGATGCTACGTGCTCTAGTAGAGTTCCGTATCCGTGGCGTCAAGACCAACATCCCCTTCTTGATCAAGCTCCTCACTCACCCCACCTTCGTTGACGGACAATGCTGGACAACCTTCATCGACGACACACCCGCTCTCTTCGACTTGATCGGCTCCCAGAACCGTGCTCAGAAGCTCCTCGCATACCTTGGTGACCTCGCTGTCAATGGTAGCCAGATCAAGGGCCAGATCGGCGAGCCCAAGTTCAAGGGCGTTATCCCCATCCCGGCCATTCACGACAACAGCGGCAAGAAGGTCGACACATCCGCTCCTTGCACCGAAGGTTGGAGGAATGTCATTCTCAAGGACGGTCCTGAGGGATTCGCAAAGGCTGTTCGTGCCAACAAGGGATGCTTGATCATGGACACCACATGGCGTGATGCCCATCAGTCACTACTCGCAACTCGTGTCCGAACTGTTGACTTGCTCAACATCGCCAAGGAGACTAGCCACGCTTTCTCCAACGCTTGGGCTCTTGAGTGCTGGGGTGGTGCGACCTTCGACGTCGCCATGCGCTTCCTCTACGAAGACCCCTGGGAGCGTCTTAGGAAGATGCGCAAGCTCGTACCCAACATTCCCTTCCAGATGCTTCTTCGTGGTGCTAACGGAGTCGCATACTCCTCGCTACCCGACAACGCCATCTTCCACTTCTGTGAGCAAGCTAAGAAGAACGGTGTCGATATCTTCCGTGTCTTCGATGCGTTGAACGACGTTGAACAACTTGAGGTTGGTGTCAAGGCTGTCCTCAAGGCCGGCGGTGTTGCCGAGGGAACAGTGTGCTACAGGTAAGTCTCACATATAGGGATTGCGCATACGAAACATACTAACTCAATATTCCAGTGGTGACATGCTTAACCCCAAGAAGAAGTACAACCTGGAATACTACCTGGATGTTGTCGACAAGATTGTCAAGATGGGTGCTCACATCCTGGGTATCAAAGACAGTGAGTTTTTCAATACGCGATATACGTGTAAAACATGTGCTGACTTCCCCTTTAGTGGCTGGTGTACTCAAGCCCCGTGCTGCCCGTCTCCTGATCGGCACCATCCGCGAGAAGTACCCCAACCTGCCCATCCACGTACATACTCACGACTCTGCTGGAACCGGTGTTGCATCCATGGTTGCTTGCGCTGAGGCTGGTGCGGACGCTGTTGATGCCGCCATCGACAGCATGTCCGGTATGACATCCCAGCCCAGTTTGGGCGCCATCCTCTCCTCCCTGGAGGGTACCGACTTTGATGCTGGCCTGGACGCGCACATGATCCGTAACTTGGACGCATACTGGGCCCAGCTTCGTCTCCTCTACTCGCCCTTCGAGGCTGGTCTTACCGGACCTGACCCTGAAGTATACGAGCACGAGATTCCCGGAGGCCAGCTTACCAACCTTATCTTCCAAGCATCGCAACAGGGTCTCGGTGAACAATGGGCTCAGACCAAGAAGGCATACGAGCAGGCCAACGACTTGCTCGGTGACATCGTCAAGGTTACCCCTACCTCCAAGGTTGTCGGTGACTTGGCCCAGTTTATGGTCTCCAACAAGCTTTCCTACGATGACGTCCTAGCCAAGGCCGAACAACTCGACTTCCCGTCCTCCGTCTTGGAGTTCTTCGAGGGACTCATGGGTCAGCCATACGGTGGATTCCCTGAGCCGCTCCGATCTCAGGCTCTCCGTGAGCGAAGGAAGATGGACAAGCGCCCTGGCCTCTACCTTGAGCCTGTCGACATCCCTAAGATCAAGGCAGAGCTCAAAGCCAAGTGGGGTGATGCTACTGAGTGTGACGTAGCATCGTACATCATGTACCCCAAGGTCTTCGAGGACTACAAGAAGTGGACCACCAAGTACGGAGATCTCTCCGTTCTTCCTACTCGTTACTTCTTGTCGCGCCCTGAGATCGGCGAGGAGTTCCACGTCGAGCTTGAGAAGGGTAAGGTTCTTATCCTCAAGCTCCTCGCCATTGGTCCTCTTTCCGAGCAAACTGGTCTGCGTGAGGTCTTCTACGAGATGAACGGTGAAACCCGTACTGTGACTGTCGAGGACCAGCACGCCGCTATTGAGAACGTGTCACGACCCAAGGCCGACCCCACAGACAGCAGCCAGGTCGGATCACCCATGTCTGGTGTCTTGGTCGAGGTTCGTGTCCACGACGGTAGCGAAGTCAAGAAGGGTGACCCTGTTGCTATTCTCAGCGCCATGAAGATGGAGATGGTCATCTCCGCACCACACTCCGGAAAGGTCAGTGGCCTTTCTGTGCGTGAAGGTGACTCGGTCGACTCTGGCGACCTGGTCTGCAAGCTCGTCAAGTGAGCATATCACATGTAGGATTGGCGTTGTTTAATGAGAATTATGAAATCCAAGAATGGAAATGATTAGATAGTAACGAACGAATCACGGCGCTGGAGTGCCATTTCAACTTCACACATGTTCACCTGCTGCCTTGAAATGTGCTGTGTGCTCTGCAAAAGATTCCTTTTTCTATGGGGTTATGCTCAGTAGTGGCAACGCTGATATATATGCAAGACTTTCAATTTCTGACTATAGTGTGTAGCTGTGATGTTGTCACCGAGTGCTTACCTTTTAGTGCGCTTACAACATGGAAGATATTGTCGTCGTCCACTTATCCCCATGATTGATTGGTTATGTCCATGGCCTCATGCTATATTTTTAGCCGCTCGGAGTGTCTACTATCTTAGATACGTGCAAGAGTAAATATACTACGATTGAATATGATCGAGATGGCATGTGAGCAACCACATGCATCTTGTAACTAGTACGTGGCAAAGACACCACCTATGCACAATTTTGACCTGAGTCATATGTTTGTGGAACCGCGGAGAAGTAACCGATCATTTGAAGTTTACATGTAGTGGAAGCATGCAGTGTTGTGTGTGTGCATTGAACTTCGGGGGCTGATACGCCGAACAAAAAAGCTATCTACGGGCCCCAGACTCCAGGAAATGCAGCATGGCTAGCCTAGACGAAACGGCAAGCCTTACCCGTATGCAGGTGCTCTTGAACCGAGCTCCAAACGCCCAAACGCCCATGCCAGATCGAAGGGATCCACTAGACCGAACCGCTGTCGGGTGATGTCGGAATGGGCATCTACCCCATGGAGCCGAAGTCAAGCTTTCTTGCTACCTTGTCCGCACGACCATTGGTAGGCGTCTCTCCTCCCCTCCGCTTCAAATCCTCGCCCATGGCCTTTGCCCCACCGCCTTCTTTTGGCAAGTTCTCCTTCTTTGTGGGCCGGGGTGCATTGGTCCACCATTTATCCTCTAGCGCTTTCCGGGCAGTGTACCTTTTCATCGGGTCCAAGGTCAACAAGCCTCTGATGAAATCGCATCCATCGTCTCCCAGGGTGGAGAATTGCTGTTTCCACCAAGCGCGAGGGCGTGTCTGTCGGAAGGCTGTGGAACCTTGTGGGCCAGTTTGTTTGTCAGGCGCAACGTAGTACGGGAGAGACGAGACACCTGGCCATGTCTCCTCGGTGGGCGTTCCAAATTTCTCGCAGATGACGGCGACTTGCTGAATATCTGTGTCGGAATAGAGGAACCAGTTGCGAATACACAGTTCTGCCATCAGGACGCCGATACTCCACATGTCGGCCGTGCCACCGTAATGCGAACAACCGTACAGCAGCTCTAACGGACGATACATGCGTGTGATGACCATGGTAGTCATCTTGGTTCCTGGATCAGCAAAACTCCGCGCAAGACCGAAATCAGCAAGCTTGACCGTCCCGTCGGCGGCAATCAGGGCGTTGCTACCCTTGATATCGCGATGTAGGACAAAGTTCTCGTGGCAGAACCAGATTCCCTGACACAGCATGTTCATCCAAGATTTAATATCCGCCTTTGTATATGTAATCTCCTTGTTCTTCCATAGCTGCTCCAAGTCTCCTAGAGGTAGATGTTCGAGTACAAAGGACAAGTTCTGGTCCTTGCTTGAGAAGACGTCGTGTAGTTTGATGACGTTGGGATGGTCAATCTCGAAGAGGAACTGCATTTCGCGAAGAGCATCGGGGGCGATTCCGTTGGGGTACTCGGCGTTGAGCTTGATCTTTTTGATGGCGACGAGCTTCTTGGGATTATTGACATAGTGAGCCTGGAAGACAACGGCATATGTACCCTCTCCTAGCTTCTTGCCCATGACGAACTGGCTGCGGACGCGGTCGTTCATTTGCTCAGCGAGATCCATGCCGCCGTCTCGTGCCATAGGGGCCGCCGGTGGTATAGCTGGTGACCTTGTGGGCTTGGTCGTATGGCTTGGGAGCGCGAGAGTTCTGGCCTTGGTCGCATCTTGGAATGGTGCGCCAGGCGGGTTCGGCCGTGGGCTCAGGACAGCTGGTGATGCCATGGTGAAGTCGTGTTAGGACGGACGGCCTTAGAAAGATGGCAGAGTATTGGCGTTAGCGGTTGCTCCACAGTTCTCGTAAAGTATGCGACGCAATCTCCATACCGCAATCCTCCTCTTTCAGATGGTGAAGGTAGTGAGCGCGTACTTGGCTGGTGGGTGAGCGGTCGCGTTGGAGAGACCGCGGCGGCCGCCATGCACGTCCCCAAACATTTTGGCTTGGCCGCGCTTTTCAGCGGGGAGCTCTTCACCACCGACGCCTACGCTGTCGCACATCACATACAGTATGGCTACTTCTACGCGAGGACCGCCAGGCACCGTCGCCGTTTCCAAAGAGGGTATCCCAAACAGGACGTGAGTCAGTCCCTCCAACGCCCAAGAACATGTGCTGACGTCCAACAGCTTATACGTGCGCAACCTCCCCGACAAGCTACAAAAAGAAGACCTCAAGCGAAACCTGTACATGCTGTTTGCTACCTATGGCGTCATCCTCGATATTGTTGCGCTCAAGACGATGAAGATGCGAGGCCAGGCGCATGTTGTGTTCCGCGACGTTGATTCCTCGACCCAGGCCATGCGCGCTCTGCAAGGCTTCACTTTCTTTGGAAAGGACATGGTACGTCTGTTTCCAGCCAATGAATTCATGTGGGACATGCTGACATTCGCAGCAAATTGCGTATGCAAAGACCAAATCCGACACCGTAGCCAAGCTGGACGGTACCTACAAGATGCCCGAGCCTGAGCGTGAACACGAGCCTGAACAAGCACCTGCGCAGCCCGCAGGTTTCGGTGCTGCACCCGAGAAAGCAGTACCTGTAAATGTGCAAGACGCAGCCAAGGGCCAGAAGAGAGGGCGCGAGGAGGAGGAAGAAGAGGAAGAGAATTCGGACGCGGAGATGGAGATGGACGTGAGCGACGACTCGGACTAGATCTTCAAGAGTTATGGAAGAATATGATACCCACGAGCAACGACCAGAATCTAAAGGGCACTTCAGAGAGATTCGTTTACTTGAACCATCTACGAATGTGTACGAAGATACATCACTGCTAGCCTGGGATGGTGCTGACCCGATCTAGACCCATGCTATTGAGCGGTACTGGTACATGACATGGCCGTGGATCCTGGGCACCCTCTGAAATGAGCAGCCCAGAAACGTTGAGTTCTACTTTGGCCCTCAACTACAACGCTCTTCGTCGGCCACTCCTCTTACTACGAAGATGCTTGTCCTTTCCAACTTGTGCCGGATGTGTAAAAGAGTCTGTCCTGTGACTTCAAGTGTCACATATATACAACATGTCAACCCTTGATAGTATATACTGTCTTCTTTCGTGGGTATTTTGATAGAGTTACAGCAAGTAGCTACAGGATACTTTTTGGTATCAAGTACAATTCAAAGAAAGACCTTCGTCATAGCCCGATGGCCAGGCCTTTCTCCAACGAAAAGCTTCGTAGTTCAAGACGAATCTAAGCGTGCTTGTTCATGCAAGCGTCGAGCAGGCCCAATAGTTCAGACTTTCGCTTCTCTCCTATCCAGCTGCCGTGAATCGAATTGCTAACGATTGTCCTCCATTCCTCCATGCTTAAATTGAAGGCCTCTTGCACCGCGCAATAATTGTTTAATATGTATCCACCAAAGTACGCTGGGTCGTCGCTGTTGATACTGAATTTTACACCTGCATCGAGGAATGTCTTGATTGGCACTTGGCTGACCTTCTCCACAGCCTGGAGGCAGACATTGCTCAAAGGGCAAACCGTCAGTAGTACCTCCTCTTTTACCACTCGGCTAAGCAGTTCGGGATCTTCTGTGAGACGGATGCCGTGGTCGATGCGTTCGGCTTGTAACGCATCAAGTGCTCCGCTAATGTAAGTTGGGTCACCCTCTTCACCCGCATGAGCTGTCCTCCGTAGACCTCTCTTTTCGCCCTCGCGATACATGTCCACAAAGAGTTCTGGGCGGAATCCAACCTCTGACGAGTCCAGCCCAAGTCCAGTAATAGCGCGCTCCTGGCTGTCGCTCTTAACATCAAAGTGCCCGCCCTTGACGGCCAATGCCATGGTCTCCGCCGCGGAACTAGCAGGCAGATGCCTCAAAAAACACATAATCAGACAACTCGTTATTCCCAGCTCTTTTTCCGCCCGTACTCTTGCAGCGTTGAAGCCACGTACCACAACATCAAAATCAATTCCTCTTTCCGTGTGACTCTGCGGGTCGAAGAAAACCTCCGCATGACGAACTCCGTCCTTGGCTGCAGTGGTGAAATACTCCCATGCAAGCATCTCAAAATCCTCTTGGTGCACTACGACTGCGATGCCACGGTAGTAGTACGCCAGGAAATCATCGAGGTTCGTGAAATGTGAATAGCGTTCGGTGAGTGTTGCAGGAGACGTGTAAGAGACATCCTCAGATGGCGATGGCAAGGTGATGTTGTTCTTAGACGCTAGAGTGAATAGAAGGCTTGGACTGAGGCAGCCTTCTAGATGGAGGTGATGTTCGCATTTTGGGAGGTCCGCTAAGAACGTGTGAGTGGGAGATTTGCACATGGTGTTTGATATATGAAGAAGTAAGAAGTCTCGTACGTTGGAATTGTTAGATGAAGAGATTGGATATAAGTTTTTGGCTTTTTCGAAAGACGGGCTGTTTAGGACTAGTTTTCTATCGGAGTCTGACGGCGACTGTCGGTGTTCGCCGGCCTTGCTGGGATAATGGAGATGCTCCAACTAAAGGGTGGATCCCAGATTGGGCTTGCAAAATGTGTTCGCTCCTGTCGAACACGTTTTGTAAGCGCGCCAACTTCACACGAGGATGCTTATCGCTCAATTTCATCGTTGAACGTATATAAATGCCCACATAGGCGGTAGGATTTTATTAGTGTTCAGGCTTTTGTTGACCGCGGCTCGTATATAGTCTTCCCGAACTCTTCCAACAAGCCTTCCTTTTCCGCATCTTCTCTCGTTGAAGAGGTTGTTCTACTCCTGGCATTGATCGTCGGCAATGTACAATCACCTATTGTCCTCTCTCCATCGCCAAAAGTTCGTTTGAAAACACCGTCGTAACTGGTCCACATACCCGCAAAGATCATGGCACTGAGCTTTGCCAGCCACCAAGGTGACCGCCCCTTCTTGTCTTGCAGCTTCCTCCCCATTGTGAAGATAAACATGACGAACGGCATCCAGATGGCCAGGAAAATAGCCTTTCCCATTTCCTGCTTCTTGGTTGTGATTGTGTATGTGCGTATATTGTTTAGGTATTCTTGATACTCGTCGGGAAGTTTGCATTCGGCGGCGCCATCGGTTATGAGCTTGAGGTATCGTGCCGAAGGCTGCGCATAGCTAGGGTCGGGCCGCGTTACACGGTCGGTGGTTCGTTGCTTGGTTTCTCGGTCTATAATGGGCGCGAAGAGTGTGTGGGCCTTGAACGGCTTCGAATCGGGTGTAGAGGGGACCGTGTCAGAGGGTGGCAGCACATGGCAGTCAACTAGGATATCGTTGTAGGCACTCCCTCCGCCCTCTGTGGCGATGATGTGCGCGTAATCAGAGAGCGTCACCTCATACACGACGCCCACCAAGCCCTTGTGCCATCGGTCCTTGTGGTAGTCCTGCGCGTCCGGCTCCCGCAGCGCTGTGTTGGCAAAACAGGGCTCTTTGTATGGGATACCGGGCAGGTCAAAGGTCAACCTCAGCGAGGGAACAAGGACATTGACTTGTGAAAGCGGACGGATGCCGCGCACGCCTCGGAAGGTTTCGTTGCACAGATTCGAGCCATATGCCAGGTACAGCACTGTTTTGGCCTTCTCTTGCGTTGCTGTCGATTGTTGCGACACGAGCTTCTCTGTGTCCAGGGGCGCGTCGTTCAGCGAGGCATCGAGACGCGCCTGGGATGGTGCAGGTACGGCTTCGAAGACGACCGTCATGGTGGGGTTCGGATGTTCTTGTGTACTACAAACAACAGCGTTACCAGCTACTTCATATACTGCGCGTAGCTTCCGGAACGGCCTGTCCGCTGGTGATTTCGTCCGTATGTCGGGGCCTACATCATCGATTTCTCATCATAAGCCCGATGGTCCGAGCACGAGCGCCCGACTCTACTCACCGTAAGCCGCACGACCACACGCATACTCTCAGGCCAGCCTACTATACCACGTTACTTATTCCTACACGACTGCAGTAGTTGTCAGCGGTAACTGTGGGCCACCCTTGCACGGTAGCAGGTCATGTCGTATCCTTCGTACACCGTACTAGCGCTTGTCCCAGCTGTCGCATGGCTTGTGTACCTCCAGATAAGCCAATGGCGCTTCAAACGATATGCGCATATTCCCGGCAAGCTGTCATCCAATCTCCTCTTTGGGCACCTTGGTCATATCGCGGCTGAATACAGGAGAGCTGGATTCAGCAGTACCGTTCACCCGGGTAGGATCCACATCCTAGTCACTGGCCTCCGCTGACAGCAGGCAGACTATGTGTTTGAAAATATATGGAATGCCCAAGGTAGCCCTGAATACATGTTTTTCGACACGAGACCTGTGCAATACCCACTCGTTCTCGTTGCATCCCATGAGATGGCCGAGCAGGTTTCAAGAGCCAGCAAAACGCAGCAATATAGTGTCACCAAATCTCCAACTGTTCAGCAAGGATTTGGAGAGCTTATTGGTAGATATTCCTTGATCAGCGAGAACGGCGAATCTTGGAGAGGGCTTCGCAAGACATTCAACCCTGGCTTTGCGCCGCAGCATTTGCTTACCCTACTTCCGGTTGTCGTAGACAAGACTTGTACGTTTGTAAAGAGGCTCGACGCATTGGCGACCTCTGGCGTTGCAGTTGAGATGGAGAGTTACTGCACAGACGTTACCTTTGACATCATTGGTGATGTAGTCACGAACATTGACTGTAGGGCCCAGGACGATAGCGAACAAGCCCATGATATCGTTCGTAACTTCCGCACGCTCAAGGCTGTATACACTGGTGACAACGGTCTGATGGCTTCCTGGTTGAACCTGCCTTTGCGCGTTAAGAAGTACATCTACAGCCAACGGCTCGACTCGGCCGTCAAGAAGTGTATCTTGGAGAAGTTCGCAGACATCAAGGACGCTCAGCATTCCGATACAAAGGGAAAGAAAGACCGATCGGTCCTGGCGCTGGCACTAGAAGGTGTTGACGAGCTGACTCCATATATCTTGCAGAGTACCGCAGATTCAGTGAAATCGTTCCTTTTCGCAGGACACGATACCACTGCTATCCTCCTACAGAGGCTGTTTTATGCCCTTTCAATACATCCAGATTGCCTCGCAAAGATTCGTGCGGAACACGATGCCGTCTTCGCCGACTCCGAACCAAGCGACGTGTTCCTCGAGCGACCGGATGAGACCATGAAAGCGCTAAAGTACACATCTGCATGCATCAAAGAAGCTTTGAGACTTTGGCCTCCAGCAGGATCGGCACGAATGTCACACAACGGCTTCAAATTGCGCACTTCGGATGGAGACGACGTGTGCGTCGACAAATGCGTCATATACTTGTGCCATCACATTATTCAGCGAGATCCCAAAGTGTACGGAGACACAGCAAACGATTTCGTCCCTGAGCGCTGGGTTGGTGACTCCGATACCAGCAGCGCTTCAACCGAAGACGACGGATCAACTGCTGGCGAGAGCAAGATACCCATTAGCGCATGGAGAGCATTTGAGCGGGGACCGCGTAATTGTATTGGCCAGGAACTTGCTAACATGGAGGCTCGCGTGATTCTGGCATGCGTCATGCGACGATATGACTTCGTCAAGGTCGGATTGGGAGAAGTCGATACAGACGACATGGGTCAGCCTGTCATGGACCGGAAGGGCAAATACAAAACAAAGTCTGATTTGATCAACGTAAGCTACTATCCCCTTTCGCAAAATAATGCAAGCGACTTACTCTTGGATAGACAATGTCCATCACAGCCAGGCCTGTCGACAAAACCATCATGCGTGTCAAATTCCGCGGGTCCACGAATTGACGAACCATGACGTTTAGAGATATGCGGTTGTGGCCGTATTTGTAGACGGTAGATGCTAGACTACTCTCTTGCCATACACATGAAAGAAACTGAACAGACACAGCAACATCAGAACTGCTACTGCAGCCTACAATAGTGTGTGAGCAAATGGTTCATATGTTTTGACAGCTTTATAGACTTCTAGGTTCTTGATCTGCGTTATCCTCTAAACTGTAAATTTCGTCTTGTTCTCCTGAGCGCAATCCTCCGCAATTTTCCGCACCTGCTCCTGGCCTAGTTCTTCGAAAATGTCGAAACCCCATCGCGACTGTACGTTGAACCGCTTGTGTCTCTCCAGACCGCTCAGCTCATCGAAAGCATCCTTCGGTAGTTCCTTGACCTGCATATTACTCTTGATTCTGCTCGGCGTGACACTCTTGGGCAGGACCACAGTGCCCCGCTGAATACCCCAGCTCGCAAGCAGCTGGCCGCCGTCCATACCTAATCTGTGACCTAAGACGCCCACTAATTCGTCGTCGACAGTCCGCGGCTCCCCTGTTTGGTTGTTTCCAAGAGGCGAATAGGCTTCAATCAAGATACCTTTGCTCTTGCAAACATCGAAGAGAGCAGGCTGCTGGAGGTATGGATGTGCTTCGATCTGATTTACCGCTGGCACAACATCAGTCTTCGATAGAAGATCGTTGAGGCGTTGAATAGTGAAGTTAGATACGCCAATGGCGCGAACCTTGCCGGTGTCAAGTAGCTTCTCCATGGCTTTGTATGTAGTTGCAGGATCAATGTCGACGAGGTCAAACACACCACTCTCGCGTAGTGGGAACCACTTGCCTGTGGCACCATTGAATGCACTTCATCTGTGTCAGTATCATGTGTATGCAATGGAAAGGATATGTGACATACACTGGCCAATGCATCAGGAACAAATCTAGATACTCGACGCCTAGATCTTGAAGCGACTTGTCGAGAGCAGCTTCTACATCCTCTGGCGCATGTTTGGTGTTCCAAAGCTTGCCAGTAAGGAAGATTTCAGAGCGAGGAACACCACTCCTCCTTATGCCGTCACCTACTTCGGCTTCATTGCGGTAGATGGCAGCGCAATCAATGTGGCGGTAGCCTGCTTTGAGCGCCGTCTCGACAGCGCGTTCGACTTCTCCTGGCTTCGCTTGCCATGTGCCGAAGCCTACAGCCGGTATCTGCGCGCCTGTGTTGAGGGTGAAATGTGT
>Ga0058698_10001139_pt1 | contig 12601 bp, 14 predicted proteins | sample AgamicAsSfe_FD_67288 | JGI IMG/M metagenome (GOLD analysis project Ga0058698, IMG submission 67288) | Agave microbial communities from Guanajuato, Mexico - As.Sf.e | ecosystem: Host-associated > Plants > Phyllosphere > Phylloplane/Leaf | place: Guanajuato, Mexico | collected 2012-05-30
GCTATGGAGCTCAAGGCTTTGAGCGAGGAGGACTTTGACAAGAACGTCCGTCCTGAGCTCATGCTTGCTCCCAAGGAGAAGAAGTAAATGTAGATCATGAAGCGAATTGTATATTATATTTTTTTAACATCATTCTGAGACTCGAGAAAGCCATTATTGACATCCTGTGTTTAATGTCTTCGATGTCTGTATTTTGTGTTGCTCATGCCCCTTCAAAATGGGTCGAGAAATAATAATCCAATCTGACGCACGGACGCCTGCATCTCCTTTTGCGGCTTCTCAGCCTCTAACCTCCGAGCATCTCTGAGTACCATTTCCTCGAAATACTCGACAAAGCTCATTCGACATACAGTCATGGAAGAGGCATTGGACTGGGTATCTGAGAACCAAGGTATCGCTGCCTTGACTTGGGTTGCTGTGGTATTCGCCACTGCTGTGTTTTGGTTCACCACCAAAGGAGATTCGGAAGCTGCGGTGGACTTTGAAGTTCCTTTACCCATGCAGCTGAAAAACGGATGGCAGGGAGAGGTGTTGAGGGAGCCGAGTTTGAAGGTTTGTTTCTCCTCTTTTCGGTCTCTCTCCTTTCGTTTCTCGAGACATTGTCTTTTGTTGTTTCCTTTGCTTCATCCAAGATGGAGGATCTGTTCAATATTCTACGAAAGCAGAATATCTCGAAGTCGCTGGGGGAGCTTCAGTATACAGAATTGACAACTATTTGTCGAGCTGCAAATGCATTTCTGATGTCTTGGAGATGGGATATCACGATCGTTTGCGTATATCCAAAGACCACAAATGATTGACATGAACTCGAACAGATCTCGGGCTCATCAGCTGTCCAGTGCTACTGCCCAGCAACAGGCCAGCTCCTGGGCGTCATAAACCCTTCCACTCCTGATGGTATCGATAGAGCCATTGCACGTGCTCAAGAAGCCCAACGTACCTGGGCACTAACGACATTCTCGCAACGCAGAAAAGTGCTCAAGACGCTGTTGAAGTATGTCATCCTTGACTACCACTTGTTACATGTCATACTGATCTGGCACCAAGATATGTTCTCACCCACCAAGACGAGATTGCGACAGCAGCATGTCTAGACTCTGGCAAAACACGCGTCGACGCCCTGTTCGGTGAACTCCTCGTCACAGCGGAGAAACTCAAATGGACCATCGATCACGGCGAAAAAGCACTCGAACCATCTTCTCGACCTACTAATCTGCTTATGATGTATAAGTCCAATTCTGTCGTCTACGAACCTCTAGGTGTCGTTGCCGCATGCGTCAGCTGGAATTATCCTTTCCACAATCTGATCGGTCCTATCATCTCGGCTCTATTTACGGGCAATGCTATCATTGTCAAAGGCTCTGAGCAGACGGCTTGGTGTTCGGTGTTCTTTGCTGATATCGTCAAAGCTGCTTTGGTCGCTTGCGGACATTCTCCTGAGTTGGTGCATGCGGTCACTTGTTGGCCTACTACGGCCGAACACCTTACCTCGCATCCTGGGATTTCTCATTTGACATTTATCGGCAGCAAACCCGTGGCTCACCATGTCTGCACTTCAGCCGCCAAGTCCTTGACCCCAGTGGTGGTTGAGCTGGGAGGCAAAGATGCAGCTATAATCCTCGATGCCCCGAACGAAAAACCCATGGCGAAATCTGAGTTGCAGAGGATCGAAAGCATCATCATGCGTGGAGTATTCCAATCAGCAGGTCAAAACTGCATCGGTATTGAACGCGTGGTCGCTATGCCTTTGGCCTACGAATACCTTCTTTCTGTACTGCCTTCTCGCATCCGCTCTTTGCGTCTTGGCAACGCACTCGCTTCCTCTGATGTCGATGTCGGCGCTCAAGTCAGCCCTGCCAATTTTGGAAAACTGGAGTCTCTGATTGCGGAAGCTGTAGCTCAAGGCGCTACTTTACTCGCTGGCGGCACACGACACATTCACCCCGAGTATCCACAAGGCCATTACTTTACACCTACTTTGCTTGCAAACGTAACGACGGATATGCGCATCGCGCAGGAAGAATGCTTTGCCCCCATCTGCCTACTCATGCCCGCCGCTTCCCCCAGCGACGCAATCGCCATCACAAACTCCACCATCTACGGTCTCGGCTGCAGTATCTTCGGCCCGTCCTCCTCTCCCCTCCAACAAGTGGCTGCAGCCGTAGAAACAGGCATGGTAGCCATCAACGACTTCGCAGCCTACTATGCCGTGCAACTTCCCTTTGGCGGCGTGGGAGGTAGTGGTTACGGACGCTTTGCAGGTGAAGAAGGATTGAGGGGTTTGTGTAATGCAAAGAGTGTTTGTGTGGATCGATGGCCTTGGGGTGTCAAGACTGCGATTCCTAAGGGGTTGGATTATCCGATGAGAGAGACGGCGTGGGAGATGGGTAAGGGGGTTGTGGAGTTGGGGTATGGAGAGACGCTGCTGAGGAAGATGAAGGGGTTGAAGAGGATGATTGGTGGTATGTGAGAAAAAGAGTGATGGGGAGGCGGGTGTTGCTTGAACAGAGGCACAACGAGGCAGGTATGTGAGTAACCACAAAATCAATATTCTTTGTACTCAAGTGTTTGTGTGAGTTCGGCCTGAGAAATGGCAGCGAATGGCAGTTTCATGCAAAATGCATTTGTCATAGCATTATGGTTTGACAGGTCAGAATCAGTTGCATACATTGGTTGTATAGTGTAATGGTTAGCACATCGGATTCTGATTCCGGTAATCCAAGTTCGATCCCTGGTACGACCTTCTCTTTTTGCCGATTTTCCACCCGCCATCTGTTCCCGTTTTATTCCGTCCATTCTTTTGTTTAGCGCTACCCTAACACCTATAACATTGCCGCGATATTCGCTATACGACAAAGGAATAGTGGGTAGAGGATGTGCAGGCTCGATGTGTTTGACAAGTTTTTGAGTCACTTGGCTTGGCCCGATTTGTCGCTGCGCTGGGCCGTGTAAACAATCTTCCGACGTCATGTCAGACATCTGGCAGCTTTATCTGTGATAAACCATCATCTAAGTACTCTGTTCGGACTGGGTCTGTACGAGAGAGGCTGAGAAGCAGTATCTCGATAGTTCATCCACAGTCTACGAAAGAGGAGCGCGCTGGTCGAGTGAGTGCAATGTAAGGGTCCTCTTCCATGATGATGAATGGGAGTAAAGAAATGCAGTCTAAGTATGGCCGTGGAAGTACTCCTAAGTACCTCCATCTGTGGTCTCAGTTTGTTTCCGAATACATTGTGAGTTTATGCACGGCAATGGGATCGAACACTGGGCTGCACAGGCTCGAGATTATCAAAGACCAGAGGTTTGACTTCACACTCACTCACATAGAGAGCACGCTCGCGAATTTCCCGACTGGCTTCATCTCTCGCTCGCTCTTTCCTCTTCTTCTTTTTCCTTCACACATTATTTCGTTTCTCTGATCATGAATACATTAGTATTTACACTGGCAGGATCACCAACCTTCGCCACCTCTTCCACCTTTGCCGCCTCTGCTCTCGCAGCCGCCCTCGACGCTGCTCCGCCTGCTTCCTCTCCCTCCTCGCTGCAGGTTCTCAGCCTCGCTTCGCCGATATGGCCCCCAACCCTGGAAGTCGCGACGACCAGCAGAGGATCAAGTCCTCCAAACCCGCTGTTGCCGAGTTCACCGTAACTTTCGATGATGGACCACAAGGTCCTGTTCCGGACGTCAAGGGGCTCGCTGGATCTTGTGTCTTCTTTGTCCAGCAACTGGACACAACGCCTACTGTTGTTCTGGAGTTCACGTTCAAGTCTGGAGGAGACCCTCGTCAAGCCAAGACCCGTCTTGAGTTTGCATTCAACAAGGCAAATACCATTCCAAATGAGCTGAGCAGGAAACCAGAGAACAGATTGTTTGTTCGTCAAGAGATTGCGGACTTTGACATGACTCCCACAAGTGATGGTGCTGAACTATCTTTCAAGAGTCAAGGTGGTCGCATATATGACGTCTTCTACTTCACCGAATCCGACAGAAACTCGGGTCAGGTCATCCTTCGGAGCCGTCCGAAGCAAGAGCAGAAATGGGTCCTCGATATCATGAAGAAGGTTGCAATGCTTGACCCTGACAAAATCTGCACCATCAGGATAAAACTCACGGACTGCTTCTACATCAACCTTGAGAAGAAGAGAATCGAGAAGTCAGATGTTATACAGATTGCAGACTTGCTCCCTTCAAAGAGTCGCGGACGTACAATCCCTCATTTCGAAGATCCAGCAATTGATTACCTGGGTAGCCTCAACCTTCGGTCTCGACAGACACCTCTCAAAGCTCGCATTCTCCGCTCCCCCATCTCAAACACCCGTCCTCACGTAGAGATCTCTTTCAGAGACCATGATGAAGCCGCCATCCACCTGTCCATTGGGTTCGATCTTCTCAACAAAGAGAAAAAGATGTATCTCAATGCAGTTGTCAAAGACCTCCACAACGTCTCGCTCCTCTCTGCAGGGAACTATGTTTTCGCAATAATCGACTTCAGCAAAGCACTGGCTTCTGATATCCAGGATATGGAAGCAGAAGAAAAAGTTCTCATTCCCAACAATACCATGGTGGAGCTTGTCATTACCGCGGGCCCTGAATGCATGCGGGATTGGACCGCAATCGGTGTCGTGACTCTCGACAACTATGAGTTCCACTGTGATCTCCTTGTCAGAATCACAAAAAAGGACGGCAGCGAGTTCTCATCGATTCTAAACACATATGCCACTCGACCGGAGGATGTCAGGCCTCTCAAAGTGCGTATCAAGCCCATAGTCAGCGACACGACGACTAGATTGGCTATGAATGCCGTCGCCTCAAATCTGAACATTACTTACAAGCGCGACAACCCCGACTTTGTTCCAGCCATGTTCAAATGGCCTATCATCTACCAGGGCGAGAGACTACCAGATAAGGAGAGTTTCAATTCCAGAAACTCCGACGCGGTTCAGGTTGCCTTGACGAAGTTGTGCGAAGCCGAATCATGGAACGACAGTCAAAGAGATGCTTTATCACGAGTATCCAGGCCAATGGCTGGTATCCAGATCATAGAAGGCGCTATTGGTACTGGTAAGAGTCTAATGATAGCCCATATCGCGCAGATGGCAATCTCACTCTCCTCAAAAGTCATGGTGTTGGGCAACATGAACGAGTCGTTGGATTTCGTATTCCTCAAGATCCTCGACGTTCTCAGCCCCAGTTCTACGACGAAGTGTGTCCGCGTGTACCCTGCCACTTCTGAGTCGCCGATGCTTCGGAAACCCAAGCGAACCGCCCCCGACCCCGCTCTCGACGATGAAATCGCTGTCAAGCTCTTTGCTGCATGGAAAGAGTGCGAAGATATCTCTGAGTCAAAGCGCAGAGGCTTGCCCGAGCATTCCGTCTATGCCCATGTTCTCAAGAATCTGGACAACAAGAGAAAGCCTCCTCTCATGAGGTTTTACATTGGTGGTGTCAACAAGAAGAACAAAGTGGATATGCGTGCAGAATTACGCACATTCCTTAAACGTCTCGAGGCTCCCGGGACCGAGAACATCAAGGACGAGGATGTTTGGCCTCGTGGCGAGGTTCACAAATTTCACCAGTCTCTTGATCATTGCCGTCAAGAAGTAATTCGTGAGGCATCGGTCGTCTCTTGTTCGATTGTCGGCAGTGGGTCCAGAGAGATGGCCGAGTTCGCTACGAGAGATAATGATGAGATTATTCTTCTCGTTGATCAAGCCTCCACCCTGCCTTTCCCACTCTCTTTCATTCCCTTCGACACAAAGTGGGCTCATAAGATCAAAGGCATATACATGTTTGGGGATCTGCAGCAGGGCGATCCAAACCCCACGGCTGCTTCTAACCCAGAGAACACGGTCAACGAGTTTCTTGCAGCCCAGAGATGCAGCTGGTTCCAGTATCTTATCTGTAACGGATTCCCGCCGCATTTTTTGACAACGGAGGAGGCAGAGAAATCGTAGCATTAATTAGATAGAGTCAAAACACAATTGAGATCAATTCTTCTCACAGTGCAAGATCTCAAGTTTGTGGGCTATAGAGATTCGTTTCATACTGCCTGTTCTAGTCAGCACCAAACACTTTGCTAACCAGCCCGAAAACTTGTCATCATCATCGTCATGCAGAAGCATTGATCAGACACTCCGGCTTGCTAGGATTTCTAGCTCTTCCCACGCTCAGACCTCTCTGTCTGCCCACATACATGACTCTCTCAGGGTAATTGCTAATGATAGCATCAACGCCATCATCAAGCAATTTGCTGATTGTAACCTCAGCATCCACAGTCCAAGGAATGACCTGCATTCCCAAAGCATGTGCTCTATCCACCACATCCTTAGTGGTGAAGGGTACGTAGAGAGGACTGTTCACAGTGGCATCACTGGAGTTGCCAGTACCGTGGTTGGGAGACAAGATAGAAGAACCGATCGAGTGTGCTGCGGCTACCCAATCGCCAGAGAAGTCATCCAGATCAAGGCCGCCGAGCCAGGGGTACTTGCTGTTTTCCAGCCAGGGGTAAGTTTGGTTGGTCTCATCAGGCACGACTGTTGTTTCGTCGAGTAGAGCGACTATTGGCACAGAAGGATATGCAGCGTGAATACCGATGAGAGTACGCCAGTCGAAAGATTGGATGGAAGTACGAGATTCGAAGCCATGCTTCTGGAGAACGGGAACCAGGTCGGTGATGTAGGTTTCGATCGGAAGTGTCTCGTTGGACGCAATTGGAGAGAGTTTCGTTTCGAGATTGATTGTTACACCCTTGTCTCCGTAGCAGTTTACCAGCTTCAGAACTTCTTCCAGAGTTGCGATGGTGGTTCCTGGGTGCACTGCATTCAAGATCAGCCACAAATTTCATAGCAGATTTGTTTAAGCACTCACACTCTTGCTGAGGATGATCTTCAAGCTGGAGAGAACAATCAAGTGTCTTGACTTGCGCAAGCGTCAAGTTGGCGATATAGTCACCCACGTAGTCGCCGGTACACTTGGTAGGATAGATCCAGTGATCGTGCCAAATCACCGGGACACCGTCTTTTGTGAAAACAGTGTCCATCTCGAGCACATCAACACCGACTTCCTGAGATATTGTTAGCCGTGAACTCGCCAGGCCAAACATGGGTATTACATACTAAGGCGTGTGCGAATGCCCAAAGTGATTCTTCAGTCCTCATACTCAGACCACCTCGGTGACCTTGGACTTCCACACGACCGGTCTTATCCAGGTATGGGATGGTGAAGGGCATTGCATTGACAAAATTCAAAGCCGCAAGACCGGCGATAAGAGTGATAGTGGGTGCCATAATGAGAAGTGCTTTAAGATTGACACAACAGCAAACGACAGAGACAGAGACAGAGACAAAGCCAGAGGTGAGACTGACTATTCATCCTCGAGAGATAAGACACTGAACTTATACCCAGCCATACATCGCTGATCCCGGCCATCCTCAAGCCGAATCCCGCACGTGTAGACATCAATACGCCGGTATGGACATGTAGTTCGCTTGGCACGTCAAGCCATGCAGCTCCTACCGTATTGCTTCTTATGCCGCTCTCGATCCCAATGCGATCTTCGCGCTTTGTCTGACATGATATCTGGAGGTGTGAGCACGGTGTGTCATTGGATGGATGCCTACGAGCCAGACTTAATTGCGAGGATAGAAGTGACCTTCAAGAAGTCCACGTCCAAGTTATTGATGCGGGATGGAAGTGGAAGGTGTTTCGGTAATGACGTGCTTACGTGTTGACAGAGTTCGCCAAGGACTGATCTACAGGTTCAACCACGCTGCCAATAACTTGGCATCGGTTCTGTTAGTGATGGGGTTATGGAGATGTTGCGGAGTGACATACATGAAAGTCTGTGGTCTTTGAATGAAGAGGCGATCACGAGTATTAAAACTTATATTACTCCTATGCTCTACAGGATGAATCTTTCTCTTGGCTCTTCAGGAGCAGATTTAGGGACAGGCTGCTTCCAACATTGACTAAGCGAACTACAGTACGATAGCTCGCGAAATTCTGCATAGCTCTCACTTCTTGCAGATATTGAACTTAGCAACCGAAGGATCGTGGTCCGAAATTTGCTGAGCTGCAGTCACCCAAGTGTTGATATGAACGTGCTCGTACTGTGCCTTTGGTTTGAGAGCCTGGCTGATAAACATGTGATCAAGCTCTTGGCTGTTCATGTCGAAGAGGTAAGTATATCTCTCGAGCTCAGGGACGTTCGCAGCCTCGTCAAGATCTCTGAGATTGGAGACCTTCTTGAAGTTCTCGAGAGGCTCGACAAAGGCAAACTCGTTGAAGTCGCCAGCGACGATGACCTTAGCGTTCTTATCCTCGGCAAGGATGTCGGCAACAAACTCCTATGCTTGATGAGTAACTGGTCTCGCGTGTATAATCTTGGGTAACTTACGGCGGTCAACTGCATCTGTTCTTGGCGGTCATCAACACCACCGTTGACCGGAGGACGAGCATCACCTTCGATGGAAGAGGAACCTCCCTTGCTTCCAAAGTGGACGTTGATGGTGAAGAAAGAGGTCTTGCCGTCAAGTGTTTCAAAAGCAGCAACCAGTGGCTTGCGACTCGCGGTCCATGCTGAATTCGTAGGGTCAATGAGACCAGGGTTGTACTTGAGCTCAGGGCCAGACAAGACCTCATTGGCTTCAGTACTCGAGCCGAAATTAGGATTGCGCAGTCGCAGGATCTCTGGATTATAGAGATAGGCGGTACGAATGTTGCCACCCGGTGCACCGCCGTTTTTGTCATCAACAGGGTCAATCTGGGCAAACTCGTACTTGGGCCCACCAAGATTGCTGATTACGGAAGTCAAAGTGCTGAGAGTCAGGTTTGCGGACACTACGGCATCGTTCGTTTCTCCATTGTTGTCTTGGATTTCCTGAACGAAGACGAGATCGGGACCGCGAAGGTAGTCGACAATATGTGCTGATATGTTGACAAGGTGGTCTGAACCAGCCCAAAGGTTCTCCACGTTGTAGGAACCCACAGTAATGCCACCACAGTCGCCGTCAGAGACAAGATTGGTAGGGGGAGGAAGGGCGGGCTCGACACCCTTTGCGATTTTCAAGGCGGTGAGAGGGAGAATAGTGTAGTATCCAAACGAGTAACTGACGACTCCAGTGATATTGCCGAGTACGTCGCCAACTCTGGTGATCACAGGGTTCTTCGAGCCATCAAGAGGCGAACCAATAATGATAGCTTCAGGGTTGGCGTCTACAGATTGACGTCAATGCTTTGATTCTCTTTTCTCCAGTTGCTCAATCGTGCATACCTTTGTCAACTGTGGTCAGACCCCCACGGCTGTTGAGGCCAGTAACTTTCCAATCTCCGATGACCCAGGTGTCACCGTAGTTGTTTGGCTTCGTCAATGCATGCGCACCCTTGACAGTGACGAGCTCTCCGCTCAGACTTTCCCAAAAGTCCATTCCATAGTTTCGAGGAATCAAGATTGGATTCGCCGAAGAAACCAGACTGGCGTTATTGGGAACGGCGAACGCGTCACCATTGTCCAATGCGGAGAAAGCCTTTGTGGGAGGGTTGATGGTATCCTTTCCAATGACCAGCGGAGTTGCAACATGTCCAGAGGATACTCTCTTCACGAGCTTGGGATTGACAAGTTCAGTCAAGTAGACGTAAGCCTTGCTTGATCTGTATTCAGAAACAGTACCGTTGAGCTGAATGACATCGCCCACAGTCAGATTCTTGCCAAAGTTCTTGTCGAAGACATAGACAGATTCTGAGGTTCTGTCATCCTTGTCAGGTGTGGTAGATCGGATCCAGATACCGTTTGGCCCTTTGGCGGTGATGAGGCCGTCGACGTATGTTACGTTCTTTCCGTTGTATGGAGAGAGGTATTTGTTGCCATTGATCTCACTGACGGTCTCGCCTGAGACAAGCTGACCAACGAAAGAAGCTGCTGCCAATAATTGGACGTAAACACAATGAGTCTTCATATCTGTGGAATTGAGAGGGGCAGAAGTGGAGTATTGTTAGACATATCGGTCGCGTGAAGCTCTATGTTATACCACGCATTGTCTTGAACTCCCTGATATTGCAGCGGTGGTGAAGTGATATCGGCACGGCTGATACGCACGAGTTGATGTTCATTTTCAACACGTTTTCAGGAACGGACGATCTTGATTGGAGCAACAACTGGCAAGTGCAGAGGACTAGAAAGATGGTGGTCGATCTCGCGGCCATGGCAAATCTTGGCGAGGAACTTGGCATGTAAGTCAATCACCTCTTATCTTCACATCGTGTCGGGAGTCGCCTCTGTCGATTGGTCATATCGTTGAGGGACGGGTATGCCAAGTTCATGCCGTATGCTTGTTCGGGCCCTCTGCACGTCTGGTCTGCGCAGATACAAGGTCATCTCCATGCGTACGGGTCAGCCCTGGAGGACCGAGGCATGAATTTGCGCTTTGACTCTACCACATGTTCTGATTGTGGAAGGTCGTCGGCTGGAAACATCCCTGTTGTGAGCGAGAGAGACTCGGACGTCGCCTAGAAAATGAAAGTGCAAGCATCACATGAGAAAGAGCATAACGGAAGAGAAGAATATCATATCAAGCTCAGGGATCAACCGACATTCTGCCGTTCGGAGGACTCCCGACCTGACAACCTCCCAAACACTCAAGCTCATGGTCCCAAGAAGTATCAAACATGACTAATGTGGACAAAGAACAGCTCACCATAGCCGAGACACATCCCTGGAGAGTATTACCATCGATCACAGATGGCCTCATTCCCTCACAGCGCAAGATCCTCCACACTCTGCTGCAGCCAAAAACTCAAAAGGAGATAAAAGCCAACGAACTCGCGTACAAGGTAGCTTTACTCTATACAAAGGTCCCCGATCAGCTTGAAATCGAGCAGAGCATTATCAAGCTTGCACAAAACTTTGTCGGAGCAAACAACATCAACTACCTGGTACCGGATGGATGGTTTGGCTCCCGTAGAGAAGGCGGTAAAGATGCTGCAGAGGGAAGACTCATCTACACCAAACTATCCAACATCACACGTTCCATACTCTCTGAAGGTGGGGACATGGGTCTGGCACGTCGCGTGCGCAAAGGCAAATCGAGAGAGCCGAGAACATATTACCCGGCCTTACCCATGATACTCGTCAATGGATACGAGACTAGTGGCCAGGACTGGCAGACTTACATCCCTCCCTACAACCCCAAGGACGTCATTGCAAACCTTCGACGTAGAATCAGAGGGGCCTCAAAGAGTGACATGCAACCCATGCAGCCATGGTTTCGCAATTGGACTGGGCATGTGGAAACACTGGATCAGACTCATCACGCTTTTCGGGGAACGACGTGTAGAATCTCCGAAAATGTTTTGGAGGTCACCGAGCTACCGCCTCGTCTATGGACACAAGACTTCAGGTCCGAGTTGGACAAACACATCTCCGAACACTCGCCGTCAATGTTCAAGAGCTATACTGAGCACCCAACAAACCAGGGTGTCCGTTTTGAGATCCATCTAGACACCTGTAGCACAGATGCCGCGACCCAAGGGAACCTGGAAACAACGCTACAACTCCACAAGACTATTTCGATCGACAGCATGATCGCTTTGGACGGACTTGGAGATGTCCAGAGATACGCCACAGAGCTCGATATTCTCGAAGACTTCTACTTGTCCAAATTGAAGTCTTACAAATGGAACAAAACATGTCAGCTCCTGGCTATGAAACGAGAACTGACAAAATGGGATGATCAATCAAGATTTGTCAAGTTGCTTCTGCAAGGTGATCTTGACATGTCTACAGATAGAAGCACTCTTGTCACACAACTGATCCGACACAATCTTGTACCCGTCGAAAACTTGGATGACATTTTCGTAGCGACCAAGAAAAGAAAACGCGACGTTCAGGACAAGCCTACGGTTGCCGGCTACGAACATCTGTTCGAGATGACTGTGGCTTCTATGTTGCCAGGGCCTATGCGTGAGCTTGATCTATCGATCACCAACAAGAAAGCGGAGATAGCGGAGCTCGAACGTAGGCCAATTGAGGATATATGGGAAGCCGAACTTCAAGTGATTGAAGAGGTATGGGAACGACAGCTCGAACATGATCGCCTACATCCACAAAGATCTAGTTGCGACAAATGTGGAGGTCTTGGTTGTCCGGCTGTTAACGCATCCAGAAGTCGTTAAAAGTGATTGTGCTTTCCGAGCCAGGCCATAATTGCGGCCAATGCTGCCACATCTCGACCCACATGTCGAAAAGCTTGATGAGATAATCTGTGGTAACTAGATCAGGGAGGTAACCTGCATAGACCGAGCCTGCATGATATGGGTAAGGTATTGGTCCGAAAGGTAAAATGCCAATCTTCATTCAGCAGCAGCATACAGTCCAAATCACTTCATGGGTCCGTGTGAACAGGGGCCAAGAGGGAATCGGCCGGGCGAGGACTTCAGTGGGAGAGTGAGGCGATGTCCACAAGTGTGAATGGTGCGCAGGTCCAATCACATGCAAGATAACGAGCAAACAAGGCAACAGTCGCCATGCCAGGCGCACAACTACAAAACTCTCACCACCGTCTCTCCCCCTTTGCATCCACCACACAACTCTTCGCGATCTAAACG
>Ga0058698_10001140_pt1 | contig 12593 bp, 13 predicted proteins | sample AgamicAsSfe_FD_67288 | JGI IMG/M metagenome (GOLD analysis project Ga0058698, IMG submission 67288) | Agave microbial communities from Guanajuato, Mexico - As.Sf.e | ecosystem: Host-associated > Plants > Phyllosphere > Phylloplane/Leaf | place: Guanajuato, Mexico | collected 2012-05-30
ATCTCACTTGGTCGGGGTGGGATTCATCGCACGCCTGACATCGTTAGCTGGCACGATGGCTCGGAGACCGATGCTGCGAGCATTAAGGGCGTGATCGCCGAATTTGCAGCGTGCATTGGGCCAGAGCTAGTGGAAGGTGTGGTGGTGGATTTTGGGAGGTGAAGCTTTGTGAGCCGGAATTGCTGGGTCGGAAAGGCGTGCGTGGTAGAGCAGTTCTGACAGATCTCGGACCGGGAGGTCAAGTCTCTCGTCGAATTCGAGTTACGCCTGGGACGCTCGACCCGTTTTTTTGGTCACTTATTGTGCCAGTACCCACGAACCAAGGAACTTCAGACTGGTCTGTATCTCAACAACTGGAAGGATTGCATAGACGTGTTTCAAGTAGCGCGTAAAGACTGTATGATAACAGTTATAGTACATGAATTAGAGTCTAGATGGGTATCGAGCGAATAGCAAGCGAAGCTAAAGAACATATCGTTGACCACTCTTTGCACGAAATTGAAAAACGACTCTCGAGTCGAACATCCTCCACAAGGCGGCACCATAGCCTCTGCCAACACTAGAAAGAAAGCACAAAGGAAATCAGTGTGATCTAAGCACTTCCATCATCAGAAGGACCGTTCAGTGGTCCGCGGGGCTTCGTAGCGTGCACGTGCTCCGAATATGGCTCCGTAGAGTTGCCAGAGCTCGAGTATGCTTCTGTCTTTTCGCCTCCGGCATCGTACCATTTGGGCTCTTGCTTGGCGATCCTGACAGCAGAGAACCAGGGATTCCCCTCTGTAGTCGCGCTTTCGAAGATCATGTCGATCTCTTCGAGGCTCCGCGATCCAGTCTCAGGGTAGAAGAAGTAGATCGAGGGGACGATGACAAAGTTGATGACGGCGTAGGTTGCGTAGGTCTTGTAGGTGATCAGCGTGAACATCACTGGGCAGGTGATGACGACGCAGAAGTTGGCGAGCCAATTGACGGCAGTAGACTGTGTGTATAGTTAGTGTAGTCCGAGACTGCTGGAGCAGATGAAGATTGACACTTACCAATGCGTTCGCAGGTCCACGAATGCTAAGCGGCACCAGCTCAACTGCCCACAGCCAGCCCATACCCTGCCAGCCAATGGAGAAGAAAGCCACGTAGAGGAAGAGGAAGGCGGACATGGCGTGATGAGAGCTTTGCGTAGACAGGTATGACATCCCGCATAGGACGATCATGCACGCACACATGCCACTAGCACCGAACATCGTCAAGGTGCGTCGACCGAAGTATTGATCGATACCAACCACGGAGATGATGGAGGTGATGAAGAACCAAGTGGCACAGCAAGCCGCGAGGAGCAAGGCTGTTTGATCCGCGTATCCAAGCTGTTGTCCGAACATAGATCCCAGGAACTGGATGAAGAGGTTGATTCCTGTGAATTGCTGGAAGAGCTGTAGCACGGCTAGAACATTGTCAGTCGAGGGCTCAGGTTGAAAGATGGATCGGCAAATGACCTACCTGCAAGAATGACACGGTGAAGGTGACGGTCCTTGCCCATGGAGAATATGTCTTTGATGGAGTTGCCGCCGGCAAGTCTCAGCACGGTGTTTTTGATAAGTAAAACCTCGCGTCGGACATCTTCGTGGTCAGCCGGCAACTCTTCCAGTGCTGAAAGAACGTTGAGCGCCTCTCTCTCCTTGCCACAGAGGAGTAGGTAACGCGGTGACTCGGGCAAGAAAGCAGCCATGATCAAGGCAGGCAGAATGATCAGGATAGAGAAGGCGATCGGGAAGCGCCAGGCAACAGACGAAGTGTGTACCCAAGAGAACCCGAACGACAACCAGTATGAAAGAGTGAGCCCGAGAGCAATGCAGCCGCCGAAGCTTACGAGAAGGAGGGTGCCACGACGCTGGGTCTTGAGGCATTCAGCCTGCCAAGCAGGGATTGTCGATGCGATGAAACTGTGAGAGTCAGCAACGGCGTCTCTGCATCAAGGAAGTCGCCTCGTACCCATTGCCAACACCAGCGATCACACGCCCGGCGATGTATCGGCCTAGTGTGAATGCGGTGCATTGGACGATTTTCCCGATGATCTCGACGCTGAGACCAACGATGATACACCACTTCCTGCCAAGAACGTGACACAAGAAGAAGGTGAGTACGGCGCCGGCCAAACAACCAAGGTTCCAAGAAGATATGACAGTAGCTGTCAGTCTGGCTGTTCCTAGGTCTGGATGCGACATTACATTGATTCGCGGGAAGGTATCTCGGAAATCATCCAGAATCATTATGCCGCCGATATCACCTGGAACGACTGTGAGCGGCATGCTTTATCTCATGGCTTGGACAGGCAACAAGCTTACCTTGACCGTACCCGAAGGCAAGGAAAGATAGACCAGCCGTGAGACCAATGGCTGTACGCAGTGCAGCGCCACTCAAACCCATGTAGTGCGCATGGCGAGTGCTTCGAGGGCCAACGGCCGTGCTTGTTGTGAGGCACTCGTTGATGGACTGCTGAGGCGAGAGCCTGGGTCGCTCGCTGCTTTCCGAAGTAGTCGACATTGCAGAGGTGATGGTGGATCAGCACGGCTTGTGTGCTCTCCAGTCGTTTGAGTATAGAACAGCGAGATAATGTGATACTCCAGCTACAGAGATCGAGGTGAAGAATAAAACATGAAGGAAGGCAGGGTCTGGCATATCTACCTTCGGCGAGGTGTGATCTTCCTCCACAACCTCAAGACACTACCGGTTTCCGAGCAATGGGGCCTTTGCAGCTCACAAAGGGCCAAGAGTCATGAAGAGATGAGCTGTCCATCGTACGCCAGCAACAGAGAAGGAAGGATCAGCAGCGGTAGAGCCATCAGTGTGTCGAAGCGGCGCTTGAAGGAATCCGTCACCCAACAAGTCGGTCGTATCGGTTTAGCCTGTCAGTGACACAGAGCACCGGGCTCGTGGGAGGTCCGTATTTCGGGGCAGATCCGCAGGTCTAAAGTGCCTCTTCAGCCAATTGCGGTTGATACCAACATCGATCTAGCAAAGGGAAATGACGTGCGAGAGCCGGAAAAGGAGATCGGAGGATCTTCGTGGCTGGATTTTGCTCGCGCTTGCAAAGGATGGTGTTGAGCAAAGATTTGCAGAGGGTCCGTGATCGAAGCTTAAAGCTGCTTGCCTTGTGGCTGAACAAATCGCGCTCCAGATCTACGAACACATCATGCTGGAAATATCGTTCGCGGCTCCAGAATCCAGAGGTTGCCATGTACAGTATCTCGCAATGCGCGACATGGTTACCCTTCGATTTGTTATTACATCGCGATCACAGTGTACGGACCATGGAGTTCCCTGGCTCGATACTGTAGCGGCCGTCTCGGCAGCTGATCTGAAGACGAGAGCTGGTTCAGTTGTGAAGATCTGTGTCTCAGTGCGCCCAGGTCAATGGCAAAAAGTTCTTGGCACATAGTGGTGGCAACTGCACCATGCAACCTGATACCTGGTTTCGAACTGGCCAGCGATTGCAGCTGCGATTGCAGAACGGGTTGCCTGTAGATCGTTCATTTAACGCAATCACGTCGCATCGTTGATCTACAACTAGGCTGCTGCTAGGGATCGATCGAAAGTGCTTCGAACACGAAGCTGGGCCTTTTCCAATGTCGGACAGGGCGTCCCATCACGCCGAGACTCCACAGAATCCTTCCGAACTCTTTGGCGCCGTCCACTAGACAATTGATCAATCTTGAATACTGAATCTCTAGTTGACCCTACGATAGGCCTTGTTGCCTCGGAGATGGGCAATTGGACGCCAAAAACTCGAAGACCCTTTCCAATGACACCAAACACCAGGATATGCCTATAGCGCTATCCAATTTCATTATTCGTAATCGCTCTTGCGGCAGCCATGCTCCCGAATTCGACGGCCGAGCTTGCTGGACTCAAGTAACATTGCACAAGAGCTCTTGCTCGAGGATGAACTTTCCCTCCTTGTACTTCTCCGTGCTCTCGTAGGCCTTGTCGTATTTCCACCCGACCACCTCTTTACACTGCCGGCAGGCGATGTCTCTCACTGTGTGTCGGCCAGTGGTCATGTTGCGGTCGCTCGGCTCCGATGCTTGGGTATTCACCACGCTGTTGAAGAGAAAGGCTTTGCCATGTTGGCCGCGGAAGTTCTACCATCATTCAGAATTAGCAGACGGTCGCAGTAGGCACGAAGGCGCAGCTTTGGTCTAACTTACACGGCTGATGATCTCGTCGTGGTCGGCCAGGTGAGTCTTGCAGTTCTTGCAGCCGTAGATGCGCTTGGCATTGAGGTAGACGTTGTAGGCGAGGCCCATCTTGCAAAGTGATAGGGCCTGCCCGTACGTAGACCTGGTGGCTCTGTCTTCGTGCAATATGATCGGGCAGCCTGGACTGCTGGGTTGAGTCTCGACAGTGCAGGGTCAGGTTCACGATTGGAGGCCTTATGTGATCACAGTGGTTTGCGGGCGCCTCAAGATGAGCAGACAAGTCGTAGACAGTTGCGAGAGCGCGGTACAAGTGCAAGTTGGTGCAAGACACAGGAATTGCTTGCTCCAAGTAGACCGTACACAGGTACGTGCCTAGCAACAGGGCGAGCGGGGCGCGTGATGCGGTCAGGTCAGGTGCGCGAGGCAGTCGATAAGTGAGTGAGCTGGGAGGAGCGGTGCGGTGGCGCGGGCAGATTGCGACAGACAGACGCTGGGTGCGAGTGCGACTTTGTGAGCTACGGCTCAGCAGGCGGACACGTTATAGCAGTCTTTTGGTGACAACAGCGCGTAGAGGCATAGGGCAATCCTGTAGGCAGAAGTATGAAGTAGACCGTGGTTGGTTGTCACGCTGCAGTTACTGCTATCTCAGCTGTTGGTCGGTCAGGATCTCCCAGCAAGCAGCAGCCGGCTCCGAGCTCAAGCTTGCGCCAACTCTGACGTGCCGCCCACCTTTCGCCCTTCGCAGTTGGCGGAGTTCCGAGCTGACACAGACAAGGAGGTGCAAGCCAACTTCGATATGTAGTCGCTGTTATAATTATCGTCGTGTCGTTGGCTCTTGGTGAAACTTGCTGTCTTGCCAACTGCGACTCTGTGGCAGAAGACCTCATCAAGCACCACTCATCCTCCCAGCTAACAATCATGGCATCTTCGCTTACCCTCGGAAGAGGTCTATTCTTCTTGGGCAACCTCTTCTATACCGCCGGATCATTCTTCGCTGACTGGAACGAGACTCACATACACAACCCGCGATGGCCGCCACACGCCAAATTCCATAATGGCCAAACCATGTCGCTCGGAGTGCTATTGGCTCTCGCGTCGACCTACTACGCCTTCCGTCCTGCTTTCTCCCAACTTACTCCCAGAGAAGCGAAAGACAGCGTGTTGAGTGCAGCCTTGATTGGAAGCATGGATTGTGCGGCTGGTATTAGCGCCATCCTCTATCCTGGAACACATTGGTTTGACCCTGAGTACGAGATGAAGGGCCCAACACAAAGGGAGATATTCAGTTTGGTAAGAAATTGAGAGCCAGGACCTTGGAAGAAGTATAGAGTCCTTTGCTGACTGTCTGACTTCGCTTCACAGCAAGTGGTTGTCATGTGGGTGGCGTACTACCTTGAGGTTAGCCGGCTTGACAAGGCGAAGTCTGCATGATGCTGCTATTCTGTCCACGTGGTGGTCTTATTCGGTAGTCAATGGTGCCAATTAATGATTATAAGGTATCAGAGGTCAATCTCTTTCCACGATGCGCCTAGCACAGATGTGATACGAAATCGATCACTCTCGAGCAGCAGGATGATACCAATGGGTCAGTTCCCAGATGGTGCTTTAACTCTGCTTGCTCTTGAGTTGTGGGCTGTGTCGACCTTGACAGTTGGCATGTCGCCCAAAACCCAGTGGTCACAAGACATGATTGGATATATACCTACGCATATCCATCATGCCGCCGATCAAGCCAGCCACTTCTTCTTCCCATCATATAAGATCACTGTACACTTGCTGGATTCGGCAGCTTACTAAGCTTCGCTTTGAGAAGCCTGCTGTGCGATGTAAGCTTTCTCAGCCTCGAAAGGCTTGCACCGCTGCGCATCCTGAAATACCCAGATCTTACACACTCTCGGTGTGGCTGCTCCTATTTCCGATGCATCCTTAATGCATGGGAAGCTTGTGATGCAGTGAGACGCAGGGGCCGTGGTCACGCCACGCTGCATTGCGCGTTCGTATGTGGTGGCTGCTCGGTTTCCAGCTTTTTTTTCTCTCTTACCGTATCTCAATCTCACATGCCAGTATCTCACTTCTGGCTTCATTTGGACACCCTAACGCGTTGTAGCAAGCCTATCTTTTGCTAGTCTAGAGACCTGGGTTCTCGAAAGACGTCTGCAATGAGCGATTCTCGCCATCGCGAGATATGATGGCGTACCGACTGTCCTTCATCCACCGCGCCATCTCATGCTTCTTGGCATATATATGCCTCGTCCTGGCGTTGGACGGCCCAGATCCAGACGCCCACGGCACCTACTTCACATCCCCGAATACCAAAACCTACCCGCAAACTTATGTCTTCGCCCTCAATGTCGTTCCAGAGACTGGCGACATCTTCTTCCACATGTCGGCTTACGCATCAATCCAGTCCAATATCTCAGCTTTCAGTTGGATGGGTGTCGGCTTCGGCTCCATGATGAGAGACACGTTCATGCTTATCGCTTACCCAAGCGGTAATGGCACCGGCTTGACAATCAGTCCGCGGGTCGCAAGAGGTCACTCCGAGCCAGTCTTCCAACCAGACGTAATAGTGGAAAAGATCTTCTCAGATGCATACGCACCTGCCGCAAACCAGGTGGCCCATGGAATCATGATTGCGCATGGAGTCTGCAGAAATTGTACACGGTGGACAAGAAGCGCTTTGGATCTTGAGAATACCAAACAGCCATTCATTTATGCTTTGGGTGCCGATCCAGGCAAGGGAAGCGCTCTGACGTCGGACGATCCAAATGCTGGACTGAGACGGCACTCGTTCTATGGACATTTCGAAGGCGATATGACGTATGCCATCTCGACAAGGGAACATGGTCGAGTGCCACCGCCTAACGACCCTGGAGGCGGAGCTTCAGGAGTAGCAGACACCAACTTTGCTTTCGCATTCAGTACTAAAGCATTCGATACCCATGATGACTCGGAGTGGGTACCAGTACTACACGGAGTCATCATGAGCCTAGCGTTCATCCTCATCTTTCCGACTGGTGCTCTGCTCATGCGGCTCCTACGAAGGAAAGGCGTTCTGTTCCATGCCGGCGTGCAGACATTTGGGCTTCTGCTTGTAATGATAGGGCTTGGCACGGGCATTCACGTGAGCAGGCAATACAATCGGTCGCGCGGGTTCGGCACTGGACACCAAGCGTTGGGTCTCTTCGTTTTTGCTGCTTTGTTGGTACAAGCTGGTTTAGGATTGCTACAGCACAGAGTATTCCGAAGAACCAAGCAAGAGACGATCTTTGGCATCATACATCGATTCGTTGGGCCAATCGCCATCGTGCTAGCGCTGGTTAACGGAGGCCTCGGACTCAATCTAGCAGGTATGTTGGCTCTTACACTATAGATCCTGTGCAAAGCAGTGACTGATTTCCGATAGGCGACTCGCACTACACCATACCGTACGGCATCGTTGTTGCGGTGATTGGAGTAATTTTCGTTGTAGCACTCGGTCTGAACAGACATTTTCAAAGGCCAAGGAAGTATCGACCTGAGCAAGGGTGGCCAGGAAGAAAGCCGAATGAGGACGATCGGAGAGGATTCTTGACAATGGATACACCGGTGTCTGCGTACGAGATGACTTGGATGGCAAAGGACGAAGTCGTCAAATAAACTTCCGAGATCTAGATAGCGTGTTCTCTCACATACAAGAATAGGCATGTCTGTGGATCTCATACGGAGGGATACCCGAGTCGCCGTTCTTTCCACTGTATATGAGTACCACTTTGTATGTTTCAGCTTGTATAGACTGACTATTTATGTCGCGTGTAAATTAACGTATATCGCTGGGTATAAGCTTGGCACTTGATTAGGCAACTGAGATCCTTTCGTCTTGTCAGCTATCGTATGTCCCATAGGAAAGATATCTGGTCAAGCTATCATATGATTGTCTTTCAAATGGAATATCCAGACTTACGATCGTACTCCTCACGGCTCTTCTTTTGTGCGCACCAATCTTGCCGAGGCTACTCATCGACCTCGATCACAATGCAAACCGCCCACCATATGCAGACTCGAACAACATAATGTAAAGTAATTTATACACGGTCATATCCTGTATTGCTCATAGTACTTATTAATCACCAAGAACAACACTTGCGACGCCTTCGCTTGACACCAACCACAACGATGCTCTGGAAGTCGCCACATCCAGACTTAGAAAGTATGTAGACTTGCTGACCAACAGCCTTCTACAAGACTGACATATGTACAGTACCAACCGATATAACGACATGGCAGTGGGCTTTCGAGAACCCTTCCACTTCACCAGTTGCAAAGTTATCGCTTGCGAAGAATTCAGGCGCTTATATCGATGCTTTGGATCCTTCTTCTCGCCTTTCATTCTCTGGAGTGAAGGAACTTGCGACCAAGCTGAGCAATACCCTGGTTCAATCATATGATTTGACACCAGGCGATACAGTTTCTCTATTCGCGGGCAACAGTATCTACTACCCTGTGGCGATATGGGCTGCTCTCCGAGTCGGCGGACGTGTCAATGGTGCTAGCCCAGCGTATGGAGTTGAAGAAATGGTGCATGCGATGAAGACTGCGAATAGCAAAATCATCTTCACGCTTTCCTCATGCTTGGATGTTGCTACAAAAGCAGCCGAGACCGTAGGCATAGGGAAGGATCGAATTGTCCTTTTGGAAGGTCTTGTAGAAGGCACACGGAACCTTGAAGACCTGATCGGCCAAGGCAAGCAATTGGAAGAGACCCCAATATGGAGGATACCGGTTGGTATGAGTAACAAAGACGTTTGCGGGTATGTGTCTTGGTCCACGTTCTAGCGGTTTCAGCTGACCAGATAATAGTGAGTGGAGCCGTCGACCAAGCCTTGGGTGGTACTTACTGACATAATCTTCATATCAGCCTACCTCAACTTCTCGTCCGGGACTACAGGGTAAGTCTAGAGACCAGTCATCTCCGCCAACCTAAATGTTGATGCTGACGTGAGCTCTTACCAATAGTCTACCCAAAGCAGTGATGTTGAGCTACCACAACATAATTGCACAGTGCCACCAATTGCGACAGCTCCAGGTTCTCTCTCCCGGAGAAAGATACCGTATCCTCGCCGTGATGCCGCTGTTTCACATCACGGGACTTGTCAGATTCATATCTTATCCGCTTCTGATGAACGGAGACTGCTTCATGATGAAGAAATTTGACTTCGAGGACATGCTCAAGGCCATCATTCGGCACAGAATCGAGGAGTTGATCCTGGTGCCGCCAATACTGATCCGGCTGGTCAAAGACCCAGTCGTGCAACGATATCTGACCGACTTGCAACGGACGGTGAAGAGATGGAGCTCTGGCAGTGCACCGATCAGCCCGGAGATCATAGCGCTTCTTCAGCATATCTTTCCCGAGACTGGATTTAGACAAGGCTATGGCGCCACAGAATCAACCGCCTGCATCTCAGCACACCCACCATCCCATTACGACTACAAGTATGCCACGACCGGTGGTATGCTTGTCGCCAATACAGTCGCCAAAGTCATTTCGCTGGACGACCCGACACGTATGTTGGGGCCGAATGAGACAGGCGAGATTTGTGCTCGCGGACCTCAAATCGCTATGGGGTACCTCGATAACGAGAAGTCCACAGCCGAGACGTTCCAGAAAGGGTTCTTTCACACAGGCGACGTTGGGCACATTGATGAAGAGGGTCTCCTTCACATAGAAGACAGGATCAAGGAAATGATCAAGGTGAAAGGGCAACAGGTTGCGCCTGCGGAGCTTGAAGACCTGCTCCTCGGCAACGATTATGTTGAGGACGTGGCGGTGCTAGGAGTCCCAGATGATTACAGCGGAGAGAGACCAAAGGCTGTCGTGGTCCTGAAAGGCCACGTGACCGCCAGTGAGGATCTCGCGAGGGAACTGATGGCCTTTGTTAAAGAGAAGAAAGTGCGGTACAAATGGCTTGTTGAACTCGAGTTCCAGGAAAGCATACCAAAAAGCCCCACTGGCAAACTCCTGAGGTCAGTACAATATGATTGTGACCCAACTCTCACAGCGATACTGACATACAAATAGACGGGTGTTGAAGTCCGCAGAGAAGGACACGGGAAGATCAAAAGGAGTCTTTTTGAGGGAGCATCGGGCCAGCAAGCTGTGAAATTGGGTATCGTATATTGCGGTATGACCTCGCTCACTAAGATCTGGAAGAAGGCTCGAATATGTATGGCGGGACGTCTTCGCACCTGATAGTGTGTCACTGCCGCTGCCGATGCATGGAGGAGAGATGGCGCATTCTGCGCGGCCCAGACCAACCTGGAAGGCTTCTGTAATTTCTGTGACCGGCAACCGCCTGGCCACTTCTGCGGCCCACGGCAATTCATATTGACAGTGCCGCAAGTGTCGAGCCACATGTGCATTGTTACTCCGCCTCCAGAAATAACACACGTTCTTCGAGATGTCACGTCTATTTGAAACGAGCATTTTGGTTCATTCTTGGAGATCGGCGGCAAGAGGGTTCGGCTCGCGACGCGCTCAGCCAATCAGCAGTCACCAAGGCAAGCAAGGCGCGTATCCTCCTACAACACCCAACTTCAGTGTCGCGTATAACAAAATCTCTCTGCAAGCTTCATCGTCGACATTTGCACTCCCGTTGATTGGGTTGTGGCGCCGCAGTGCAACAGCCATCCCGGTCTAGACCATCATCAGCCGCTCTACATTGACGGATGCAATACCGTCGCCAATAGGCTTTCGCACCTATGCGTCGACGCCTGTTACGACTACATCGCGCTTCACTCCTACAAGGATGGCATGTCAAGCTCCCAGGTAGCTGGTTGGCAAGTATACTCGCACTGCAAATCTCTTGATACCTGCCTAGGGTTTCAACAGTGACTGCAATAACGATATAGGCCATCTATTCGCAGCCAGCGCTTCCTCTTGTACACACTGACCAGCATTCGATAACCTCCCTCGCCCACCTGCCCCACAATGCAATTCACTGATCATTCCTTTATCATGTCGGCTGTCCCCGACTTAACAATGGAAACATAGGTCCTATTGTGTAAATCTCTTTGTCAATCTCTTATTGTTCGACGCGCTGGCGCATTACATTCGCTTCTGTAACCATCTTGCGGCTCTCATTGCTCGACATTTAACGCACTCACGATTTCACGATTTCCTATCTCGAATTTTTGCATCCATCACGGACGGGATTTTTTGCCTGTTCACTGTTCACCAAACGACACTCTATAACCTTGCTGGCTCAAGGCTTTACAACGCTCTCCCTCTACCCAACACTCAACATCCGACAGTCGACCACGACCATGCCCGCCCTATCTCTCAGCATGATGTCCACCATCAAGGTGGCCGTCTTCGCCCTTGCCTTCTCGCACCATGTCTCTGCCCACACATGGGTCGAACAAATGTCCGTGATAGGCTTAAATGGGTCACTGATAGGAGATTATGGCTACCCACGCGGCTATGTTGCGCGCACCGATGCTGGTTTCACTGGCTATTCCAACAAGTGGCAACTCCCAAGTCCCGACACAGATGCTGGTCGCACGCGCATCACGGACTCTATGATGGTGTGTCATCCATCACAACGCACTGCAACATACTCCTCGCAATACCCCCAGCTCTCGGTCGCACCTGGCTCATATGTTGCTATGAAGTATCTCGAGAACGGTCACGTCACACAGCCCTTCATTCCTGCCGGTAAGCCCAAGGGTAGTGGCACTGTCTTCATTTTCGGCACCTATGAGCCCAGTGCATCCGAGACCCTCGTCAACGTTCTCTCGTGGACTAAGGATGGCAAGGGCGGCAACGGAAAAGGCTGGCTTATGGCGGCTCAGAACTACGATGATTTGGTCTGCCGACAATTAAATCAGGCGCCCATTTCGATCAACAGACAGATGAGTGATGGCAACCACCCACCCAGTCAACCGACCGTCCAACTCGAGCGATGGTGTGAGGCTGACCTGCTTATTCCTGCCAATGCTCCTATTGGCGCTACTCTCACCACCTACTTCGTATGGGATTGGAACACCGGTATGCAGACTGAGGGCGCGATTTGTGGCAAGGACGAATACTACACCACCTGCAGCGATTTCAAAGTTGTGGATGGCGGCGACGACCTTGCCAAACTTGCTGCTGTACCCGCGGTCCACACTCTCGTTCAACAGGACCCTAACACCATCGCTGTGAGCGATTATCTGTCTCGAACTGCGGACAATCCTACGCCAACCATCATTACAGAACAATCATGCAACTACACCTCGGCCACGAGCAGTCCTATTCCGGCATCGTTGACTGAGCACACCACTCTCCCCGCCGGCTACAGCACCTCGATCTCAAGACCACCGATGCCAAAGTACCGCGTTGGTGGAAGCCCAGCTGCTGGCATAGCGCAGCCTACACAACCTCAG